>Ga0310811_10002187_pt1 | contig 24384 bp, 21 predicted proteins | sample YCmetagenome_FD_207642 | JGI IMG/M metagenome (GOLD analysis project Ga0310811, IMG submission 207642) | Soil microbial communities from experimental microcosm in Duke University, North Carolina, United States - YC | ecosystem: Engineered > Artificial ecosystem > Soil microcosm > Unclassified ... | reverse complement strand
GCGGTCATTATAGTCAGTCGATCATAGGCGGCGTGTGGAGAGCGACGCCCATGGGGCACGGTTCGGTAAAGGCTGGCCGTCCGCGGTAAGACGCTGCTGTTCAACCGGCCCCTGAGGCATCGCCCCCGGGGCCGGTCCGTGTCTCAGTCTTGTAATAATCCTGCTCGTATTCGCCCGGCCCGTATTCGCCCGAGACGGCTCAGGCCTCCGGGGCGGCTGTGCGCCGGCGGCGGCGCGGCCACCACCACTCCCCCACCACGGCGGCGATCAGGCCGGCCGCGGACAGGGCGGAGAGCGCGAGCCCGAGGGTGAAGCGCGGCGGGTCGAAGCTGAGCTTCACGACGTGCCTGCCCGCCGGCACCTGCACCGCGACGACGCCCTGGTCGGCCGCGCGCAGCGGGGCGCTGTGCCCGTCCACGGAGGCCGACCAGCCGGCCTGGTCCGCGTCGGCGACGACCAGGTAGCCGGCGCTCTTCGCGTCCACGGTGGCACTGACCTCGTCGTTGCCGTCCGTGTCGATGCCCACGCTGGCCGAGCCGCCGCCGGCGGCCGGACCGTCGGCGGAGAGCACCACCTGGTTCGCGCCCACCTTTCCGGACTCGAGCAACGCCATCCGCTGCTTCTGGTCCGTCACGACGGTCGACTGCGAGGCCCAGCGGATGCGCGGCTGGGCGTGCAGCCGCTGGTAGATCGCCGAGGAGCCGACATGCACCAGGCGCAGCCCGTCGTTCCACCCGCCGACGGCGGTGATCGCGGGGGCGCCGGCGTCCGCCTGCACGGTGAGCGGGGCGCTGCCGTGCCAGGTGAGGGTGGCGGTCAGTCCCGTGCCCCCGGGCTGGGTGTCCGCGGCGACCGGCACGTCGAACAGGGAACCGGACGCCATCTTGACCGCCAGCGTGTTCGCCAGCCGGTCGGTGCTGGCGACGGTGGCGCCGGAAAGGTTGTGCACCACCACGCTCAGCGAATCACTCGTGCTCTTGGTGATGTCGCCGACCGGGGTCACGCCGACGGCGCGCAGCGGACCGGTGATCGGGAGGTCGACCGTGACGGACCGGCCCGGCTGGAGCTGCACCGTGCTGCCGTCCGTCTTCGCGAACGCGTACCTGCCGAGCACCGGGTCGGACAGCGCGGTCACCCAGTACTTCGTGCCCAGCTGGTCCAGGATCGGGCTCGTCGCCGTGGCGCTGAACTGCAGGAAGTCGATGTAGGTCGAGTGGATGATCTGACCGTCGTGGATCCCGTCGATCATCGTCGCGAAGTTCTGGTTGATGAAGTTGTGGCCGTTGACCGCGCGCAGCTGGTAGGCGCTGTTCGTGCCGAAGACCATGCCCGTGGAGGTGGACGCGTACCGCTGCTCGCCGAGGTTCGCCGCGAGGAACGACTGCGTGTCGGTGACCGGATAGAACGTGTTCGACGGCGAGCGGGGGAAGAACTCCGACGCGAACGCGCCGCTCTGCCAGGCGAGCAGCAGTGGCAGCGCCGCCGCGGCGGCGAACCGGGCCGTGTCCCACACCCGGGCCTGGTCGAGCGCGGGCCGGCGGCGGCTGTGCGCGAGCCAGAGCACTGCGACGCAGGCGGCGGCGGCCAGGGTGAATCCGGCCGCGTAAGCGATCTGATGCTTGAACAGGCTCATCGCGACGCCCGGGCCGAGCTGCTTCGCCGCGGTGCCGTGCACGAGGTGCACCGCGTGCGCGAACGCCGCCGCGAACACCGCGAGCACTGCCGCCACCACTGCCGCCGGCCAGATCCAGCGCCGGCGGTGGGCGGTCGCCGCCGCGGCATCCGTCTCCCGGCGACGCACCAGGACGTCGTATCCGGTCGCGACGAGCACGGCGAGCAGGAAGGCGAGGATCGAGCGCGAGCGGCCGATGTAGTTCTGGCCGAACAGAACGCGCAGCACCGGAGTGTCCTGCAGCACCGCGAGCGGGACGCTGCCGACGTAGTTGAGCACGAGCCAGGCCGCGGTGCCGGCGGCGGTGAACGTCCACACGGAGCGGGGCAGCAGCGCCTTGGCCCGCCACGGCAGCGCGATCGCCACCACGGCGAGCACGAGGGCGGCGGCGCCGAGGTAGGCGATCGTCTCGACCTCGTTGGAGGCGGCGAACCAGGCGTCGTGGTTCGGGTCCCCGGTGCCGAAGGCCCAGGGCGCGATCATGGTCAGCAGCGTGGTCGGCTGCAGGTGGTCCACGCTGGTCTGGCTGCGGTCGATGATGAGCCAGGTCTTCATGAAGGACTGGAACGGCAGCAGTTCGAAGGCGACCAGCCCCACGCCGCCGACCAGTCCGCCCAGGCAGCCGCCCGCGCCCCAGATCATCCGCCGCGGTTCGCGGCGGTGCAGCGCGATCAGCCGGGTGACGGCGTAACAGCCGGCGGTGAGCACCGCGTAGCCGGTCACCGACGGGAAGCCGCCGAGCAGCATCGCGGCCACCGGGACGGCGATCAGCGCGGCGTCGCGCACCCGGCGCGACTGCAGGAAGCGTTCGACCGTCCAGAACAGCGCGGGCACGAACGCGCCGGTGCGCGTCTGCGGGAAGTCGACCCACATGACCATGAAGCCGCTGCCCGCGTACGCCAGGCCGCCGAGCAGGCCGGCGACCTTGGACAGCCCGAGGCGCCGCAGGAACAGGAACGAACCGCCGACGCAGCAGACGATGATCAGCAGTTCGCTGTAGGCCGGACCGAACCGGGTCGGCAGCACGTAGTAGGGCACGGTCAGCGGCGAGAGCAGCGCGTCGTTGGGCAGGGCGCCGAGCGGCCCGCCGCCGTCGCCGTTCGGGTCCCAGCCGGCGAACCGGCCGTGGAAGAGCGCGTCCTTGAACAGGATCGTGCCCGGCGTGGCCGCGGTGTAGGTGTCGTAGAGCGGGGTGTCGACCCCGCCGTTCACCCCGTTGAACCCGGCCTGCGGCCACGGGCCCGACTGCACCATGATGTTCGTCGCCGCGGTGGTGCCGTGCCCGACCAGCGGACCGCCGATGCCCCAGGCGGCGAACAGCGCGACGGCCAGGATCGCGAGCGCGGTGGCCGGGCGCGGCAGCCGGTCCCGCCAGCCGCGGGGTCCGATGTCCGCCGCGGCGGATCCGCCGGTCTCTGCGGAGGTCGGCGCGGCGGCCGGGCTCGCGACCGGCTCCGGATCGCTCGCCACCCCTCCGGCCGTTCGTCCGGAGCGCTGCTCGTGCATGTCGCCGGTCAAGATCGTGTCCCTTGAAGAACTCGCAGGTGCGGGGGCCGGTGGTCGGATCAGTGCAGGTTAGTGAGGCCGGCTTAAACGAGATTAAGAGCCGGCCGCGGCGGAGCCGGGGCCCGGCCGCGCGGCGAGCCTCCCGACCAGCGGCTGCACGACGGCCGCGCAGCCGAACCGCTCGCGCACCGCGGCGTGCGAACGCCGCCGGGCCGCGGCCAGTCCGGCGCGGTCCCCGGCGAGCCGGGTGAGCGCGTCGGCGAGCGCGGCGGGGTCGCCCGGCGGCACGTACACCGCGCCGTCGCCGAGCGCGCGCCGCTGCGGGGCGGTGTCGGAGGTGACCACGGCGCAACCGGCCGCCGCGCCCTGGAAGACCTTGTTCGGCACCACGCGCAGCGCCTTGGGGCCGGTGCCGAAGATGCCGAGGCACACGTCGTGCTCGGCGATCAGACCGGGCAGCTCGGCCGAGTCCACCCACTCGATCCACTCGGTCGGGCAGCCGCCCTCCGCCGCGGCGCGGGTGGCGTCGAACTCCTGCCCGCGCCCGATCATGGTGGCGCGCACAGGGGCTCCGCCCAGTTTCGCCAGCGCCTCGCCGATCACCGGGGCGCCCTGCAGCGGCGTGTAGAGGCCGAAGAAGGCAACCCGCAGCGGCTCGTCCGCGCCGGCTGCGGGACCGGCGGTCCCGGCGCTGTCGGCGGCGTCCTCGTAACGCGCCGCCTGGAATTCGGCGGGGGCCGCGGCGAACCAGTCGTCCGGCGCGCCGACCGGCACCACCACGCCGCGGCCGCGGTGCTCGTCCGGCAGCGCGGCCAGGTGCTCGTCCGTGTCGACGACGATGACGTCGGCGGACTTGAGCGCGCCCGCGTCGATGGCGTGCAGCAGCTTCGGCTTGAGACCGCCGCCGGACAGGTTGCGGTCCTTGGCGGTGTCGCTCGCCCCGATCAGGTGGTCGAGCACGATCGTGGTGCGCTTGCGGAACACGAGCCGGGCCAGACGCACGTCGAAGTGGCCCATATAACCGACCACCACCGCGTCCGGGCGCGGTGCGCGCCGGGCCGTGCGGACCAGCCGGAGCCAGCAGGACGCCAGCCGCCCGGCCAGTATCGGCAGCCGCCACGGCTGAGCCAGGATCGCCACGCGCGAGGCCGTGTCCAGGCCGAGCGGCGCGTTGCACTCGGCCACCTCGTGCCCGTGTGCACGCAGTCCCTCGGCCAGTACGCCCACCCTGGGGTGCGCCGTCACGTCATAGGTGCCGAAGAACAGGATCCGCATGGCATCACACAGTAGGGCATGGTTCAGCGTCTCCGGGAACCGTGGCGTGTCGGGGAACCGGCCGCATCCGTGAGCCGTCCGAGGGGCGGCGCGCCCCTCGGATCCGCGGACCGCGCGGACTCGGGCGATCTCACGAGTACCGCGTATGCTCTCCGCATGCCGGATCCCCGCAGCACGGACGCGGCCGTGCCCACCACCGCCCCCGCCGCGCCGCCGAGCCAGCCCGCGCCCGCGTCCGCGTCCGCATCACCGGACCAGGCCGCGACCGGAGCGTCCGCGCCGTCCCGGCGCGGGATCCTGTCCACCGTGCTGCGCGCGATCGAGAGCCGGCTGTTCAAGCTGGGCTTCGTCGTGGCGATGGTCGCGCTCGGCGTCTACGCCGTGGTGAGCCAGTGGTCTGACTTCAAGTCCGGGCTCGACCGGCTCGGCGCAATGGCCGCGTTCGAGGCGCTGCTGTGCGTGATCGGCGCGCTGCTGCTCACCATGCTGGCGTGGCGGTCGCTGCTCAGCGCGGCCGGGTCCAAGGTGCCGCTGCGCGCCGCGGTCCGCATCTTCTTCATCGGGCAGCTCGGAAAGTACGTGCCCGGCTCGGTCTGGTCCGTGCTCACGCAGATGGAACTCGGCCGGGTCTACAAGGTGCCGCGGCAGCGCTCGGCCACCGCCGCGATGCTCGCGATGCTCATCGCGCTCACCGCGGGGCTGCTCGCGACCGTCGTCGGCCTGCCGTTCATGGCCGGCGACTCGGCCCGGCACTACTGGTGGGTGTTCCTGTTCATCCCGGTGATGCTGGTGTTCCTGCACCCGCGGGTGCTCAACCCGGTGATCGCCCGCGGACTGCGGCTGATGCGCAAGCCGGCGCCGGAGCAGCCGCTGACCGGCCGGGCGGTCGCCGAGGCGATCGCGGTGAACATCGGGGTCTGGTTCTGCTACGGCCTGCAGATCTGGGTGATGACGGCGCGCTTCGGCCATCACGGCGGCGGCGCGCTGATGACCGGGATCGGCGCGTTCGCCCTCTCCTGGTGTGTCGGCTTCCTGATCGTGCTGGCCCCGGCCGGGGCCGGTGTGCGCGAGGTGATCCTGATCGCCGCGCTCACCCCGCTGCTCGGCGGCAACGACGCCGGCGCGATCGCGACCGCGATCGCCCTCGTCTCGCGGCTCGTGACGATCCTCGCCGACCTGATCCTCGCCGGCGCGGCGGCGTTGCTCAGCCGGGGCACGCGCAGGGGCGGCGTCGACGGCGCGGATCCGGCCGAGGGCGCCGATCCCGGGCCGCAGCCGGCGGAGATGGCGGCGAGCTAGGCGCTGTGGGGTTGCGCGGCGGCCGGGCCGGCGCCGCCAACCACGGGGGCGCCGCAAGGCCACCGGGACAGAGGTTGTACGGTCGGGACCGTGCTGCGTTCGTACCGTTTCGCCCTTTCGCCGCGCTGGATGGCATTCCACGCCCTGGTGTGGCTGCTGCTGATCCCGGCGTTCATCGCGCTGGGCTACTGGCAGCGCACGCTGTGGAAGGACCGAGCCGACAGCCAGGGCCTGGTCTACGCGAAGCTCGACGCCAAGCCGGCCGCGCTGGACACGATCGACCCGGTCGGCCACGAGGTCGCGCAGGACCAGCAGTGGCAGGCGGTCACCGCGACCGGGCACTACGACACGGCCCACCAGTTCGCGGTGCGCAACCGGTCGCAGAACGAGAACGCGGGCTGGTACGTCGTCACCCCGCTGGTGCTCCCCGACGGCACGGCGGTGCTGGTGAACCAGGGCTGGATCGCGACGTCGAACGGCACCGCGCCGACCACCGCGATGCCGGCGCTGCCGCCGGTGCCGAGCGGCACGGTCACCGTCACCGGCTGGCTGCAGCCGGACGAGACCACCGCGAACACCCGCATCACCGACGACACGAACAAGCTGCCCGCCGGCGAGATCGCGCTCATCACGAAGAAGGACCTGCAGAGCCGGGTGCCGGAGTCGCTGCACGACGGCTCGATCCAGCTGAACGCCTCGAGCCCGGCGAACACCGCGGCCGGTGCGGCGCAGCCGGTGCCCAGGCCCAGTTACGACAACACGATGTACATCGCGTACATGATCCAGTGGTGGGTCTTCGCGATCATCATGCCGATCACCTGGCTCAAGCTGCTGCACCGCGAGGCGCAGGAGATCATGCACCGGCAGCTCGTCGGCGACGGGGACGACGACGAGTGGGATGACGAGGACGACGACGAAGATTGGGACGACGAAGACGAAGAGGACGACGAGGACTGGGATGAGGACGACCCGGACCTCGACGATGAGGACGAAGACGACGACGAGGACGAAGAAGAAGACGGCTGGGACGAGGACGAGGAGGACGACGGGCAGGAGGCCGACGACGGCGAGCCGGCCTCCGTCCCGGTGCCGGCGGCCGCGGCGCCCGCCCTGGCCGCGGCCTCAGAAGCCGGGCAGCCGCGCGATTAAGCCCTCGAACTCCGGGTGCGGCAGGATGCGCAGCGCCTCGCCCGCGCAGTCCACCGGGAGCACGCCCATCCCCTCCGGGCGCCACCAGTAGAGCTGGTCGGTCAGCGGCCCCGGCGCGGTCTCGAACTGCCGGGAGGCCAGCCGCAGCAGCGCGCCGACCGCGGCCACCGCCTCGGCGGTCTCGATCGCGTGGTACGCCAGCAGATGCCGGTGCGGCAGCACCACGAGCGCGCCGTTGTCCGGCGCCGCGAACTCCTCCCGGCGCAGGTACTCCTCGAGCCAGAACACGTGCGTCGGACAGTACGGCCCCGGCCCGGACAGCAGCGTCAGCCGCGCCCCGTCGGAGGCGAACTCCTCGGCCGGCAGCAGACCCTGCCGCCGCACGTTCGCCCGGGCGGCGGCGAAGATCTCGCCGTGCGCGGCCGGCCACGCCCCGGCCTGCTCGGCCGCCAGCAGCCGGCCGCCGCCGCGCGGACCGGTCTCGCAGAGCACGACCTCGGTCAGCCCCGGCAGCGAGGGCCGGGCCAGCGCGCCCGCGGTGGCGGCGGCGAGGTGGGCCGGCAGCAGACGGGAGCGCAGGGGCGCGGCCCAGGCGGGCGAGGTGTCCGCGCGCGCTTCGCCGTGCACCGAGCCGCCCCCGTCCCGCTGCGCCTCGGCGAGCCAGCCCGCCACCGCCTGCTCGACCAGGTCGGGCCAGTCCGCCTTGGCGCCGCGCAGCATCCGCTCGCGCAGCGCGGAGACGTCGATGCGCCGCCCCGCCGCGGGCGCGCCGTCCCGGAACACCTCGACCCGCTCGGGCGCGGCGACGCGCCAGTGCAGGCCGCGGCCGCGCAGTTCCACCTCGAGCAGGCCGAGCAGGGCGGTGGCGACGGGGTCGCCGAAGGGCCACGGGGAGCGGGGATCTCCGGTGACGGTGAACGACATGTGGCGCAGTGTAATCGCTGGGGCCGTGACCCGAACGGGGGATGGAGCGTTGTAGGGGCGTGGCAGAGGTGTTCCAGATCCCGTCCGCGGCGGCCCCGGTGCTGCCGCAGCGTCCCCGTGCTCCACGCGGTCCGGCGGGCCTGGCGCCCGGCTCCCCGAGCGCGATCGGCGCGCCCGCACTCGGTTCCGGCCTGCCGAAGGTGCCGCGGCCGCGGCGCAGCCGGCCGCCGGAGCGCGACCCGGAGATCACCGACGAGCTGTGGTCCATGATCGTGCCGCTGCTCCCGGTGCGGGTGCGCAGGCGCCGTTACCCCGGCCGGATGCCGCTGGACGACCGGGCGGTGCTCACCGGCATCCTGGTGGTGCTGGCCCGCGGCATCGGCTTCGAGCGGCTGCCGAAGGAGCTGGGCCTCGGCTCCGGCATGACCTGCTGGCGCCGGCTGCGCGACTGGCAGCAGGCGGGTGTGTGGCCGGCGCTGGCGCGCCTGCTGGCGGAGGAGCTGCCGGACGGGCACCGGATCGACTTCCGCCGGGTGGCGGCCGCGTCCGGGCCGGACACGCCGGTCACCCGGCGCCCGGCCACGCCCCGGGCCAAACAGCCCTCTGCGGTGGCGGCCGAGTTCGGCATGACGCTGCTGCGGTGAGGCCGGCTCACGCTCCGGCTGACGCTCCCGATCCGCGTCGGCCGCTCGAAGGCCCGCCGGAACCTGGTGGTTCAATGAGCGGATGAGCGGGAGCGGGAGTGGAAGCAGGCGGACGCCGGGGCCGGTGCGCACCTTCGTGGCGATCGGCGATTCGTTCACCGAGGGGCTGGCCGACGACCGGGGCGACGGCGTCTACCGCGGCTGGGCGGACCTGGTGGCGCAGCGGCTGGCGGAGATCGAGCCGGAGCTGCGGTACGCCAATCTGGCGGTGCGCGGCAAGCTGATCGGCCAGATCGCCGAGGACCAGCTCGCCGCGGCCGCCGCGATGCGGGCCGACCTGGCGAGTATCGCGGGCGGGCTCAACGACGTGATGCGCCCGGGCTGCGACGTGGACGCGGTGTGCGCGCGGATCGAACACTGTGCGCGGGTGCTCGCGGAATCCGGCGGCACGCTGCTGATGTTCCGGGTCATGGACTTCACCCGCCGGATGCCCTCGGCGCGGCGCTTCCAGCCCAAGGCGGACCGGATCAACGCGCTCGTAGATCAGATCGCTGCGAAGTACGGCGCGGCGGTCGTGGACCTGCATGCCGCGCGGGTCTTCGACGACACGCGGCTGTGGGCGCCGGACCGCATCCACCTGACCGGCGAGGGCCATCGGCGGGTCGCCGAGGCGGTGCTGGAGGCGCTCGGCCACCCGCCCCGATTCGATTGGCGCGCACCGCTGCCGCCCCCGCCCGAGCTCGGTCCGGGCCGCAGAAGACTGGCCGATCTGCGCTGGCTGGTGGCCTTCCTGCTGCCGTGGATCAAGCGGCGGCTGACCGGGAAGTCCTCTGGTGACGGTGTGCTGCCGAAGCGGCCCGAACTGACCAGGCTCGCCGGCTGAGCGGAGGCCGAGCCGCCCAGGCAGGCGGCGCCCGACCCGAGCCGGGCAGCGCACAACAGAGCAGCCTGCAGGGTCCTGCGACGCGCGTCCTCGTGCACTGAATCCGTGCGGGGGAGCGCGCGCCAGGTCCGCACCGCGGGGCTCTGAGCGGCCGCGAATCCGGACGCGGATCCGTCCCGGCCGACCCGGCCTCCGGCCTAACGCCCCGCCAGAGCCCTTATCCGGCGCACCTGGGCGGAGCGCTCGGCGGCGCGCTGCGCGTCGTAGTCCCGGCGGCCCGCGCCCTGAATCAACGACTTGGTCTCAATGAGCGCATCCCGGTCCGCGGCGAGCAGCTCGCGCACGTACACCTCGGCGTCCATCGCCAGGTCCGCGTTCGGGATCACCTTGTTGGCCAGGCCGATCCGCTCCGCCTCGGCGGCGTCGATCCAGCGGCCGGTGGCGCAGATCTCCAGCGCCCTGGCCGGGCCGACCAGGTCCACCAGCGGCTTGGTTCCGCCGAGGTCGGGCACCAGGCCGAGGGTGATCTCGCGCATCGCGAAGCGCGCGTCCTCGGAGACCAGGCGCAGGTCGCAGGCCAGCGCCAGCTGGAAGCCGGCGCCCACCGCGTGGCCCTGCACCGCCGCGACCGTGATCAGGTCGGGCCGGCGCCACCAGGTGAAGGCCTCCTGGAACGCCTCGATGGTCATCTCCGCGTCGCGCTCGTCCGCGTTCGCCAGATCCAGCAGCGTCTTCGCGGCGCCGTCGCCGCCGATCAGCACCGAGCGGTCGAGGCCGGCGCAGAACGACGGGCCCTCGGCGCGCAGCAGCACCGCGCGCACGGTCCCGGGCAGCGCCCGGCCGATCTCCGCCAGATGCCACCAGGTGCTCGGCGTCATCGCATTGCGCTTGTCGGTCTTGTCGAGCACGACGATGGCGAGCTCGCCGTCCAGCCGCAGCCGCACTCCGGCGCGGGCGGCGGCCGCGGCCTTGGCCTCCGGCCATGCCTCGTACTCCGCCGCGGCCACGGCCCCGTCCATCGTAGAGTTCGAACCGGTCACGGCGCGGCGCCCCATTCCCTCGGTGCTGCCTCGGCCCCGCCGGGGCCTGGGCTGTGTCGATGATCCCCAAGGACTTTATCGCACCGCGCGGTGAGACCACCCGTTGCCGTCGTCGCACCGGGTGGTCTCACCGTGCCGGTACCGAGTTGCCACCGGTGAGACCGTCAGTGGTACCGTGACTGAAGAGACGGCTCAGCACAGACGGCTCAGGCGGTGCGCGCCTTGCCGCGGGTGGCGCCGCCGCGCCCGCGAAGCGTGACACCGGACTCGCTCAGCATCCGGTGTACGAACCCGTACGAACGCCCGGTCTCCTGGGCGAGGGCGCGGATGGATTCTCCGGCCTCGTACTTGTTCTTCAGATCGCTCGCGAGCTGCTCTCTCGCGGTGCCGGTGACCCGGCTGCCCTTCTTCAGGGTCTCGGCCACTTGCGCCTCCTAGAGGGGGTGTGGGGATCGATCCCACCTTGCACAGGGGATGTGCGCTCTGGCCTCCCATGATCACCCCTCCGAGACCTGTTGACCACTGCTTCGCGAGGAAAACTCGGAAAGTATTCCTCCGCCCCCCGCCCGATTTACACCAATACGCCCCGTAAAATCAGCACAAACCCATGCCCACGTTATGAGACTGTTACGGAGGGCAATCGACGTTCTGTCGGATACCGGGACCGCGCGTCCGCTCAGGCGAGCGCGACCAGGTCCCGGTACCCGTCGTTCCACAGGTCCTCGACCCCGTCCGGCAGCAGGATCAGCCGTTCCGGGCCGAGCGCGTCCACCGCGCCCTCGTCGTGTGTGACGAGCACCACGGCCCCCTCGTAGGTGCTCAGCGCGCCAAGGATCTCCGCGCGGCTGGCCGGATCCAGGTTGTTCGTCGGCTCGTCGAGCAGCAGCACGTTCGCGCTCGAGACGACGAGGGTGGCCAGCGCCAGCCGCGTCTTCTCGCCGCCGGAGAGCACCCGGACCGGCTTGTCCACGTCGTCGCCGGAGAACAGGAACGAGCCCAGAGTCTTGCGCACCTCCACCAGGTCCAAATCGGGTGCCGCGCTGCGCATGTTCTCCAACACGGTCCGCTCCGGGTCCAGCGTCTCGTGCTCCTGCGCGTAGTAGCCGAGCTTGAGCCCGTGGCCCGGCTCGACGTTGCCGGTGTCCGGATCCTCGACCCCGCCGAGCAGCCGCAGCAGCGTGGTCTTCCCGGCGCCGTTCAGACCCAGGATGACCACCTTCGAGCCGCGGTCCACGGCCAGGTCCACGTCCGTGAAGATCTCCAGCGAGCCGTAGGACTTGGACAGCCCGGAGGCCATCAGCGGCGTCTTCCCGCAGGGCGCGGGCTTGGGGAAGCGCAGCTTGGCCACCTTGTCCGAGGCCCGCTCCGCCTCGAGGCCGCCGAGCAGCCGCTCCGCGCGCCGCGCCATGTTCTGCGCGGCCACCGTCTTCGTCGCCTTCGCGCGCATCTTGTCGGCCTGGGCGAAGAGCGCGTCCGCCTTCTTCTCCGCGTTGGCCCGCTCCCGCTTGCGCCGGCGCTCGTCGGCCTCGCGCTGCTCCAGGTACGCCTTCCAGCCGACGTTGTAGACGTCGATGACGCTGCGGTTGGCGTCCAGGTGGAAGACCTTGTTCACGCAGGCCTCGACGAGCTTCACGTCGTGCGAGATGACGATGAAGCCGCCCTTGTAGTTCTTCAGATAGTCGCGCAGCCACACGATGGAGTCCGCGTCGAGGTGGTTGGTCGGCTCGTCGAGCAGCAGCACCTCGTTGTCGCCGAACAGGATCCTGGCCAGCTCGATCCGCCGGCGCTGGCCACCGGAGAGGGTGCTCAGAGGCTGGTCGAGCACGCGGTCGGGCAGGCCGAGGCTGGCCGCGATCACCGCCGCCTCCGACTCGGCCGCGTAGCCGCCGGCCGCGAGGAACGCGGTCTCGGCGTTCGCGTAGCGGCGCATGGCCCGGTCGTGCTCCGCGGCGACGGCGCTGCCCATGGCCTTCTCGGCGGCGCGCATCCGGTTCACCGCCTCGTCCAGGCCGCGCGCGGACAGGATCCGGTCGCGCGCGATGACGTCGAGGTCGCCGGTGCGCGGGTCCTGCGGCAGATAGCCGACCGCTCCCGCGCTGTGCACGGTGCCGCCGGTGGGCTGCGCCTCGCCGGCGAGGATCTTGGTCAGCGTGGTCTTCCCGGCGCCGTTGCGGCCGACCAGCCCGATGCGGTCGCCCGGGGCGACCCGGAACGAGGCGTCCTCGAGCAGGACGCGGGCGCCGACGCGTACTTCGACGTGGGAGGCGGTGATCACCGCTCCATCGTACGTGACCGGCGGGCGGGGTCGCCGCCGGGTTTCGCCGCCGGGTGGCGCGGCGGGCGTGCACACACCCGATTCAGCTGCATGCGCAGCCGAAACAGCACGTGCGTGCACGTATCGCACCGCACCTTTCGGCACTAGACTCCTGATTCACCTGCACGAGGAGGAGGGCTGCTCCTATGCCCGTCGCCGTGCCGGTGCTGTCCGTCCCGTTCGAGACGGGCATGCATCCGGCGACCGAGACGGCCAGGGCCGCCACCGACCGGTGGGCGCGACGCTTCGGACTGACGGTCCGCCCGGAGCTGCGCGAACGCCTGCACGCCAGTGCGCCGGCCCGGCTGGCCGGACGGGTGTGCCCGGACGCGACGCTGGACGGTCTGCTGCTGGCCTGCGACTGGCAGGCCTGGCTCTTCCTGTTCGACGACGGCTACTGCGACGAGTCCGTGATCGGCTCCGACCCGGCCGCCATCACCGAGGTGACGGTGTGGATGCTCGGCGCGCTGGAGACCGGCGCGGCCGGGACGGACGACGTCTTCAGCCGGGCGCTGGCCGATCTCGGCGTCCGGCTGGCCCGGCTGGCCGGCCCGGTGCAGTGGACCCGGTTCGTGCAGGCGGTCACCGCGTACTTCTACGCGCTGGTCTGGGAGGCCACCTGCCGGCAGCGCGGCACCCTGGCGCCGCTCGACGAGTACATCAGGATGCGCAGATACAGCGGGGCGGTCTCCACCTGCCTGGCGCTGATCGAGGTGGTCAACGGCTTCGAACTCGAAGACCGCGTCTGGTACGACCCCTCGATGCGCGCCGCGGCGGACGCCGCCGCCGACATCATCTGCTGGAGCAACGACATCGTCTCGTACCGCAAGGAGGTGTACCGCCGCGAGGCGGACCGCGCCGAGGGCTCCCGCCTCGGCCCGCAGAAGCCGCTGCTGAGCCTGCCGACGGTGCTGGCGCACGAGCACGGGATGACCGAGCAGCAGGCGCTCAACCACTGCGCACTGATGCTGGACCGGCGCATCGCCGACTACCGCGCCGCGGAGGAGCCGATGCTCGCCTCCGGCGACCTCGCGCCGTGCCGCTTCGTCGCCGACCTGCGGCACTGGATCTCCGGAAACCTGGCGTGGTCGTACGAGACGCAGCGCTACCGCGCGCCGTGATCGCGCGCGGGCTCTGCGCACCATGGCCTCTATATACATGGCCTCTATATAGATGTCGTCTACATAGACGCCTATATAGATGTCACTTCTGCGGAGATCGTGTCTGTGGAGTTCGTCGCTGCGGAGGTCGTCTCTGCCGAAGTCGTGTCTGTCGATCGCGTCGCGGATGTCGCGGCACGCAGCCGCAGCCGTAGCGGCACCGTGTCCGGGTGCAGCGTCGTGCGCGCCACCGGGCGCACCCGGCTGCCCGGTACGGACTGCACCCGGTAGCGCGCGAGCACCGCACTGATCGCGCCGAGGATCTCGGTCCACGCATACCCCTCCCCCAGGCAGCCGTGCGGACCGGTGCCGAAGGGCAGGTAGTAGGCCGCGACGGTCTCGGGATCCGGGTCCAGCCAGCGGTCCGGGTCGAAGCGGTCCGGGTCGGCGAACGCGGTGGGATCCCGGTGCAGGCCGTAGAAATTCAGCAGGACCTGGCTGCGCGCCGGAACGGTCGTGCCGGCCAGCCGCATGTCCTTCAGCGTCCTGCGACCGACGATCCAGCCGGGCGGGTAGAGCCGCAGCACCTCCTTCACCACGCGTTCCGTGAGCGGGAGGCGGCGCGGGTCGACGAGAGCCCCCGGTGCGCCGGAGCCGGAGCCGGTGCCGAAGCCGGGCCCCGCCTCCTCGCCCGCCGCCGCCAGCACCTCGTCCCTGACCCGTTCCTGCAACCGCTGGTCGCGCGCGAGCACATGCAGGGTCCAGGCCATCACACCCGCCGCGGTCTCGGTGCCCGCCAGCAGCAGGGTCATGATCTCGTCGTGCGCCTGCTCGTCGGTGAGACCGGCGCCGTCCTCGTCCACCGCCGCGAGCAACGTGTCGAGCAGCGTCTCCGGGCCGTCCGCCGCGCCCAGCCCGGCGCGCTCCCGATGCCCGCCGATCATCGCGTCGGCCACTGCGTGCACCGCGCCGAGGGACCGGTCGAACCTCCGGTTGCCGGGCGTGGGCAGCCGGTCGAGCGCCTTCACCGGAAGCAGGGCCCTGCGGCCGACGCCGGCGAGCATCCGCGGCAGCTCCCGCATGACCTGGTCGGCGGCCACCTCAGAGCCGGACATCGAATGCGTGACCAGCCGCATCGCGAGCATCCGCATGTCCAGGGCGGCGTCCACGGGCCGGCCCTCGGCGGCAGCCGGGTCCCAGCGCGCCTCCAGGAACCGGCTCGTCTGCGCGGCCATGTCCGCCGCGTACCGTGCCACGGCGGCGTGGTCGAACGCGGGCCGCAGCAGCTTCTTGTGCCTGCGGTGCCGCTCCCCGCCCGAGGTGCCCACGCCGTCGCCGATCAGGCCCCTGAGCGCGTCGAACTGGAAGCCCTTGTCGTAGTACGCCGCGTCCTGCACCAGGATCGCGCGGATCAGCGCGGGATCGGTGACCAGATAGGCGCGCACCGGGCCGAGCCGGGCGACGGCCAGCGGCCCGCGCCGGCCGGCCCGGCCGAGCAGCCCGAGCGGGTCGCGCAGCAGCGCCGGCGCATGGCCGAGCAGCGGCCAGGCGCCGGGTAGGGGCGTCGCGCGGACGTCCTCGGCCCTTCCGGCGACGCCGCGGGCGGCGCCGGGGGCCGGAAGCTGACTCTTCATCGCAAACGCCAGGCTAGCGCGGCCCCGCGGCCCGGGTAACCGGCTTCCGGGAGCGCTTCGGGGCGCCGTACGGCGCCCGATTTTCCACTCCCGAGACCGGTTTCTTCCGTAAAAGCGACGCCGGAGGGCGACGATGCGGCTACCGTATGGCTGTCAGCGGAAAAGAGGAGGCGGTCGATGACGCCATCCGCGAGCGATCCCCGTGCGGGCCTCGGTGCCGGCGGGGTGGCCACGCTGCCCACGAACGGGGGCGAACGACCGATAGGCGCACCGCACGGGGACTCGGCGGGGCCCGTGCGCCCGCCGCGGCAGGAGTACGGCGGCCGGGACGGCGCGCCGGACGGGATGCAGGGCAACGGAGGCTGGGACGAGTACGGCTTCACCCCCAGCGGTTTCGACGCCGCGGCCGGGTTCTACAACTGGCTGCTGGCCACCGGAGAGGTCATCTGCGACGAGCGCACCTACGAGCTGCACGGGCTCGAGCCGGACCCGGGGCACCGGTTCGAGGCCTTCCTCGAGCGGGTGCCGCAGGACGACGTGCAGGACCTGCTCGAGCTGCTCGATCCGCTGCTGTCCCGGGCCGGCGACTGCGCGATGGAGTACCGGGTGCGGCTGCCGGACGGCCGGATACGCACTCTGGAGACGCGCGGCCGGGTGGTGGCCGACCCGGCGACCGGGCAGCCGCAGCGGATGATGGGGCTCATCGTCGACGTCACCGAGCGGCGCGCGGCGGAGCTCGAGGCGCTGCGCCGGGCCGCGGCGGCCGCGCGCATGCAGGAGGTGACCGCGGGGCTGGCCAGCGCCGGCACGCTCACCGAGCTGCGCACCGCGGTGACCGCCGCGCTGCCCGCGCTGGGCGCGTACGGCCTGCTGGTGACGGACGCCGGGCAGCCGGCGGAGATCGTGCTGGAGTGCGGCGACCTCGGCATGGCCGCGGGCCGGGTGCGGATCGGCCCTGACGGCCCGGTGCGCACCGCCGCGGCCACCGGCGACCCGCTGTTCTTCACCGAGGCGGCCGAGCTGCGCCGGCGCTTCCCGCAGTCGGTGGAGTCGGCGCGGGCCACCGGCGCGGTCTCGCTCGCGGTGATCCCGATAGGCGGGGTGCCGCGGATGCGCGGGGTGTGCATGATCGGTTTCGACGAGCCGCGCAGCTTCGACGCGGCCGAGCGCGCCTTCCTGGTGCTGGCCGCGAGCGCGATCGGGCAGGCCGTGCACCGGGCCAAGATCCACGACGTGGAGCTGAACCTGGCGATGGCGCTGCAGGGCGGGATGCTCCCGCGAGCGCTGCGCTGCGGCCCCGGCGCGGAGCTGGCGCACCGCTACGAGGCGGCGACCACCGGCATCCAGGTCGGCGGCGACTGGTTCGACTCGGTGCAGCGCGCGGACGGCCGCACGCTGCTGGTCATCGGCGACGTGGAGGGGCACAACGTCCAGGCCGCGGGCATGATGTACCGGCTGCGCACGAACCTGCTGGCGTACGCGGACCAGGCCGACGACATCAGTGCCCTGATGTCGCGGGCGAACGCGTTCGTGTGCGAGGTCAACGCGGACGCGGACGCCCCGTTGTTCGCCACCTGCCTGCTCGCGCTGATCGACCCGGAGCTGCGGCAGATCACCGTCTGCCGGGCCGGGCACATCCCGCCGGTGCTGGCCGTGGGCGCGCGGCTGAGCACGGTGCACCACAACGAGCCCGGCGTGCCGCTCGGGGTGCTCGAGGGCTACGCGTACCCGGTATGGAAGCTGGACTACGCCCCGGGCTCGATGCTGCTGCTGTGCACCGACGGCCTGCTCGAGAGCATGGACAACAACCTGGACGAGGGGCTCGACCGGTGCCGCACGGTGCTCGACGGGCACCGGGAGGACAAGCTGGACAAGGTCGCGGACGAACTGCTCTGCGCGAACCGGCCGGAGGGCGCCTGGAAGGACGACGTCGCACTGCTGCTCGCCCGGCTGTCCTGACGACGGCCGACTGCCCGGCGAGGGCCGCGGTCCCCCGCTCTCGCGGGCAGGCTCAGCAGGCGCAGGAGGGGCGGTCGGCCGGCGCCGTCAGCGGGTCGGGCGCGGGCTCGCGGCGGCCCCGGTCCGTATCGTAGGCGAAGCCCTCGCGCACCCAGTATTCGAACCCTCCTATCATCTCCCTGACAGGATGGCCGAGCCTGGCGAACTCGAGGGCGGCCCGGGTGGCGCCGTTGCAGCCCGGGCCCCAGCAGTAGGTGACCACGGCGGCGCCTGCCGGGACGAGGTCCGCGGCGCGTGCGGCGATCTCCCGGGCGGGCAGGTGGATCGCGCCCGGGACGTGCCCCTGGTCCCAGGCCTCGCGGGAGCGGGAGTCGACGAGCACGAAGCCCGGGTCCGGCTCGGCGAGGGCGGTGTTCACGTCGGAGACATCGGTCTCGTAAGCGAGCTTGGCGGCGAAGTGGGCGAGGCTGGCCTGATCGACCGCGGCCTGGTCAGGGGCGGTCTCGACGGCGGTCTCTGAGGCGATCGTTGTCATGCTCCGAGCATGCCCGGCCGCGTCGGGCCGCAGAAGTGGCGCGAACGCCAGCGTTCGCTAAGATCCCGCCATGCCCGCCATGCCAAGCGCCGTGTCCCGCGCCGAGAATGCCGTGTCCCGCGCCGCGAGGAGCGCCGTCGACCTGGATGCACCCGTCCGCCGCGCCTCGAGAGCCCGGCCGACTGTGGCCGCGTACCTGTTCGAGGGCATGTCCGCGTTCGAACTCGGCTGTGTCACCGAGGTATTCGCGCTGCCCAGGCCGGAGCTCGACGTTCCCTGGTACGAGTTCCGGGCGTGCGCCGGCACGACGCGTCCGCTGCGCGCACTGGGCGGCTTCAGTCTCGTCGCGGAGAACGACTTGGCCGATTTCGCCGCCGCGGACACGCTGATCGTGACCGCGGTGCCGGACGTGCGCGGCGAAGTGCCCGGCGAATTGATCGAGGCGTTGCGTGCGGGCTACGCACGCGGCGCACGGATCGTGTCCATCTGCTCGGGCGCGTTCGCGCTCGCCGCGGCCGGCCTGCTGGACGGCCTGCGCGCGACGACGCACTGGCGGTACGCGGATCTGTTCCGGGCCCGGTTCCCAAAGGTGGAGTTGGATCCGGAGGTGCTCTACGTCGACGAGGGTCGAGTTCTAACGGGTGCGGGCAGCGCGGCCGGTCTCGACCTATGCCTGCACCTGATACGGCTCGATCACGGCTCCGCGGTGGCCAACGCCGTGGCCCGGCGGCTGGTGCTGCCGCCGCACCGGGACGGCGGGCAGGCGCAGTTCATCGAGGCGGCCGTGGGCGCGACGGACCGGGACGACGGGGTGGCGCGCTCGTTGGACTGGGCGCTGGAGAACCTCGCGCGCCCCATCGCCGTGGCCGACCTCGCCGAGGTCGCGCACCTGTCCCCGCGCAGCTATCTGCGACATTTCGCCCGCGCCACCGGCACATCGCCGCTGCGCTGGCTGGTCAACCAGCGGCTGGCGGCGGCGCGGGAACTGCTGGAGACCGGCGACGCGCCGATCGAGCAGGTGGGCGCGGCGGTCGGCTTCGCGGACCCGGCGACATTCCGGCACCATTTCGCCCGCGTCGTCGGCACCTCACCGTCGGCGTATCGCAGAACCTTCCGGCAGTAGGGCGGGGGGCGGTCGTGGATCGCGGCTACGCCTCGACCGTGCGCAGCCGGTAGTAGCACCGATCCGGGAGCTCGCGCACCAGCCGGCCCCCGCTGCGCTCGATGACCCGGCGGGAGGCGTGGTTGGCGGGACTGGTCGTCAGCAACGCGTCGTCGATGCCGAGCGCGTAGGCGATCGGCAGGATCGCGCGCAGCAGGGCAGAGGCATGGCCCCTGCCCTGAGCGCCGGGCCGCACGACGTAGCCGATGTGGCCGCCGTACTTCTCCAGCGAGGCGTCGAGCCGGTGGCGCACCGAGATCCGGCCGAGGAACTCCTCGCCCCGACCCACCACAGCGACGGCTCGGGCACCCGGCCGTCCGGCGTGTCCGCACCGCGGGTGCGCCGGGCGTGCTGGCCCGCCAGGTACGCGGCGAAGCCGTCAGGGCTCTGCAACGCATCGATGTCGAGGCCCGCGGCCCAGTCCGTCAGCGGCCCGGCGGCCTGGGACTCGGCCAGGCAGGCCAGGAACGACGCGTGGTAGCGGACGTCCGGCGCGATCAGCGCAGCCGATACGGGGAGGGTCGCTCCGGCACCGTACGGCGTGGCGGCGGTGCGACGCCAGGCGATTGCGTCGGGGCGGAATCAGGGTCGCGCCACTCGCGGCGGGGCAGCTGCGCCGCCGGGCTGGCTCGAAATCCGCCGGTCAGGCGCAGCCGGTGGCGTCGAACGCCGGGTCCACCTCGGCGAGCTCGTCGAAGCCGGTCTCCGCCGCGTCCCACGTGGAGACCGACCGGAGCCGGGCGCGCCGGGACAGGTGCTGGGACAGCGCTTCGGCCAGCAGCGCCGCGGGCGCCATGCAGTCGTCCGCCGCGGCCGACTCGAGACGGGCCCACAGCTCCTCGGGAACTCCGACCGAAACCTCGACCATCGATTCCATGGCGTCCATCGTGCTGCCCCGCGCCGCCGCGCCGTCGAGGGCATTCCGCGCTTCCACCCGAAGGAGTGATGCCGCGCGATCGGACTGTCAGACCGCCCGCTGCTCTGGCTAGTCCATGGCCGCGAGCAGCGCCCGCAGCTGGTCGGCCAGCGCCGACCGGTCCTGCTCGGGCAGCCGGCCGAGCACCCGACGCTGCTCCTCGAGGCCCGCGACGACCGCCTCGTCCACCAGCGCGCGGCCGCGGTCGGTCAGGCAGGCCTTGAGGGCCCTGCGATCCGCCGGATCCGGGCAGCGGTCGACCAGCCCGGCCCTCTGCAGCTTGTCCAGCCGCCCGGTCATCCCGCCGGTGGTGAGCATCAGCGACTCGGCGAGCACGGTCGGCGAGAGCGAGTACGGATCACCGGAGCGGCGCAGCGTGGCCAGGACGTCGAACTCCCCGCGTCCAATGCCGAAGCGCGCGTAGACCTGCTCGATCCGGTCCCCCATCGCGCGCGAGAGCCGATAGATGCGGCCGAACACGACCATCGACTCGGTGTCCAGCTCCGGACGCTCCCGGTGCCACTGCTCGGCGATCCGGTCGACCGCGTCCGGCGCGTCCAGCACGCCCGAGGCGCTCGAGGCGCTCGAGGCCGCGCCCGGGCCGTCCACGTCAGTCGGTTTCACCATCACCCCTCCAGTATGCCAGATTTCCTCAGCGCTAAGTAGTTGCGGACTAAGTTGCTTAGCTCTAAGCTACTTGCATGCAAGCTTCCCGCACGCGACTCACGATCGCCACCGCCATAGCGCCGCTGACCTGGGGCAGCACATACGCGGTGACGACCCAGTGGCTGCCGCCCGGCCAGCCGCTCTCGACCGCCGCGGTGCGCGCCCTGCCCGCCGGACTGCTGTTGGCGGCGGTCACCCGCACGCTGCCGAAGGGCGTGTGGTGGTGGCGGGCGGCCGTGCTCGGGACGTTGAACATCGGCGCCTTCTTCGCGCTGCTGTTCGTCGCGGCCTACCGGCTGCCCGGCGGGATGGCGGCCGTGCTCGGCGCGATCCAGCCGCTGCTCGTCGCGGGCCTCTCGGTGCCGCTGCTGGCGCAGCGGCCGAGCCGGCTGACGCTCGCGGCCGGGCTGGTCGGCGTCGGCGGCGTCGCGCTCGTCGTCCTCCAGGCGGTGTCCCGGCCGGATCCGCTCGGAGTGGCGGCCGGCCTGGCCGGAGCGGCCGCCATGGCGACGGGCATCGTGCTCGGCAAGCGCTGGGGGCGGCCGAAGGGCGTGAGCGTGCTCGCGTTCACCGGCTGGCAGCTGACGTTCGGCGGCCTTCTGCTCGCCCCCGCGGCGCTGCTGGCCGAGGGCCTGCCCCGGCACCTGAGCGCGACGAACCTCGGCGGGTACCTCTACCTGGCCGGAATCAACACCCTGCTCGCCTATTGGCTCTGGTTCCGCGGCACCGCGAAGCTCCCGTCGACCGCCCTGTCTTTCCTGAGCCTGCTCAGCCCGGTCGGCGCCGCGCTCATCGGCTGGGTCGCACTCAGCCAGCATCTCAGCCCGCTGCAGATCGTCGGCCTGCTGCTGGCACTGGCCGGCACCGTGCTCGGCCAACTGCGCCCGACCGCGCCCCGCATCCCGGCTTCGACGAAGGCCGCCCAGCCATCCCTCGCAGCCCCGGCTGCTGCGTTGCCGGCTGCAGCGTCCCCAGCCGCAATGTCCTGACTCGCGTGCGCTTTGACTAGCGATTCGTTGCGCCGCACCACATCCGTCTCACTCTCAAGGAAGAAGTGATCTCGATGACGAGCACCGACACCGGAATCCTCGACGAGGCCTACGAGCGCTTCCACGCCACCGGACCCGAGTTCGACGACGGCCTGAGCAACCACGGGCCGATGGCGGTGGAGGCGATGGCACGTCGCGGGCACACCCGCGACGTGCACGCGTGGGTCGACTGGTACCGGGAACGACTCGAGGACCAGCCACGCGGCCTGACGCCGGTCACCCGCACCGACTGGCAGGAGGCCCTCGGAGACCAGAAGCGGCTCGGCGACTGGCGGACGTTCCTGTTGCGCGAGAGCGCGGAGCAGCCGTGGCGCGACCTGCTGGTCGAGTGGTGGCCACGCCTGCTTCCCGGCATCATCGCGGGCGCCACGCACGGCGTCATCCGCGTCGGCCACGCGGTGCGCGCGCTGCTCGATGAGGAGGCGGCGCTTTCGGCCTCGGGCAGCGCGGACGCCGTCGTCACCGAGGGACCGCGCATCGCAGAGCTCGCACATGCCATCGCTTACTGGGCCGCACGCTGGACGCCGCTCGACGTCGAGTACTCGCACCGTTCCGGGCTGATCGCACCGTCCGAGGCGCTGGCCGACGTGCCGGCGGTCGCCGAGCAAGCCGTGTCCATCTCATACCGGATAGGACAGCTCTCCGGCACGACGGGCTGGTCCGCCGCCGTCGGCGCTCTGCGTACCCCTGAAACGCCGCAGCAGGCCGCCGAACTGCTGGCCGAGGTCGCGAACGCAGCAGTGCTCGATTATCTGACGCACGGCCAGGCGAACCCGGTGATGCTCGTCCACGCGTCGACCGCGCCGACCGCCGTACTGCGCACCCTGCCCGCCCTGCCCGAATCCCTGTGGATCCCGTCGTTGGACGCGGCGTGGCTCGCCACCGCCGCCGTCACCGCGGCGTACCGCAACACCGAGGCCGAGGCCGAGCAGGTGGCCGCGGCCGTCGCGGAGACGGAGGGACCGCAGGAGAGCTTCGACCGCGCCGTGCGCCACCGCGACGAGCACGCGGTGAAGTTCGCCGACTCAGCCCTCGAAGTCTACGGGCGCACCGGCGACCGGAAGGCGCTCGCCGCCGCGACCCGCGCCACGATGATGATCAAGAGGAGTTGATCGCCGGCAGGAGGATTCGAGGCGATCCGGGCGGACCATCCGCGCCGGGCGGCGATGCCCGGACACCCGGGCACAGGTTGCGCTTCGGTACCTTAACGCGATTCGCGGGGCCGGCCGGGGTAATCTGCCCCTCATGACTGAACTGGCCGCACGCGGTGCGGACTCCGCGCCGGCACGGCCTGAGAACGAGGAACTGGACGGCCCCGGCGCACCCGATTCGCCCGGCGCGCCCGACGCGGCGGCCGCGCAGGTCGCGGACGGAGGCGCGCGCGGACCGCGGCGCATCCCGGTGCCGTCGCTGCGGGTGTCGCTCGCCGTCTACGCGCTCGCGCTGCTGGCGCTCTGGCTCAGCCCGATGGGGCACCACTGGAACCACGTCGACGTGCTGGTGTACCGCCAGGGCGGCCTGGCCGTGCTGCACGGGCAGGGGCTCTACGTCCCGAGCTTCAACAACCACCAACTGCCGTTCACGTATCCGCCGATCTCGGCGCTGCTGTTCACCCCGCTCGCGGTCTTCTCGACCTACACCGCGCCGCTGTTCGCCAACCTCTGCAGCGTGGTGCTGCTCCCCCTCGCGCTGCGCTTCGCGCTCCGGCTCTCGCCGTTCTCGCGCTGGCTCACCGCGTCCGAGGCGACGCGGCTGGGCCTGACGGCCGCCGCGGCGGCGCTGTGGTTCGAGCCGATGTGGACGACGCTGCGCTACGGACAGATCAACGTGCTGATCGCCACGCTCATCGTGTTCGACCTCAGCCGCCCGTCCGACCGGCGCTGGAAGGGCCTGGCCATCGGCGTCGCGGCCGGGCTCAAGATGACGCCGCTGATCTTCATCGTCTACCTCGCCGCCACCCGCCGGTACCGGGCCGCGGCGACCGCGCTCGCCGGCTTCGCCGGGACCATCGCGCTCTCCTTCGCGCTCGTGCCGACCGACGCACGGATCTACTGGACCCAGGACGTGCTCGACGCCAACCGCCCGGGCAAGGTCGAGAACTCGGCGAACCAGACCCTGCGCGGCGCGCTCTCGCGCCTGCTGCACACGGAGAACGTGCAGGACGCCTGGCTGCTCGCGGCCGTGCTCGTCGCGGCCGTCGGCCTCGTCCTCGCGGTGCGGGCCCAGCGCCGCGGCGACGACGACGCGAGCGGCTTCGCGCTCTGCGCGCTCACAGGCCTGCTCGTCTCGCCGATCTCCTGGACCCACCACTGGGTCGAGGCGATCCCGGCGCTGATGCTGGTGCTGCTCAGGGCGTACCGCGACCGCTCGACGCCGCTGCTGATCGGCTGCGTCCTCGCCGCGGCGGTCGGGTACTCGCAGATCACCTGGCGCGTCCCAGTGAGCAACTTCACCCAGACGGTGGAGCTGCACGAGCACGGCGTACAGCTGCTGTTCTCGAACGCCTACGTGCTGGCGGGACTGGTCGCGCTGGCCTGGGCGGCGGTCGCGGCTGTCACGGCGATGCTGACGACGCGCGCGGGCCTCGGCCGGCGCGCGCAGTAGCGCGTCGGCCGAGGCCCGCGGCGGACGACGGTCGGGAGCTCAGACGTTCAGTT
>Ga0310811_10002185_pt1 | contig 24386 bp, 16 predicted proteins | sample YCmetagenome_FD_207642 | JGI IMG/M metagenome (GOLD analysis project Ga0310811, IMG submission 207642) | Soil microbial communities from experimental microcosm in Duke University, North Carolina, United States - YC | ecosystem: Engineered > Artificial ecosystem > Soil microcosm > Unclassified ... | reverse complement strand
CCGGTGGGGCGCACTGCTGGGTATCAGCGTCGCGATGCGTCGAAGGCAATCGCGAAGGGACTCACCTTTCGGCCGCTCGCTGTCACCGCCAAGGAAACGCTCGATTGGCACAAGACGCGTCCGCAGAAGGAGCAGGACGCGACGCTCAACGGCGAGATCAACGGCCTCGCCATGAGCAAGGAGGCCGAAGTACTAAAGGAGTGGAAGGCGAAGCAGGCCGAAGGAAAGGGCTGAGCCGACTAACGTCAGATTACCAACGGCGCTGCGCGTGCACTACATGCACGCCAGCGCTGCGTTGTTATCCGTGACGCGCCCCGCTTGCGACGCTTGCAAGAACGCGACGATCGGGCAGAGCGAGCGCGTTGGGCCGGCGCCGCCGCGCCGCATGGAATATGGACGGATGAAGACGGTCGACGAATCCATCGGCAGCGTCGCCACGTTCGCATAGAAGGCCTGCGCGTGCCCGTCGCCGAACAGATACTGTTCGACGTTCGACACATAAAAAGCGGTCAACCGGCCGGCGTGCTCGTTGAGATACGCCCCGATCGCACGAATCGCCTTCGGCCCGGCAAAGTCCCCCGACACCGGCACGATGAGATTCCGCTCGTGGAGCGTCTTCACGTAGCGGTAGTTGTCCTCCGATGAGAGAAAGCTCTTCGGCTGTCCGGTCGCGTCGTTGGAGAATCCGGTGAGGTCGGAAAAATCTCCGCCGCGCCCGGTGAAAACTCCGCGCGTCGTGATCGACGGGCCGAACTGGTAGAACGCATCGAACACCCGTCGCAGCTGCGAGAGCTCGTCGGGTGTCAGCGCGAACCCGTGGGTCTTCGTCAACCGCTCGAGAACACGCGCATAGTTCTTTGTCGCGAGTACCGAGTCGGTCCGGACGGGACGATACGCCTCCCAGATTTGTTGGATCGGTGTCGCCGTGTCGATGTCGGCTGGCCGGGGCTTCGCGAAGAGAATCGAAATGAAGTCGGCGCGAGTCGGCGCCATCTCGAACATCGCCTTGAACATCAGGTGCTGAACGATGGCCTGTCGGCGAATGTCGACGATGAACGCCATCCTGGGCCGGATCGCCGCGATGTACGAATAATTCTGTTCGGGCCCGACGCCCATGTAGACGCCGCCACTCACCTGCGCCGTCCGAAGCAGCGAGAAGAGCTGTCCGACCTCCATCTCATTGGACGTGTAATTGTCCTCGATCTGGAAGTAGCCGCCCGGCTCGGAGATGTCCGTCTCGAGCTTCCAGTATTCGGCATCACTGAGCCGCGTCGGAAGCGCCGGCGCGGGGGGCTTCGCCGATTCCACCGCGGAGGCAGCCAAGACCGGCGCCGACGCCGTGACGACGGTCGTCCGAGAGCAGCCGGCAACCAATGCCGCGATGACCGGTATAGTGAAGGACAATCGTCTCATGTTGGTCCTGTCCGTCTCGGGCGTAAAGCGCGCGTCGTGACCGCCGGCGCACCATCACAACGTTGATTTTACGGCGAGCATGGCGCTTCACACCAGCCCGCGTACATTCGCGCCAACCTCATTCGGAACGGAACGATCGATGCCACGCCTCCCCCTCCCATCGCCAAACTTCATGACGACCACGTCGATTTCCATCGATGGCTACGACGTGGTTCAGACATACGGTGTGGTCCGTGGGATCGTTGTTCGGTCCCGATCGGTTCTCGGTCAGGTCGGCATCAAATTCCAGACGTTCTTCGGTGGCAACATTACTCTGCTGGAGGAGCTTTGTGAGTCGACCCGCGCCGAGGCGTTCGCCAAGGCGGTCGAGCACGCAGCGGACATGGGCGCCAACGCGCTCGTCGCGGTGCGCTACGATGCCACGGAAATCATGCCGGGTGTCTCCGAGGTGCTGTGCTACGGCACGGCAATGCGGCTCGCGCCGCGCCTCCGTGGTGAATCGAGCGACCGGGGCTGATCGAATCTCTTACATCCTTCATACATGTTGAACGTCTCTTTCCGCAGCGCCAGCGTTCGCCTCGCGCTCGTCGCGACGATCGCCGTACCCTGGGTCGGTGCCGCTCAGGCGCCACTCACCGTCGAGCGAATATTCTCAGGTGAGTTTCGGTACGATTACGTCGGACCTTCACGTTGGCTCGATGACAGTACGTACACCGTCGTTGCTCCGGAGACGGGCGGGCAGGGCGCCGACCTCGTTCGCGTCGACGCGGCGACGGGCCGGCGCTCCGTCCTCATCCCGGCGAGCAAGTTCGTTCCTGCGGGTGGCAACGCGCCGCTCGAGATCGAGGACTACGACTGGTCGACCGATCACCAGCGCCTGCTGGTGTTCACGAACTCCGCTCGCGTCTGGCGCGCCAACACACGCGGCGACTTCTGGGTGCTCGACGTTGCGTCCGGCAAGCTGCGCAAGCTCGGCGGCCCGTCGGCCAAACCGTCGACGTTGCAGTTCGCCAAGTTCTCGCCCGATGGCAAACGCGTCGCCTACGTGCGAGAGCACAACATCTATGTCGAGTCGCTCGCCGACGGAAAGATCACGCCGCTGACGAAAGACGGCTCGACGACGATGATCAACGGCACCTTCGATTGGGTCTACGAGGAGGAGCTCAGTCTCCGGGACGGTTTTCGCTGGAGCCCGGACGGCCAACGCATCGCGTACTGGCAGCTCGACGCCAGCGGAGTACGCGATTTCCTGCTCATCAACGACACCGATTCGCTCTACTCGTTCACGATTCCGATTCAGTACCCCAAGGCGGGAACGACGAACTCGTCGGCCCGCATCGGCGTGGTGAGCGTGACAGGCGGTCCGACGACGTGGATGAAGATCCCGGGCGATCCGCGCAATAACTATCTGGCCCGCATGGACTGGGCGGCGAACCCGACCGAGCTGACGATCCAGCAGCTGAATCGCCGGCAGACGGTGAACACCATGTTCATCGCCAACGCCAAGACCGGCGCCGTGCATCCGTTGTTCGTGGACCGCGACAGCGCCTGGATCGACATCTACGACGATCTCAACGACTGGGGCCCCGGTCCGTCGCTGCACTGGCTGGCCGACGGTTCGGCGTTCGTCTACCTGAGCGAGAGGGACGGATGGCGCCATGCCTTCCTCGTCTCGCGCGACGGGGCGATGCGACTCATCACGCCCGGGAAGTACGACGTGATGAAAGTCTCATACATCGATACCAAAGGTGGTTGGCTGTACTTCTATGCGTCGCCGGACAACGCGACCGAGATGTTCCTCTGGCGAATCCGTCTCACTGGCGGCGAACCGCAGCGTCTCACGCCCGCGTCGGCGCGCGGAACCCACGAGTACGACATCGGCCCCAACGCTCGCTTTGCGATTCACACCTGGACGGCGTGGGCGACCCCGCCGGTCGTCGATCTCGTGCGGTTGCCCTCGCACGAGACCGTCCGCACGCTCGTCGACAACCACGTGCTCAAGTCCAAGCTCGACGCGCTCGCGCAGGGCCCGGTCGAGTTCGGCCAGATCGACATCGGCGGCGGCGTGAAGCTCGACAGCTGGATCATGAAGCCTGCGAACTTCGACTCGACGAAGAAGTATCCCGTGCTCTTCTACGTCTATGGCGAGCCGGCCGATCAGACGGTGCGCGACGCATACGGCGGAAGCCGCTGGCTATGGCACCTCATGTTGACGCAGCGCGGCTACATCGTGGCCAGCGCCGACAATCGCGGCACTCCGGGCCCACGCGGTCGCGACTGGCGCAAGGCGGTGCACAACCAGATCGGTTCGTTGCGCGTTCGCGAACAGTCCTCGGCGGCTCGCGTCATCGGTCGTCGGCCCTACGTCGATTCCACGCGCATGGGCGTGTGGGGGTGGAGCGGCGGCGGATCGTCCACGCTTCTGCTCATGTTCCGCGCGCCCGATGTCTACAAGGTCGGGATGGCTGTGGCACCGGTGGCCGACGTCCACAACTACGACACGATCTACGAGGAGCGGTACGTCGGCCTTCCGTCGACCGACTCCGCTGCCTACTACGATGCATCAGCGGTGAACTTCGTGCGCGGACTTCGAGGGGATCTGCTCGTCGTCCATGGTTCGGGTGACGACAACGTTCACTATCAGGGGACGGAACAGCTCATCAATGCGTTGATCGCGAACGGCAAGCAGTTTCAAATGATGGAATACCCGAATCGAACGCACGGGATCTACGAGGGAGCGGGCACGACGCAGCACCTCTACAACCTGCTCACGAACTACCTCGACACGCACCTGCCGGCAGGCGGGAGGCCGGCCGGGCCGGGAAGAGCAACGCCCTAGCGAGCCGGGCGAGTAACGGTTTCTCGGTCGAGACTCTCCGACCGACAAGCCGTTACTCGGCGTTGGGCTCACATAGCCTTCAGCTCTTTGTACCAGGCCTCGAAGGCCCGCGGAAAGAAGCTCTTGTTGAATAGCGTCCATTCCCCGAGCGACGCCGGCAGAGTGAACGCCGCTCCCGCCTCCGCCGCCGACGTGCCGGCCGCGTACGCCTTTCGCGCTCCGCGCTCCAATTCGTCGAGCATCGCGACGTAGCGGTCGTACTCGGCCGCCTTTCCTATCGCACCATGTCCCGGGATGTACGTCGTATCGCGCGCGCGACGCAGGGCCCGCACCGATGCCGACAGCTTCGTCGGCACTGCATCGACGAAGTTGGGGAACATCGCATTCCAGAACAGATCGCCGCAGAACACGATGCTCGGATCGTCGAGCTCGAGCGAGACGTCGCTGTCCGTGTGACCACTTCGCGGGACGACGCGAACGGTACGCCCTCCGAGATCGAGCGAGCTCGCGTCCGACGCCGAGAGAAGAACGGCATCCTTGACCGCCGCGATGCGTGACGCATCGGTGGGCTGATTTCGCTCGACGACCAGATCGCGCGTTCGCTGCGTCGATCGAATGGTTGGATGCTCCGACTCGGTGAGATAGCCGGCAACGCCGTTGGCGTGGTCGGCGTGATAGTGCGTGAGCGCAACGTGCGTGGGCCAGCGTCCCGTGAGCTCCCGTGCCTTGCCTGCGAGCCAGACCGCGCCCTGCGGCTTATTGAACCCCTCGATCGCCAGCACGGCGTTTCGACCGACGATGATCCCACCATTCGACACCGTCGTGTTGTCGTTGTTCAACGGCGTCGAGATCAGCGCCCAGACGCCGTCGCTGACCTTTTCCAGGTTGCCGAACGGCTCGCGCGCCACCACGGCGCCGGGCGTGCTCGCTGCCCAGCGCATTCGCGCTGCGCGCGGCATGATGGACGCCGCAAGCGCGAGATGGGCGGCGCAGGATCCCGACCGGGCGAGAAAGTCGCGCCGGGTGATGTCGAGCGGGCGATCTGAACGCTGAGTCATTTCGGTGCCGCCCACGGGGCGGGTTCCTTGACGATTGGAATGATCGTGACGAGCGTCGCACCCTTTGCCATCGAAGGGACGCCGCGAATGAACGTCACGAGACCGTCGATCGGTGCGCGCAGATCACCCGTCGGCCGGCCGAGGAAATCGGTGGTGTGCCCCACGACCTGTCCTTTGCGCACCCGCGTGTCTCGCGCGACCGCGGCAAAGAAGACGCCGGCGCTGTCGGCGGCGATCCGTGCGCCCGGTCCGGCGAGCCACACTGTCGCGCGTGCGGGTTGTGGCTTGCGCTGCAGCATCCCGAGCGAGCCGAGGACGTTCAGAGATCCCTCAACGAGCGACGAGACGTCACTTGGCGCCACGACGCCGCTCCGGCCCGCCTCGGCGACGAGCACGGTCTTGCCACGAACGAGGGCCTGCGTCGACAGGCTGCGTCCGGGATTCGTTTCGGCGTTGATGTCGCTGATGATCACGTGATCGAGCCCGAACGCCATCACCAGCTTGAGGCCGGCCGAGTCCTGTGCGGGCTTTCCCCCTCGGAACCAGTAGCTGTACGGCCGGAGATCTTCGTCGAGGTCGCCACCGTGCAGGTCGACCACGACGTCTGCGGGCATCAGAATCTGAGACTGCACCGCGGCGAGCGCGCGCTGCGTCTGCGTGCCGTTCGCGTCGCCAGGGTAGCCGGCATTCATTCCCTTGCGATCGACTGGGTTGACGTGCGGCGTCATCTGCAGGAACGATGGTACGTTCAGCAACGGCGCAATGATGACCGTTCCACCGAGCTTCGCGGCATCGATGCGCGCCGCGAGCCGCTGCATCGCGATGATCGACGAGTACTCGGTGCCGTGCGCGCCCGAGACGAACGCGACCGTCGGCCCGGGTTTGGCGCCGCGGACCAGCACGACCGGCATCTTCAACGCAGAGTCGCTGCCGGCGGCGATGGCAATCTCGCCAAATGCCGTCGTCCCCGGCGTGGCAGTGGCCGAGCCGACGGAGAACGACGCCTGTTGCTGCTGCGCGCCGAGAGCCGGCGCGGTCGTGATCGCGAATGCCGCAAGAATCGCGGGGATGCGTTGCATGATCATATCCGGGTCGGAGTGAGTGGCCGTGACGTTACCACACCGGCGCGTCCGACGCCAACCCGACCGGCCACTCCTAGCGGATGATCACGCCACTGTTGTCTCCAGCGGTCGAAGAGCGGAGAAACTTGAGCACGCGCGTGTCGAGGTAGTTGGAGATCTGCATCGGCAGCTTCCGGCGCTGCGATGCCGTCATCACCGACTTGGCATCGGGGACGAGCGTGATCAGATAGTCGACCGTTCGTTCGCGTGCCGCCACGTATTCATCATACGCGGCGCCCTGGCTATACGTATCGGGGAGCGCGGCGAGTCTGTTGGCGATCGGCGTCCAGATGGAGTCGGCAAAGACGGCAAAGGCGTGGCTCAGCGTCGCGAGGCTGTCCGCCTGCTGGCGAGTCAAGCCAAGCGAATCGGCGGACTGCAGAATCATCGACATCGGATTGGGGATCGAGCTCGTGCCGAGTTGCTTCATCGATTCAGGCGCCTGTTTGGCGCCGGGGCGACCGCGTCCCAGGTCGAGTCGCTGCGAGAGCATCTGCCGCTCCCGAGTCGCGCCGATGTCGAATTGCACCGCGAGGCTGAGGTAGGGCAGCACGTGCGCGGCGGCCCGCTGCGGGCGCGTCGAACCGAAACGCTCGTTGACGTCGTAGCGAAACTGCTTGGTGACGGGGTCGAACCCACGGACGAAGAAAAGATTCTGATCGGGAGCGATGTTCTGCCCCCAGCCGTGCACGTCGCTGCTTCCGTGAAGCGCCAGATCGGCGATGGCAAAGGGGTTCTGCGCCTGTAGAATCACGGTCACCCGTTTCGGCAGACCGATCTTCTGCGGATTGAACTTCACCTGCAGCCCGCCATTTGCCGTCCACGGGCCGTGGCAACTCCCTCGGCCGGCCAGCGTGTTGAGCTGGTGCTCGAGACATGATCGGGCCGATGCATCGCCGGTCGCGAGCAGGGTCCGCATTGCCGACGCCATGGTCGTGTCGCTGGCTCGTCGCGGATCGAAGATAAAGGCACGGTCGTTGGGCAGTCCATCGCCGTTCACGTCACCGGCGATCATCGGGGTGTACGCTTGCCCCGAAGCGAACTGCACAGCCGCGCTCAGATACACGATGTCGAAGACCGGAAAATCGCTCCAGCGCAAGAACAGGGTGTGCCGCCCGGCCTGGAGGTGTGGACCCCAGTAGCTGTCGAGCGGATTTCCGGCGGTATTCGTGAAGCCGTAGAGCTTCTCGTTGACGTCGAGGAGCGTGTAGGAAAGGTCCCACTTCAGCCGCGGGTTCGCCGTGACGGGTTTGAGGTTGACGGTGAACTGCCGCGAGTTCACGCGCAGGTCCGATCGCTCGACCCAGACCTGTTGAAACGCCGGCGATAGGCGGGTGGAGAGCGGCGAGATGGCACCGGTCGACGAGACGATTGCCCCGGGATCCGCGAACACGGGGCGATCACTCTCGTTCCCGAGCGCGAAGCGCACCTGGGGGTTGAAGTTGACGTCGACCGCGCCCGTCTGCCTCAATCCGGCCGATAGAATTCCCTGAACGCCGAGCACGAACCGGTTGTCCAAGACGGCGCTCGACCAATCGCCCGCCGCGCGCAACGATTGAGGCTGGCGGTAGCGCGGGTTGAACAGCGTGACATTGGGGACCGTCGTCGAGAATCCAGAGCCAGTCGAACCGTCGGCGCATCGGGTTGGAATCGACGCGGGGTCGGTGAGAAACGTTTCCCAGGCGGGGAAGGGAACGGCGCTGCCGACGCAGGTGACGGTCTGCGTCGAATTGGTCAATCCGGTGGCCGACACGGCGGAGCTGATGAGCTGCGCCGGTGCCATGTTCTGGAAGACGCCTATGCCAGCGTGGATGACGGCGCGCGGTGGGCGCGCCGAGCCCGGTGCGTACGAAATCTGCGGCGAGTCTCCGTAGTACCACTGTACGCCGATGCGCGGACTCAGATACACGTGATTTGGAACGACGTCGTTGCGAACGCCGAACATGTCGACCACCGCTTGATTCAACGCCGGCGTGGAGAGAAAGCGGTTCGCGTCGAGACGAAGGCCGTATTGGACCTGCAGGCCAGGACTCGGGCGCCAATAATCGCCGAACGAGGCTTCCGCGGTGAGTTGGCTGCCCGACTTCGTGTTTCTGTCCAGGGTCCGTGTGTAGCTGCTCGGCCTTCCCGCCTCGAGATCGGAGAGAGAGATGAATGCGAAGGTCCCGAGCAGACTCGGAGTGAGATCCGTTGTGAACGCATCACGGGCCAGGCTCGACGTGAGCTTGAGCGTGTGGGTGTTGTCGGCGCTGTACCAGCTCAACTGGTTGTTGATCTGAATCGTCTGATTCGTCGACGACGACAGCAGCGAGTTCCCGCCGAAGGTCAGCGATTTGATCGACGAGCTTCCGTCTGGAAGGACGGAGCCGACACGCACCGTGCCTTCCGGTGCGTGGACGTACGGTTCTGACGACGTGCCCGACGCGCCAAATCCCATCGTCGTCTTCGACAGCACGCCGAACCAGAAATAGTTCGAGTGGACGAGCGACGCGTTTGCGCCCCAGAGGTTGGCCTCGCCCGCGTGCGCCGGAGTGGTCAAAAGCAATCCGCCGCGGCTCACCGGCTGCGAGCGCTGATAGTTGCCGGCCGCACCCAGAGTGAACGAATGGCCGGCGCCTGATGCGCTCGGCATGAAGTCGAGATTCCCGAAGGCCTGCGCCACATCCTGCGCCGCGAGGCTCGGCGCGTTCGACACGCTGAGTGGCACGTGCGCGTTCCGGAGAATGCCGAGCAGCCGTTCGGCGGAATCCGGAGCGACGCCCGCGGCGGCGAGTCCCGCGGCGCTGGTGTTGAGTAGAGTCTGAACGTCGCTGAAACGGCGGCCTACGTTGTAGGCCGAGTTGTAGAACAGGTTGTCCAGCGTGATTGGACCCGCGGCGTTGCCGCCCACGCGCATGTTGGTGAATGTCTGTCCCTGCGCCGCCGCCGCCGCATCCGGCCATTCGAGAGCGGGCGCGATGTCGGCGTTCGTCACGCTTCGTCGCGAGAAGTTCGAGCCAGGGATCGTCGAGATGGCGATCTGCGCGCCGCTGAACCCGCCCTTCGATGGGTCGAAGGTGTACGGGGTGATCGAGGTCGTCGCGAGAATGTCCGGCGGAAGAGCGCTGATTCCGGAGCCAAGCCCATTGAACGTGGTGTTGTTCTGGTCTCCGCTGAGGCCGAGCAGCGAATACATGTCGGCGGCTCCATCGAGGCCCGGAATGATCTGAATCCCGGCGACCGTGGCTGCCATGGCGGCAAGATTTCCCGCCTGGTCTACGGGGAGGCCGTTGTTCGTGAGCGGCCGCTCGCCTCCGCCCACATCGACGCTATTTCCATTTCGACTCGGCAGGTTTCGATTCACCTGACCGGTGACCTTGACCGTCCCCAAAGTTGGAACGAGCGAGGACATGCGCGCGTCGGCGAGCAACACCTCCTCGTCGCCGACGCGCCGGATCTCAAATCGCTTTGGCGCGTATCCGACCTTGGTGAAGTCGATCCAATAATCGCCCTCACCGTTGATGAAGACGATGGTGAAGCGGCCGCCTTTATCCGTGGTTGCGTTCTTGGCGACGCCACCCTGATACGACGTCGCACGCACGCTCGCTCCCTGCAGGGGGAGCGAGTCTGCCCCGATCACACGGCCGCGAATGACGTCGGTCTGCTGCGCCGACGCCGTCGTCGTGGCCATCGCGATCGCAAGAATGCCGGAGATTGAGACAAAGCTGCGCATACTAGGGGCGATGGGCGACGGGCGACGGGGCGAGCTTCGTGCGCTCGAGTGTGAACCCGTTCGTGATGTCGCCGGAAGTGAGGTACACGACGCCGCCCTTCGCAAAACCGGCAATCGCTCGACCCAGCGGCAGGCGCACGCGCTCGAAGAGCTCACCCTTCGCGTTCACGACGTCGTACACGAGCTCTCCCTTGCGCGACAGCATCGTCGTGCGCGGCAAAATCCACAGGTTCCCGTCGAGATCGGCGAGCGTCGAACCGGGACGAATCGGCGCCTCGTAATCCTCGATCGCGCCGTTTCGGTTCAACTCGGCCAGCGGCGGCAGCGGCGATCGAAGCACACCCAGGGGAGCACTAATGATGTTCGACTCGAAGCGAACGCAGTTACGGAGCACCTCGGGATTGAGCGGCGGGGCGTTCGCGTTCCCGCTACGGCCGCTCCCGCCGGCCGGAATGTTTCCGCAATCGCCGGGTTGCGTGAGGACGAAATCGGCCATCGGATAGCCGAGCGCGAGCAACGCGTCCTGCGCCGCACGCACGGAGTCGGCGAGTCGCGCTTTGTCGGCGTCGGACCGTCGTTTCCAGGTGAACGGAAGCTTCGGGGTCGCGCTCGTGTCGCCATCCGGACGCAGCCAATCGATGTGATAGTCGTGGCCGCGCACGAACGCCACCGAACCGTTCGCGGTGACGGCAAATTCATCGACGCTCTGCAGCGGATCCATCGTGAACAGCGTCGACGTCTTGCCGAGCGAACTCTTCTCCGTCACGAGCTTCATGACCGGACGACGAATCTGTCCGATCGTGTCGACGCGACGTTGGTCGAGATCGACGCGAAGAATCGCCAGCGAGTCCGGATACTGTCCACCGGCCGGCGGAGTCGTGACTCCCGGCGGCAAACGCCGCGGCAGGATCGCACCACGCATGATGATCCGCCCTTTGCTGTCGATGCCGCTGTAGCCGCTGTTGATCGGACCGAAGATCCGTTCGCCCGGCAGGTCGACCGCACGCACGACCTGTCCGTGCGGGTCGAGCAGCAGCATCGTCTGCGAATTCCACTCGGCGATCAGCGACGAGTCGCCAAGAAACGGGATCAGCGGCGTACCGAGACGGCCGTAGCTCGTCGCGCTCCCGGGCATCGAATCCCGCACGACCACGGATGTCGTCAGCGTGGAGTCGAACAACCTGAGCTGCCGGCGGCGCGCGTCGTTGACGAGCACCTTGCCATCCGGCGCCTGTCTGACCCCGAGGATTCCGCCGAATGTCTCTGGCGCGCGCGTCGTGGCCGCCGGGAGATCGATCACCGGAATCCCCTGCTGCAACGCAGCGACGCGCGGCACCGGTGCCACTGGTGGGATGGGTGAACAGCTGAGCGCCGCGAGCGCCGTTCGAACGGGCATGGCGCGCAGAATCGCGAACGCCGCTCCCGAAGGCGCGGATCCAGCAGTGCTGACATTGTGCTCGATGCGCGCGACGTTCGCCGTCATCGAGTCGACTTCCGCCTCGGCTGCGAGAAGGGAAGTGCGAGCGGATGCGCCCTGTTTGGCCGCGAGCTCGACGAGCCCGGCGCGGGTGCGCGTCAACTCCAATCGCAGTGTTGCGAGTTGATTCGTGACACGGCCGGCCGTTGCCGCGATCTCGTTTCGCTCCCGCTCACTTTGAACGCGCGCCGATGCGTAGCCGGTGCTCGTGCCCCACACCAGACCGACAGCGAGAAACAGCATCGCGGCCGCGAGCGATGCGCCGGCAACTGCAAGCCTTCGCAGCGCGTACCACGGGCGACTGACGCTTCGCGTTCCGCGACTTGTCCCGGCGACTGAGTGAAATTCCGGCGTCGTGGAGCTCACCCGGTCGGCGAGCTTGTGGAAGCGCGCCCGGAGATCGTCGTCACTCTGCATGGTTTCCGTTCTCCCCGAGGAGTCGGCGCAGCTGCGCCTTGCCTCGTTCGTAGTGAACGCGCGCTGACCCAACCGACACGCCGAGCACGTTGGCGGCGTCGGCGATCGTGAGATCCTGGTAGAAAACCAGGTGAAGCACCTCGCGCTGTCGCGACGACAATCGCTCGAGGGCCGCGATCAGGTCGCGCGACGACTCGTCGAGAATCATCGAGTCCAGACCCGTGTGAGGAATGCTTGCCGCGGCGGGTTCCTGCCTCAGCGCGGCGAGGGTCAGCGCCGAGCGGATCGCTCGATGGCGGCGCTCCTCGCTCGCAGTTCGTCGGATGACTCCGAACAGAAAGGTTCGGAATTGAGCGCGCCCGTCGAATCGGGCACGCCCATCCATCAACTTGAGATAGGCGGTGTGCAAGACGTCCTCCGCGGCGGTGCGGTCCCACCGGCAGCACGCGAGTGCCCAACCGAAGGCTGCGCCGTGATGCCGGGCGAGTTCTTCGTCGAGATCGGCCACGATCGACGGGTGAAGGGTCCGGGTTTCAAGATGAGTGACCCGATCCGTCGAGTTATATGACACGAACTACTTCGAGTGCGGAACGCGGCCTGCGGCGTGTCGGTCGGGACTCTTCGCGGATTGCGCGCCGGGGAGCGTGGTCCGTTCCAGGTAGAACCCGCTCGTACGATCGCCGCTCGTGAGAAACACCACGCCGCCCTTGCCGAAACCGGCGATCGCGCGGCCCGCTGGAAGGCGGACCCGCTGAAAGAGCTCACCTTTCGAGTTGATCACGTCGTAGACGAGCTCTCCGTGCTCCGCCAGCGTGGTCCTTTGGGGCAGCACCCACAGATTTCCGTCCTGGTCGGCAACCGTGCCGCCGCTGCGTAGCGGTGACTCGTAGTCCGCCACCGGGCCAGCGCGCATCAGATCGACAAAGGAGGGCAGGGGAGGCCCTCCGCGGCCGCCGTAGTCGCCCGTCGTCATCATCGTGCAGTCACCTGCGGGAGGCGGCGCCCCGTCGTTGCCGCTTCTGCCACTGCCGCCGCCACGACCCGCACTTCCCGCGCCGCCGCGCCCGGCGTCGCAGGGCATGGGAAAGCGCAGGCGCACTTCTGCCAGCGGATATCCAATCGCCAGCAGCGAGCTTTGCGCGGTTCGCAACGAATCGGCGCGCCGCTGTTTCTCCTCGTCGGTGAAATGCTTCGCGTCGAAGGGGATTTTCGCCGTCGACGTCATCGATCCGTCGGGCTGGATCCAGTCGATGTGGTAGTCGTGTCCTCGAACGATGGCGACGGCGCCATTCGAGAGCACGGCCCATTCGTCGACCGGTTGCAATGGGTCGACGGCGTAGACGATGCCGGACGATCCGTCGCTGTATTTCTCTGTCGTGATCTTCATCAGCGGGCGCGCGAAGCGAGTGATCGTGTCAACGCGTCTCGCGTCGAGATCGGCGCGCACGATGGCGATCGAGTCCGGGTACTCCATGCCCGGCGCCGACGCGCGTTGTTGCGGGGCACGAATGGCCCGGAAGACCAACCGTCCCTTTGCGTCGACGCCCGTGGCCGGGTTTGTCGCCGAGCGGAAGTCCCGGAGCTGCGGAAGCGCAAACCCTCGCGCAACTTTTCCGCGCTCATCCAGCACCACGAGCGTTTGCGCATTCCAATCCACGAATAGCGACGAGTCGCCAAGGAACGGGAGGAGCGGTGCCCGGATCGGGCCGTAGCTGTTCGAGGATCCAGGCGTGGAGTCGAGGACGGTCGTTGCCGTGGCGAGGGTCGAGTCGAACAGCTTGAGCTGGCGCCGGCCGGCGTCGTTCACCAGCACCTTCCCGTCGGCCATTTGACGAAGGCCGATGATGCCGCCGAACGATTCCGGAGCGCGTACCGATGCCGCCGGAAGGTCGACGAGCGGAATGGTCTTCTGAATCGCCGCCACCTTTGGCGCGGGGATCGGGTTGGGGGTGGGGGTTCCACAGGTCAGCGCGGCAATCGCGTTTCTCACCGGCATCGCTCGCAAGAGGTCGAGGGGCGAATGACGGCTCTCATCTCGACGCCGGGTATCCAGTCCCTCCGCCGACGCATACCGCGTGTTCACGCCAAGCACCAAACCAACCGTGAGCATGATGACTGCACCCATCGCCAGCCCGACGACCATCCCGAACCGACGGAGGTGGCTCGCCCGTCGTGCAGCGCCGAACTGCACCTCGCTCCGAAATGCGCGGGCGATTTCGCGCTCGAGTGACGCGCGAAACTCCGGAGTCGGTTCGTGGTTGTTCGCGAAGTCAGTCATGCAATGCCTCCCCGTCGTTCGACCTTCAATGTGATTTCGAGCTCTCGACGAAGCCGCTCGCGTGCGCGCCGCAACCGCCCTTCGATTGCGCGCTCGGAGATCCCGTACGCGGCGGCCATCTGTGCGACCTTGACGCGGTCGTAGTGAAACGTCTCCAGCAACTGCGCTTCGGCCGTCGGAAGTCGAAGCAGTGCCTGCCGAACGACTGTCGCGATCTCCTCGGACTCGCTCACCGTGTTCGCGTCGACGGCCGCGAGCACGTCGGCGGGTGCCACCGACTCGAGCGGCACCGGTTCACGCCGCCGCAAATGGTTCAAGATGAGATTGCGAGCGACGGTCGTCAGCCAACCCAGTGGATTGTCAGGCGGTCCGTTTCTGCGCCAGTCGCGCACAGCGCGCAGCCAGGTCTCCTGCGTGACGTCCTCGGCCAGCTCGCGCTGACCATCGCACCTGCGCGACACGAAGCCGTACAAGGCGTCGATCGTCTCGCCGTAGATCCGGCGAAGCTGCTCTTCGGTGATGGGTTCGCGCATCCGATGCGTTGGGGTCCGTACCTATGACACATGATGGGCCAAAAACCCACGCGGGCCATGGACGCGCGGCGCGATCGTCGGCAGAATCAAGTGCATTCGATTCGGGAGATGAAGGGCTATGGCGCTGTTTTCCTTTCTCGACCGCGAGCATTCCGTGGCCGGCGAGAACTATTCTCGATGGCTCGTGCCGCCGGCCGCGCTCGCGATCCATCTGTCGATTGGACAGGCGTACGCATTCAGCGTGTTCAATCTTCCATTGTCGCGACTCGTCGGCGTGAACGACTCCGCACCCGCCGACTGGAAGTTGAGTACGCTCGGCTGGGTCTTCAGCGTCGCCATCGTGTTTCTCGGCGTGTCCGCGGCGGTGTTCGGCGCGTGGCTCGAACGCGTCGGCCCGCGGCGCGCGATGTTTGCGTCGGCACTCTGCTTCGGCGGTGGATTCCAGGTCGCCGCTCTCGGCGTCGCGCTGCACCAATTCTGGCTCGTGCTGATCGGCTATGGCGTGATCGGAGGCATCGGCCTTGGACTCGGCTACATCTCGCCCGTCTCGACCCTCATCAAGTGGTTTCCCGATCGACCGGGCATGGCCACCGGAATGGCGATCATGGGATTTGGTGGCGGCGCGATGATCGCGTCGCCACTCTCGACGATGCTCATGGCGCGTTTCAAGACGCCGACGTCTCAGGGCGTCGCGGAGACGTTCGTCGTGATGGGATTGATCTACCTCGCGTTCATGATGTTCGGTGTGTTCAGTGTCCGCGTTCCAAAACCCGGCTGGCAGCCGGCGGGTTGGACCAAGACGCCCTCGGCCAGAAAGATGATGACGGACGGCAACGTCACCGTCGATCGCGCGGTGCGGACGCGGCAGTTCTGGCTCCTGTGGACGGTGCTGTGCATGAACGTTACGGCGGGCATCGGAGTGCTCGGCCAGGCGTCGCCGATGATTCAGGAGATGTTTCCCGGCGTTATCTCGGCGAGCGCCGCGGCCGGGTTCGTCGGGTTGTTGAGTCTCGCCAACATGGGCGGCCGGTTCTTCTGGTCTTCGCTGTCCGATCTCGTGGGTCGCAAGGTCATCTATGCGACGTTCTTTCTGCTCGGCGCCGTTCTCTATGCGCTGATTCCAGCGACGGGTCACGCTGGGAGCGTCGTCCTATTCGTACTCGGCTACGTGATCATCCTGAGCATGTACGGCGGAGGGTTCGCGACGATTCCAGCGTACCTCCGCGACATGTTCGGTGGTGTTCAAGTAGGCGCGATTCACGGGAGGCTGCTCACCGCCTGGTCTACCGCGGGGGTGCTCGGTCCCATGCTCGTGAATTACATCCGCGAATACGAGATTGGGCACGGTGTTGCCAAGGCCGACGCGTACACGACGACCATGCACATCATGGCCGGACTTCTCATCGTCGGATTCGTGTGCAACCTGTTGGTGCATCCCGTCGACGAGCGGCATCTCGAGGCAGAGCAGTCGCTCCTGTCGCCCGCCAACGCCTGAGGAGAATCGAAGATGAGCGCAGCGAATTCATCGTCATCCGGATCACTCGGTATCAAGCTGCTGCTGGCGTGGACCCTCGTCGGCGTTCCGTTGGCGTGGGGAGTATGGCAGGTCTTCAAGAAATCGCTCGACCTGTTCAAGTAGACCTTCCAAAAAAACCACGACGCCCCCGGCTTTGCGCCGGGGGCGTCGTGGTTTCTGTCTCGCCGTCAGCTACTCGACTTTGAATTCCTTCACCATTCCGTGGAGCATGTGCGGCTTTCCGTCCTTGGCATCCGGAACGAAACACACCAGGGCATAGTTACCCGGTGTCACGTCGGCTTCGAAATACGCCGAGTTCCCGGGCGCCAAGCCGGCAATCCCACCGAGCGAGTTGGCCGGCGGCGCACCCTCGGGCTTGTAGAGGAACGTGTCGAGGTCTTGCAGCTTCTTGCCGGGGAGGATGCGAATGAGCGCGACCTCGTGGGGCTGCGGACCCTTGTTCGTGACCTTGATCGTGTGGTGTCCGCTCTTGAGCGGAACGTCGGTCGTGAACGAGTAGTCGGCGAGCGTCATCGTGAGATCGGGGGTTGGCTCGGCGGACGCGTTGGTACCGGCGACCACCGTGAGCGGACGAACCATCCCCTTTGCCACGTGCGGGGTGTGATCCGGACCGTCGATGAAGCAGAGCAGCACGTAGAAGCCCGGCTGCATGTTGATCATACCGCTCGTCTGCGATTTTGGATCGGCCGCGTTGGGCCCGCCAACTTCGGACAGCCATTTCTGCGGCGCTTTGGATTTCAGGGCCTCGGCGACGTCGGTGATCGTCTTGCCGCTGTCGACTCGCATGACGACGAGATGGTGGAGCGTCGTCCCCTCGTTCACGAGATGGAACGTCGTCCAGCCCGACTGAATCGTGTCGGGCGCGGCGAACGCGAAGTCCATTGCCTTGACGGTCGCGACGTGCGTCGCCGGATCGTAGCTGCCACCCGTGTTTGCCGCGGGTGCTCCCGTTTGTGCGACCTTCGCCGAATCCGGCTTTGCTGCCTCTTTCGGACTACACGCACCGACTACGACCGCACTCGACAGTGCGATCACCGCAATAGAGCGTTGCATTGTGCCTCGTTATGGGGAGAATCTCGGGCGCGCTCTCGTGCGCGCCGCTGTGGGGGATGGAACCGTGCAGAACGCGGGGGTCGCTGTCAACCCGGTGGCTCACAAGGTTACAGCGACGAAGCTTAGCAAGAGCCCGAGTGTGATCTTGCTGCGCCATCGCAGGCGTTCCATATCTAACGTCGGTTTCGCGCGGGTTCCCCCCAAGACACAACTCTCTCGCCACAGAGACGAATCATGCGTCGCCTCACACGCCACGTCGCGCTTGCCGCGACGCTCGTTGCCATTGGCTCGCCAGTCTTCGCCCAACGCGGTGGTCGCGGAGGGGGTGCCGACGGCGCAGCCGGCGCTGGACTGCCACTCACACCGGCCAAGGCTCTGAAGTTCACGACCGACGAGGGCACCTGGCTTTCACTCGACGTATCGCCCGACGGGCGCACGATCGCCTTCGAGCTCCTCGGCGACATCTACACGATTCCTCTCGAGGGCGGCAAAGCAACGCGCTTGACGAGCGGTCAACCGTTCGACGCGCAGCCACACTATTCGCCCGACGGCAAGTCGATCGTGTTCGTGAGCGATCGAAGCCAGTCGGACAATCTGTGGATCATGAATGCCGACGGCAGCAATCCACGCGCACTCACGCGCGAGAACGATCAGAAGTTCCAGTCGCCTGCCTACACGCCGGATGGCAAATACATCGTCGCGTCGAAGGGCAACGACATCTTCATGTACTACGCCCACGGCGGCACGACCGCCGGCATGCGTCTCACTGGCGACACGGCCGCAGCGGGACGAGGCGGTGCCGCTCCGGGCGGCGGTCGCGGCGGCGCCGCGCCGAACGTCTTCCTTGGCCCGACGCCGAGCAAGGATGGCCGGTACATCTATTTCGCGATGCGCAACAGCACCGGCGGTGGCTACAACCAGACCTCGCTCGGATGGCAGATAGGCGTGCTCGATCGCGAGACTGGCAGAACCTTCACCAAGACGAACGCCGTTGGCAGCGGCATGCGCCCGGAGCTGAGCCCCGACGGTCGGTGGCTCGCCTACGCCACGCGCAACAATGCCGAGACGTCGCTCATGTTGCGCGACCTGTCGAATGGCGATGAGCGGCTGTTGCTACCGAAGATCCAGCGTGACGATCAGGAATCTCGGCCCAACCGAGACGTCGTGCCGACGTACGCGTTCACGCCCGACAGTCGGTCGATCGTGATCGGCCACCATGGTCACTTCTGGCGCGCCAACGTCGCGGACGGGAAGGAGACGATGATTCCGTTCACCGCCGACGTCGACATGATGATCGCCGGTCCGCAGAAAGAGGCGTACGCCGTGAACGACACGTCGCTCACGGTGCACCAGATCCGCGACATCGCGCCTTCACCCGACAACAAGCGAATGGCGTTCGTCGCGCTCGACCGACTCTGGGTCATGGATCTCCCGAGCGGCACACCGCGACGACTCATTCCGAACGAAAACGTCGGTGAATTCCAGCCGACGTGGTCGCCCGACGGGCAGTACGTGGCCTATGTGACGTGGAACGACCTCGATGGCGGCTCGGTCTCGCGCGTGCGCGCCGACGGTGGTCAGCCCGAGCGACTGAGCAGCAAGCCCGCTTATTACGAGAAACCGGCCTACTCCCTCGATGGCCGCCGCATCGTCGTCGGCCGCGGTCCGCGCAACATGCGCAAGGACCTCGAGGAGCTCGAGCGGCCGCCTGCGCAGGCAGTTGGCGTTGAGCTCGTGTGGCTTCCGGGGACAGGCGGCGCCGAGACGTTGATCGCACCGATCAACAACTTTGGCCGGCCGCACTTTGTGAATGGCGACACGGCGCGTGTCTATTTCTCCGAGGGAAGCAGCCTGGTGTCGATGCGCTGGGACGGCACCGACCAGAAAACGATCCTCCGCACCGGTGGTGGTGGTGGACGCGGCGGTGGTGGCGGTGGCGGTGGCGGCGAGCTGACGTTGGCTCCGGACGGTAGCAAAGTCCTCATGCAGGTGGCCGATCAGGCTGGCCCGCGCGTCTACGTGATTCACGAGATTCCGAAAACCGGTGCGGCGCCGACGATCAACGCGACCAACCCGGCTCAGTCCGAGGTGCCCGTTCGCAAGGCGACAGGCGTCGGTGGAGAGTTTGCGCGGTGGTCGGGCAACGGTTCACAGATCTACTACGCCCTCGGTCACTCGCTCTTCACGTATGACCTGGCCGCGGCCGACGCGGCAGTGCGCGACTCAGTGAGCAAGGCGGAAGCGCCGCGTGACACCACGACGGGAGGCGGTAATGCCGGGAATGCCGGCGGCGCGCCCGGCGGACGCGGTGGCGGACGCGGTGCCGCTGCGGCAAAACCCATCTATGAGGCAGCGCGACGCGACATCGCGATCGTCGTTCCGAAGGACAGGCCGCAGGGAACGGTCGCACTGCGCGGTGCGCGGATTCTCACGATGAAGGGCAACGAAGTCATCCAGAAGGGCGACATCGTCGTCAAAGACAACCGCATCGTCGCCGTCGGCCCGCAGGGGAAGGTCAATATTCCTTCCGGCGCCAGGATCATCGACGTCGGAGGCAAGACGATTCTGCCCGGCTACGTTGACATTCACGCTCACATGTGGCCGGCGTTCGGAATCCACCGCTCGCAGCCGTTCGAGTATCTCGTGAATCTCGCCTACGGTGTGACGACGACGCGCGATCCGCAGACATCGACCACCGACGTTTTGTCGTACGAAGACATGGTCGAGACGGGGGATTTCATCGGACCACGCATCCTGTCGACAGGCCCCGGCGTGTTCCAGCAAACGCAGATTCGGTCGCTCGAGGAAGCACGCGAAGTGCTGAAGAAGTATTCGGAATTCTACGGCACCGAGACGATCAAGCAGTACATGGCCGGCGACCGTCGAACGCGGCAGTTCATCATCATGGCGGCGCGCGAGCAGCATCTCACGCCGACGCTCGAAGGTGGACTCGACTTCAAGAAAAACCTCACCGAGGCGATGGACGGCTACGCCGGTAGCGAGCACACACTGCCGATCGCGCCGCTGTACAAGGACGTCCTCACGCTCTACGCCAACTCTGGTACCACCTGGACGCCGACGCTGATCGTGCAGTACGGCGGTCCGTGGGCGGAGAACTACTGGTACGAGAACAGCGACGTCGTGAACGATCCCAAGCTCAATCGCTTCACGCCGCGCGACGTCGTCGAGCGAAAGACGCTCCGTCGCCCTGGTTGGTGGGCGCCGTCACAGTGGTCGTTCCAGCTGTTCGCCGAGCAGGCCGCGAAGATGGTTGCTGCCGGCGGCCGTGTCGGCATGGGGAGTCATGGCCAGCTCCAGGGCCTCGGCGCTCAATGGGAGATCTGGAACATCGCGTCTGGCAACATGCCGCGGTATGACGTGCTCCGCGTCGCGACGATCTTCGGCGCCGAGGCGATCGGGCACGAGAAGGACCTCGGCTCACTCGAGGCAGGGAAGTTCGCGGACCTTCAGGTGCTCGACAAGAATCCGCTCGACGACATCAAGAACACGAACACCATCAGGTACGTGATGAAGAACGGCCGCCTCTACGACGGCAACACGCTCGACGAGATCTGGCCTCGCCAAAAGCAGATCGCACGACTGTGGTGGTGGGGAGAACCCGTTCAGGCCGGACAGAAAGGCACTAGACACTAGGCACCGGACACCAGACACTAGTTGCTAGGCACTAGGCACTAGCTGACTCGGATGAGGCCGCCGCGACATCGTCGCGGCGGCCTTTCCTCTTGTCTAGCGCCTAGCGCCTAGCAACTAGCCGCTTATGGTACTATCGTTCAATGTGTACTGAACGTACTGAATGGAGTGTACATGGATCGCGCCTCGACCACGTTCATCGACCGCATGGGCCACGCGGCAGAGTCCGATGGCCTGTCGCCCATCGCCGGGCGACTCTTCGGTACGCTGCTCTTGAGCGACGAGCCTCGCTCGCTCGATGAGCTCGCTGAGAGCCTTGGTGTGAGCAAAGCCAGTGTCAGCACCGATGCGCGGCGACTTCTCGAGCGCGGCATCGTCGAGAGAGTCTCGCGACCGGGAGATCGACGCGACTACTACGAGCTCGCGCCGGATTTCTTCGCGCAGGTCATTCGAAGCCGCGTAGCACGTTGGCGTCGCTTACACGACCTCGCGCGCGCCATGCAGGACGCGTCGCCGGATCTTGCGCCCGTCGTCAGCGAGCGCATGGAGTCCATCGACGCGATTCACTCGTTCGTCATCGACCGCATCGACCAGGCGCTCGCCGAATGGGCGCAGCGGAGCCGCTCCGCATCGCAATCACGCGCCCGTGGCGCAAAAGCGACGCGGCGCCGAAGCACCGTCTAGGAAGATCCCGTGGCACAGTCCGCCGTTCTCGACCAACCGATTGCACAGAGCCCGCGACCGACGGCGCCGATAGCGGCGCCTGCGACCGAGGGCGATCCGCACAAGTACATCATCGCGTTCGCCGTTGTGCTCGCCGCGCTGATGCAGGTCATCGACAGCTCGATCGTCAACGTCGCGCTGCCCGACATGATGGGAAACCTCGGCGCCAGTCTCGACGAGATCGCGTGGGTCTCCACCGGCTACATCCTCGCCAGCGTCATCATCATTCCGCTCACCGGATGGCTCGGATCGTTCTTCGGACGGAAGCGCTATTTCGTCGGATCGATCGTGCTGTTCACTGCATCGAGTCTGTTCTGCGGCGCATCACATTCGCTCGGCGCGCTGATCTTCTGGCGTGTCGTGCAGGGCTTGGGCGGTGGCGCCCTGATGACCGTCTCGCAGGCGGTCTTGTTCGAAGCGTTCCCGCGAAAGGAAGCAGGAATGGCCATGGCGCTCTTCGGACTCGGCGTCATGGTGGGGCCAACCATCGGTCCAACGCTGGGCGGCTGGCTCACCGACAACTATGGCTGGCCGTGGATCTTCTACATCAACCTGCCGGTCGGCATTCTCGCGGCGATGATGATCGCGGCGTACGTGCACGACCCGCAGCATCAGCGAAAGCCGGCGGCGGTCGACTATCAGGGGATTGCGCTGTTGACCGTCAGCGTCGGCGCGCTGCAGTACGTGCTCGAGCACGGCCAGCGCGAGGACTGGTTCGATTCGCGCCTCATCATCTGGCTCGTGGCGATTGGCGTGATCGGCGGAATTGCTCTGCTCTGGCGTGAGCTGACGACCGATCATCCGGTGATCGACTTCCGCGTCATGCGGCATCGGCAGATGTGGGTGGGAACCGTCCTTGGCGTCGTGATGGGTGTGGGGCTTTACGCGATGTCGTTCACCCTCCCTGTGTTTCTGCAGAGCAATCTCCGCATGACCGCCGAGCAGACCGGCTTTGCGCTGCTGCCCGGTGCGATTGCCACCGCGCTGTCGATGGCGATCGTTGGCCGATTGACGAACAAGTTCGACCCGCGATTGCTCATCACCATTGGCGCGCTCACGTTCGCGCTCGCGGCGTGGCAGCTGTCTCGAATCACCGGCGAGAGCGGCAGTCACGATTTCTTCTGGCCGCTCATCTATCGCGGTGTTGGTCTCGGGCTGATGTTCGTACCTCTCACCACGATCACGCTCGCCGAGCTGTCGCCGGGCGAGCTCGCCCAGGGCACTGGTCTGTACAACTTCTTCCGGCAGCTCGGTGGCTCGTTCGGCATTGCCGGTATTGCCACGCTGCTCGGGCGATACACGACGCAGATTCGCGCCACGATCGGCGATCACATTGCGGCCGGCGACGCGAACGCGATGTCGCGCGTCGATATGCTGACGCGCGGAATGATGGCGCGCGGCGCCGACGCCTGGACGGCGCATCAACGGGCGCTGGCGATCATGGATCGACAGCTGACGGGCCAGGCCAGTGTGCTGGCGTATAGCAAAATTTACGTGCTGAGTGCCGCGCTCATTCTACTATTGATCCCGCTGCTGCTGCTCGTTCGCCAGACGCGCGGTGCCGGCGGCGGCCACGCCATCATGGAGTGAACCCGGACCGGACGGTAGATTTCCGGGACCCGCTTCCGGAGCCGATCGCCCGTGTCCGTGTTTCGACGATGTGCGTTGTACGCGACCTCCGGTCTACTCGTTGCCACGCAGGCGCGCGCGCAGGATTCGTTGCCGCGCAAGCTGCCGCCGGTGGTGACGGTCACTCGCGACGTCGGGCGTTCGCCGCTCGACCTCCCGTACTCGATCACCAGCCTCCGGCCGGATAGCCTCGCGCCCGGGCAAACCCATACGTTCGTCGAGCAGACGTTGACGCTGCTCCCGGGCGTCACGGTTGCGAATCGGACGAATCCTTCGCAGGACACACGAATTTCGGTGCGCGGATTCGGTGCGCGCTCGCAGTTCGGCGCGCGGAGCATCCGAATTCTCCGCGACGGAATGCCACTCACACTTCCCGACGGGCAGACGCCGATCGACTACATCGACCTCGAGTCGGTCGGTCGCGTCGAAGTGATTCGCGGAACTGCCTCGGCACTCTATGGCAACGCGTCGGGCGGCGTGATCGACCTGCGCACGGCCGAGGCGCCGGCCGAACCGTTCGCCGTGCAGCTACGTTCGTTCCGCGGCGCTTCGGCCTTTCAGCGGACGACGGGACTCTTCGGCGGAACGATGGGCGCGACGTCGTACGTCGGCAACATCGGTCGCACGACGAGCGACGGCTATCGCGCTTACGCCCACCAACAGCTCACCAACGCATTCATTCACGCGAGCACGGACTTCGGCAAGACGCGTCTCTCTCTTACGGGACTCGGCATGGACATGCCGATCGCCGAGAATCCGGGTGCACTGACACTTGCCCAGGTGGATAGCGCGCCGAGTCAAGCCGATCTTCCGTCGGTCCAGAAAAAGGCGCGAAAGGTGGTACATCAGGTACAAGTGGGTTTGTCTGCACAGCGCGCCGTCTTGGGCGCGGGTGAGCTGGTGGCGCAGGGGTTCCTCGGGACGCGATCGCTCTTCAACCCGCTC
>Ga0310811_10002183_pt1 | contig 24394 bp, 16 predicted proteins | sample YCmetagenome_FD_207642 | JGI IMG/M metagenome (GOLD analysis project Ga0310811, IMG submission 207642) | Soil microbial communities from experimental microcosm in Duke University, North Carolina, United States - YC | ecosystem: Engineered > Artificial ecosystem > Soil microcosm > Unclassified ... | reverse complement strand
CTAACCACGCCGTGGTTGGTTCCCTTTACTTTTATCATGCAACCAATAATAGGTTGTTTATCATCACTGCCGATGACGGTACCGCTCATCGAATCGCCGAAGTTCGTCATATCAAAATACTGGTCGTTAAAAGCCTCTTTCAATTTTAGCGCGTCGTTCTGTACATCGCTGTCGCCGGCTTTATAGGCGCTTGTCCGGTTGGCCATTACCCGGTTTATTTTAATGCTGACAGAATCCCTGGCGTGGGTGGGCAGCACATCAAATTTGTACATTGTCACCCCAAACGCCTTAACAACCACATCGTCCTTAATATCATAACTGTCACCTTTCAGCAGGAACAGTATGCGATATTTGCCGGGCCTCAACGGGCTGAACCTGGTTGTATTGCCTGAATGTACCTGTATAAAATCCGGGTCATCGTACCGGTACAGGATGATGTTTTTGATCAGCGGACCCTTATGGTCTTTATAATCCTGTACCGAAATTTCCAGCCGCCCGGTAACCCTGCCTGTAACAGGTTCATTAATAAACAATTGCTGGGTATTGCTTTTAAGGTACTGGTATTGGTCCCATATACTGTCAGCCTCGCTATGGGTAAGCACGTATTGTTTGTAGTCGGTTGCGCCCTGTCCGAATATCAGCGCCGTGCGGAACGGATATCTCGAGGGAATGCTTTTCTGCTTCAACAGGCCCGGTTCAAACAAATAGCTGTAATCCGGCTCAACCAGGAAGCTCCTCGGCTTTTCGCCGGGTAAAAGCAGGTCGGCATAGTTATAGGCCAACGGGCCAACAAGCACCTGGTTACTGTTGCGGTAACCTGTGTTAACAGGGTTCAGCAACGCCAACTGATCGCCCTGTTGTAGCAGCGCCAGCTTACCGTTGAAATTGTCGGTAATGGTAACCATATGCTGATCAACAAAATTGGCTTCGTAGCGGTCTAACGTATCGGCCATTTTGACAAATGTTGCAGCGTGGTTCGATGTATCATCGTTCAGGCTGATGATGAGTTTCCTGTAAGCGTCAACCTGTACACTGTCCAGCTTAATGAATTGCGTAGTGGTCCTGAATTTCAGGTTATGTTTGCCCGGTTTTACGGCAAAGCTGTAACGCTCCATTTGCTGCGCCTGGTCAAAGTATACCGGCCGCTCGTCGATAAAAAGGATATGTACCGGTTCAATATCTCCATTCTTCATAACAAAAGGCGCAATCTGGGTAATGGTATCATGCAACGCCTCCTCGCTGCGGTATACAGGATGCGGGTGGGTAAATTGGTAATAGGCTATGCTGTCGAGCCCCATTTCGCGGCTCCAGCGTTTCCAATCCAGGTGGCTCATACCCGTAGTATTGTTGTTTTGCTCCAGGTATCTTTCGCGGTTGGTCCTGCGGTAATAATTCTCTTTACCTAAATAGGGTATAAATGGTGTGTGGTAGTCGGTAAACTTTCGTGTAAGGGCCCATGCGGTAATATCGGCATTGGCCACGGGCTTGCCTGCCTGGTCGGTTACGGCTATCTCCGAACGTACCCGCTGGCCGGGATAAACGGTTACGGGCTGCTTTACATACACATTCAGCAATTTATCCTGGTAAGGCACCGTAGTTTGTTCCGATTCACTTTTGCCGGCCCAAATGTAATTCACCACAAAATTGATATCCTTCGATCCGCTATACGCTTTCCTGTAAAACAGGGTGCTTGCTTCACCGGTTTCCAACAAGTCGGTACCCGCAAATGCAGCGTACCATAAATGCAGGTTACGCTCATTGGTCACCCTTACAAACAGTGAATCGGCAGTGCGGTAACCAGAGAGCGAGATACCACTTTGACTTTCTTTCAGATCCACATCCATGTCGGTGCTGTCGGTTTCAATATTGTAGCTTACAGCATTTGGGTTGATGATGATCTTAGACGGCAGCATCACTTTCGTTTTTGACAGGGTATCCTCGCCGCTAAGCGCGCTGATCACCGCTTCGCCTTTTATCTCTTTACCCAGTTTAAAATACGAGGAAACCAGCGTGTCGCCCTTTATTTCACCCGATATGCGGTAGCGCTCGTAATTATAGGTCACCTGGTTTTGTGTCGACCGCGACTCGTTATTGCTGTTTAAAAATTGAGCTTGTATCTCGTAACCCAGGCTTGCCTTCGGAAATATCGAATCGGGGATAAGAACCTTTGTTTCACCAACCGGTTCGAGCGTCACCTGGTGCACCCACAAAGTATCAGGCACAAAAATTTTTGTTGATTGATTGTACTTCAATATGGGGTTAGTCAATGTCAGAGTAACACGGCCGTCGCTTACCGGCAGATCGTTTTCATTCACGGCCTTCAGGTATACCACCAGCGGGTCGCCGGTCCAATGCTCGGTCTTATCCAGCCGGGTGCTGAAATTGACTGACTTCAACTCATATTCTTCGTACTTAAACTGAGCGGCGAAAAAAACCCTGCGTTTGGCCATAGCAGCCTTGTCCTCGCTGTCAGTGTTGTCATCGTCCAGGCCATATTTGGCGCTCGATGGGTCTTCCAGGCTGATTGTATATTGTTCATCGAGATCAAGGTCCAGCGTATCACGCAAAACCACGTTGCCTTCGTAACCGCCATCGCGGTAGCTGTTCACATACCCGGTAATTACATCGTCAATATTGTTGCGGTCGGTAAGCCTTACCAGCACACGCGGAACGGTTATCGGTTTCTTACTCTTTTTATCCAGGATGAAAGCTTTAAACTTTACCGTATCACCGGGCCTGTAAATGGCCTTATTGAAAATCATAAAGCCGGTGTAATAGTCGCTATAGTTATTTGGATAGCGGTTATAACTATAGTTGTTCTTATGCCTGAACAGTTGTTTAATACCGTACCATTTTGCCTTCAGCCAGTTACGGCGATAGCGGTGTTGCTCAGCTACAGTAAAGAAATTTACCACACCCTGGTAATCTACCCGGATAAGCTTTACTTTTTTTGAGCTTTTGGCATGATATAGCCCGCTTTTGCTGTCAAAAGCTATCAATTTATGTTTGATATGCACTACCGCGTTGCTTATCCTTTCGCCCTGGCGGTTAACCAGGGAAAATGAAATATCGCCGGTATTATGCATAAGCTTCAGGTCTGCTGTGTGATTTTCGATCAGCTTATACTGCAGCACGTTTTTCTCCGCATAAACCTTCAGGTAATTACCCGGCGGCAGGTAATTCCGCCAGCGCTCATCTGTTTTAAACGAATCTACCAGCGTATGCATCATTTTCTCGGGTAGCAGCTCGTCGGCCCTGCCATAAAAGCGCATCACCTCATCCGGCTCCAGCCGGTAGATAAAAGTATAATAACTGCTCTGCCGACTGGGAGTCAGTAGTTTTTGCTGTGCGAATAAGCCGCCTTGTATGAAAGCGATAAACAATAAAAGCGCTGTTGTTTTTTTGCAGAGACGTGACATGGGATACGGGTTTATCAGTTGTTTTAAGCATGATGCACAACTGTTTGCTTTTCCATAAAGGAATATCACTTTAGAAAAAGTAATTTTGGGGCAGACACGAACAACACGATATGTGGTACAACAATATACTCGAAACCATAGGCAACACGCCCATGGTAAAGCTGAATAAAATAGTAAAAGACGTCCCCGCAACGGTGCTGGCCAAAATAGAGACTACCAACCCCGGCAACTCTATTAAGGACCGTATGGCGCTGAAAATGATAGAAGATGCCGAACAAAATGGTTTGCTTAAACCGGGCGGAACTATCATAGAGGGTACCTCGGGCAATACCGGTATGGGTTTGGCTATTGCAGCAGTTATCAAGGGCTACAAGTGTATTTTTACCAGTACCGATAAGCAATCAAAAGAGAAATTTGATGCGCTGCGTGCTTTCGGTGCAGAAGTTATTGTTTGCCCTACGAATGTAGATCCGGAGGACCCGCGCTCGTATTATTCAGTCTCATCGCGTTTGGAACGCGAGGTGCCTAATTCGTGGAAACCCAACCAGTATGATAACCTGTCGAACTCTGTTGCACATTATCAAAGTACAGGGCCCGAGATATGGGAACAAACCGAGGGCAAAATAACGCACCTGGTTGCAGGGGTGGGCACGGGCGGTACCATATCAGGTATCGCAAAATACCTGAAGGAAAAGAATCCCGGCATCAAAGTCATCGGCATCGATACGTACGGCTCGGTATTCAAAAAATACAAAGAGACCGGCATATTTGACAAGGAAGAAATATATCCGTATGTAACCGAAGGCATAGGGGAGGACTTTCTGCCCAAAAATGTTGATTTCAGCCTCATAGATCATTTCGAGAAGGTAACCGATAAGGATGCCGCCTTAATGACACGCGAGGTGGCTTTGAAAGAAGGTATTTTCGCCGGTAACTCAACCGGCTCTGCTGTCGCTGGTGTGTTGCAGCTAAAAGACACCTTTAAAAAGGACGATGTAGTTGTTATTATCTTCCCCGATCATGGCTCGCGTTATATGGGAAAAATGTATAACGAGGACTGGCTGCGCGAACGCGGATTTTTGAAAGACGAAAAACTGACAGCCCGGGACATTATCAAAAAGAAGGAGCGCCAGGAGATCATCACCATCGATTGCGAAAAGACAGTGCTGGAAGCCATCAATGTTATCAAATCGCTTAACATATCCCAAATACCGGTTACCCAGAAAGGCATGGTGATAGGCAAAATAACCGAAAGCGATATCCTGGATGCCCTGTTGGATAACCCAGCATTGAAATCATCGCCGGTTCAAACTATCACCACCGCACCTTTCCCATTTATCGATCTGAATACTTCTATCGACAAAATATCGTCGATGATCAACAAGGATAACATTGCGGTATTGGCTGAAGATGAACAGGGCAGGATCGAGATCATTACGCAGTATGATATTATCAATGCGATATCGGGTTGAAGTGGATTTTACTTTAATATGATTGCACATTAACGTTATCGCAATGTATATTTAACCCCGCGTTAATATACATGAGCGATAAGTTTAGATCAACAGAATACAAGGCGCTTGCTTATAGGATACTTTTAGCATACGTATTCTACTTCATCAGCAGGGTATTGTTTTTTGCTTTCAATACCCATTTGTTTGCGGTGGATGGGATTTGGGCCTTTCTTACTTTGTGTTACCACGGCCTGGCATTCGATACGACAGCCTTGCTGTATATCAACAGCCTGTTCATCGTTCTGAGTATTTTGCCATTAACGGTTAATACCCGCGCCGGATATCAAAAAGGTCTGGCCATTTTATATTTCGTTACCAATTTCCTGGCGTATGCCACCAATTTCGTCGATATTATCTACTATCGGTTCAGCCAGGTACGGTCGACCAAGGCCACGCTCGATGTACTTGCCGACGAGAGCAACAAGAAAGCCCTATTCGCCCATTTTTCCTGGGCCTATTGGTATGTGATCGTGATCTTTATCGTATGTTGTGTTTGCTGGGCTTGGCTGTACTACAGGGTAAAGGGTAAGCAAGCGGCTGTTAAGAACAAAAAGATATATTTCGGCCTTTCGGTGGTTGTATTTGTAGCCGTAATCGCCTTAATGATCGGCGGCGTTCGCGGTGATTTCAAGCACAGCACCCGGCCGATCAACATGGTCGATGCCTATAAGCATGTAGCCATCCCCAACCAGGGCGATATTGTTTTAAATACCCCTTTCGCTATCATCCGTACCATAACCAGCAGCAGTTTTAAGTTGGAACACTGGACCGACGAAAATTATATCAACACCAATATCAAACCCATTAAGCAATACAACAGCCATCCGGCAACCCGCCCCAATGTGATGATCATCATCCTTGAAAGCATGGCGCGGGAATATTGGGGCAGTATGAACCGGGGCGTTAACATTCCGGGTTTCAAATCATATACACCGTTCCTCGATTCATTGTCGGACAATAGTTTAATATTTACCAATGCCTATGCTAACGGGCGGCAGTCCATTCATGCCATGTCATCTATCCTGGCGGGTATTCCTTCATTCCAGACCGCTTTTACCTCATCACCTTATGCCAAGCAAAAGATACAATCCATCGTATCTATTTGCGATAGCATGGGGTATCAAACTTCATTTTTCCATGGTGCGGCAGACGGCTCCATGGGCTTCCAGGGTTTTGGCAATATACTGGGTTACCAGCATTATTACGGGCGGACGGAATACAATAATGACGCAGATTTTGATGGTATCTGGGGTATTTGGGACGAACCTTTCTTCCAGTTTGTGGGCCGAACACTCGGCACGCAAAAACAACCGTTCCTGGGTACTTTGTTCACACTATCCTCTCATGACCCCTTCCAGATCCCATCAAAATATAAAACGCGTTTCAAAGGTGGTCCGCTGGCTATCGACAAATGCGTGCAATACACCGATAATTCGCTGCGCGAATTTTTCAATTACGCCAAAACGCAGCCCTGGTATGGCAATACCATATTCGTTATTACCGCCGATCACACCAGTCAAACCTATTACCCGGAATACAGCAAGGAAATAAACCGCTTTGCGGTGCCGATATTGCTTTACAGCGCCAACCCGGCCTACGGCCTTAAAGGCGTCAGGACGGACCTGGCTTCGCAAATGGATATATACCCCACACTGGTCGACCTGATCGGCTACAACAAGCCCTTCCGGTCGTGGGGCAGGAGTTTGATAACCAACTCGCCTGTAGAAACCCCGCGTGTTATCAATTCGCCCGGAAACATTTACCAGTTTATGCAGGACAATTATATTTATTTGTTTGATGGGAAAAAGATCATCGGTATCTATGCCATCTCGGATAAGAGCCTGAAACATAACCTGGAGGGCGAAATGCTGAACGCCGAAATGAGCAAAGGCATGCTCGATTGCAAGGCATTTATCCAGGATTATACGGACAGGATAGTTAACAAGAAACTGAATCCATAATAATTCTCAGCTTTCTGCTTTTCGACTTCAGCTTTCTGCTCAATTTACCATTTCTTAAATATCACAAATACGGCGAGTACGATAAGCGCAAAGCCTAAAAGATGGTTCCAGCCTAACTTTTCTGTGCGGAAGAAAATGGTGGTAAAAATAATGAATACGGTAAGCGTAACGGCCTCCTGTATAGTTTTTAGCTGAACCAAACTGAATGGTCCCCCGGTTTCCTGTGAACCGGCGCGGTTGGCCGGAACCTGGAACACGTATTCAAAAAACGCCAGCCCCCAACTGATGAGGATGATAGCAAAAAGCCCCAGGTTTTTCCCCCACGAGAATTCTTTGAATTTGAGGTGCCCGTACCAGGCAAAGGTCATAAAGGTATTGGAAATGAAAAGGAAGATGATAGTTTTAAGCCCGCGCATAAGATCAATAAACAATCTAATAGTCAATAATAACAAATTGTTTCACTAAACTCATCTGCACATCTGAAATTTGCACACCCGCTCATCCTCATGTGCACATCAAATCACTCCAGCCTTTTTCGGGCGAGTTCTTTTTGATAGATGTCATTTAGTCCGGGCTTCGGATTCACCAGTAAAAATATGGCCGTCCCCTTTTCCCTGGCATATGGCGCTGTAACCTCGCCCAGTTTTACATATTTTTCGACAAAAGGCGCGAGCCTCTTGATTACATTCCCTCCGCCCTGGTCATCCACATAAATAATGTAATGTGCGCTCAGGGTATCCGGGGCCCAAAGGGTAAAGCTGCTATTCAGGCTTGCAACCTCGGGCAGGTGATATTTTTTTCCGTAGTGGTACACTGCCCCGGCATCGCCATAATTGTCAGCATATATCTGGGTGTGTTTTTGCTGGTCAGGTGTAAGGCCCGAGTACGCCCAGGCAACTTTATTGCCCATCTCGTCCCAGCCAAACATATCCGCATAATCCTGTGATAACGGGTGCTCTTTTTGGTCCTCCCACTTAGGGGCCACATGCAGCGCTTTAAATGCCGCGATCGTTTTGTCCACAGTAAGCAAGGGTAAGGCCAACGGCAGAAAAATAACATTCGTAAAAGCCAATACCAGGATAGCAGCCACGCGAAGTATCTTGTACTTTGGCTTTATCCAGGTTTCAAAGCAATATCCGCCGGCGGCAAAAAGCATGGGGTAAGCGCCAAATAAATAATACTCCTTGCCATTCATTTCAAGCAGGAAAACAAATACAATGATAAAAGCGAAAGCAACAAACCGGAACCTGCTTAGCCTTGCAGAAAACAGCAGGGTTATTAAGCCTGGCAGCCAAACAAACAAAGCAATGCCATTAACCCGCAATTGCTGCTTGATAAAATCTAACGGCTTAATATAGTTCAGTTGTTCCTCCCGCAGGTTTTTCATGTGGGTCATCAGCGGTAAATGGTGTTTAAATTGCCATAAAATGTTAGGTAGAAATATCGCTATGGCAATCAATACGGCAAATGCGATATGCTTGCTCCAGAGCACCTTGCGCTCTTTGGTCAGCAACAACCCGGCTATCAAAGCGCCTGCAAAAAATGCCATGGTGTACTTGGTAAGCAGACCAATGCCGATCACCATACCCAACAGGTACAGGTAATTCTTGTCAGGTGTATTAATATACTTAATGACCAGGTAGGCAGATAATACCCACCATAACTGATCGAACACTACCGGCTGAAATAAGTACCCGCTTGCGGCAAATGCAGGTGCAAATATCAGCGCAAGACAGGCTAACGCTATTGCAAATCTGCCGCCGCCTAACTCCTCAACTATCTTTCCGGTAAACCAAATAATAAAGCCGCTTGCCAACGTACTGAATATCCGCGTAGCGAATACCGAACCGCCGAACAGTGTCGTAGATATTTTTGCCAGTAAAGCGATAAATGGAGGTACTTCCTTGAAGCCCCAGCCTAAATGATCGCCCAGTGCCAGGTGTAAAAGTTCGTCGCGCTGAAACCCAAAATGGAACATGGCCAGCATGTTCAGGCCGATCTTGATAACAACGAACAGCAGGATAAAAGAAGTTAATTTCTGTTGATTGTGTTTGTCGGCAGGCAAGTTGGTTAGTTTTTTATAAAGGTAAAAAATAAGTCCGAAAGACTATCCATCTTTCGGACTTACGCGGAATCCGGACTTTCCAACTAAATAATCAGATCCTCTTAATATCCGCTCCCAACGCCCTTAAACGGTCATCGATATGCTGGTAGCCGCGTTCAATCTGTTCAATGTTGTAAATTGTCGATTTGCCCTGGGCCGATAATGCCGCTATTAATAACGAAACCCCCGCACGTATGTCGGGCGAGGTCATCGATATGCCCCGCAATTGCACCTGGTTGTCCAGGCCTATTACCGTGGCCCGGTGCGGGTCGCAAAGGATGATCTGGGCGCCCATATCCAGCAGCTTATCCACAAAAAACAGGCGGCTCTCGAACATCTTTTGATGGATCAGTACCGATCCTTTTGCCTGGATGGCAACCACCAGTACGATGCTCAGCAGATCGGGTGTAAAACCCGGCCAGGGCGCATCGGCTATGGTCATGATAGCGCCGTCGATAAAAGTTTCTATCTCGTAATGCTTCTGGGCAGGTATGTAAATATCGTCGCCTTTGCGTTCGATCCTGATGCCAAGTTTCCGGAATACATCGGGTATCATGCCCAATTCATCATAGTGGACATCTTTGATCGTGATCTCGGAGCCGGTCATAGCAGCCAGGCCAATGAACGAGCCTATCTCGATCATATCCGGCAACAGGCGGTGTTCGGTGCCCTTTAGCACGGTTACACCTTCAATAGTCAGTAGATTTGAGCCAATGCCACTTATTTTAGCACCCATTCGGTTCAGCATTTTGCAAAGCTGCTGCAGGTAGGGTTCGCAGGCGGCATTATAGATGGTAGTGGTGCCTTTGGCAAGCACCGCGGCCATTACTACATTGGCAGTACCAGTTACCGACGCTTCGTCCAGTAAGATATAAGTACCTTTCAGGTCCGAAGCATCGACATTGAAAAATCCGCTTTCCGGGTCATAGTTGAATTTTGCGCCGAGCTTTTCAAAACCCAAAAAGTGTGTATCCAATCTGCGCCGGCCTATTTTATCGCCACCTGGTTTCGGGATAGCTGCTTTGCCAAAACGCGCCAGCAGCGGGCCTACGATCATTACCGATCCCCTTAAGCTGCCGCCCTTATTCCTAAAAGCGTCCGACTGGAAAAAATTTTGGTCGATGTCTTTGGCCTCGAAGCTATAGGTATCCGGGGCAAGCCGTTCCACCACTACACCCATATCACCCAGCAATTCTATCAGTTTGTTGACATCTTTTATATCGGGGATATTGCTGATCGTTACTTTCTCGCTGGTCAGCAACACTGCCGAAAGTATCTGTAAAGCCTCGTTTTTTGCCCCCTGCGGTATAATTTCGCCTTTTAGTGGCTTGCCACCTATTATTTCGAATGCGTTATTCATTGTGGTTCATAGTTGATGGTTCCTAGTTCATAGCCAGTTGGAATGAACAGATCGCTGCAAAGATTATAAATTATCTGCGATCTGCCATGAACTATCAACCACGAACTGCAGGCCAATTAATACTTGCGCGAGCCGCCGCCGCTGTTCCGGTTACGATTATTCTGATTATTATTGTTCCGCGGATTGTTGTTTTGGTTACTTCGTCCCCGGTTATTTTGGTTGTTATTGTTGGTGCGTCCTCCGCGTGCATTATTTTCCTTAACATAAGGGTTGGCACGAAATTCCACCTTGTTCAGGTTCACATTCTCTTCCAGCTGCAATTGCCCGCCCGACATTGCCCGCAAATCAGCAATGATACTTTCGTCTGCAACGGAGTCCTTGTTCCACTGTACATAAGCCATTTTCATAAAGTTAGCAATGGCCTGCACCATGTGCTGTTTGCGCTCCGGCTCTTCTATAGTTTTCGCCTTATCCATCATCAATTCGATGGTTTTGCCGTAATGCTTGTATTTGATGCGCTGGTGCGGGTATTTCAATGGCTCCGGCTTCATGTTAATTACATCCATTTCTGGTTTTGGATATGGCGAATCTACATCTATCTGGAAATTGGAGATGATATGTAAATGGTCCCAAAGTTTGTGTTTAAAGTCGGCCACGTCGCGCAGGTGCGGGTTTAAAAAGCCCATCAGGTCTATCACGACTTGTGCATAGCGGTTACGTTCTTCTTTGGTCGGCAACTCGCAAATATATTTTACCATATTTTGCACGTTACGCCCGTACTCCGATAATATAAGTTTACTCCTGGTGGAGTTATAATCAAATGGTTTTGATGGTTCTGTGCCCATAAAAAAATTAGTTTAAAACGTTAAAGTGAAATACTAAAATTAGCGCAGATCCCCTAATATTACCGGGGCGGCCAAAGTTGAATTGTTATTGAAGTAACGCAAAGATAATCCAAATGTGTTAATGTGCAAATGCATTTTATTGGAAAGTTGCAAAGTTCTTTCATTGCCGCCGGCTTTAGTCGACGGGATAATTTAAAACAATATGGCTTTAGCCTAACCAACCGCATTTATTCATTACACAAAACATACTAACTTTACAAACTTCAACGCTACAACATTGCAACCAATAAAGATCACCCATACCGAAATATACCGCTTCAGCATACCCATGGAGCCGTTTACCATTGCTACCGGAACCATGGACCACGCGCAGAATATCTTTATCCGTGTGCACACCGATGCCGGTTTTTATGGAGTGGGGGAATGCTCGGCTTTCCCGATGATCGTCGGTGAAACACAGGATACTTGCCTGGTCATGGCGCGCGACTTTGCAAAATTGTGGAAAGATAAGGATGCACTCGATGTTTCGGCCCGGCTACAGCAACTACACGATTTTACGGCAGGTAACAGCACCATCAAAAGCGCCTTCGATATTGCTTTGCACGATATTGCCGCTAAAAATGCAGGTTTGCCTTTATATCAATATTTAGGCGGATCGGTAGGTGAAGTGGAATCGGATATTACTATCGGCATAGCTACGCCTGTTGAAATGGCCCGGAGGGCGGTTGAGTTCAAACAAAACGGTGCCTCTGTTTTGAAGGTAAAGCTGGGCAAAGATGCACGGACTGATGTCGGGCGCATTCAACAAATTAGAGAGGCAGTAGGGAATGAAATGAAGATACGGGTGGATGCCAACCAGGGATGGAGTTTTGACGACGCGGTTTTTGCACTGCAAGGAATAAACCCCTACAATATTGAATTTTGTGAACAGCCTATGCGCACCTGGTATGATGACCGTTTACCGGAATTGAGAAAACTTTCACCGGTAAAGATCATGGCTGATGAAAGTGTTTTCAATCACCATGATGCCCGCAAGCAGATCGAAAGCGGCTCCTGTGATTATATTAATATTAAATTTTCCAAATCGGGCGGTATTTTTGAGGCAAAGAAAATACACGACATTGCCGCGAAGCACGGTATTCCCTGTATGATGGGAGGGATGCTTGAAAGCCGTATCGCTTTAAGCGCCAAGCTTCATTTTGTATATGCCAGCCCGAACATCAAATTTTTTGATATGGACACTTGCATGCTGGGCCACCTGGCAGACCCATGTGTTGGCGGCGTAATTTACGAAGGTTATCACCTCAAAATAGCGGATACTCCCGGCATAGGCGCCGATGCGAATGAAGCTTTCCTGGCGGGATGTGAGAAGTTTGTGGTTTAGTTGTTGGTGTGTGATTAGTGCTTTGTATAGTTTGCAGGCCAGCCAATCCCTAATTAACTAATCACCAATTAACAAATCACTAACTCCCGCTCAACTCTGCAAAATATTTATGAAACAGCGGAATGGTTTCGATACCCTTGTAATAGTTATAAATATCGTATTTCTCGTTTGGCGAATGGAGCGCGTCGCTGTCCAGGCCAAAGCCCATCAATACGGTTTTGATGCCCAGTTCGGCCTCAAATAGAGCTACGATAGGAATGCTGCCGCCGCCGCGTGTTGGTATAGGCGCTTTTCCGAAGGATTCGGTTATTGCTTTTTGCGCTGCTTTGTAAGCCACGCTATCTGTAGGGGTAACTACCGGCTCGCCACCGTGGTGCGGCGTTACCTTTACTTTTACGCTTTTGGGAGCGATTTTTTCAAAATGTACTGTGAACAGGTCCCGTATTTTGTCCGAATGCTGGTTAGGCACAAGCCTCATCGATATTTTGGCGCTGGCTTTTGACGGCAGCACAGTTTTAGCGCCTTCGCCAATATATCCGCCCCAAATACCGTTTACTTCTAATGTTGGCCGCGTGCCGGTACGTTCGAAAGTGGTATAACCCTTTTCGCCCCACAATTCATCCACACCCAGGTCGGTCTTATACTCAGCCTCATCATACGGTGCATCATTAAGCGCTGTGCGTTCTTCTGGTGTCAGGTCTATTACATCATCATAAAACCCTGGAATAGCGATATGATTGTTCTCGTCATGCAACGATGCTATCATCTTTGCCAGTATGGTAGCCGGGTTGGCCACTGCACCACCGTATACACCCGAATGCAAGTCGCGGTTTGGGCCTGTTACTTCCACTTCAAGATAGGAGAGGCCCCTTAGCCCTGTTTCCAGCGAGGGGTGCTCCATGCTGATCATCGACGTATCCGAGATGAGCACTACATCAGCTTTAAGGCGTTGCCTATTTTCTTTAACAAATATTTCCAGGTTCGACGAGCCTACTTCTTCTTCCCCTTCTATCATAAATTTGATATTGCAGGGAAGGCCGCCGTTTTGCATCATCAGCTCAAATGCTTTTACATGCATATAAAACTGCCCCTTGTCGTCGCAGGCGCCGCGGGCGTATATTTTGCCGTCGCGTATAGTCGGTTCAAACGGTGGGGTTTTCCAAAGTTCCAGCGGATCAGGTGGTTGTACGTCATAATGCCCATATACCAGCACAGTGGGTTTTGTAGCGTCAACTATCTTTTCGCCATAGACAATAGGATACCCGGATGTCTGGCATACCTCAACCTTATCGGCCCCGGCATCCGACAGTTTTTTTGCCACATAATCAGCAGTTTCTAAGACATCTGGTTTATATTTCGGATCGGCGCTTACCGAGGGGAAGCGCAGCAGGTCAAAAAGTTCATCCAAAAAACGTTGTTTGTTTTGCTCGACGTACTGCTTAATATTTTGCATACAGGAAAATTTGCAACAAATATAGAGTTTCTGTTGAATGCCAAACCGTCAAATTTTTTAAAAAGAAAACCTGTTCAGCCATAAAAATAGCCGTCAGGAACGGAGAGAAACTTAAAGGGCTGCTTTAGATAGGTAACTAAAATAACATCGCCTGGAAAGGCTAACGTCTTGAGGGACAAGATTAAAGCTTTCGAACATTATAAAGCTGGATTTTTTAAAAATACAGCCCAACCCCGAATGAAATAGTCAATCCGATCATTTGTGCATATATTGGAAAATTCCAATATATGCAACCCCACTGCCAGTAACTTATTGCAAGTTACTGCCAGGTAATGCTGGCTTTAATTAGTCAGCAGTACCCAATTCTTTCTTGTCGTTCAAGGTGCTGCGTTTGTGAGCGTCGGCAGTACCTAACTCTTTTTTGTCATCAGCAGTACCAAGCTCTTTTTTGTCGTCAGCAGTGCCTAATTCTTTTTTGTCAGCAACAGTGTCGTGTTTTACAGCAGAAGTATCGGCTTTGAAAGATGAAAGTGTACCGATGCTCGCCATTAATAGAGCTGCGAAGATTACTTTTTTCATTGTTTTGAATGTGTTAGAAATGGTTATAAATATTATTTGGTTAATAAAATTCTTCCTAAAAATCCTTAGTTAAAGGCCAAACTACGTTAACATCATATAAGCGCTATAAATGCTTATAATCCTGTTTTTTATCCAAAAATTGCAATTATTTTATTCTAAGGGACGATATTTTGAAAAATTGATAATATATCTATCAAAAATCATCAAAATTGCAATAAATGTCTTGCTTATAACAAGCTCTGTTTTAGGTAGTTGCAGTCCTTAACTAAAGTTCCTTCACAAAGGTAAAAATGTTTTTCAGAAATAAAAACATTATTTAAAGAATATTTTTTGCATCATTTTTAATTTTTTTACGTAATAAGGTGTTATCACACTAAACTATGCACTTTAATATGGCTTGTGTGACGAAACCAGGTTAATGAAAAAAGCTTATCTCATCATATTATTTCTGACCGCTGCCCTGGCAAGAGTATATGCCGAAGCTGCCATGGAATTTGCCAGCCAGGACACCGCGCAGGTAAATCTGTTGAATAAGCAGGGGTTTAAAAGCCGTATGACCGATCACGACGAGACGATCAAAAAGGCGGAGCAGGCCCTCGAACTGGCAAAAAAATTAAATTATATTAACGGCATGGCCGAAGCTTACCGCGTAATGGGGGTAGGTGAGGCTTACGCCAACCACGAGGCCAAGGCTATTGCCAACTATTCGTATGCGCTATCTTATTTCAGGAAAGCCGGCAATACATTGGGTCAGGCAAAGGTTTACAATAATATCGGCAACTTATATCTGACCATAGATTACGATCAATCGTTAGATTATCTTGAAAAGGGTCTTACGATAGCGCAAAGTTTGCACGATACCAAACTGATCGCTTACGCTACCTTAAATATAGGTAACGTATACCTCCGTAAAAAGAATTTTTCGCTGGCGCTGGAATATTATACTAAAAGCCAGCAATTGTTAACGCAGCTAAATGACCAGGCTAACCTCACTATCTGCCTGCAGAATACGGGCGTTATTCATTACAAATTAAAACAGTACGACAAGGCAGAGGAAATGCTGCTTAAGGCGCATGAGCAGGCACGGCTCCAGGACCAAAATACAACTATAGGTATAACCGACCTGACTTTGTCCTCAATTTATATTGAAAAAAAGGACTATGATAAGGCCAGGAAATTTCTCGATGAAGGGATAGCCTTTGCCCAGGTAACAAAAGATGAGAAGCTTGAGGCCGATTTTAGCTATAACTCGTACCAGTTAGAACTGCACCGTAAAAACTACGAACGGGCGGTAGCCATATTACATACAATATATGAACGTGATAGTACGCTGCAGAAAAGCACGTTATCATCCGACTTAACACTGATGCAGCAACAGCACGATCAGCAGGAGAAACAAAGAGAGAGTGAACTGATCATAGAACGCCAGAAGAACGACCGTGTTAAATTTTGGTGGGCGGTTTCAGGCTCTGGTTTGCTCTTGGTTGTCATAGCCTTATTGATCGGCAATGTGAAGCGCAAAGCGAAAACCAATTTCCGGTTGACGGAATTGAACAGCGAAGTTTCGCGCCAGAAAGACAATCTCGACCGTATCAATCATCACCTCGAGGAGATAATTGATGAACGTACGCGCGACCTGCAGATCAAGAATAAAAAACTTTCGGAATACTCTTCTTATTTGTCGCACCAGATACGCGGCCCAATAGCTACACTTAAAGGATTGATGAATCTTGAAAAAGAGGGCCTTGTTGATGAGAAGGAGTGTATCAGCATGATGAACAAGTGCGTGTCTGATATTGACGAAAAGATCATCGATATGACCGATATCCTTCACGACCCCAAACGGACAAGCTTTCAATAAGTCCGGTATCTTAAAGCAACAAACTATATTTTTAATATAATATACGAGACTTAAGACTCATGACTTTTGACTCGCGCCTTAACGATCACGGCCAATTAGGATGTATCTGAGCCTCCATCAGCCCCAGGTACATACAATACCAGGCTATCATGTGCAGTATAAGTAATGTTTTGTGCTTCTTATATCCCTCGGTTTGAAAGCCGATCTTTTCTGTGCCGGCTGTAACAAAATAAGTCACCTCGCCCTTCTTGGGAATAAACCTGGATTTTACAAGGTCGAATACCTTGATCTTTAGCTTACTTTCAGGGTCATGAATGGCCGCTTTTTTCGAATGGCCACTCTTCGTGGTCGAAATCAAATAATTAAGCATCATAGGCTGGATATGTTGTTATATCTGCTATGATGCAATTATTACTCCAAAGTACCTGCTAAACAGATGTTTTATTTGGATTTTTACTAATTAGAAATCTTTGTTTGTTACAATTAAGATTGTTAATTAGTGTTTAAAAATCACTGGATGCCCGTGTTCCGAATAAGAGTAACCTTACACTTTATCAAACAATAAAGTGTCGGTTTTACTAAACATACGATACTTATACGGCTACCGGGTTCTTATTACGCAATTCCTCGTACAGTTCAATAACTTTGCGCTGTAAGGTTGCAATTTCAGCCTCACGGTCACTAAGTTTCTTTTGCATAACATTCAGATGCGAAGGGGCTGCCTCAGTTTGCTCGCTGTCAACGGTAAGCAGCTGGACTACGCTCACTTCATAAATGTTGGCGATCTGCTCCAAACGGGACAGGTTGACGTCGGTTACACCGGTTTCAATTTTTGAAAATGCCGGGATCGATATACCTAAACGGCTGGCTATATCTTCCTGGCTCCATCCGTGCTGGTGTCGTAAGATGCGGATGCTCTTACCAACGGATTTGTTTGCTGTTCTTTGTTTTAAATCGTTCATAATCAATTGTGCCTTAATTAGGGGGTTAGGACTTTATATCCAAACGGTGTGCCACAAATTTTTTGCTCTTAAATAGGCTGTTTTTGCATAAAAAGCAAATTACTTGATTACATCGCGGGGAAATTATTCTACGATACGAAAATAAAATAGACCGATTTTTAACCAATTGTAAATGAATTAATGTATTCAGAAATACTTAATAATGCGGGTCAGAATAATTAACTACTAATATAATAATTAATTAGGTCACAATGCGCAGCTTGGCAAATTTTAGGAGTAATTGTTTTTGGCCTATTTCTTTAAAGAAAATAGTTGCCTTAATATCTGGTTTATTCCCTTCAAGGCTGATTACTTTGCCGAAGCCGAAGCGTTCGTGCTCAACTTCCATTCCTACCTGCAGGTTGGATGTATCGGAAGGGGCAAAGCCGGCTGATGGAACATGAGCTTTGGCCAATATAGATGTGGTTTTAACCGGTGCCGTGGTAGCGGGGCGCGGTTTGGAGAAAGTATCACCGCGCTTGCTCCACGCATTTCGTTCATCATCAAAAAAGCTCGAACTGCTGACAGTTGGTTTGGCGGTAAAGTCCAGCTCGAGGTAACGGGCGTCTATTTCATCAAGGAAACGGCTGGGTTCGCAACTGATCAGCGTACCGAATTTGAAGCGCGATGTTGCATAACTGATGGTCAGCTTGCTTTCGGCGCGGGTAACGGCCACATAAAACAACCTCCGCTCTTCTTCCAGGTCGGTGCGCGAATTAAGTGACATTTGCGAAGGAAAGAGGTTTTCCTCAAGTCCAACTACAAACACATGCGGAAACTCAAGCCCTTTGGCCGAGTGAATGGTCATCAGTGATACGGTATCGGCGTCGGGATTATTGTCTTTATCGTCGTTGGTAAGCAGGGCTACATCCTGCATAAATACAGCAAGGCTTTTATCTTCGATATCCTCACGCTCCGAAAATTCTTTGATACCGTTCAGTAACTCCTGGATATTCTCGTACCGGTTAAGCCCCTCTACCGACTTATCCTCGTAAAGGTCCTTTAACAAACCTGAATGTTGAGCGATATGGAGCGCGGCATCATAAGCCGACTGGGTTTTGGTAATAACCGCAAAGGCCTGTATCATGGTCGCAAACACGCTGACCTGTGCCGAACTGCGCCCATCGATGTATTTTGACGGATTGACGATAACTTCCCAGGGTGTGATCATATTCTGATCAGCAGCGAGTATTATCCTGTCCACTGAAGTATCGCCGATGCCGCGTTTAGGGTAATTGATCACCCTTTTCATGGCTTCCTCGTCGTTTGGGTTTATCGTCAGCCTGAAATAAGCTATCAGGTCCTTGATCTCTTTTCGCTGGTAAAACGAAAGGCCGCCATATATTTTATAAGGTACGTTCAGCTTACGTAACGCTTCTTCCATCGAGCGCGACTGAGCATTGGTACGGTAAAGAATAGCAAAGTCGTGCCATTTCATTCCTTTGGTGCTGCGCTCCTGTAAAATGCCTTCGGCAACTATTTTACCTTCCTCGTTATCGCTGAAGGCTCGCATTACCTTTATCTTATCGCCTTCTTCCTTTTCCGAGAATACATTTTTCTTCAGCTGTTCCTGGTTATTGGCAATAATGCTATTGGCAACGTTAACTATGTTTTGGGTCGAACGGTAATTCTGCTCCAGTTTGAAAACTTTCAGGTCGGGATAATCCTTTTCAAAATTCAGGATGTTCTGGATATTCGCACCCCGGAACGCATAAATACTTTGCGCATCGTCGCCCACCACACAAATATTCTCGTTAATGGCAGCAAGCTTTTTTACAATAAGATATTGCGAAAAATTCGTGTCCTGGTACTCATCCACCATCAGGTATTTAAACTTGTTCTGGTATTTATAAAGTACGTCGGGGTAGCGTTTCAGCAATTCATTGGTTTTGAAAAGCAGGTCGTCAAAATCCATCGCACCGGCCCGGTAACAGCGCGTTGCATAGGTTTCATATATTTTGCCCAGTTGCCCGCGACCTGTTGAAAAGTCATCGGCCTGTATCTGATCATTCTGCTGGTATTCCTGCCATGATATCAGGTTGTTTTTGGCTGCGGATATCCGGTTATAGACAAAATTGGGGTTATACAATTTATCATCAAGACTCAGCTCCTTCAGAATGGCCCGCAATACACTTTTGCTATCATCGGTATCATAAATAGTAAAATTGTTTGGGTAGCCTATCTTGTCAGCCTCAACCCGCAAAATTTTGGCGAATACCGAGTGAAAAGTACCCATCCACACGTTTTTTGCCTCGGCGCCTACAGCGTGCATAATACGCTCGCGCATTTCGCGTGCGGCTTTATTGGTAAAGGTGAGTACTAATATATTAAAGGCATCCACACCATTAGCTACAAGGTGCGCCACGCGCATGGTAATAACGCGCGTTTTGCCCGAGCCGGCGCCTGCGATGATCATCACTGGTCCTTCGGTTTGCATTACAGCGGCCTGCTGGGCCGGGTTCAATCCCTTTAAATAATCCAATCTCTTTTCCTCTTTTCTGTCGGGGGACGAAGTTACTTTTTTGAGCCGAAAGCTAAAAGCCAAAAGCGTGAAGCTTTCATATTTGTGGATATAATTTAGCTTTCTGCTTTCCGCTTTTGGCTTTCTGCCCCGCACCGCATTTTGGCTACAATAAAAACCGGAATGGATACACGTGTTCGGTTTTTAATGCTCAACTTTGAGTTATAAAATCAGAAACTTATGATCCCAGTAAAAGGCTATGCAGCCCAAACCAACAAATCCGATCTTGCTCCCTGGAACTTTGACCGCCGCGAGGTTGGCCCGCACGATGTGCAATTTGATATTTTATTTTGTGGCGTTTGCCACTCCGATCTGCACCAGATAAAAGACGATTGGTTCCCGGGCATTTTCCCGATGGTCCCTGGTCACGAGATCGTCGGTCGCGTAATTAAAGTAGGCGACCATGTAAAGAATTTTAAAGTAGGCGACCTGGCCGGTACCGGCTGCATGGTTGATTCATGCGGTCATTGCGATAATTGCAAACACGACCTGGAGCAATACTGCCTTGAGGGCTGTACCTACACCTATAACGGTATGGAACGCGATGGTTCGTCACCAACCTACGGCGGCTATTCAAATACCATTGTGGTTAAGGAGGAATTCGTTTTGCACATTTCCGATAAACTTGACCTGGCAGCAACTGCACCTTTGCTATGCGCGGGCATTACTACCTATTCACCTTTGCGCCACTGGAAAGTAGGCAAGGGGCATAAATTGGCTGTTTTGGGCCTGGGTGGATTGGGCCACATGGGCGTAAAATTCGGGGTGGCTTTTGGCGCCGAAGTTACCGTGCTGAGTACTTCGCCTAAAAAAGAAGCTGATGCCAAAAAATTGGGTGCCCATAACTTTGTGGTTACAACCGATCCTGAACAGATAAAAGCCGCGCAAGGCACTTTTGACTTTATATTGGACACCGTTTCAGCCGAGCACGATTTTAATATGTACCTGTCGCTGCTAAAAACAGACGGTACTATGATGTGTGTTGGCGCGCCTTCAAAACCTGCAGAAATATCGGCGTTCAGTCTTTTGGCTGGCCGCAAAAGTGTAGCAGGTTCCGGCATCGGCGGAATTAAAGAAACGCAGGAGATGCTGGATTTTTGTGCCGAAAATAATATTGTGTCCGATATCGAAATGATCGATATCAAAGACATTTCCCGGGCCTATGAGCGTATGGAAAAAGGTGACGTACGTTATCGCTTTGTAATAGACATGGCAACTTTGTAATAAGCCAGAAGTCTTGAATCGTAAGTCGAAATGAAGAAAGAAAATAAACAGCCGCATGTGTTCAACTCCGTTTCGGAGTTGAACCAGGCGCTGGGCCTGCCCGGGCCGCTGCATCCGCTGGTGGGGATTAACTATTACAAAGACATGAAACCCGACTGGAACAGATTAGGCGGAGGTATGGTCATGAATCTTTATAAGATATCTTATAAAACCAATTACACCGGTAAGTTTAAATACGGGCAGAATTATTACGATTTTAATGAAGGCGGCCTGTGTTTTACATCGCCAAACCAGGTGATGGTTGTTGATGAGGAAGACCAGGATTATGGCGGCTTTTCACTGTTGATCCATCCTGATTTTCTGCGGAATTATCAGCTTGCGAAAACCATTAAGAACTACGGTTTCTTTTCATATTCGGCATCAGAGGCGCTCCATCTTTCAGAAAAGGAGAAAGAAACCATATTTGGCATCATCAAAATGATACAGGATGAACTGGAGTTGCCTATCGACCAGTTTAGCCAGGATGTCATCGTAACACAGATAGAACTATTGCTCAACTACAGCAATCGCTTCTATAACCGCCAGTTCATCACCCGAAAAGCGGCTAACAACGACCTGCTAACAGAATTGGAAGATCTGATGACTGCTTATTTTGATACCGAAAAAGCATCCATGTCTGGTTTGCCTGCAGTGCAGGATATAGCCAATCAGCTTAATGTATCGCCGCGCTACCTGAGTGACATGCTTCGTTCGCACACCGGCCAGAGCGCCCAGCAGCACATTCACAACAAACTGATCGAAAAAGCTAAAGAGATACTCAGCACAAGCAATCTCACCATTGCCGAAATAGCCTACCGTTTGGGGTTCGAACATCCGCAGTCGTTTAACAAATTGTTCAAACGCAAAACCAACCAATCGCCCGTAGCGTTCCGGCAATCATTTTTGCAGAATTGATTGCGGTACAGGCGATCTTCATGTCGGAGGTACCCCAGCTTATTAAGCAACTTGTCCGATCGTATCCTATCTAAACAAAAAAGACCGGATCTTCTCAACCCGGTCTTTATTATTTAAAAACTTCAAAGCTTTCCGCTTATTTCCCTTCCCAAACGTTATTTTTCACGTCAACATCCGGCATTTGCTTATCCGGGTCTATTTCCACTTTGGTAATGGTTGATGTGGAAGGATATTTGAATTTCCAAACCCCGCCGATACGCTGCCAGATATTAACCGGCAGGTGCAGTACTTCCACTTTCCCGTTCGATTGTGTGATCTTCAGATCAACCGGCATCGCCATTTTTTGCTTGTTTACTAAGGTGATGATGGCGCCGTTGGCTGCATCGCCTTTTACATAGGTTACAGATTGTACGGCCTGGTCAAGTTCCCATGTTGTAAAGAACCATTCTTTCCAGAACCAGTTCAGGTCCTCACCGGCAGCATCGTTCATGGTGCGGAAAAAGTCGTATGGCAAGGGGTGTTTAAATGCCCAGTGTTTAACATATTCATTAAAGGCATAATCAAAGCGATCAGGGCCCAACACCACGTTTCGCAGCATGTCCAGTCCCGCGGATGTTTTCACGTAATACTGCCCGTAGTCATTAAGGCCCATGGCTTCCGGCGCCACCATCAGTGGGTCTTTCAGCCTTTTCAGGTAGCCAACCAGGTTATGCGCAGGGCGCGCTGTGGTGTCGTCATATTCGCCGTGATTAAACATTCTGGTCGAATACTCATTGATGAAGGTATTGAAGCCCTCGTCCTGCCACATATATTTACGTTCGTTTGATCCAACGATCATCGGGAACCAGTTGTGGCCTATCTCGTGCGTTACATCGCCCCACAAGTTTCCTTTTTTCAGGTTATCCAGGCAGAATACTATACCCGGGTATTCCATGCCTAAAGCCACGCCGGATACCGTCACTGCCGAATTCCATGGGTACTCGTAGTACTTCTTCGAATATATTTCGATACTGTACTTCAAATATTCCGTAGCACGGCCCCACGAATCGTCTCCTGCGCTTTCAACCGGGTAGGTGGCCATAGCAATGCCCTTGCGTCCTGAGGGGAAGTTCACCCTCGCAGCATCCCATATAAAAGCTTTTGATGCTGCCCACGATACGTCGCGGGTGTTTTGCATTTTAAAGTGCCATGTTTTGGTACCGGTGGCATTGGCATTTTTCAAAACCTCATCTGGCTTGGTGATAAACACTGTTTTATCGCTTTTGCGGGCCTCTGCCAGGCGCGAAAGCTGGGTAGGGGTTAGCACTTGCTGGCCGTTTTGCAGGTCGCCCGACCCAACAACCAGCATGTTGGCCGGTGCGGTTATATAGTAATCAAAATTACCATATTCGCAGTAGAACTCGCCCAGGCCCATGTAAGGCAGTGTGTTCCATCCCTCTACGTCGTCATAAACGCACATGCGCGGGTACCATTGAGCTATTTCGTAAACATAACCGTCTTTAAATTTCTTGCGGCCCATACGGTCGGCGCCATACATGGGTATCGAGAACCAGTATTTTATTTTCAGCTCTATTTTTGCGCCATTTGCCGCCATGGGGGCGTGTAAGCGTACCTGCATCCTGGCGTCGGTAATTACGGGGTTTACAGTATAAGCTTGTTTGTTATAAGTAACCGATACCGATTGTATATGGTACCCACCGCGGCTAAACCCGCGTACATCGAAACGGTCGCCGGTGATAGGGGTAACCGCAGCGCCGCGAGAATCAGGTTTGAACAGGTTTTGGTCGAGCTGCAGCCACAGGTGGTCAAGCTTGTCAGGGCTGTTATTCGTATAGCTAATGGTTACTTCCCCGGTCACGGTTGTGTCCTGCGTGCCTTCGGTCAATGTGGCCCTAATGCTGTAATCAGCGCGGTTTTGCCAGTAATTTGCTCCCGGTAAACCGTCAGCCAAGCGGGTATTACCGCTGGTAACGGGCCAGGTTATCGGGCCGAAAAGGTCCTGGTGATCATATTTGATAGAATCGGTAGTTTGTGCCGATGCGTTAAACGCCAGCAATAGCGCAAAGCATACTCCCAAAATGGGGTTTAATTTTAATTGGTTCATTATTTTTGAGAATTTGAGGAACAAAGAAACCAAAATTATTTGACGATGTTCCAATTGTAACTTCCTAATTACTGGAAATGTGATAATTGCATATTTTCAGACAGTTGGAT
>Ga0310811_10002182_pt1 | contig 24404 bp, 21 predicted proteins | sample YCmetagenome_FD_207642 | JGI IMG/M metagenome (GOLD analysis project Ga0310811, IMG submission 207642) | Soil microbial communities from experimental microcosm in Duke University, North Carolina, United States - YC | ecosystem: Engineered > Artificial ecosystem > Soil microcosm > Unclassified ... | reverse complement strand
CGCTTGCGCGGTGGCTGTGTGGGCTGCCGCCTGCGTTTCCGGTCATCGGGGGAGGGGGGCGCCAGCTTGTCACCGGCAGAGAGAGGGCCACTCATGTGCCAGCCATATGCGACGTTTTTCATGGCGCCACCAGCGTCCAAAACGCTAGTCGGATATCCCTTCCACGTGATGCAGTTCGGCAACATGGGCCGTGGCGGCAAAATACGCGTCCACCGCTCGCTTCATCGCATCGGCGACCATCGCGCGATGCTGCGGCCGGCGCAGCTGCGCCTCATCGGCCGGATTGGACATGAACCCCATCTCGACCAGGACGCTGGGAATGTCCGCCGCTTTCAGCACAACGAAGCCGGCGTGCCGCTCGGGGTTTGGCAGCATCGGCATATCGCGGTCCAGACTGCCCACCAAACTCCGCGCTAACCGCCCCGAGCCAGCACGCGTTTCCTGCCGCACAAGGCTGGCAAGGATATGTGCCACTTCAGGCGGCGCATTGTGCCACTCTGGCCCGGCAAACCGGTCTGCGCTGTTTTCGCGTTCGGCAAGTGCTGCGGTTTGCGCATCCGACGCGTGGTTGGACAATGTATAGACGCTGGCACCGCGCACCCCGCGGTCGGCGATTGCATCGGCATGCATCGAGACGAACAGCACCGCACGGCGCTCCTGCGCCTTTGCCACCCGCTCTTCCAGCGGAATGAAGACATCGCGTGCGCGCGTAAGCTCCACCCGATATTGGCCCGTTGCCTCCAACTGCCGCCGCAACTCAAACGCCGTAGCCAGCGCAACCTGCTTTTCGTAGGTGCCGGACACACCGATCGCGCCCGGATCCTTTCCGCCATGCCCGGGATCCAGCATCACAACAGGCAGTGGTGCTTTCCCCGCCGGGCGTGGCGGTGCTGTCCGCCGCGCCGGCGCCGCCTGCCCCGTTCGCAACCAGCCAGGCAACAGGAACGTGGCGACAATGCCAGACCCGGACCCGAGGCGGCCGAGCAAAAGGCGGCGCGAGATCGGCGAACCAGTCGACATTCGCGCTTCTTTAACACGCTGGATGCAGAATTGCACCTTCTCCGTTGATTAAGCCTAATTAATGGTTAACCCAACCTTTGCTTGCGGAGCGGACCGGTTTGCTTCATGGTCTGCCTGCTCCGGTGACGCACCCACGGCAAGGCGGGTCAACCCGCTCCTGGGCACGGAACCCGGCGGAGGCGACGGCTCTCGTGCCCATCGAACAAGCGGTTCGACGGTATGGGGTCCGGGGAGGGTCCGAGTCCGCCGCTGCCGCGTCATCGCCCGCGCCGCGCTTCCAGCGCGCCGGGTTCGGCTGCCGCGATCGGGCTGACAGGCAGTTTTCGTCACACCGAGGCCAGATCGGCCCGGAAGCCAAGGAACAGATTTCGTCGGAATCATGTTGTTTGTCCGACCAGCCCTAACCGATCGCGCATTCATCCCCACTTTACTGTGCGGGATGACAAGCAGTCGTAACGTTCGGCCGGACAAGCATCCGATCCTTGAGCGGACGGGCCATCCCCTTCCCACACGCCTATTCCACCGCCCGCCGGCGCGCGTCCCACCGGGACCCGCACCGCGCCTTGGGGCGGCTCACTGGAGTTCACGACTAGATGACCAAACGCATGTTGATCGACGCAACACACGCGGAAGAAACCCGCGTCGTGGTGCTGGATGGTAACCGGCTCGAAGACTTCGACGTTGAAACCTCAACCAAGCGACAACTCAAGGGCAACATCTACCTCGCCAAGGTTGTTCGCGTAGAACCTAGCCTTCAGGCCGCATTCGTCGAATACGGCGGGAATCGCCACGGCTTCCTCGCCTTCGGCGAAATCCACCCCGACTATTATCAGATCCCCGTCGCTGACCGACAGCGGCTGCTGGAGATGCAGGCTGAAGAAGCACGCCTCGAGGAGGAGGAAGAGGACAGAGCCGCTGAGCGGGCAGCCGCTCGGGAAGCTGCCGGTGAGCCCGAGGAGCCGGACATCGCCGGGCCGTCCCAGGCGGACGAAGCCGCCATCGATGACGCGGCCCCGGCAGAGGCGACTGCCGATGGAGAGCCAATCGAAGCAGGCTCCGAGCCAGAGACGAATGCCGAGATGTCAGCCGGTGACGATGGAGCGGTCAGCACCGATGTGACCGCCGAGCCGGTTGTCGCAGATCTCGCGCCCGCGACGGCACAGCCTGCGGACATCGTCACAGAAGCCGTTTCCGCACCAACGCTGTTCGAGATCGAGGAGGCCTACGAACCGGCCGCCGAGCCATACATTCCTGATCCCGACCTGCTTGACCCGGCCGCCGAGGCAAAACCGGGCGAAGTCACGACCGATGTGTCAGAGGCCGAACATTCGGTCGACGAACATATGGCGGAAGAAAGCGACGGTACCAGTATCCTGGTCGAACCGATCCCTGAGCAACCGCCACCGGAAACCGTCGGCGGCGATGGCTCCGAGGACAATCGCGAACGCCGCATCCCGCCTCGCTTCCTGCGCAATTACAAAATCCAGGAGGTGATCAAGCGCCGCCAGATCCTGTTGGTGCAGGTGGTGAAAGAGGAACGCGGCACCAAAGGCGCTGCCCTCACCACGTATCTCTCGCTTGCCGGCCGTTTCAGCGTGCTGATGCCGAACTCGCCACGCGGCGGCGGCATCTCACGCAAGATCACCTCGGCGACGGATCGGCGACGCCTCAGGGAGATCATGGCCGAGCTGGACATCCCGCAAGGCATGGGTCTGATCGTGCGTACCGCCGGTGCCAATCGTCCCAAGCCCGAGATCAAGCGCGACTGCGAGTACCTGCTGCGCCTATGGGACGACATCCGCGAACACACGATGAAGTCGGTCGCCCCCGCGCTGATCTACGAGGAAGCGAGCCTGATCAAGCGCGCGATCCGCGACGTCTATTCCCGCGACATCGACGAAATCCAGGTCGATGGCGAAGAGGGCTGGCGCGCCGCGCATGACTTCATGCGCATGCTGATGCCGACCCACGCAAAGAAGGTACAGCTGTGGCGCAACGGCGGGCAGCCGCTATTCGGTAAATACCAGGTCGAGGCGCAACTCGACGCGATGTTGCTGCCGACCGCGCAGCTTCGCTCCGGCGGTTACCTGGTGATCAACCAGGCTGAGGCACTGGTAGCCATCGACGTGAACTCCGGACGCTCGACCCGCGAACGCGGCATCGAGGAAACCGCGCTGCGCACCAACCTGGAAGCCGCCGACGAAGTGGCGCGCCAATTGCGCCTGCGCGACCTCGCCGGCCTGATCGTCATCGACTTCATCGACATGGAGTCGAGAAAGCACAACGGCATGGTCGAGCGCCGCCTGAAAGAGGCGCTGAAGAACGACCGCGCGCGCATCCAGGTAGGGAACATCAGCCATTTCGGCCTGATGGAAATGAGCCGCCAGCGGCTGCGTCCGTCACTCGCCGAAACCAGCTTTATCCCGTGTCCACACTGCGGTGGCACTGGACATGTCCGTTCAACGGAAACCGCCGCGGTGCATGTGCTGCGCGGCATCGAGGAGGAAGGCGCCAAGCGCCGAGCCGCCGAGATCGTCGTGCATGCGGCGCCGGCCGTCGCACTGTATATCCTCAACCACAAGCGCGAGCGGCTGGCCGAGATCGAGGTGCGTTACGGCATGCGCGTGCTGTGTCTGGGCGATGACGATCAGATGTCGTCGCAGTTCCGCATCGAGCGGCTGCGCGCCCAGGTGCCAGTTGAGACACCGATTGCCATTACACAGACCATGCCGATCGCCGAGCCTGAGGCCGAAGCGGAAGAAGAGGGCACAGCCGAGGACGACGAAGACGCCGAGGACAGCGGTGAAGGAGCCCGTGCCGAAGGCGACGCAGGCGGCGAGGACAGTGACCAGCGTCGCCGCCGGCGCAGGCGTCGCCGGCGTGGAGGGCGCCGCGAGGACGGTGCCGGCGCGCCGCTCGAAGAGGCAGGAACCGCCGAAGAGCCAGTGGTCGAAGCCAGCGAGGCCGAGGCGGAAGCAGAGCATGTCGAGGGTGTCCCCGAACACGCGGAGGCTGGCATCGACGATCGCCACAATCGGCGCCGGGGTCGCCGCGGTGGCCGCCGCCGCCGCCATGAGGGCGACGGCAATGTGCCGCCCCATGCCGAGCCGGGAGCAGAGCAGCCCGAGCTGCCGCCAGTCTATTCCGGCCCCACGCCCGCCAACCCGTTTGGCGAGAATGCGTTCGACATCTTCGATGTGATGGAACAGGCGGAGCAACTGACGCAGCCGGCCACATTGACCGTCATTCCAATTGAGCCAGAACCTCAACTAGAGCGCGAGCCCACTACCATCGAGCTGATAGCTGAACCGGCCACACCCGAGCCTGTCGTGACAACCATCGCGCCGATGCTTGAACCGGCCGCCCTGCCCGTGGTTGAGGCGACCGTCACCGAACCGCCTGGCGAGCACGAAATGGCTGCACCCGAGCCTGTGGCGGCCGAGGAACCACCAGTTCCGGCAAACGATGTTGCAGCCGAACCGGCAGTCAAGCCGATCATCATCGGCGGCGAACAGGACGCGGCGGTGCAGAAGAAGCGTGGCTGGTGGAGGCGATAAGCCAGACCGCCAAAGGGAATCCACTGCAGGCAACGTACACCGGCATTGGCCGGTGTACGTCCTGATCGCTCAGGCTGCCGACTTCACTTCGATCTTCTTCCGTTGTTCGACTGCCTTCGCCGTCTTCGGGATGGCGATCGTCAGGACACCCTTCAAGACGTCAGTTGCGATCGGTGTTTTTGCCACCGATGTTTCCTCCTTACGCCGAATACATGTGAGACACGAACTGACTATGGTGCCTTGGTCTGGATCATCCAGCCGTCGCGGCGTATAGGCCGCGCCGCGATGCTGGCTCATTTGCACAGGGCGTGGCGGAATCTGCTGACGGTTGTCGGACTCTGCCTGGTACTCGCGGTGATGTTCACCGCGGTATCTTATTCTGTGACGCTGTACCGGCTGTTCTGTCAGGTCACTGGAGCGGGTGGTTACACGGCGCGCGCAAGCAGTGATACCTCGACACAGTCAGACCGAATGGTGACTGTCGCATTCGACACCAATGTCGCACCTGGCATGCCATGGCGGTTCCAACCCATGCAGTCCAGCGTACGGGTGCATCTCGGCGAAGAGGCGTTGGTTTTCTTCCGCGCCGAGAACCTGTCAGACACGCCACTTGTCGGCCACGCCACGTTCAACGTCACGCCCGACCGCGCAGGTCCGTATTTCAAGAAGATCGAGTGCTTTTGCTTTACCGAGGAACGTCTCGGCCCGCACCAGAGCGCGGAAATGCCCGTGGACTTTTTCGTCGATCCACGCTTGGTCAAGGACATGAACGACAGTGACGTCGACCACATCGAACTGTCGTACACCTTCTTCCTGTCACGGAACCCGGAAGGCGCTGCGAACCTCGCACGATTCGACAACACCAAGCCGAGCGCTGCTGCGGGTGAGAAACTCTTCGCCACAACGTGCAGCGCGTGTCACACGCTAAATCACAACAAGGTCGGGCCGCCGTTGGACGGTGTTGTCGGCCGGGCCGCCGGGAGCGTCGCCAGCTATCCCTATTCTGCCGCGCTGGCCCACGCGCACATCGTTTGGAACGCAGAGACGCTGGACCAGTGGCTGGCCAATCCGCGCGGTCTCGTGCCTGGTGCTACCATGCCATTCTCACTTCCCGACGAGATGCGCCGCCGCGACATCATCGCCTACCTGGAAACGTTGAAGCCGAACGGATGAGTGACCGGCGAGCAAGGCGCTGCTCATGTCGTCGCCTCGAACTGCCGCCGCACAATCTCGGCGAGCCGACGCAATTCGGCAGGCGGCAGATCGCCGACAACCGTGTAGCCGATATTCCTATCGATCCAGGCACAGCCATCGACATGCGCGAAGTCGACATGCTGGATCGGGGCACTATTTGCGGAATGCAGCGGCAACACGAACACCGTCAGCCGCACGGCTTGCGCATTGGTATACATGAACTGGCCTGCCGGTCCGTCCGGTGTGGCTGCCAGCCGGCCACCCATGTAGCTGTACCCCTCAGCCGACAGGTCGGGCGGCGCCACCTGATGGTTCAACCGGTTCGAGACCCAGCGCGCCAGATCATCCCGCTGGCTCGCGCCAAGCTCGGTCGGGCGGCGCTTGTCGGCGGTATATACCATGTGGTTGGAGACCGCAGCCTGCGCCAGCATGGCGATGGTGGCCGGATTAGGCGACATACCACCGTGCAGGAACCAGCCCCCCGCGCCGCCCAGTCCAAGACCCACCAGTATGCAGGCGGCGGCCGGCCAGAGTCGCCATTGCCGGCTCAGCCGCCGCTGCACCAGCCGCTCCAGGCCAAGCCGTGGTGGGATCGGCTCGGCTGCCACCTCACGAAAAGCATCTCGCAGCGCCGCTCGTTGCGCCTGATAGGCGCCGACCCGGCGTGCTATTTCGGGATGTTCCTGCAAATAACGCAGTACAGCCGGTTGCCGCTCGGCCTCCAGGCAGCCATCGACGTAGGCGTGCAGTTCCTCCTCCGCTATCGGGCGCGACTGGTCGCTCATTTGACCCTCCGCAGCACCGGGCGGACTTGTTCCCCCTCGGTCATCTGACGCAGCCGCTCGCGGCCTCGCGCCAACCGCGACATCACTGTGCCAATGGGGATGCCCAGTACGCCGGCTGCCTCGGCGTACGACAGGTCCTCCACCGACACCAACAGCAATACGCTACGCTGCTCGACCGGCAGCCGGTTCAGCGCCGCCACCAGGTCGCGGAAGTGCAGATTTGTCTCCTGGTCCGGGCGCAGGGTGAGCGTCGCCTCGCGCGACTCAGTCAACGGCTCGCCTGCAGGTCGGGACTTCTTGCGCCGCAGCTGGCTGACGAACAGGTTATGCATGATCGTAAACAACCATGCCCTCACATCAGCATCGTCGCGGCGGGTGTGGAGCTTGTCCAGAGCACGCACCAGGCAGTCATGCACCAGGTCATCAGCGTCCTCGCGATTGCGCAGCAGGGCCGTGGCATAGCGACGCAGCGCCGGAATACATTCCTCGATATGGCTCAGCACGCCGGTTACCGCCACGGGCACGCTCCACTGTTCAGCCACAGGATTGGCGCCAATCGTGTACGCTCCGGCTTGCTTCCGCACGTGTAAGACGGCGTCGAGCCAGGATTATTCCCGGCAGTGACTGGACGCGAAGGCGTCCACTGGCGGAAGCTGGGACAACACGTGGAGGAACGCCCATGAAGATCACCAAGGTTGAGCCATTGCTGCTCGATCGCTTCCTGTATGTTCGCATCAGCACGGACGCCGGCATCACCGGTATCGGCGAATCCGGCACATGGGGCCAGCTCGAGGCATCCGCCGCCTCCATTGCCAAGTATGGCGAATATCTCATCGGCAAGGATCCGTTCCCGATCGAGCACCACTGGAATGTCATGCTGCGGGCCAATCATTTCACTGGCGGCGCAATCACCGGGGCGGTGTCGGCTATCGACATCGCACTTTGGGATATCAAGGGGAAGTCCCTCAAGGTCCCGGTCTATGAACTGCTCGGCGGGCGGATGCGCCACAAGGCGCGGCTGTATGGGCACGTGAAGGGACGCACGATCGAGAAACTGGTCGAAGAAGCGGTGCGTCTGAAGGAAGCGGGCTTCACCGCTCTGGGTCATCTGAACCCGCTGCTGGATGAAAGCGAGGATGACCCCTATTACAAGCCGCACGCCGCGAAGGTCGAAGAGGCGATCGACAACGTCCGCCGCCTGCGCGAGGCGGTCGGCCCGAAGGTGGATCTGTGCATCGAGATCCACCGGCGGCTGACGCCGCCTGAAGCAATCGCCCTGGCCCGCGGCATCGAGAAATACACACCGATGTTCTACGAGGACCCGTTGCGACCCAACAGCTTCGATGCCATGGCCGACGTGGCGCGCCACATCGACATTCCCATCGCCACCGGCGAGCGCTTCACGTCGATCTATCAATTCCAAACGTTACTGACTCGCAATGCCGTGCAGTATCTGCGGCCGGATGCATGCCTGGTTGGCGGCATCACGGGCATGAAGAAGGTCGCGGCGATCGCCGAGGCACACGACGCCTGGGTGGTACCGCACAATCCGCTGTCGCCGATCTCCACCGCCGCCTGCCTGCAGATCGCCGCCTGCATCCCGAATTTTGCGATCCAGGAGTATCCATCCCGCACACCCGACCTTGATGGTGGCAAGGAACTTCTGGGCAACGACCTTGCGCGCGGACTGTCAGAACAGGCCGATGGATTCATCGCCATCCCGGATGGCCCAGGTATCGGCGTCGAGTTGGTGGAGGATGTGGAGAAGCGGTTCCCCTATCGCAAGCGCCCGATCAAGATGCGCCCGCATGTGGACGGGTCGGTCGTGGATATGTAGCGCCGACCGAAGGCGGCCGTCGACGTAACCGGAGGAATCGCTTGAGCAAGCGCCGGTCACAGCCCAGACTTGTTCCATGATTTCAAAGGTCGAGCTGGCCGGGCGAGGCCACAATGGATGCGGCCGTACATGACGAACATGACGAATGCAACGCCTCCGCGCCCCTGCCTCGTGCTTCGTGTCGGGATCACCGGCACGCGCGTTTTGCCGCAAGACGAACGGCAACGGCAGGTCCTGCGGGATAACGTTGCAGCCGTATTGCGCAGTGTGCGCCAAGAGGTCACACGGATCGCCGCCGACCCACGAGCGCAGCAGGCATACGCGATCAAACCACCTGTGCTTGTACTCGTTTCGCCGCTCGCCGAGGGCGCCGATCGCCTGGTCGCGGACATCGCTACCAGCCCCGATCATGGCTACGCACTACGCGTGGCGATGCCATTCCAACAGGACAACTACGAGGCCGACTTCCTCAGCAAGGATGGCCCTCCGGACAGTCTCTCCGAATTTCGAACACTGCTTGCGCGCGCCGCATCAGTGCTGCAACTGGATGGTGGACGCGATGACCCACAGCATGATCGCTACGACGAGGCGCGATCGTACGAGGCCGTTGGCCGCTTCGTCGTGCGCAACTGCGATCTGGTCATCGCGATCTGGGACGGCAAGCCAGGCAAGGGACGCGGGGGCACAGCCGACACCGTACAGTTCTCTGCCGACTTCGGACCGGCTGTCTGGTGGATTCACGCCGAGCGCGATCAACCGCCCGTTTGGATCGCAGACGCGCAGGACCTGCGCTATCCCAAGCCGGACAACGACGCGGCCGCAAAACTCCGCGCATATCTCGAGCATTTAATCCTGCCGCCAGAATATAAGCCGCCGCGGCAAAAGACGGTTCCATGGATCGAGCATATCGCCGACATCGGATACCGTCCGGCGTCGCCCTTGCGACGCTGGTTCGAGGAACAGAACCCACATCGGCCGTGGTGGGCGCACGCGCATCGCCTGCTGCTGAAACGGGCTGCCGGTTGCTACGAACCGCCGTGGGACGACGCATCACACCCCGAGGAGAACAAGGTCGCCGCGGTGTGGCATAATCTCTATGCGCTGCCTGACCAGTGCGCGGCCGACAACGCCGCGCGCTATCGCTCGGTCTATGTGCAGGTGTTCGCGCTTGCTTCACTGGCGCTGATCTGCGCCGCGATCTCGCTGTCTGTACCTGGCTTCTTCGAACACTGGCACATCCTCGCTGAGCGAGGATGGCACATTGTGAAGCAGCTTGCGACGTTCGCCGAACTGGTGGTCCTGCTGATCATCCTGTGGCTGGTCGTGACCAATATTCGGTACGACTGGCACCAGTGCTGGATCGATTATCGCCTGCTCGCCGAACTCTATCGCAAGCAGCAGGCCCTGGCTGTCCTGGGCTGGTCACTGTCCGGGCGCGCCGTGCGCGCACTTGTGGAACAGCAGGAGGAGACCGGCGGCGATCGTGCCGCCTGGGTCGTATGGCTGTTTGCGGCGATGGTGCGTGCCGCGCCCGTGCCAACCGGCGTGCTCAACTACATGGTGCTGGAACGCGCACGCCGCATCGTTCTGCGCGATCTCGTCAACGAACAGATCACCTATCACAAAGGCCGCTTCACTCAAAATGAACGTGCCGAGGAATTCTTCGTCAAATGGGGTGAACGCCTGTTTGCGCTGGTGATCATTATTGTCGTGATCAAACTATTCCTGCTGTTTTGGCCAGGCGCCGATCTGTGGACAACCGTTCTGGGGCTTGCCGCCGCGGTCGTCCCGACGTTGGCCGCGGCCTCCGTCGGCGTGCGGGCCTATGCCGAACTTGAACTGCTGGCAAGACAGTCACACACGATGCTGAGCGCGATGGAGCTCGGGCGGCGGCGCATCGAGAATATCGACCTTACCCGGCCGCTTGCGTCCCAGGAGTTGGGAACCGAGGTCTATGAAGTCGCGATCGCAATGCTGCAGGACGTGCAGGGATGGGTCCGTTTGTTCCGAGTCAAGCTGGTCGAAGCCGGCTAGGGCGTCATGACTCCTGCGGTGACGCCGCCAGCAAGCGCTCGATCGGATCCCACACGAACGCTGTCTGCGGCACATTCTGTCCGGCGAACTGGATCATCGCCTCAGCCGTCGGCTTGCCTCGCAAGCGCTGGTAGAACCATCGGCTCGGATTGTCCCGCAGCACCCAGACAAAGCATGACTTGCACCCCGCCTCGGCCAGCCATCCCGCCGCCGCGCGCATCAGCTTCCGCCCCACGCCGCGGTCGCGCCAATCATCCAGCACGTACAGCGTTTCCACTTCGCCTTCCGCCAACACGCCTCCCCCTGCCAATCTCGTGCGTGCCCGGCCGGCGGTCGCAAAGCCTATGATGCGCGAGCCGCTGCCGGGCGGCACGTCGTTGCCAGAGGCCGATGCCACAAAGACACCGGTCGAGGACGATCGGATCGCTGCGTCGTAATGCGCCGCCTGACGCGGCACCGACAGCCGCGCAAGAAAATCGTCCGGCAGGATGCCGGGGTAGGCGCTGCGCCATGCTGCGACATGGACCGAGCCAATGGAAATGGCATCGGCCGCCCGCGCACGGCGCACAGTGATCATGGACAGCTCCGGGCGATCGCCCGGCTCTCAAACCTCATGACCGGGTCGGGCTCGACCATCATGTGTTCCGCTCCAGCACAGCCGCGAAGAACCCATCTGTCGCATGCTGCGCCGGCGACAGCGCCAAACCATCGGTTTGAGCAAAATCGGGATGGCGCGAAAGAAAGGCGGTCACCTGATCCTCGTTTTCCTCGGCGAGCAGTGAACACGTAGCGTAGACCAATCGTCCGCCCTTGCGAACCAGTGAAGCTGCCTGATCGAGAATTCCAGCCTGCTTTGACAGCAGTCCGGTCATGTCATTCACGCTGAGGCGAAGGCGTGCGTCCGGATTGCGCCTCCATGTCCCGGTGCCCGTGCACGGCGCATCGACCAGCACCCGATCGAACTGCCCGGCATGCCGCTTGATCCATTTATCGCCACGCGCCAGCAGATGACGCTCCACATTGTGCACGCCGGCGCGGCGGAACCGCCGCACCGCATTGTGGAGCCGCGCGGCCGAAACATCGCAGGCGATCAACTGGCCGCGGTTCTGCATTGTCGTTGACAGAGCGAGCGTCTTCCCGCCGGCCCCCGCGCACAGATCGACCACACGCATGCCGGGCCGCGCATCGACGAGTGCGGCGACGAGCTGGCTGCCCTCGTCCTGGATTTCCACCAACCCTTCGCGAAACGCCCTGCCGTTCGTGACCTGCCGCCGTCCCTCAATGCGCAACCCCCACGGCGAAAGCGGCGTGGGCGATGCCTGCACCCCCTCGGCGGCGAGCGCAGCTCGGGCCTCATCGCGCGTGGCCTTCAACAGATTGACGCGCAGGTCGAGCGTCGCCGGCTCCAGCAGTGCTCGCAGGTTTTCGGCGGAGATGCGCGCGACGATCCAGTCCGGCGCTTCCAGCCGCACCGTCTCCGGCATGGATGGGTGATCAAGAGCACGGCCTTCCAAACGGCTGAGAACAGCACCCTCCGATGGCGCCAATGCGTCCGGGGCGAAACGACCGCCGGTGAAGTCGTCGAGCGTCCAGCCATCCAGCAACAGCGAGGCTGCGACCAGAAGCCGCGGTGTCGGCTGATCTAGCAGCCACCAACCCAGCCGCCTGTAGCTGCGCAGCACGCGCCAGACTCGTTCGGCGATGGCGCGCCGATCACCCGATCCAATGAAGCGCCGGGCACGGAAGAAATCATTGGCGACAGCGTCCGCGGGGCGCTGACCCTCCAGGATAGCGCCCAGCAGCTCGATGGCAGCTTCAGTCCGTCCGGCAGGCGTCACGCGACTGCCGACAGATCCGCCAGTTCCGCCACCCGTCCGCGTAGCCCGTACTCATCAGGCTGACGAAACCGATTGACCCACGACACCCGGAAGCCGAATGCCAGCGCGCCAAACGCATCCCACGGGTTGGAGGAATAGAAATCGATTGCCTCTGGCGGCAGGTTGAACCGGTCCGTCACCAGCCGATAGACGCGCGGATCCGGCTTGAACACGCCGACACTTTCCACGCTCAGCACGTCATCCAGCAATTCGGCGATCCCCGCGCCGTGCACTGCATCAGCCAGCATCCCCGGCTCGCCGTTCGAAAGGATGGCACACGGCACGCCGCGATCGCGCAGCGATGCCAGCATGGGCGGCACCTCGGGATAGGCATCCAATCGCCGATACGCTGCCAATACATCAGCCAACAGTGCCTCGTCTTCGATCGCATATCGTGCTGCCACGAAGGCGAGCGCCTCCCGTGTCAGCGCCCAGAAGTCGCGGTGGTTCCCCGGACCGGCCAGGCTGCGCACCCAGGTGTACTCGATCTGCTTCACTCGCCAGTCGGCGCTCATTCGCTCCCACTGCGGCCCCAGGCGCATGGCATGCTTTGCCATCGCGGCATGCACGTTCAGCAATGTGCCATAGGCGTCGAACACCGCGGCGCGGGTCACTGACTCAATCCTGCCGGTAGTTCGGCGCCTCCCGGCTGATCGCCACGTCGTGCACGTGGCTCTCACGCAGCCCTGCACCAGTGACACGCCGGAACCGGCTATTTCGCTGCAGCTCGGAGATGCCGCTGCTGCCGGTGTAGCCCATGCCCGCCTTCAGTCCACCGACCAACTGGTGGATCGCCTGGGACACCGGTCCCTTGTAGGGGACCATGCCTTCGACCCCCTCCGGCACCAGCTTCAGCTGATCCTTGATGTCCTGCTGGAAGTAGCGGTCTGCGGACCCGCGGGCCATGGCGCCAATACTGCCCATGCCGCGATAGGATTTGTACGACCGGCCCTGGTACAGGAACACTTCGCCCGGCGCCTCATCCGTGCCCGCGAGAAGCGAACCGATCATGACGGCGTCCGCCCCCGCCGCGATCGCCTTCACGATGTCGCCCGACGTCCGCATCCCACCATCGGCGATCGCCGGGACCCCTGCCTCGCGACACGCCGCCGCACTTTCCAGGACCGCGGTGAACTGCGGCACACCGACGCCGGCCACAACGCGGGTGGTGCAGATCGAGCCGGGGCCGATGCCGATCTTCACCCCGTCCGCACCGGCCTCGATCAGCGCCAGCGCGCCTTCGGGGGTGGCGATGTTGCCCGCGACCACCTGCACCGCATTGGAAAGCTTCTTGATCGCCTCAACGGCCTCCAGCACGCCGCGCGAGTGGCCATGTGCGGTGTCCACCACGATCACGTCCACCTCCGCCTCGATCAGCGCGCGTGACCGTGCCTGGCCGTCCGGTCCGACCCCGGTGGCGGCAGCGACGCGCAAACGGCCAAGCTCGTCCTTATTGGCCAGCGGATGCGTCTCGGCCTTGTCCATGTCCTTGACGGTGATCAGGCCCACGCACCTGTAAGCGTCATCCACGACGAGAAGCTTCTCGATCCGGTGGCGGTGCAGCAGGCGGCGGGCTTCCTCGGGCGATACGCCCGCGTTCACGGTAACCAGGTTCTCCCGCGTCATCAGTTCGTAGACTTTTTGCAGCGGATCGGTGGCAAACCGCACATCGCGGTGGGTGATGATGCCCACCAGCCGGTTGGTGTCACGCTCCACCACCGGGATGCCGCTGATCTTGTTGCTGGCCATCAGAGCCGTAACATCGGCCAGTGTCTGGTCGGGGTGGATGGTGAGCGGGTTCACCACCATGCCCGACTCGTATTTCTTCACCCTCCGGACCTGCGCCGCCTGTTCCTCGAGGTCCAGGTTCTTGTGGATCACCCCGATCCCGCCTTGCTGCGCCATGGCAATCGCCATGGACGCCTCGGTCACGGTGTCCATGGCGGCGGAAATAATTGGGATGTTGAGCGAGATGGTCCGGGTCAGCCGTGTGCGGGTATCGGTGGACGCGGGCAGCACCTGGGAATAGCCGGGCACCAGCAGCACGTCATCGAAGGCGAAAGCCTCCTGGATGCGACTTGCCGTGGTGGTGGTAGGATGTGGGGTGTCGAACGCCATGGGGCGGGCCTTTCCGCTACCTTGGCGGCCCCACATAGGCGCAAGGGTAGGAGTCTGCAAGCACGGGCCGGTGAAAGTTCGTTCCTGCTACCTTGCATTCGCCGGGGCGTGCAGCGGCCAGAGCGCCTCCCGCCACCGCAGCGCGATCAGCAGCGTCAGCACGATCCCAAACACGCAATATCCCGTCACCGTCGCCACGAAGCCGATGCGCTCGATCAGCGCGCCCGCCGCCAGCAGCCCCAACGGCAGCCCGTAGATCGCCAGCATCCGCATCCCCATCACCCGCCCGCGATACGCCCCTGCGCCATGTAGAAGCATCGCCGACATCGGCACCAGGCTCAGGCTCTGCGCCAGCCCTGCGCAAATCAGGACCCCGCATCCGCTCATCGGGTCCGGCGTCCGCACGAACACCAGCAGCATCGCGTACCACCCCAGTGCGAACACGATCATCATGCGGGCCGGCCGGATGGACCGCCCGATGACGCTGATCAGGATCGACCCCAGCAGCGACCCGAATGCGAAACTGGAGATCAGCGACCCGAGACCCGTCTGGTCCGCGTGGTATACGTCGCGCGCCACATAGGGCAGCAGCCCGCTGGTCACCGGAAACGCCGTCAGGTTCACCAGAAACGCCAGCCACAGCGCCGCCAGCGACGACGGGGTATCCCATAGATGCTCCAGCCCGTCGCGCAGGTCGCGCCACAACGAGTTGCGTGGCGCCCCGGCATGCCGCACCACGCGCGTCCCGCCCACTCCGAGTGTCAGCAAAAATCCGCCGACATAAAAGCAAGTGATGAACACATAGGCCGGCCCCAGTCCCAGCGCGGCGAACAGACCCGCCCCTGCCAGCGAGCCCACAGTGCGCGCGGAATCTGACGTCGTTCTCGATGCCCCCATCGCGGGGACGAACCGGTCCGTCGGCATCGTCTCCGCCACCAGTGCCGCGCGCATCGCCAGATCCGCCGGCCGCACCAGCCCCGCAATCGCCGCGATGACGAACACATGCAGCGGGCGAAGAACGTCGATGAACGCCAGCGTCATCAGCAGGCTGGCGAGCACCGCGTAGAATGCCCGCATCGCACACATCGCGATGCGCTGCCCGAGCCTGTCGCCCACCATGCCGAACAGCGGCGCGACCAGCGTGCCAAAATACTGCAGTGAGCCATACAGCGTCAGCAACACCACCGAACCCGTGGTCACCAGGATGTACCACCCCAGGATCAGGTTCTCCATTTCGCTGCCCCAAGAGGTCAGCAGATCGGCCGGATACTGAAAGCGAAAGCTGCGCACCTGGAATGGTGCCAGCCATGCGCCGCGGACCATTGCCTGTCGGGCCTTTCGTGCTTCCTGGACGGCCTGACAGGCCTGTTACCGTCACCCTAGGCGGACGCGCGCCACGCCGCCAGACCGGGTCCGCCTCGATTTGCGGTTGCCGCCCCCCTCGCCGCCAGCCAATCTGCCGCCACAACCAGCAGCGGAACTCTGCCGCAGGGAAACGTCGGTTGCGGGAAAGCGCTTCGGTACTGGCGGCCTTTATCCTGCTTTGCGCCAGTGCGGCGCTCGGCATGTGGGTGCGTCCGCGCCTGCCTGAGCACCATCGCACCCGTGAAACCACCGAGCTGATGCAGATCACCATTGGACTGCTGGTCACATTTGCTGCCCTCGTCCTCGGGCTGCTCACCGCCTCGGTCAAGGAGCGCTATGACGACACCGCACAGGATCGCCAGGATTACGCCTTGCAGCTCACTGCGCTGGACCGCTGCCTCGCCGATTACGGACCCGAAACTGCTTCTGCGCGCGCCAAGATTCACAGTTATACGGCTGCGGTGATTGCCAGTACCTGGCCGGACGAATCGCCCCCCACCGGCGTACAGTATCCCAGCACCGCCACCATGCCGCGCACGGGTGCGTCCCCAGTACTCGGTGAAACAATGAACCGCATCGGGACTGAGATCAGCCGCCTCTCCCCCGCCAGCCCGGCCCAAACACGCGTGCTCGATTTCTGCGTGCAGCGATACCGCGATGTCATACACGCTCGCCTTGGCGTCATCGAGGATGCCAGGACACGGCTCTTCGAGCCCTTCTATGGTGTGCTGATGTTCTGGCTCATGATCATCTTCGGTTGCTTCGGACTGGTCGCGCCGCGTACCAGCCTGTCCGTTATCGTGATCGCGCTCTGCGCGGTCTCACTGAGCAGCGTGATCTTTGTCATCCTGGACCTCAGCCGCCCGTACCAAGGCTACTTCGCCATCTCCAGTGCCACCATGCGCACTGCGCTGGACAACATGCTGAGCGCCGCACAGTAATCGGTGACGATATGACAATATCCAACGGACCCGAGCTCCTGGCGATGGGCCGCGCGCAGATGGAAACGGCCCATGATTTCATTCTCGTGGGCGGCCTGCTGGGCGTGGTCAGCATCTTCGCGGCCATTGCCTCCCGCCGGCTCGGCGCACCCGTCCTGCTGGTGTTCCTGGCGCTCGGCATGCTGGCCGGTGAGGATGGTCCAGGCGGCATTCCCTACGGCGACTTTTCCTCCGCGTATCTGATCGGCAGCGTTGCCCTCGCCGTCATCCTCTTCGAGGGCGGTCTGAAGACCCACGTTTCCATGCTCCGCGTCGCGCTGTGGCCAGCCTTGGCGCTTGCGGTCATCGGCGTCGCCATCACCGCTGTCATCATCGGCGCTACCGTCATGTGGCTTGCCGCCGTCCCTTTCAGCATCGCCATGCTGATCGGTGCGGCGGTCGCCCCCACGGATGCAGCCGCCGTCGGCTCCATGCTCGGCAAGGCGCGCCTCGCCTTGCCCGAACGCGTCACCGCATTGCTGGAGGTCGAATCTGGCCTGAATGACCCGATGTCGATCTTCCTCACGGTCTTCGTCATCCGCGTCATCACCGAGCCCGCAGACGCGACGTGGCAAACGGGTCTGCTGCTGTTCGCCCGGGAGATGTTCGGTGGTGGCGCACTTGGTCTCGGTGGCGGCTGGCTGCTGCGCACTCTGCTGCGCCGCATGTCCTTCGAGGTGCCCACCGCCATGGTGCTGGTGCTCACCTTCGGCCTCGCCCTGTTCGGCCTGGCGCAGATCCTGCACACCAGCGGCTTCATGGCGGTCTATCTCGCCGGCATCATCATCGGCGCCGCGGAGTACCGCGGCCGCCAGGAGGTCGCGAGCTTCTATGAGGGTTTCTCCTGGCTGGCCCATATCGTGCTGTTCCTGATGCTCGGCCTGTTGGTCACGCCACACGAGCTCGGCCCATTTATCGGGAGCAGCATTACAGTCGCGTTGGTGTCACTTGTCATTGCACGCCCCGTCGCCGTGTTCGCCTGCCTGCTGCCGTTCCGCTACTCCTGGCGGGAATCCACCTTCGCATCCTGGGTGGGTTTGCGCGGCGCCGTGCCAATCTACATCAGCTTCCTGCCGGCTCTCGCAGATCCGCTGCGCGACGAGAGGTTGTTCGGCAGCGTCTTCGTCGTTGTCATCGTCTCACTGCTGCTTCAGGGTTGGACCATCGGCCCTGTCGCGCGGCTGCTTGGCTTTGGTGCCACTCGTTCATGAGATGGAACGCGTGACTTCGCCCATCGTCATCGCCGGTGATCCGCACGGCAACTTCACATCGATCATTCGTGCGTGCAGTGGCGAGGATCCAGGCACGCTGATCCTGCTTGGCGATTGCGAACTGCGTGTGCCGCTGCGCCAAATGCTTGGCCCGCTGTTCGCGCAGGGCTGGCGAGTGCATTGGATCCTGGGAAACAAGGACACCGAGACCGAGACAGAGTTCGATCACCTGGCGGGCGATTTCCCCGAGGGCGACATCGGCGCCAAGGTGATCGACGTTGCCGGCCTGCGCATTGCGGGCCTGGGCGGTGTGTTCAAACCGCGCATCTGGACTCCGCCCGAAACTCCCAGCTTCAGCACCCGCGCTGATTTCATGCTGAGCCTGCCCCAACGCGAGCACTGGCGCGACGGGCTGCCATTGTGGCACCGCGACTCAATCTTCCCCGAGGACTTCGCGTGCCTCGCTCAGCAGCGCTTCGACGTCCTGGTGACTCACGAAGCTCCCTCCTGCCACCGCTACGGCTTCGCGGCGATCGATCGGCTGGCGGAGGCTGGCGCCGCCCGCCTGATCGTCCATGGCCATCACCACGAATCCTACGCCGCGAAGCTTGAGAACGGCATCGATGTCAAAGGGCTCGCCGTGGCGGAAACGTGGACGCTGGAGTTGGCGTAGCGGGACGCCTTACTCCGCCGGCACCTTCGCCGCCTCACGCGCCTTCTGCGCTGCGATCTCCTCATCCCACGGCCCAGGGAACAGCCCCAGATTCACCACTTCCGGTGCGAACACGCTGTCCTGCCGCGGCCACTTCTCGCGTGGCAGCTCATACGACACCTCCAGTCCATTCCCGTCCGGGTCGCGGAAATAGATCCCCAGCGACAACCCATGATCGGAGATGTGGTCGAACTTCACCCCCTTCTCCTTCAACCGGTGGTACGCATCCTTCAGGTCATCCAGCGACGCCATCATGAACGCCGCGTGGTTCAGCCCCACCTGCCGCTTCAACTGGAGAGGTGCATCGTCGCCAAGCTCCATCAGCGCGATTTCGTGCGACTTCTCCTTGTCCGCCGACATGAACGCCGCGCGCCCCGGCCGGTAGTGATACGTGTGCAGCCCCAGCACATCCTCGTACCACTGCCGCGAACGCTCCGCGTTGCGCACATACAGGTTGACGTGCCCGAGATGCGTCGGTCGATACGTCATGGTGAGTCCTCCTGTTTCAGGAACGTCCGAACACGTTCCATCGCTTCGTTCTTGGGATAGATTGCCGCCAATGCCCGCGCCCGTGTCAACGGGTCGGAGGCGAAGAACCGTTCGTACAGCACCTGCCGGCTGCCGAACGAACTGCCTGCCACGTCCCACGCCAGGCGGAACAAACTCACCCGATCACGCGCGCCGATCGTGTCGGTTGCCAGGTACTGCTCAAGGTGTCCCGCCAGCGGTCCTTTGAAATCCACTTCGCTCGGCGTGATCATGAAGCTCGACGAACCCAGCAATTGCAGGATCTCGATCATCCGCGGATACGCAGTCATGAACAGGTTGCGGGTGCTTTCGATCGTCACCGGATCGGGACACATCACTCCCCACTCATCGATCTTCGCATCCGCCTCCGCCGCGCGCATCAGCGCCCGGGTCATCGTCGTGTTCAACATCAGTTCGCCGATACGCTCTTCCGTGTGAGGCAGATGCGCACTGCCCAGCGCCTCGGTCATCAGCAGCGCGATGCCCAGCACGAACTCGCACTTCGCCAGGTTCTTCGCCGCCCCCTGGTGCGACGAATGCGCCGAGTAATGCGTGCCGCTCGCCGCCCCGTTCAGCAGCGCCACATCGCCATACAGGAACACGCGATCCCACGGCACTTCGACATCGTCAAAGAACACGATGCAGTCCATCTCCTCGAAGCGCGATCCGAGCGGATGGTCGAAATGCGACCGCCCGAGGTCGAAACTGTCGCGGCACAGGAACCGCAGCCCCGGCGTGCCGCACGGGATGGAGAACGCCAGCGCGAACGGACTGTGGTCCTCGGAATACTGCCCGAGCCGCGGCGAATACACCGCGATCTCGTCCGAGATCGGGCCCAGCGTCGCCAGCACCCGCGCGCCCTTCACCACCAGCCCGCGGCTCGTCTCCTTCACCGCTCGCAGCGCGGTGCCTTCCTCCAGCTTGTACTGCGCCGAGATATTCCGGCTGCGCTGCAGGTTGATCAGCGAGTGCGTCAGCACCAGGTCGTTCTCGCGTATATACTCGTAGTAGCGACGCATGTTGACACCGTACTCGGGCTTGCTGCGCCCCCAGTAATCCGCCGCCGCCCCCCAGGCTGCGAAGGTCACGTTCATGAAGTCGGGCGAGCGTCCCATCATGCCGCACGTGGTGCGCGCCCAGTTCAGCATCATCACCCGCCGCGCTTCCAGCTCCTCGCGCGTGCGCGGCTGAATGAACGACAGCCCCACAGGGTCGCCCGTCGTCGGCGACGTGTAGGTCATCTGTTCCCGCAGCTTCGGATCGCACTGCATGTCATAGAGCGACGCGATCGCCTGCGCGCCTCGCGCCAGACCGGGATGCGTCGTCACATCCTTGACGCGCTCACCGCCGATCCAGACTTCGCGTTCCTGCTCCCGCAGCCCCTTCAGGTATTGGCGTCCCGTGCGAGCCGGCATGGCGCATCTCCTTGTTGCCGCCCGCAGCCTACAACTTCCTCCTCCCCTCGCGGGAGGGGGTCAGGGGAAGGGGGCAAACCCGACGAACCGATGCGGAATCCGCCTGATGTCGGCCAACACTTCGCGCCGCAGCCCCACCGGCGCTGCCTCGGGAAACTCCAGATCGATCGAGTCCGCCACCCCGCCGTAGCGCTGCTCGATCGCTCCGGCGATCTCGGAATACGTCCCGCACGCGGCAAAGATCCGCACCACGTCATCCGACACCAGAGCGCCCATCTCGCCCCAGCGCCCCTCCACCGACATCCGGTGCAGCTTCTGCCCCAGTTCCTCCAGCCCATGCAGCGCCAGGATCGGCATATACGTTCGTGTCGATCCATAGAACCCGATCCGCCGCCGGGCCGCCTCCATCCCCGCGGCCACCGTCGCCTCATCGGGACCCGTCACCACGAATCCCCCGCCATGAACATCGAAATGCTCGCGCGCCACGCCGCCACGCTGCCGCCCGGTCTCGATCTGCGGCAGGCAAACCTGCTCTAGGTACTTGCGCGAGCACAGTGGATGCAGCCGTACCCCATCCGCCACCTGCCCCGCCACGCGCAGCATCGCCTCACCCACCGCCGCGATCGTCACCGGCACCATCGGCAACCCCGTCGGTTCCGGCGAGAAATCCGGTGTCATCAAGGTCAGCGTGTAATGCTCGCTGCGGAAGTCGAGCTTCCCGCGTGTCTCCCAGCACTGCCACACCGCGCGCAACGCCCGCACATAGTCGCGCAGCCGAGGCGCCGGTGCGGTCCACGCAATCCCGAACCGTCGCTCGTTGTGCCCTTTCACCTGGCTGCCCAGACCCAGCACGAACCGCCCCCCGGAGTTCGCCTGTAGATCCCACGCCTGCGATGCCAGCACCGTCGGGCTGCGCGGAAACGCCACCGCCACGGATGGCGTCAACTCCACCCGTTGCGTTGCTGTCGTCGCGATGGCGAGCGGGGCAAACACGTCGTGCCCCAACTCGACCGTCATGACCGCGTCGAATCCAGCCGCTTCGGCATCCCGCGCCGCCTGGGCTGTGGCGGCCCAGTCCTGCATCGGGAGGCGAGTGAAGACGCGCATTCTCCTACCCCGTCATCGCAGGGAGCATAGCAGCGAAGCAATCCCGAACGAGATTGCCTCGCTCCGCTCGCGACGACATCAGGCTAGTTCAGCCGCAGATCCGTGATGTGCTTCGGATCAGGCTTCAGCTCGCCTTTCTCCACCCGCTTCACAATATCGGTCAGCACCACATTGGCAGGCGTCGCAATGCCGATCTCGTCACCCTTCTTCGCCACGAACCCGTTGAGGAACTCGATCTCCGTCCGCCGTCCCTTCACCATGTCCTGACCCATCGAGGGCCGATGCTCGCCGCCGCCCTTGCTCACCTCTCCAAGCCGGTGCTCGTCGTACACCCGGGTCGCCGATGCATCGCCCTCGCCCGCCTTCGCGATGATCTCGGGATCGAGATGCAGGATTTCCTCGAGCTCGTATCCCAGCGCCTGGCCCACACGGATCGCCTCGCTGCCCAGCCGCGACGAGAATCGCCGGATCGAGTCGTTCTGGACCATCTCCTTGCCGAGCATCCCGGTGCACGCCGACAAGCCATTGCCCATCACGTTGGTCACCAGCTTCGACCACCGCTCGCCCCAGATGTTCTCCGTCACCAGCGCGCTGTCCGCCAGCGCAACCAGCCGGCAGATTTCCTTGACGCGATCGGTGACCCGTCCATGCACCTCGCCGGTGCGGAACACGGTATGCTTCGTCCCGCTCTTGCCGGCAGCGCGCCGCACATGCCCCGGCTCGCACAAATCGACGGTGATCGAGCTTGCGATGCACCCCACCGTCTTCCCCCAGCCCACCACGCCGGCGATCGTCTCTTCGTTCATGCAGTTCTGCAGCGAAACGATAAAGCCGCCCGGCGCCAGGTACTGGCTGATCAGCGTCGCCGCCCACTCGGTGTCGTACGACTTCATGCAGACGAACGCGATATCGATCGGCTTTTCCTTGGCAAGCTGCTGCGCATCCGTGACATGCATCGCGCGCACCTTCACGGTGAACTCCGGCACGTCGCGGATATGGCTGATCTTCAGCCCGTCACGCTGCATCTTCTCGACATGCGCCGGCCAGGGATCGATGAACGTCACGTCCTCGCCCGCCTGTGCCATATGCGCGCCGGCATAGCCGCCCACCGCGCCGACACCCATGAATGCGATCTTGTTACCCATCGTTTCCTCCTACCCGGTCACCTCGATAACCTCGCGCGTTCGCGTGACGCTTGTGCCCCACCGCGCATCGAACTCCGCAATCAGCTGCTTGATCGCAGGCGAAGACCCGATCGCCTCCGCCGCCGCCACATCCGCAAACTCATAGAACGCGTAGTGCACGGAAGGCTCGGTGCGGCTCCAGCCTCGCCAGCCACGCTTCGCGGCAAACGCCTTCACCGCGTCCGGCAGATGCTCCGTGCGATACCAGGTATCGAAGTCGCGCCGCGCCGCCTCGGGCACCACCGCGCGCACCACCAGATAAGCCGACATCATTCCTCCCGGCGCAGGCCCAGCCGCGCGAGCCGCGGCAGCACTTCCTGCACGAAGAAGGGAATTTCCTTCAGGTAGTCGAGGAACGCAACCGAAGTGCCCGCCAGCCCCAGCTCGCTCATCTGTACCATATCAGCAACGATGTCGTCCGGCGTGCCCACCAGTGGACACGCGCCGGGATACGTCCCGTCATACCGCTTGCCGCTTTTGCGCATGAACCGGTTCACCAGGGGGCGACGGATCTCGTTCCCCGCCGCATCCTTCACCACCGGCCCTCGCTGCCGCCGGTAGTATGCCTGGCCATCAGCGTCCGCCATCTCTTCCGCGAAGTAGTGGTAAAAATCCTCCGCCTCGCGCCGCGTCGGCCGGCACACCACATGCGACATCGTATACACATCGACCCGCCGGCCGTAGCGCCCGACATGTGCCGCGATATCGGCCAGCAGCGCCGGTGCCTGGTCCAGTTCGCTCATCGTGGTGAACAGCACGTCCGCCGTCTGCGCGGCAAAATCGCGTCCCTTCGGCGAAAACCCCGCAGACATCACCGCCGGCCATGGCCGCTGCACCGACACCGGATCGGTCTGCAATCGTTTCAGCTGAAAGAACTCGCCATCCCAGTCGAACTCCGGCCCACCCCGCAGCATACGGGACCACACGCGAAACCACTCCAGCCCATGCTCGTACCGATGCTCCTGGTCGATCGTGACGCCATGCAGATCGAACTCTTCCTGGTTCCACCCACAGACTATGTTCAGCCCTGCCCGCCCATGCGTTACATGGTCGATGGTCGCGATCGCCTTCGCGCCGAACGCCGGTGTCACCAGTGGCACGTGCACGGTGGAGAAGATCGCGATCCGCTTCGTAAGCGCCCCCAGGGCCGCGCCATGCGTCAAAGTCTCGAACGAGCGTCCGTAGATATTGGCCTTCCCCTGATAGCCACGCCACTTCGCCACCGGCAGGATGAACTCCAGCCCCGCCTCATCGGCGATCTGCGTCATCGCGACGATATCGTCCCAGTCCGCGTGCCACCGCTCCGGCGCCAGCGACATTGTCAGCCCGCCATCGCAATTGGCACTGAACACGCCCAGCTTGAAGCGGTTCGGCCCGAACAGAGGGTTGTTGGCGCGCGACGGATCCATGACCTACGGCCTGTGCGGCAACCGCGCGAGGTTGGCAAGTATTGCCGCCCGCTCGGGAGAGTCCTGATACG
>Ga0310811_10002181_pt1 | contig 24412 bp, 22 predicted proteins | sample YCmetagenome_FD_207642 | JGI IMG/M metagenome (GOLD analysis project Ga0310811, IMG submission 207642) | Soil microbial communities from experimental microcosm in Duke University, North Carolina, United States - YC | ecosystem: Engineered > Artificial ecosystem > Soil microcosm > Unclassified ... | reverse complement strand
GCGACTGGTGCGTCGCCGGAGCTTTACCCCCTCCGGCGCGACTCGCTTCAGGTTGCGTGGGGATCGCCCGAGTAGCTGCACGTTAGGCATTCGAGGCATCGCTTGGCGGGAAGTCGGAAAGTCACGCCGTGGTTTGCCTCCTCGCCTAACTCGGATTCGCGCGGTCGTGGCGCCATTTCACATTCGCGATTATGGCGGCGAGTAATTGTTTTAGTAATTAGTCGCCAAATGAGAACATAAACGCAACCTCAAACGTAGACGCTCTGCCCGCGGGCGGATACGGACTTGGCCGCTTAGACGCTCATCACCGCAACGGATTTCAACGGCGAACGGCCCGGTCAGGTATTGAGCACGACGGGTTTTCATTCTCAATCCTGGCTGGCGGCAAGTGGCGTTGTCAGGGCTCAGTAGCGATCCTGGTGGATCCGGGTGATCCGCTACATCCGAACATCGTTCGTCTGTGTGCCGGCTTTCTCGGTTCGGTCCATGAGCGACGGTAAGCCGCTACGATTCGTCAGACGTGTAATCGGCAAAGCTGGTTAACGGAGCGATTGCTTGGTTTCGCGGGCGCACGCATGAACCACGCTCCGCTTCTTGGCACGGGATGCTCGGCAATAGAGATCCAGGGTCCTCGGCCGGTCGCACGAAGCTGAGGCCGTGTCTCGCGGTCGCGCGGTAGGAATCTGGTGCCAAACACGTTCGCTATAACTCAATGTTTCACGTGAAACAGTACGCAGGTTCGTTTCACGTGAAACACTTCGTAGCCACCGGCGAATGACATTCCTATATTTCCGCCCCGTAGGGCAACCGTCGCCTCAACTACCGAGCAGTGGCCAAAGTCGTAGCAATCGCCAACCAAAAGGGCGGAGTAGGGAAAACCACAACAGCCGTCAATCTAGCGGCGAGCCTAGCTGTCGCTGAGCAGCGAACTCTACTTATCGACGCTGATCCCCAGGGTAACGCATCGAGCGGTATTGGCCTTCCACGTGACTCAGTTTCCAAAACCGTCTATGACGTTCTAATCGGAGCCGCGTCGCTCGACGACGTCATCCACCGCGCGGTACAATTCCGACACTTGGATGTGGCGCCAGCGACGGCTGACCTCGCCGCCGCAGAAGTCGAAATGGTTGACCAGCCCGACCGCGAGCGAGCCATGGGGACGGCGCTTGACGCCATACGAGACCGCTACGATTACATACTGATCGACTGCCCACCGTCTCTCGGGCTCATTACGGTCAACATGCTCGCTGCCGCTGATAGCCTCCTGATTCCGGTTCAGTGCGAGTACTATGCGCTCGAAGGTCTCTCGCAGCTGCTTAACACCGTCAACCTGGTTCAGCGAAGCCTGAACAGTCGCCTCGAGATCGAAGGCGTTCTTCTCACGATGTATGACGCCAGACTGAACCTCTCCCGCCAAGTTGCGGCCGACGCTCGTGAATACTTCGGCGGCCAAGTCTACGAGACGATCATCCCGCGAAATATTCGCTTGGCCGAAGCTCCCAGCTTCGGGAAACCGATCATTGTCTACGACCTGGCTTCAGTTGGAGCCCAATCATACATGAGCGTCGTAAAGGAGCTGCTTACCCGAAACGGGACAATTGCGACTGACTTGTCCAAGAACGAGCAGGCGACGTCGACGGTACAACCGCCAGAGCTGGCGAACCAAGGCAGCGGTTCCGAATAGGGCCGCTGTCTGCGGATTACAAACGAGCGCCGAGACGACCCCCAAATTCCTTGGCGCCGCATTCCCGCACTGCCCTTACCGCATTTAGCCCATGCCCGACAAACCCAGACGCCTTGGCCGCGGCTTAGAAGCGCTCATCGGCTCTCTACCTGCTGCAGCCCCGGCAACTTCTTCCCCCGGCCCCAGTTCTGCGACCTCGCCGGAGCTCCCATATCGGCCGATACCAATCCATCAGATCCGCCCTAACCCATTTCAACCCAGAAAAGAGTTTCGGGATGACGAGCTCGCACAGCTCCAGGCAAGCTTGACCGCAAATGGCCTGCTGCAGCCAATTACAGTCCGCCGAGCCGATAAAGGCTACGAGCTCATCGCCGGCGAGCGTCGGTTGCGCGCCGCAACACGGCTCGGGTGGACCGAAATTCCGGCGATTGTCAAGGATTACGACGATAAAGCGCTCCTAACGCTAGCGCTCGTCGAGAACCTACAACGAAGCGACCTCAATCCGATCGAGGAGGCCGAAGGGTACAGCCGGCTCAGTGCCGAGTTTGCTCTTACTCAGCAGGAGATCGCCGAAATTGTTGGCAAGGATCGGTCGACGGTTGCTAACTCATTGCGATTACTTAACTTACCGGCGGCTGTCCGACGTATGCTGCAGGATGGCCAACTGTCCGTCGGTCACGCTCGAGCTTTGCTCGCCATATCTTCCGAGCGTGTGATGGTCGACCTCGCAAGAGAGGCGGTAGCGAAGAACTATTCGGTTCGTGACGTCGAGCGAAAGGTGAAACAGACGAGCACGTCAACGCGTCCACCGAGTACAGCATCTCAGAAGAGCGGCACAGGTCGAAACGCCGAGCTTCGGCGAGTCACAGACAGACTCCGTCGTCGGTTGCAGACAGATGTCGCCGTCGACATCGACGACAAGGATCGAGGCCATCTGCGAATCAACTTCTATTCGGCAGACGACCTCAACCGATTGCTCGAGTTGATCATAGGTCACACGACAGAGGATATCTGATGCGTCTCGGATTCATGAATCGGCTGCGCAATGGGTACGGGAATATTTACACGCCCCACGCCGGTTCCATGATAATCCAGGTCCAGCGCGAGACAGGCCTTGCGAATCGGACGATCGTCCTGAGCCAACGGCAGGTCGCGTTGCTGCGAATTGTCGGCTCTCGCATTGGCTTGGCAGTCGTTGCGGTGTTTATTGCAACCTGGCTACTGTTCGCCGCTCAGAGCGTACGAGTCCCAGTGCTGTCCATTCGTATTGCAAAGTTGGAGCGTGACAATCGCCGTATCGATTCGCTCCAAGTTGCGCTGTCGAAAATGCATGGCCGCTACGAGCAGGTTCGACAGATGCTCGCGGTCGGTGGGAGTGCGGTCGCGCGCGCGGAGTCGATAACTCCGGCATCTGGACCACCGCCTAACGCCAAACGCGCCGATCGCGACACACCCCCGGCGCCGACACCTGTTCCGGACACCACCAAAGCCATTCCGTAACTTTCCGACGCTCGCACGATCCTCTATCGACCGACCGTAACCCCCGTAGGTACTAATGTCGATCTTCACGAAGCCGACAACAGAGAAGGTTCCGATGCGAAATGACGCCCCTCTTCCCGAAGCTGGATTGTCCGTGATCGCATCAGGAATGAAGATCGTTGGCGATATTGAAAGCACAGGCGTCGTGAAGATCGAGGGCACTGTCGAAGGCGCAGTCCGCGGAGCGCGCCAACTCCTGCTCGGCCGCCAAGGGACCATACATGGCGACATCCGCGCGCATGAAGTCATCATCGGTGGAACTGTCGTGGGAACAATCGTTGCCGACGAGCGTGTCGAGGTTCAGGGGACATCCAGCGTCCAGGGCGATATCCACACGAAGTCCATCGTAGTGCTCGAAGGCGGCGTCATTAACGGTGCGGTGCGCATGGGTGAAACCGCTGCCCAAGACGCCCGCGAGCTCCGCGAGGCTCCAGAGGCTCCGGCCCGGCCTGGCCTGGCGTTGAGCCAATAACGGCTGTCCGGACGTAGAGCGTCCGCCAGCAGTCTACGCTCGACCGATGGGCAAACATTTGCTTGAACATACACCTCCATGACGCGGTGTGATCGAAGCTTATGACGAGGCATGTCCGTCAGCTCGCCGCCTCGATTTTTCTCATCGGAGCGGCGTTGGCGGTGCTGTCGTGCAGCCGCCCTCCTCCACAAGACTCGAGATCAGCCGACTCGAACTCATCGCCGCAACGGACTTTTCGAGTGGCCCTGCTAACACCCGGACCGATCTCGGACCGCGCGTGGAACGGCAGCGCGTACGATGGACTCGTCGCAATCAGAGACTCCCTTGGCGCTCAGATCAGCCACGTCCAAACGAAGACGCCCGCTGAGTTCGAGGAAAACTTTCGGCAGTACGGGGCACAAGGTTACGATCTCGTAATCGGGCACGGGTTCGAGTATCAGGATGCGGCCGTACGCGTCGCGCCGGATTTCCCAAAAACGCTGTACGTGACGATGTCCGGTAATACCGTTCGGCCGAATGTCGCCGGGGTTCAGTTTGCGTTCGAGGAAGCGTCGTACCTCGCCGGGATTCTTGCGGCAAGTATGACGAAGACGGGCGTGATCGGAGCGATCGGAGGAACAGAGTTACCACCTGTGAAGCGGAGTTTCACAGCATTCGCAGAGGGCGCACGATCAGTGAAGCCGGGCCTGACCGTGATCGTTTCGTACGTGGGGAATTGGGAAGATGTCAGCGCCGGAAAGGAACAAGCGCTCGCACAGATCGCCCGGAAGGCCGACGTGATCTTTCAGAATGCCGATGCCGCCGGTCTCGGCGTGTTTCAGGCAGCCCGGGAGTCACGTACTGTTTTTGTCATCGGGGCGAATGCCGATCAGAATGCGATCGCTCCGGAAGTGACGCTCGGGAGTGTCGTCATCGACCTGCGGCACGCGTTCTTGCTCCTCGCCGAGCAGGTCAAGGCTCATACGTTCGTGCCCCGCGTTGTGTCGTTGGGGGTCCGCGAGAATGTCGTTAGGCTCGTCCTGAACCCGAGCCTGCAAGCGACGATTCCGCCGTCGACTCGGGCCGTGATCGATTCCGTTCAACGTCGGCTCTTCGATGGATCGCTACGGCTGGTCGACTCCACCGGAATGCCGGTCACTCAATGACCGAACTGGCGGTTATCGCCAGCTACCTCGATGCGGTGCTCGGAACGGAAACCGTGCCCGATTATCCGGGGGCCTTCAATGGAGTCCAGTTAGCGAACGAGGGGCCGATAACACGCATCGCGGCGGCAGTCGACGTTTCGCGGCGCGTTATCGATGCGGCCATCCGCGAGGGGGCTAACTTGCTGCTCGTTCACCACGGAATGATGTGGGGAGGAGCTCAGCGGATCACCGGCGGCGTGTATCATCGCCTGCGACTGCTCATGGCTCACGGCGTCGCCGTGTACTCCTCCCACTTGCCACTCGACGCACATCCAACATTCGGCAACAACGTCCTCCTTGCTCACGCCTTCGGACTCGCGCCAGCTGGTGGATTCGCGCGATACCGCACCATCGATGTCGGCATCCGGGGCGAGTGTGATTGCGAAACTGCCAGTCTGTTTTCAGGCGCAGACGCGTTCGCGCGAATGCACGGAGGTGTTGCTCGTTCGACCGTCATCGCGCCAGGACGGCGTACACGCCGATGGGGAATCTGTACGGGCGCAGGTGCGTCGTCCGAGACGTTGCTCGAAGCCCAGACGCTGGAGATCGACACGCTCATCGTTGGCGAAGGTCCGCACCATACGGCCGTGGCAGCCGATGACGCTGGAATCGTTGTCATCTACACCGGCCACTATGCCACCGAAACGTTGGGCGTGACCGCGCTCGCCGAACACCTAACGTCTAAGTTCGACATCCCATCCGCATTCATCGCCGCGCCTACCGGCTTGTGACCGAGAATCCGCCGGCACTCGCGCTGGAGCATATCGACAAGTGGTTCGGGACCGTTCGGGCCCTGAGCGACGCAAGCCTGTCGGTTCGCCGCGGAACAATCCACGCGGTGTTAGGCGAGAACGGGGCGGGGAAGACGACCTTGATGCGAGTCGCCTACGGAATGGCGACTCCGGACCGTGGGGTGGTTCGGGTGCACGGACGCGTGGTCCGCCTCCGATCGCCTGCTGATGCGATCGAACGCGGGATCGGGATGGTGCATCAACATTTCACGCTCGTCCCCACCATGACGGTTGCCGAGAATCTCGCGCTAGGCGGCCGCGGAACTTTGAGTTCGGGTGAGTTGGGCACCTTGCTCGGAGATTTGGCAAGCGCAGCAGGATCGTCGGTAGACCTGAACGCGCGCGTCAATGACCTCTCGGTGATTACCCAGCAGCGTCTCGAGCTGTTGAAGGTCCTAACGCGGAATGCAGAGATCCTCATTCTTGACGAACCCACCGCGGTGCTTGCACCTGCGGAAGCCGATGACCTGCTGCGGCGCCTACGCGGATTTGCCGATGCCGGCCGATCAGTCGTGCTGGTCACGCACAAGCTCCGTGAGGCACTGAGGATCGCCGATGATGTCACTGTGCTGCGACAGGGCACAATCAGTCTCGCGCGTCCGCGCGCAGCAGTGAACGAAGATCAACTCATCGAAGCCATGTTGGGGAGGCACCCGAACGGGTCGACTGCAACAACTCGGCGTGTAGGGGCCGGCAATGTGTTGATCACCGCACGAGACGTCTCGATTGTCGACTCACGTGGATCGCCTCGTGTGCGGAACGCAACGTTCGAGGTTCACGCCGGAGAAATCGTAGGCGTCGCGGCAGTTGATGGGTCGGGACACGGCGAGTTGCTTCGCGCGATTGCAGGACGTTTGCCCATTACCAGCGGAAGACTTACCCTGCCGACTCCGGTCGGTTTCGTGCCTGGTGACCGTCACCGCGATGGACTAGTGCTGACGATGTCACTCGTCGAGAACTACCTGTTAAAGGGCGCTGGGGCGACTCGAGGACTGATCAAATGGCGTGACGCAACGACCATAGCTCGCGAAATCGTGCGGAATTTCGACGTGCGCGTCGGCGGCGTCGGCGTGACTGTAATGACACTGTCCGGCGGCAACCAGCAGCGATTCATCATCGGCAGAGAGCTATACGGAACGCCAGCTGCGCTCGTCGCAGAGAACCCGACGCGCGGGCTCGACATCCAAGCGTCGTTCGAAGTACGTAATCGACTGATCGAGGCATGTTCGAAAGGTGTCGCAGTTGTGTTCCACTCAGCTGATCTGGATGAGATCCTCGCGATTTCCGATCGCGTGCTGGTGGTGTACAACGGCTCCGTTCGCGAGGTCGTGCGCGACGCTGACCTCGTCGGTCGGGCCATGCTGGGCGCCGCGTGACGAAGTCGGCTATGGCCCAAGGGGCCTCTCGACAACTTGCCGTACTCGCGTGGGCCATGGTGCTTGGAATGACTCCGTGGTTCAGCGCCACCGTAGCGGCGCCGGGTATGACGGCTGAGTGGAATGCGGCGCCCAGCGTGAGTACTTGGTTGACTGTCGCGGTTCAACTCGGATTCGTGCTTGGCACGTTCATGAGCGCTGTCCTGCTCCTCAGCGATCGATTCAGCGCTCGACGGTTTGCAGCCGTTTCATCATTGGTCGTCAGTATCACGACTGCGACGCTTGCTTGGCGCGATACTGGCCCGACAGCCGCGATTGCGCTTTGTGGGCTCACCGGTGTTGCTTTGGCTGGCGTGTACCCACCAGGGATCAAGATTGCAGCGGGCTGGTGGCGAGCAGGGCGCGGTACCGCGATCGGTGTGTTGGTCGGCGCCCTCACGATTGGGTCGGCGATGCCGAACCTCCTCCGAGCGATCGCTCCGATCGAGAAATGGCGCACGATCATTCTCGCCGCAGCGGGGTGCTCGCTTGTCTCGGCTGTGTTGTTCGCCGGCACTGTTCGGGACGGGCCATTCCAGGCCGCATCAGCGCCATTCAGCCCGCGCGCACTTTCCTCAGTAGTACGCAACCGCTGGGTGGCCCTCGCTACGGCGGGGTATCTCGGGCACATGTGGGAGCTCTACGCGATGTGGAGCTCAATCGGGGCCTTCTGGGCGTATGTGATAGCGCCACGGGCGATGGCGCCGACTTTGGCGCCGGTTTTCGCCTTCGCTACCATTGCCTCGGGAGCGTTCGGTTGCGTCTTCGGGGGATTGGCCGCTGATCGAGTCGGCAGGCCTGTGGTGACGATCGTTGCGATGGCGATCAGCGCGACGTGCGCGCTTGTAATTGGCTTCCTCGCGACGGCGCCGCTCGGTATCGTGGCGATCGTGGCCATCGTTTGGGGGATTTCCATTGTGGCCGATTCAGCGCAGTTCTCCGCGGCGATTACCGAGTTCGCGCCCAGCCAGTACGTGGGAACCGCTGTCACTCTTCAAACGTGTCTGGGATTTCTGCTGACGATCGTCACCATCCGGCTGGTGCCGGTCTGGGTTCGTTGGTGGGGTTGGGAGGTGGCGTACGCGCCACTCGCGATCGGTCCGGTGGTTGGAATTATTGCGATGTGGCCGTTGTGGCGTGCGCGGTCTCGCAGTTCCTCGTGAGTCTTTCGTCACGCCACGTGACTAGCCGTTGCCGGTAGTGAGTGTGACGCCTTATTCATCGCCATGGCTCGTGCTTCCGGTTCCCCCGCCGTTGAAGGGCGGACGTCCTTCGGCCGCTCGCGATGGCGGCCGTGGCTTTTGCTCTTGGGGATCAGTGTCGCGTGGAAGGTCGTTGTGTTGACGTTGGGGGCCGCGGTGCCACGCTGGCTGATTGACGACGGGGTCGAACACATTCCTGCTGCAATGCAGCCCTACGCAAACCAGGCACGAGCTACCGCGCTGTCACTGTGGGGCCGCCCCATTGAGCGCACTGGCATCATCCGTCTGGTGCGTGTAGTCAGTGTGGATACTGTGGTCGGCGGGGACGCCGGCGATTGCGGTGGGAAGACCGCCCGAGTTCGGGCATACACGTTCTTCGCGATTCCGTATTCCGAGGTTCGGACCATCTGTGATCGGGGGATCGTGGAGTACCGAGTGTTCCGCCGTCACCACTAGATGATCGAGGCCGTGCGGCGCAGCGCGCTGCGTGCCAGCGGTGTACTCATCCCGTCGATCATCTTGGTAGCCGTCGTCGCCGCGTTGGTCGCCGCGATGACTGCCGTTGTAGGCTACGACCCGCGGGTCGCACTCGGTGCGCTCTGGCATGGGTCGTTAGGCACGGAATACGCTGTGCTGTCGGCTACGCTCGTGCGCGCCACACCGCTCATGCTCACCGGGCTCGCGGTGACGCTCGCGTTCACGGCTGGTCTCATGAACATCGGAGCAGAGGGGCAGCTGCTCGCGGGCGCGACCGCCGCGGTTGCCGTTGGGCTGGCGACCGGCCAATCTGCTTCACGTCTGGTGACAGTCCCGCTGGAACTTGTGCTGGGCGGCTTGGCCGGCGCGCTGTGGGCCTTCATCCCTGCCTGGTGGCGTCAGCGCTTCGGCGTCCTCGAGGTCATCAGCACGATCATGATGAATTTCGTCGCGCTCTATCTCGTAGGCTATCTCGTGCGCGGACCGCTACAGGAGCCGCTTCACATATATCCTCAGAGCGACGGGTTGCCGACATCCGCACGACTTCCGGTACTCGCCAGCGGCATACGCCTCCACTGGGGTTTCCCCATCGCCGTTCTCTGCGCTCTCGCGCTTTGGTGGGCTTTGCGCTTTACCGCGGCGGGTTTCCGCATCCGCGTGCTGGGTATGAATCCCGATGCCGCCGTCAGCGCGGCGCAGATCGACGTCAAGCGAACGGCCATGCGAGCCTTTCTGGTCAGTGGGGCGCTGGCCGGGCTTGCTGGCGCGATCGAGGTCACCGGAGTGACCTATTCGCTCTATGAAAACCTATCCCCCGGCTACGGGTACACCGCGATTGCGGTCGCCCTTGTCGGAGCGCTCAACCCGTTACTGACGGCCGTGAGCAGCATTCTGTTCGGTGCATTGGAGGCAGGGGCCGCCGCGATGCAGCGCGACGCCGGTGTACCGTCTGTTCTCGCTTCCGTTGTCGAAGCGTCGATCATTTTGCTGCTCATCGCGTTCCGTGAATTCCGCGTACCGGGATCGGTCCTGCGTCGGTTACGGGCGCCGCGTCCCACGGCCTCCGATCACGCTTCCTCCACCGGCGATCCCATGTCAGGTCGGTCGTGACGGACGCGACCAGCTCGTTTCTCGAAGCGACGATTCGCACCGCGACGCCACTTGCGCTTGCCGCGTTAGGCGAGACCATCGTCGAACGGGCCGGCATAGTCAACATCGGTCTCGAGGGCGTCATCATTGCTGGCGCGTTCGGCGCGGCGGCAACGGCAGGGGTTGTCGGCATTTCAGGTGCGTTTACCGCCGCGGTCATGGCGGGACTGGCATGCACGGCACTACTCGGTATCCTGATCATCACGCTGCGCGCCGAGCAGATCGTCGCGGGTACCGCGCTGACGCTGCTTGCTTTGGGGGTAACCGGTCTTCTGTACCGAACGATGTTCGGAACAACGGGGGTCGCGCTTACAATCCCGACAGCCAAGCCGATCGCGATTCCGGTTCTGTCCGCTGCACCGGTAGTTGGCCGTGCCTTGTTCGCACAACCGGCAACGACTTATGCCGTATATGTGCTCGTGCCGGTAGTCGCGTGGTGGGTATCACGAACGCGCGCGGGGTTGTCGCTTCGCGCGGTCGGCGAGAGTCCTGCAGCGGCTATCGCGGCCGGCGTTTCGCCTGATCGAGTTCGTTGGCTCGCGTTGCTGTTCGGTGGAGCGTTAGGCGGGCTCAGTGGCGGCTGTCTCGTCGTGGCGCAAGTCGGCACATTCGCGGAAGGCATGTCGGCTGGCCGAGGGTTCATTGCGATCGCAATCGTTGCGCTTGGCCGTTGGTCTCCCTTGGGTGTCGCGCTCGCCGCGTTGCTTTTTGGCGCGGCGAGTGCCCTCCAGTTCGTCTTCCAATCACTGAGCTGGAACGTGCCCTACCAGCTATTCCTGGCGCTGCCCTACCTCCTCACGTTGGTCGCCCTTGCCGGTATTGCCGGGCGGCACGCTCCGCCAGCTGCACTCGGTCGTGGTTGGATTCGTAGTTTCTGATCGAGTTCGCCGATGTTTGAACAGACCTAGCAAGGCAGCAACGGCGTCGCTCGCGTGACTGCACATCCATCGTCATCGATAGTGAACGCCCTCGTTTCGAGGATGCTCGAGATTGCCGCGACGACGTTCGCACCGCCACGCGCGCTCGCTCGGATGGCCGAATATCAGTGCATCGTCGCTGATCTGGGCATCGATTTCGATGGGTATACGATCGTTGTACTCTCCGACTTCCACCACCGCCACCCGTTTACTGAGCTTCGCTGGCTTCGTCATGCAGTGGAGAGTACGAACGCCGTGTCGCCGGATCTCGTAGCATTGCTCGGCGACTATGCGTCTTCCTTCAAACAGACGCCGATCACCTCCCGGCGCTGGTACGATCGAGCATTGCCCGCCATGGCTGCCGAGTTTCGGCGACTGCGCGCACGGGATGGTGTGGTCGCCGTGTTAGGCAATCATGACTATTACGCGGATGCGAACTTGGTATGTGAGTGGCTGCACGCGACCGGCGCTCATGTGCTCGTCAACTCGGCGATGTACGTGGTAAGGTCCGGTAGCACGCTGCGCATCGCGGGGTTGGACGACATCAAGGAAGGAATGGCGGATCCCCTGGTCGGCTGTAGCCTGACACTCCAACCTCCGACTGTCGTGTTGTCGCACGAACCCGATGGGATCCGCCGACTCGACCTGCGATTGAGAGCTGACGTGATGCTCGCTGGGCATACCCACGGTGGACAAATCGTTCTCCCATGGTACGGCGCGCCGATGACGATGTCTCAGACCTGCGGACGCCGAAGTGCTCACGGCTGGATTCAGAATCCACGAGCGCCACTCCTCGTCACGCGCGGACTCGGGGAGCAACTCCCGTTACCCATTCGCGTCGGGTGTCCACCTGAAATTCTCATTCTGCGACTCCGTTCGCCGCATCAGCAGCCAGCGTAAGTGCTGGCCCAGCGACGCTGCCACTGGCCGCCAACACGTTCGATGAGCGCGTAAGAAAGTCCATGGCCGGCGTCGCGGGCAATGATTACGGCGGGGTGGTGATCAACGCCGAGCAAGACGATGGCAATTGGATCGGTAGTCTCAAGCGTTTCTTCGAGACCGACCTTGCGTTCGGTGTAGCGCGGTATGAATGGAGCGGTCGTTGCGCTGTCTCGCTCGGCGATGAGAAAAATCCTTTCCTGTCGTGGGTTCGCTTCCTGGTTCACATTTCGTACAACGACCGCGGTGAGTAGCGTTTGACCACTGGGGAGTTGCGCACGCCACGCTTTGTTGACCACGAAGGGAAGCCCGCGGAAAACAGCAGACGTATCGCCAGGCAGCGCTGACGCAATCCGGGCGATATCCGCTGCTAGCTTGGCGGAATCGGCGGTCGGTAGTCCCTCGATGGAATCGACCGCTGGCTCGGATGCATGGCCACTCTCGAACGCCACGTTCCAGGGCTGAGCGGATCCCGTGTCGCCGGACGTGAATTCGAGCCGCGCGATTGGCCAGGTGCGGCATGAATCGGTGCGAGTGCTCGCTGCCATTGAACCAACGCGAGCGGTGCCGATCTTCTTCCCGCTTCCGAACAGATCGATCCGCAGAGTGCGGATCAAAGTCGTGTCGGGCTGCACGGAGTCGAGAGCGGCCGCGTGGGTAAACTCTGGAGCGATCAGGAACGCTTCTGTTGGCGTGGCGCCCGCGACAAACAGTGCAGGGCCAGCCGATGAATCCCATGGTGACGCGCCTGGTTTGACGGCGACACTGCTTTCTGGTAGCGGCACCAATGGCACGACCGTATCCTTGCGGCCCGCAACCGGGGTGCTACGCTCACAGGCGACTCCCAGCACAAGGAGCAGTGCCGCAAGTGTTTGACACGGCGAAGACCGAGCGCTTCGGGAGTACCGGTGCATAGCAACGAAATCTGTATGACCAGCCCCCATCGTCAATGAAACGCGAGTGACAGAGGAATCCTACGTCAGGCGACGTATGGGCGCCGCCAGCGAGAGAACCTAGCCTTTTGTTGGCCGTAACACGTCTTCAGTCCCCGGAGAACACGAATGAGCACGCGCGCGGATGACACGGTCACAACAGTGAACTCGAGCTCGCGCAAGCGTGGGGTTTTGAGCCGACTTGGTCTCGATCGACCTGAGCTCCGCGCTTGGGCAATGTATGACTGGGCTGTTTCGTCGGTTCAAACAACGATCATGGTCGCAGTTTTCCCGGTGTACTTCGCCAACATCGCCAAGGGAGATTTAGGGGAGAGCGGAACGACTCAGGCAATCGCCACTGCGAATACGATCGTTGCGATCATACTCGCGGTCCTGTCGCCGATTTTAGGGGCAGTTTCGGACTATGTCGCGGCCAAGAAGCGGATGCTTGGAGCTTCGATGATCGTCGGAGCAGCCGCTGTTGCCGGAATGTTCTTCGTACAACAGGGCGACTATAAACTCGCGCTGATACTCTTTGTCATCTCGCTGATCGGTGCAACGGCAAGCACGGTTTTTTACGATGCGTTGCTGCCACACATCGCATCGGAGGACGAGATAGACCGCGTTTCGAGCGCGGGGTACGCAGTCGGGTATATCGGCGGCGGTTTACTGCTGGCGTTGAATCTCGCGTGGATTCTCAAACCCGGATGGTTCGGCCTCCCCACCGGCGCGGAACTATCGAGCGCGCAGAAAACGCTGCCGACCCGACTTGCGCTCCTCTCAGTTGCTGTGTGGTGGCTGGTCTTTTCAATTCCCCTCTTCCGCAGGGTTCCGGAACCACCTCGAACCCGCGAACCGGACGAACTCACCAAAGGGAGTGTACTCATCACTCCGTTTATCCGAGTTGCGGAGACGTTTCGCGCGCTGCGAGGCTACAAGCAGGCGTTTCTCATGCTAATGGCGTTCATGATCTACAACGATGGGATCCAAACCATCCAGAAGATGGCCGCCACGTACGGCAAGCAGCTGGGCATAGCGGATACGGTCCTCATTGGCGCCATCCTCATCGTGCAGTTTGTCGGCGTGCCGTTTTCCTTCTTGTTCGGCAGCATTGCCGGTCGGATCGGAGCCAAGGCTGCGATCTTCATTGGTCTCGCTGTCTATGCCGCTATAAGCATCCTGGGTTTCTATATGCAGACAGCGGCCCACTTCATCTTGCTCGCAGCGATGGTCGCCACCGTTCAGGGTGGAACTCAGGCGCTGAGTCGCTCGTTGTTTGCGAGCCTGATTCCGGCCCACAAGTCCGGGGAGTTTTTCGGGTTCTACAGCGTGTTCGAGAAGTTCGCGAGTATCTTCGGCCCGTTGCTGTTCTGGGTGACAATTGCAATGACAGGAAGTAGCCGGAACGCGATTCTTTCGGTCATCGTGTTTTTCGCGATCGGTGCCCTTCTCCTCAGCCGCGTCCGGGTGAGCGAAGGCCAGGAGGCCGCACGGGCTGCGGACGAAGGATTGATTTCTGCCAGCGTGTCCTAACGCGAAAGTGCTGTCGTCCGCGATGTCGAGTTGACACGTGATCGCCTATCGAATCCTTCGAGCCCTTGGCCGCCTCGCTCTTCGGTGGTTCTATCGCGACATCGAGGTGGTTGGCCTGGAACACGTGCCCGTGGACGGGCCAGTGCTTCTTGCCAGCAATCACCCTAACGCGTTGGTGGATGCCCTGGTTGTGGGTTGCATGCTGCCCCGCCCCGTGATCCTTACCGCGAAGGCAACGCTGCTCGAGAATCCGATCACGCGACTGCTCATTCGGACGGTCGGCGTCGTTCCGCTTCGACGCGCAAGCGACGCCGTGCCTCCGGGCAGCAATGGCGTGCTGGACTCAACCCGGAATGCTGAAGCCTTTGCGACTGTTCTCGACGTGCTCGAGAGAGGGAGTGTCGTACTGCTCTTCCCGGAGGGAAAGAGCCATAGCGATCCAGCACTCGCTCCGCTGAAGACGGGCCTTGCGCGGATGGCTCTCATGGCCCGAGTTCAACGGCGACTGAACTCTATCCCGATCATCCCGATCGGGCTGACGTTCGAGCGAAAGTGGGAACCACGGTCGCGGGTACTTATGCAGCTCGGTCGACCAATCATCTGTGAGGCTGGTGCGCTGAATGAACCTAACGACGTTGCTGACCTGACACGGCGGGTAGGTCTTGGCTTGCGAGCGGTGACACTCAACTTCCGCTCAACTGACGAAGCAGATCAGGTGCTTTCAGTTTCGTCGGTCCTAGCTGATGTGCTCGACACCTTTCGGCCGCTACACACGCCCGATCCGCCGCTAGCCGATCGGGTTCGCGTCGCCCACCGCATCACCGCTGTCGTTGCCAAGCTACCAGATCTCGACCTTGAGGTCACGGATCGAGTAGAGCGATTCGTGTCTCGGATTGCAACGTTTGAAGATCTGCTGAAGCTGAACGCCGTCGCGGCCAGTGATGTGCAGATGGGTACATCGACGACGGCTGGAGCATGGTTCGCTGTTCGCGAGGCTGGCATCGCTGCTGTTGCAGGCCCTTTTGCTTTATGGGGTCGGATCAATCATAGGGCACCACTCCGAATCGCGCGTTTTCTCGCGCTCCGGATGAGCCGGACGCCTGACGAACCGGCGATGAACACGATTGTCATCGGCTTGGTCGCGGTGCTCGCGTTCTATGTTGTGCAGATATCCCTCGTCACATGGTGTCTTGGCTGGGCCGCTGCCGTTCTGTACGGCGTATCGTTGCCATTGTCAGCCATGTGGGATTTCCGTTACGCCGATCGACTACGCCGCGGCGCTGCGCGCGTGCGGACCTACATTCGATTCCGCCGGCATGCGAATACTCACCAGCGTCTACACGATGATGTCGTGTGGCTCCGTGGTGAGGCCGTTGCGCTGGATGCGTTGATCGCCGCATCACCGAACTCGGAGCTAATACCGATGCCCCGGATCAATGACGTTCAGGCGGCGAACAGTCGGACTGACTGGGACGCCTAACGAAAGTCGGCAGGCCGCCGAGCCGGGAGAAACCTCCCCACGAGGTCCCAATGCCAGGCGTCTCGGCGAAGCCCTGTTCGCGGATCCTTCAATGGCTTGAACTGGAGTCGTTCGGCGGGAAGTCCGACGTCACGCCCATAGGCCAAGAGACGTTCGCGGTCCGTCGAGACGAGATGTGCCATCGGGTGACCCTTCCATCGATGGCGGTGCAGCCAAAGTCCACCGTCGATTGCGAAGATCATCCCGTCGACGCGCCGGCTAAACTCGCGGAATGCTGGTGTCGTTTCAGCGGTCACGCAGCGGTGTTAGGGGCACCTTCGCAAACTACGAGCAGGCCATAAGGCCTTCCGAAGTCGCTGGTGCGAGTGCAGGAGCTGAACCGAAGAAGATCGCACACTGGATCGGCCATGCCATCGGGTGCGTGACCTTCGCGGACCAACCTCCGGCTGTGGCCGTCCCAAAGGTGATGGTGACGCCGGTTGTTAATCGAATGTTGAGCGCGTTGACGTTCGTGGTGTACGTGGAATTGTCGTAAAAATACGCTTCCTCAGCTGTTACGAGGTTGCGCAGATCAGCACGCAGCGAGGCCGCATTGGCCTTGCCTTTCGTGTTCTGGAACTTCGGAATAGCGATCGCCGCAAGAATGCCAATAATGACGACGACGATCAGCAACTCGATTAGTGTGAAACCGCGGCGATTGGACCGGGACATAGTCTTCTCACGTGGTAAGCTTCCGAGGCGCACATCGCCCGTGTAGTGGACGGTCTGCGTGTAAACGGCAGGAAAGGGCAAGGCAATGCCGGGGCCGCTCCACTAGTTAGCCGCTAAGTCCTTGATCCGTAGCTGCTTAGCATCGAGCTACTCGAGTCAAGGTGGCGGCTTGTACACCTCACATCGCGCGGGATGGCGCACTCTGCAATAGTTCGATCTGTGATGTTCATCCCTTAACGTGAATGAACACATCGACTTACCGCTGCTAGGAGAGCTTGGTGGCTAGCCAGCTCTCGCCCAATCCGACGTCGACCACGAGGGGCACTGACAACTCGGCTGCATGCTCCATCTCATGCCGGACGAGTGTCACGAGTGCGTCCTGTTCCTGTGGCGGAAATTCGAATACGAGCTCGTCGTGCACTTGGAGCAGCATGCGACTCTGCATTGCACTTCTGCGGAGAGCATCATCGATGCGGATCATCGCAATCTTGATCAGGTCAGCTGCCGAACCTTGGATTGGCGAATTTGCCGCGGTCCGTTCGCCAAATGCGCGGATGTTGAAATTCCGATCGCGCAGTTCCGGGATGTAGCGTCGCCGGTGAAAGATGGTTTCGACATAGCCATGTTCACGGGCGTGTTCGACCATGGAGTCCAGGTAGCGACGCACACCACGAAAGCGCTCGAAGTATGTAGCAATGAATTCACGCGCTTCCGCGTTGGAGATTTTCAGTTGCCGAGAGAGCGCATGCGCGCCTTGACCATAAATGGTCGCGAAGTTGATCGTCTTTGCTCTCGCTCGCATCTCGGACGTTACGTCGCCGACGGGAACTCCGAAGATGATGGATGCAGTTTGGCGATGGATGTCGCCGCCCGAATTGAACGCATCGACGAACGCAGGGTCGTCAGACAGATGCGCGAGGAGCCGAAGCTCGATTTGAGAGTAGTCCGCGGCGAGAAAGAGCCAGCCTTTTCGAGGAATGAACCCTCTACGGATGTCGCGTCCCAGTTCCCGACGAATAGGGATGTTCTGCAGATTCGGGTCGCTCGAGGATAGTCGCCCGGTTGATGCGACGGTCTGGTTGAACGAGGTATGGAGACGTTGGTCACCAGGATGGATCAATGACGGCAGCGTATCGAGATACGTACTCTCCAGCTTCGACAGTTCTCGATACTCCATGAGCAGTTCGGGCAGCGTATGGCCGGCGTCAGCCAGCTCTTGCAATACACTCGCATCTGTCGAAGGGCCAGTAGCGGTGCGTTTTCGGACGGGGAGCTGCAGTTTGTCGAAGAGGATGGTCCGCAGCTGGTTGTTCGAGTTGATGTTGAACTCTCCACCAGCTTCAGCATAGATCTCCTTCTCGACCCGTTCGCGCTCGCGCTTGAACCGCTCCTTCAACGATGCGAACCACGGCAGGTCGATCGAGACACCAACCCACTCCATCTCCGCAAGGACATGGAGCAGCGGCAGCTCGATCTCGCGCAAGAGACTCGTTAGGCCGTGGGCCTCGAGTAGCGGTTCGAAGACAGTTCGCAATCGAAATGTCGCCTCGGCTTCCTCGCACGCGTAGTCGCGTGCGGCTTCAATCGGGCAAGCATCGAACGGAACTTCTGACTTGCCTTTCCCACACAGCTCTTCGTAGGACGTAAGCGTGCGGTCGAGAAACTCGAGCGCGAGAACATCCAACCCATGAGATCGTCGCCCCGGGTCGAGGACATAGCTCGCGAGCATCGTGTCGAAGTCGAGCCCCCGAAGGGTGACGCCAACCCGCCGTAGCACTAGCAGATCGCGTTTCGCGTTTTGAGCTGTCTTCCGGATGCTCTCGTCCTCGAGTAACTGACGAAGCGGCGCCATCGCCGCGCTCTCGATTGCCGGAAGATTCGTTACCACCGGGATGCCTTCGGCAAGCACTCGCGCTGCGACACTCGCGGGCTGTGCAGCTATGGTCTTTTTCGATGAGCTACGAGGTCGACGCGCTGGAGTGCTGAGCGCTTGCTGATTGGTGCCGTCAGTATTGCTTTCTTCGTCCAGCGCTGTTCCGCGCTCCTCGGGTGCATCGGTCGGAGTACGATCCCCGGATGCGTCGATTAGTAGGTCGCCTTGAGCTGGTTGAGTGGGCTGCCACTCACGGTGCGCAAGGGGCAAGTAGAACACTTCGGTGTCTGACAGTGCGATCGTGACCGACACCAGCCGCGATCGCAGCGGATCCCCTCTCGTTGCCGCACCCGGCTCTGCTACTGCTTGGGTGTTAATGGCGACGTATTTCGCTTTGCGCGCGCGATTGGCTAATCGTTCCAGCGCCTGTACGGAGTCGACGACAGTATACGCCCGCTGTGTGGTATCGACCGGCGTGGGCGCCGGTGCGATGTCTTTTATCAGCGTCGTGAATTCCAGCTCGACACATATCTGCCGAAGGCGCGTCGTATTCGCCGGACGTACTCGTAGTTGTTCGATATCGAGCGTGAGCGGCAAATTGTCGCGTATTGTGACTAATTCCTTTGAAAGCCGAGCCCGCGCGGCGTGTTCGAGAAGCGCTTCGCGAGGACGCTTTTTGGTAATCGCGTCGACGGAGGCCAGAATGGATTCGAGCGGTCCAAACTCCGTTACCAGATCACGCGCGGTCTTATCACCAATTCCCGGAACACCAGGGACGTTGTCTGATGAGTCACCGACGAGCGCCAAATAGTCGACAACCCGGTCAGGAGGAACACCAAGGCGTTCGTTGGCATTCTGGACGCCTACCCATTGCTCTTCGACGTTCGCTGGACCTCCCCGCCCAGGATTGAGTAGCCAGACGCCAGGGCGAACGAGTTGCTGAAAGTCCTTATCGCCAGAAACGATGACCACATTCATCGACGTCTGGCTGCATTGTGACGCCAGCGTACCGATTACGTCGTCGGCCTCATAGCCCTTGAGCGTGAGCACTGGAATCTGAAACGCGTCCAGAATCTCACTGATGCGCTCCATCCCGCGATTGAAGTCCGCCTGAAGTTCCTCCGTCAGCTTCTCGCGTGTGGCTTTGTACGCAGGGTATGCCTCATGGCGAAAGGAAAGCCCGGAGTCGTGTACCCAGCCGATGTATTCAGGCCGATGGTTCGTAAAGAGTCGCTGCAGGAAGTTGACGACTCCCCATGCGGCGGAAGTGTTCTCGCCCTTGCTTGTCGTGAGCGGACGAGAGATCAGCGCAAAAAATGCCCGATAGATCAGGGCGTAACCATCAATGAGGAATAGGCGGGGCGACGAGGGGAGTTGTACGTCGGGCACGTGGTGTTCGAACTCCGTCTGTAGTGGAGATGGCGATTGTCAGACGTTGATGTCCGGCTGGCATTGTAGAAGGTACACTGCCAACACGTCACCAGATGTCATCGCCCCGACGTGGTATAAGGGCACACCCGCCACTACTCGCGCGTTGAGACCGAGACGGCTGAAAACACCACCGCCTGCCGGTGAGCGGCAGGCGGAGGCAGGCTTGGACGGCCAACGAATGTGTTGCGTGCGCTAGACGCGCTGGACGTTCGTCGCGTGGAGTCCTTTGGCACCAGTCTGGATCTCGAACTCGACTTCCTGCCCTTCGGCGAGGGTTTTGAACCCGTCCATCATGATCGCCGAGAAATGCACAAACACATCTTCGCCGCCTTCCTGTTCAATGAAGCCATAGCCCTTCGCGTCATTGAACCACTTCACTTTCCCTCTGGCCATGCAAGCTGCCTCCTACGGGGTGAACCGAGCCCGCGACTTTTGTGCAGCGGGGCAAACCGACCCCGGTTTGCGGCCCCTATATAGACGCAGCATGCAAATTTGTCAAGAGAACGCTATGTCCCGCAACGAGATACCGTACCAAACCCGACTATGAGCATGGGAAAACAAATGGCGTTGTCGGAATGTGTAATGTGACCCGCATCACAGTCTTACGTCGCTTCTAGCGAGACAGTTCGCGGCGCACCAATGCGTCGAACTCGGCCTCGCTGCCAACGGTCATTCGCCATCGGCCGAATCCCGTCTGGTCGATGAAAACGATCTGCAGCCGGTATCGACGATAATCCCAGACTTGGGTGCGGCCTCGTTGGTTCATGTCCGTCGTGTTCGGCTCGTAGTACTGATCCGGCGCTCCGAGTGCGACAAACACGCGACCTCGGTCGGTCAACCAGCCAGTCTCACCTTCCTCGCGGAATCGGGTGTTCGCCTCGGCAATGCGTGCGAAATAGTCACGCATGGCCTCGTTGACAGGGGTGGCAGGGTCTGGGTCAGTCTCTCGGACAAACTCTGCCCATACGCCAGCCCGGGCGTCAGGCGGTGCGTCGCGGAGCGCTTGGAGTCTCGCAGAGGAACCGAAGTATCGAAGGTAGCTGACCATTTCGCTGAACGTCGCTACTGGCAGATCTTCGCCGAACGTTACGAAGACAGGCGCCTTGGTTGTGTCCGAGCGTCCCGCTACAACAACGGTCATCGTCAACGCTCCAACACCGAGTCGTGCAATTGGAACACTGATGACGCCACTGAAAAGCGCATCATGGCGAGCGAGGAACGTTGTATCCGACCAGACAGGCGTTGATGCGCTTTCACCGAAAACGGCTGTTGTTATCGGCAGCTTCGCACTATCCGGGGCGTAACCTTCGAGATACACAGATAAAGCTGAATCTTGGCCAAGCGTAAAGGTCGCCTTGGGAGTGGGGACAATTCGTGGGAGTGAGTCCAGTCTGCTTCGTGGGACTGCCTCGTAGACCGGGATGGGAGACGAGAGGGATCCAGCGCGGATCCGCGGGACGTTAACGTTGGCTTCGATCGAGCTCCCTTTTGCTCCAGCGTCATCCCGGAGTGAAAATCCGAGATCGTACGTGCCCGGCTGGACCATTACCATCTGCTGATAGAGCACGCTCTCGTCCGATCGAGATGTTTCCTTGAACGCGGCGACACGGACGATTTGATGGCTCTCGAACCGACGGGCTATCCCATTAGGTGGAGTCAGGGATAGGGTCGCAGAATAGGAGGCACGGTACCGATCGTTTTCACGGACGAATGTCAGTCCGCGACTGGGAACCGATACAGTGAGTACAAACAGCGTCGAATCCGCGAACTTGCTCCCGAGAAACGATACGCTACCGACAAAGGGAGTATCGCCACCTTCGGCGAGGAGTCCCATTTGTCGGTACAGCTTCACCGCTTCTGGCTGACTGGGCGGAGTTTGGCTCGGTGCGGTAGCCCGGTGAGTTGGTTGTTGATCCGGGGAGGGCGCCTGCGACGGAGGATGGCCACGCCCGCAAGCTGTTGACGAGCCAGTAAGAACTACAAGGAGCCAGAGAGCGACAACTACGCGTGACATGTTCAGGCCATCGGGGTCGCATAGCTACCTCCAACTTTCGTCCTGGTTGCCGGAGATCGCTTGCCGGTAGGGTTCTGTCGGATTAGGTTCGCCGCGTGTCGCGCGATACGCTTGTAGGTACCACGCTTGCCGGGTACAGCATAAAGGACATGGTCGGGGAGGGTGGAACCTCCGCCGTCTACCGTGCTGATCATCCTCAGCACGGAGTTGTCGCATTGAAGGTACTGCGGGAAAAGCTCAGGCAAGATAGGACTGCAGTTGCCCGTTTCACTCGCGAAGCGAAGTTCGGAACCCGTGTTCAGCACCCGAATGTGGTGCGGACTATCGAAACGGGAGAGTCCGGACCTGGGTTGCACTACCTCGCGATTGAGTGGGCCGCGGGGGAGATCCTCGAGCGCTACGCCAAGCGAAATGCCCCGCTGCCGCGTGATGAGGTCGCTCGCATTGTCATGCAGATCGGCGATGCGGTTCAAGCTGCCCATGCTGCTGGCATTGTCCATCGCGATTTGAAGCCTGACAATGTGATGTACGATCCGGAATCGCATCAGGTCAAGCTCCTCGATTTCGGAATTGCAGCGGCCACTGATACTGCCCCTGATGAGCGCCTGACACGCGCAGGGTTTTTCGTCGGGACGCTAATGTATGTCGCGCCCGAGGCGCTCAGCGGTGAGCTCGTAACGCCGGCTGCTGATCAGTACAGCCTCGCCACCATCGCGTACTTTCTGCTAACCGGTTGCCTCCCATATCTCGCCAAGACCCCGCGTGAAATGTTCACGCAGCTCTTGTCGCAGCCACCGATCGCGCTGAATAAGGCGCGGCCGAATCTTCAATTCGGGCCGCAGGTTGAAGCGGTAATTATGCGCGGGCTCGCGAAGCAGCCGACTGATCGGTATCCCGATGTGATTACCTTCGCAACGGAACTCCGAAAGGCTCTTCTTTCCACGGCTGTCGACGACGGTGGATTTCTCGCGAAGATGAAGGGTCTGTTCCGCCCGAAATAGCTCGCTGATACCACTGCGGCAAGCTGGCGTAGCCAATTCCGCGCGGCTCTGAGGTTAGGCGGCTTGATCTCCGCGCAGGTCGGCGGGGTCGATCGGGAGCCAGATTGTGAAGACGGAGCCGCGTCCGAGCTCACTCTCGACACTTATATCGCCTCCAAGCAGACGAGCGAGGCGCCGCGATATGGATAGTCCGAGCCCGGTACCACGGCGCATCGAGTCTCCTCGAGGGCCAGCATTTACCTGCTCGAACTCATCGAAGATTCGTTCGCGGTCTTTCTCTGCGATTCCGACGCCGCTGTCGGCTACTTGCAGAGCAATCCAGAGTGTCTCGGAACTTGATGACGAGAGTGGCTCCGCATCTGCGTTCTGAGGATTGCGCCGAACCAACTTTCCGCGAACAGCAATACCGCCGTCATTGGTGAACTTCACCGCGTTGCCTAACAAGTTGATAAGGATCTGACGAAGGTGGGTCGGATCGGTACGGATGCGCGGGAGTGTTGCTCCGACCGCAAGCGAGAAACTGAGTCCTTTCTCAGTCATGAGAGGTTCAACTTCGCTCGCTACATCGAACACAAATGGCCGGAGCTCGACTGGTTCTGTATGAACCTCGAGGCGACCAGCTGCCATCTTCGCTAGATCCAAGACCTGGTCAACAAGGTGACGAAGGTGATTCGCGGATGCTTCGATCCGTTCGACCGGGCCTGTTTGACGAGAATTAAGCGGTCCATACACCCCGTCGCGCAGCAAATCCACAAAACCAACAATTGCATTGAGCGGCGTCCGGAGCTCGTGCGAAACGTTGGCGAGGAATTCGCTTTTCGCGCGATTCGCGCGAAGCAGTTCCGCGGAAAGATGCTCAAGCTCGCTGGATCGATCAGCAATCCGGCTGGCCTCTCGGCGCTCGAGCAGGAGTCCGATACCCAAGCCGACAATTGCGCCAAGGCCTACGACCCAAAGAGCAATTCGCACTCCGCGTCCAGATGGTGTATAGGTCGTGGTTACAAGCCATTTCGCGCCGAATGGAGTTACAACTGAGCGTTCGACACTTCGCTGTCGATTCTTAGGTTCACTATCCGGAAGGAAGAGGAGAGTATCCGAGGGTGTAGTGACTGTTATACCGACAGAGCCAGAATGTTTTTGGTGGCGGAGGAGATTGGTCAGTGAGTCCAGGGAAACCAGTGCTATAACCGATGAACTAGATCGACTTCCGAGCGACTGCACGAGCCACAGCATGGCGCGTCCATTGTGGTGCATTACGACCGCCTTCGGACCTACGGCGCCATGGTACTTCGCGAGCTTCGCAATGGTGCTCGAATCCACGGCATACTGAACATCTCGTCGACCCAACTGTGCTATCGTATAGCCACGCGAATTTCGAGTGATAGCCCAGAGTTGGTCGAATTGATCGCTACCGAGGTCCGTTAAGGTCTCAGACGTATCACGGGGTTGCCTGAGTGCGAGGGAGTCTCCTATCTGCGTTTCAGCTACGCGGTCAATTGCTTGAACTCGTGTGACCTGCCGTAGTAGAAAGACTTCAACGAGGGTCGCAGTCTCAGATGCCGTCAACGCCGCCCGATCTTGTTCAGCTTGCGTCATCTCGTGGTCTGCACGGAGGAAACCAACGACTACGAATGCCAGAGCGACAAGAAGCGCGACGGGTGCGAGACG
>Ga0310811_10002180_pt1 | contig 24413 bp, 19 predicted proteins | sample YCmetagenome_FD_207642 | JGI IMG/M metagenome (GOLD analysis project Ga0310811, IMG submission 207642) | Soil microbial communities from experimental microcosm in Duke University, North Carolina, United States - YC | ecosystem: Engineered > Artificial ecosystem > Soil microcosm > Unclassified ... | reverse complement strand
TGCGCCACCTCCATGAACTCGGCAAGCTGCGCGATCCTGGCCGGAACCGGCACTGCCTCGGCCTTGAGTTTGCCCGGCCAGCCGCGCCCGTCCCACTGCTCGTACGCGGCTCCGATCGCCTCGCGGACGTCAGCCGGCAGGCCGAGTTGCTCGGCCAGTGTCTGCGCCAGTTGAGCGTGCTGGGAGATCATCCCGTCGAGATCGCGGTGCCCGGTTAGCGCGAACTCAAGCCCAACCCGGAACCGGTACAGCGGCGGGTTGCCCGCCCCGATCAGCCGCATGGTCGCCAGCGCCCCGCGCACGCTGCCCAGCTCATGGGTGTACTTCCCCGATTTCAGCGTTATGTCGTCGCCGAACCACTTCGCCTGCTCGTGGGCGTCGGCGTGACAGCCGACGTTAACCAGCAGCGCGGTGTAGTAGACCGCCGCCCGGTGCTGCTCGTCCAGGCCCAGTCGCTCGGCGAGCCGCAGCGCGATCAGGCACTGGCGCAGGACGTGCTCCATCGGCTGGCCGAAGCCTAGGTCCACGCCGAGGGACAGGGACGCTACAAGCTCGGCCAGCCGCACCCGCGACGGCCCGAGACCTTCCATTGGCAAAGCGTAACCCCAGGCAGGCTCCGCACAGCGGCGGCGAAGATGGGGTGATCACCCCATGACTCCAGTGCGGCAGTCTCGTTACGTTCCGTAGACAAGCGTTCTCCGAGACCGCGGAGCGCCCCGCACGAAGTGAGGCAGTCATGTCCGTTCGAGCCAGCCTTTTCGCCGCGACGTACGACCGGCAGATTCGCAAGACCGAGGAGGCCGGGCTGCGCGCCATGCGCCAGCGGCTGCTGGCCGACGCTACCGGCCAGGTCATCGAGATCGGCGCGGGTACCGGGGCGAACCTGCCCTGCTACGGCCCAGAGGTCGAGTCACTGACAGTGACGGAACCGCTGACCCCGATGATGCGCAAGCTGGAGCGCCGGGTCCGTGACGGCAGCAGCTCGGCCAAGGTGCTGCGCGCGCCCGCGGAAGACCTCCCGTTCGACAGCGAAACTTTCGACGTGGCCGTCTCGACGCTCGTGCTGTGCGGCGTCGACGACCAGCCGAGGGCCGTGCGCGAACTATGGCGGGTGCTGCGGCCTGGCGGCAGGCTCTTGTTCCTCGAGCACGTCCGTTCCGACGACCCTGCGACGGCACGCCTGCAGAACAGGCTGAACTGGCTCAACCGCATCGTGGTCTGCTGTGACCTCAACCGCCCGACGCTCACCACGATCAGGCAGGCGGGCTTCACCGTCACCTGGCTTGAGCACACCACGCTGCCGAAAGCGCCGAAGTTCGTGGGCCCGGCCATCATGGGCGTGGCGACCAAGTGACGGGTCAGGCCTCGCGGAGCGGGGCCGGCCCCGTCGAGCCCCGGACGACTAGTTCTGGTTCGAAGAGGAGTTCCTCCGGGTGGGCGATCACCGTTTCCATCTGGTTGACCAGCAGGGCCACGGCTGACCGGCCCATCGACTGGATCGGCTGGCGGACCGTGGTGAGCGGCGGGTCGGTGCAGTTCAGCCAGGCCGAGTCGTCGTAGCCGACCACGGAAACGTCACCAGGCACGGTCAGGCCCGCCCGGCGGACCGCGCGGATCGCGCCGAGCGCGAGGACGTCGCTGGCGCAGATGACGCCGGTCACGCCTTCGCGCAGCATCCTGGTGGTGGCCGCCTGGCCGCCCTCCAGGGAGAACAGGGCGTGCTCGACCGCGGCCGCACTGATCCCCGCCTGCTCTGCGGCCTCGGTGAAGGCGGCGAGCTTGCGGCGCGACGGCATGTGATCCTCCGGGCCGAGCACCAGGCCGATGCGCTCGTGGCCGAGCGCGGAAAGATGGGTGAACGCCTGGACGGCGGCCGACGCGTCGTCGGTGGACACGCACGGGAAGCCGAGGTTGTCGACCGCCGCGTTGATCAGCACGACCGGGACGCCCCTGGCGCGCAGCAGCCGGTAGTGCTCGTGCGGTGCGGCCGCCTCGTGGTAGTTGCCGCCCGCGAACACCACACCGGACGCATGCTGCTCGAGCAGCATGTCCACGTAGTTGGCCTCGGACATGCCGCCTGCGGCGCGCGTGCAGAGCACGGGGGTGAAGCCGCGCTGCGCAAGGTTGGCCCCGATGACCTCGGCCAGCGCGGGGAAGATCGGATTCTGCACTTCGGGCACGACAAGGCCGATCAGCCGGGCTCGCTGGCCGCGGAGCTTGCTCGGCCGCTCGTAGCCGAGCACGTCCAGGGCGGTGAGCACCGCTTCCCTGGTGCTGTCGGATACGCCGGCCTTGCCGTTGAGCACGCGGCTCACGGTTGCCTCGCTGACTCCGACCTTCTTCGCCACCTCGGCCAGCCGCCGGGCAGGAGTACGCGTCATGCCGCAAGAGTACGTCATATCAACGCAAAAAATTGCGTTATCAGAGAGATATCTTTACTGCTCACCGACTGCCAGCCATCTTCGTTACACGTCAGTAATCGCAGGCCACCGCGTTATGGGCGGAATCTGGCAGGCAGGACGGGCAGAGTCACAGACCTGCGTATGAATGTCATTTCTTTGCAGCGGATCATCAGGATCTTGCCGGTAGATGTCTGGCTATGTATGTTCACCCTAACGGCGACGGTGCCCGGCCGAGTAACCGCAGACTCCGCCAGGGTGTGCGGGCTCCGGCGGGCAGGCCCATCGCCACGTTCAGCCCAAGGAAGGGATGGAGCGATGAGCAGTATGTACTACCGACTGCGCCACCGCCCAGTGGTCGCGGCCGTCGCCGTGGCGGGATTCGTCCTCGCCGCGGCGGCCTGCTCAAGCAACTCGGCTTCGAGTAACGGCTCAGGCGGGTCAGGCGCGTCCGGCGGCAAGGTCACGATCAGCATCAACTGCGCGCCGCCGGCGGCACAGCAGCCCGTGCAGCACAAGGAGTGGCTGGCGGACATAGCCATCTTCGAGAAGGCCAACCCCAACATCACGGTCAACAGCATCTACAACTACCCGTGCGAGCAGACCGCGTCGTTCACCGCGATGCTGCGCGCCGGGAACGAGCCAGACATCTTCTACACCTACTTCACTGACCTGCCGCAGGTGCTCCTCGCGGGCCAGGCGGCGGACATCACCCCGTACGTGAACACGAAGACCGTCCCGAACCTGAATGACATCGACCCGACCGCGATGAAGGCGGTGACGGCGGGCAAGACGCTCTACGGCCTGCCGACCTCCAACTACACGCAGGGCCTGATCTACAACAGGAAGCTCTTCACCGAGGCCGGGCTCAACCCCGACCAGCCGCCGACCACCTGGGCGCAAGTCGAGCAGGACGCCAAGGCCATCGCCAAGCTCGGCAACGGGATCGAAGGCTGGGGCGACTACAGCGCCGGCAACAACGGCGGCTGGCACTTCTCCTCCTACATCGACGCCGTGGGCGGCAGCATGGTGAACAACACCACCGCTCCCCCGACGGCGAGCTTCAACACCAGCGACGCGCAGCAGGTCCTGCAGACACTGCACAACCTGCGGTTCACCGACAACGCGATGAGCGCCACGCAGGGCCTGGCCTGGGGCACGCTGCAGCAGCAGTTCGGCGCGGGCAAGCTCGGCATGTACATCGCGGCACCGGACGACGTCTATAACGTGATCGTGCCGACGGACAAGGGCAACCTCGGTGACATCGGGATGGGCCCGCTGCCCAGTCTGACCGGCACCCCGGCCGCCTCGCTATCCGGTGGTAACGACTACATGTTCGCCAAGCACGACACCCCGGCGCAGATCCAGGCTGGCCTCAAGTGGATCGCCTTCGAAGACTTGACGCCAGGCAGCGGCCAGTTCAACTTCTCCCGGCAGAAGACGGACGGGTTCACGGTCGGCTTCCCGGAGCCGCAGATCATGGTCGGCGCCACCGGTGACAAGGTCAACCAGCTACGGAACCAGTACGCGACGATCAACACGGCGTACTACAAGCCGTTCGTCGACGCGCAGGAGAAGGGTGCCGGGGAGCCGACCGACGCCCAGGCCGTCTACAAGACGCTGGACCCGGTCATGCTCGCGGTGCTGACCGAGCCGAACGCGAACATCCCGGCGCTGCTCAAGACGGCGGCGTCCAACGTCAACACGATCCTGGCGAATGCTGGGTGACACGAGAAACCACCACCCGTTCTGACATCTCATTCTCGTTAACCCCCGAACAGCCGAGCCCGGGGCGGGCGATCTCAGCCGCCCGCCCCGGGTCCGGCCCAGGAAACTGACAGGAGAGGCCAATGACGAACGTTGTCACCAGCGTCGCGCGGCGCGCGGCCGCCCCCTCACCAAAAAGACGGGCGGCGGGTGGCAAGCGGCCGCAGGCGCTGCTGCCGCAGGCGCGGCGCAACGGCGCGGCCTGGGCGTTCCTCATCGGGGCGGTGCTGTGCTTCTCCTTCTTCTCCTGGTATCCGATCGTCCGCGAAGTCATCATGAGCTTCCAGAAGCCGGTGTACGGGGGCGGCAACACGTGGGCCGGCTGGTCGAACTATGTCCGGATATTTCGTGACCCGACCTTCTGGCAGGCGTGGCGGAACACCCTCGAGTTCACGCTGCTCGCGCTGGTCATCGGGTTCATCATTCCGTTCGTGGTCGCGATCGTGCTCAACGAGCTGCGGCACGCGCGCGGGTACCTGCGGGTGCTCGTCTACCTGCCGGTGATGCTGCCGCCCGCGTCCGCGCTCGTGCTGTTCGCCTACTTCTACAACCCGCAGTACGGGCTGTTCGACGACGTGCTGCGCCTGCTGCACCTGCCGACGTCGCAGTGGGTGCTCCAGCCGGGCACTGGGTTCGTCAGCACCGCGATGCTGTCCGTTGTTATCGCGTCGACCTGGATGAACATGGGCAGCGCGACGCTCATCTACCTGGCCGCGCTGCAGAACATCCCCGGTGAGCTGTACGAGGCCGCCGAGCTCGAAGGCGCGGGGATTCTGCGCAGGATCCGGCACGTGACGATCCCGCAGACCCGGCTGATCCTGGTCCTGCTGCTGATGCTGCAGGTCGTGGCGACCATGCAGATGTTCATCGAGTCGTTCGTGCTGACCAACGGCGGCGGTGGCGTGGGAAACAACACGCTGTCCGTGGTGATGCTCATCTACCAGTACGCGTTCGCGATGAGCGGCGCGAGCAACTACAACAGCGCTTCGGCACTCGGCGTGGTCCTCATGCTGGTGCTCGCCGTGTTCTCCGGCGGGTTCCTGTGGGCCACCCGCGAGCGCAGCTAAGGGGTACTGCGTCTCATGGCCAGCATTTTTACCGCTAACAGGTCCATCCGGACTTCCCGGCCCCGGGTGTCGAGGGCGTCTCGGGCCGCCCGCCGCCCGACGGTCTCGACCAGGACGCTGATCTCCGACGTCTCGCTGAACCGGCGGCAAGGCAAGATCATCTACCGGGTCGTGCTGACCTTGGTGATCGTGGTGTTCACGCTGGTGTTCATCGGGCCGCTGTACTTCCTGTTCAGCGACGGGCTCAAGTCGACCCAGGAAGCGATCGCGACCCCGCCGACGCTCTACCCGCATCACATCTACCCCGGCAGTTACGTGCAGTCGTGGAACCGGCTCGACGTGGGGCTGATGCTGTGGAACTCGGTGTACTACGCGTTCGGGGCGCTGGCGTTCCAGCTTGTCTTCGACGTGGCCGCCGCGTACTCGCTGTCCAAGCTGCGGCCGGTGCTTGGCAACGTCGTGCTGTTCCTGATGCTCGCCACGCTGATGATCCCCACCACGGTGCTCGTGGTGCCGCAGTACGTGACGGTGGCCTCGCTGCCGTTCGTGCACTGGAACCTGATCGGCTCTCCCGCCGCCATCTGGCTGCCTTCGGTGGCTAACGCCTTCAACATCTTCCTGCTCAAGCGCTTCTTCGACTCCATCCCCGCGGACTACATCGACGCGGCCGCGGTAGATGGCGCGTCACCGGTGATGATCCTGTGGAAGATCGTCTTGCCCATCTCGCGGCCGATCATCGGCGTCGTCTCGATCTTCGCGCTGGTGGCGGTCTGGAAGGACTTCTTGTGGCCGCTGCTCGTCGAGTACGGCTACACCCCCACGCGGGAGACGCTGAACGTCGGCATCTGGCAGGCGGCGATCGGCACGCCGCAAAACCTGCTGATCGCGGCCTCCGCGATGGCCGCGGTGCCGACGATCGTGTTCTTCCTCATCTTCCAGCGCAACATCATGGCTGGCCTTACCGCTGGCGGCATCAGGGGCTGACCTCTTCTGCTGTTTCTCCTGCCCTCGCCTTGTCTTGTCTCCTCCCGGCCTTGTCGCGTGCCGTTTTCGCAACTGGAGGTTCTTCGTGAACATGCCGTCCGCACCCATGCCGTCAGCCGACTCCTGGTGGCAGAGTGCCGCGATCTACCAGCTCTACGTGCGCAGCTTCGCTGACGGCAACGGTGACGGCATCGGCGACCTTGCGGGCGTGCGGGCTCACCTGCCGTACTTGGCCGCGCTGGGGATCGACGCGATCTGGTTCAACCCGTGGTACCCGTCGCCGATGGCCGATGCCGGGTACGACATCTCGGACTACCGGTCGATTGACCCGGTCTTCGGCACGCTCGCCGAGGCCGACGCGCTGATCGCCGAGGCGCACGCGCACGGGATCAAGATCATCATTGACGTGGTCCCTAATCACGGCTCTGACCAGCACCCCTGGTTCCTCGCGGCGCTGGCGGCCGGGCCGGGCTCGGCCGAGCGGTCGCGCTTCTGGTTCCGGCCGGGGCGAGGGGACCATGGTGAGCTGCCGCCGAACAACTGGCAGTCGATCTTCGGCGGGCCCGCGTGGACGCGGGTGACCGAGGCGGACGGGTCGCCGGGCGAGTGGTACCTGCACCTGTTCGCCCCTGAGCAGCCGGACTTCAACTGGGCTTCGCCCGACGTGCGGCTTGAGTTCGAAGACGTGCTGCGGTTCTGGTTCGCGCGCGGCGTCGACGGCATCAGGATCGACTCGGCCGCGCTGCTGTGCAAGGACGCGTCCCTGCCGGACGTCACCGGCGCGGAACCGCCAGGGCCTGCGCACCCGTACACCGACCGGGACGACGTGCACCTTATTTACCAGTCATGGCGCGCGATTGCCGACTCCTACAGTGCCAGCCAACACGGGGGGCGGATGCTCATCGGGGAGATCTGGCTGCCGGACGCCGCGCGACTCGCCCGCTACGTGGGGCCAGGCGAGCTGCACACCGTGTTCAACTTCCCGTACCTGAACTGCCCGTGGGACGCGGGCGCGCTGCGCGAGGTCATCGACCAGACGCTTGCGCTGTCCGCGGGCGCCCCGGCCACCTGGGTGCTCTCCAACCACGACGTGGACCGGGTGGTGTCCAGGTACGGCCGGGCCGACACGTCGTTCGACCTGGAGCGGCGGCCCTACTTCCACGCTTTCCCCGTTGACCTGCCCCTGGGCACCCGGCGCGCGCGGGCGGCAGCGCTCCTGACGATGGCCCTGCCCGGCTCGGTCTACATCTACCAAGGCGAGGAGCTCGGCCTGTGGGAGGTGCAGGACATCCCGGACGAGCTACGGCAGGACCCGATCTGGGCGCGGACGCACGGCGCCGACCCCGGCCGGGACGGGTGCCGGGTGCCGCTGCCGTGGTCGGGCATGGAGCCGCCGTTCGGCTTCTCGCCCTTTGGTGCCGCCGCAGACCCGTGGCTGCCGCAGCCGAAGGACTGGCGTGACCTGACGGTATCGGCCTCGTCTGGTAACCCGGACTCCATGCTCACGCTGTACCGGGATGCGCTGCGCATCCGCCGGTCCTCCCCCGAGCTCGGCGACGGGCCGATGACCTGGCAGCCGACGGCGGACGGGGTCCTGGCCTTCGACCGGGCCCCGCATGGCGCCGGCGGGTTGCGCTGCGTCGCTAACTTGTCGGCGGCGCCGGTCGCCTTGCCGGCTAACGCCGCGCTCCTGCTGTCCAGCGGGCCGCTCAGCGGCGGCCTGCTACCACCGGACACCACGGCCTGGCTGCGTCTCGGCTGAGCACCCTGTTTTCTCGGCTGGTCACTGGACCAGAGTCGGATCCGGCCACCGGCGGTTCAGGCCGCGCGGCACTGACCCTCTTTCGCGGAGGCCACGGGCTAGCGTCCTTGCAGGAGGTCTTGCCCGGCCACGCACGACTCCTCGTAAATTCATCCAGAACGGAGGCTGGTTTCACCTGTGCCCCGCCATGGCACGCCTTCGGCGAATTAGCCGGCGAGGGCGGCGGCGATCAGCACCGTCGTGGCGCTGACCTGGAGGATGGCGCCGAAGACGTCGCCTGTCATCCCTCCGAGCCGCCGCGCCGCTGTCCGCTGCACCAGCCAGCCAGCGAGCAGCCCGGCGCAGGTGGCGGCAAGCCCGCGCAGCGCGAGCGCGGGGCCGCCCGCAGTGAGCCCGGCGGCTGCGACGGCGCAGGCCAGCACGGCGACCGTGAGCGCGCGCTCGGCCGCCGTGGTCCGGCCAGCGACGAGGGCACCGAACCCGCCAGGCCGGGCGGCCGGGGCCGACGTCGCGACGACGACCGAAACGCGGCCGGTGACCTCGGCGAGGAGCAGCGCGGCGGCGGCTAGCGGGAGCCCGCGCACCGCGGCGACCGCTGTCACCTGGATGAGCAGCGTCAAGACGAGCGCGCCGACGCCCATCGGGCCGATGTCGGAGCGGCGCATGATCTCCAGGGCGTCGGCGGCGGGCCGGCGGCTGCCAAGCCCGTCGGCAGTGTCGGCGAGCCCGTCGAGATGCAGGCCGCCGGTGAGAACGGCGGCCGCCGTGACCGCGAGCGCCGCCCCGAGCAGCCGCCCCGGGCCGGTTGGGTTGAGGCTGCCGACGGCCAGCACCACCCCGGCGCCGATACCGCCAAGCAGCACTCCCACGGCCGGCAGCCACAGGATCGCGCGGGCCGCGACCTCGTCGTCGAGTACCCCGCTCACCCCGGCGGGGATAGCCGTGAAGAGGCTCAGCGCGACCCGCCAGGCCGGCTGGTGTCGTTCGCGCATTACCGCAGCCGCCGCGCGATGCCGGCGGTGCACAGCCAGACCTGCTCGCACTCGGCGGCGATGCGCGCGTTGAGCTTGCCGAGTTCGTCGCGGTAGCGGAGCCCGGAGACGGTAGCGGGGACAACCCCCGAGCCGACCTCGTTGCTGACCGCGACCACCACCCGCCTGGTGAACTGCCAGGCGTGCAGCAGCCCGTCCACGCGTGCGGCGAGTTCCTTGTCGGCGTCCGCGTCTCCCGACCAGAGCCCGCATTCGTCCATCACCCCGGCCAGCCAGGTCGACAGGCAGTCGATGAGGACGGGGCTCGCGTGCCGCGCGGGCGAGCGGTCGGCACCAGCGAGCACGCCCTCCAGGTCGAGGGTTTCCAGCGTGGTCCAGTGCACAGGGCGGCGCTCCTGGTGGAGCCGCACCCGTTCGGCCCAGGAAGGATCGGTCTCGTCCACCGGGAGGCCGCAGGCCACGTAATCGACCCGCTCCCGGTCACCGAGCATCCGCTCGGCCGTCACCGACTTCCCCGACCGCGCGCCGCCGAGGACAAGCACCCGGAATGGCCGCCCGCGCCGTGGCCGCCCCGGCCACGGCAGCAGCCCAGGCACGGCAAGCGGCCTGGGCCCCCCGTCACGGACCAGCCGCATCATGCGAATCAGGAGACCATGCCCCGGCGCGCCCGTCAACTTGTGAAGACACCCAACGGAGCGCAACGAGGGGGTCACGGAGAGATCACTGAGGCGGCCGTTAAGGTTGTCACATCGGGCGCTTGCCCGCCGGGTGAGTGTCCTGACGCCATCGTCGACTGTCAGGAGACCGCAGCGTGGCCTACGACCCATACGGTACTGGTGACTTCGGTGCCAGCCCCTTCGACGACATATTCGCGCGTTTCTTCGGCGGCTCGGTGCCGCAGCGGCCGGCGCAGCGGATCGACATCGGTCAGCTGCTCACCACCCAGGCCCGCGAAGTAATCAGGGACGCCGCCGCCCAGGCGGCGCGCTGGGGCGACCCTGATCTCGACACCGACCACCTGCTGTGGGCCGTGATGCGGCAGGACCCGGTCCGCCGGCTGCTCATCGCGGCGGGCGCGGACCCGGATGCCATCGCGCGGGCGATAGAGTCCCAGGCTGAGACGGGCCAGCCCCGCGACGAGGTCCCGAACCTGACGCCGGCCGCCAAGCGGGCGCTGCTCGACGCCCGGCAGATCTCCCGCGCCCTCGGCTCGTCGTATATCGGTCCCGAGCACCTGTTGTTCGCGCTCGCGGTTAACCCGGAATCAGTCGCGGGCCGGATGCTGCGCGACGCGCGGGTTACGCCGGAGGCGCTGCAAGAGGCGGTGACGGGCCGGGGTGCCGGCGGCGCAGGCGCCGGGCGGAAGCCGCCGTCGGACACCCCGACGCTCGACCAGTTCGGCACCGACCTGACGGCGATGGCCCGCGAGGGCAATGTCGACCCGGTGGTCGGCCGCGAGCAGGAGATCGAGCAGACGGTCGAGGTGCTGTCGCGCCGTACGAAGAACAACCCGGTGCTCATTGGCGAGCCGGGCGTCGGAAAGACGGCGATCGTCGAGGGCATCGCGCAGCGGATCGTCGACGGGGACGTGCCTGACACGCTGCGGGACAAGCGCCTCGTCCAGATAGACCTCGGCGGCATGGTCGCCGGAACCAGGTACCGGGGTGACTTCGAGGAACGGTTGAAGAAGGTCATCGAGGAGATCCGCGCCAACCGCGACGAGCTGGTCATCTTCATCGACGAGCTGCACACCGTCGTGGGCGCGGGGGCCGGGGAAGGCTCGATGGACGCGGCGAACATGCTCAAGCCGGCCCTCGCCCGGGGTGAGCTGCATATCGTCGGCGCAACCACGATCGACGAGTACCGCAAGGACATCGAGAAAGACGCCGCCCTCGAACGGCGGTTCCAGCCAGTGCTGGTTCCAGAGCCGTCGGTGAGCGACACCATTGAGATCCTCCGGGGCCTGCGCGACCGCTACGAGGCGCATCACCAGGTCCGCTTCACCGACGAGGCGCTGGTCGCGGCGGCGGAGCTGTCGGATAGGTACATCACCGACCGGTTCCTGCCGGACAAGGCGATCGACCTCATCGACCAAGCGGGCGCCCGGGTCCGGCTGAAGACCAAGACCCCGCCACGGGACCGGCGCGAGGCCGAGCGGCGGCTGAGCCAGCTGCAGCGGGAGAAAGAGGAGGCGGTGGCCACAGAGGATTACGCACGGGCCGCCGAGCTGCGCGACCAGATCGACGCGCTGAGCCAGCAGACCGACAGCGACGCCGGCGATGCGGAGGCGAAGACCATCCCCGAGGTCGGCACCGCTGACATCGCGGAAGTCGTGTCCAGGGCGACCGGTATCCCCGTGACGCAGCTGACCCAGGAGGAGAAGGACCGGCTGCTCCAGCTGGAAGGGCACTTGCATCAGCGGGTCATCGGACAGGACGACGCGGTCGCGGCCGTGGCGGAATCGGTCCGCCGCTCCCGCGCGGGCCTGGCCGACCCGGACCGTCCCATCGGCAGCTTCCTCTTCCTCGGCCCCACCGGCGTCGGGAAGACCGAGCTGGCCCGGGCCCTGGCGGAGGCCCTGTTCGGCAGCCAGGACCGGATGATTCGCATCGACATGAGCGAGTTCCAGGAGCGGCACACGGTCAGCCGCCTGGTCGGTGCCCCGCCCGGTTACGTCGGCTATGAGGAGGCGGGCCAGCTCACCGAAGCCGTCCGCCGTACCCCGTACGCCGTCCTGCTCCTCGACGAGATAGAGAAGGCGCACCCGGACGTCTTCAACATCCTGCTGCAGGTGCTCGACGACGGCCGGCTCACCGACGGGCAGGGCCGCACGGTCGACTTCAAGAACACCGTCGTGATCATGACGAGCAACCTCGGCTCTGACGTGATCGGCAGGCGCAGGCTGGGCTTCGACGGCCCCGCAGACGCCGCGTCCTCGGGGGAGGCCGAGCAGCGCAACCGGATCATGTCCAGGCTGCGTGAGTCGTTCCGCCCGGAGTTCCTCAACCGCATCGACGAGATCATCGTCTTCCGGCAACTCGACGAGACACAGCTGCGGCAGATCACCAGCCTGCTGCTTGAGGAGACCACCCGCCGCCTGCACGCACAGGACATCACGGTGGAGTTCACGACCGAGGCGACCGACTGGCTCGCCAGGCGCGGCTTCCAACCCGAGTTCGGTGCCCGCCCGCTGCGCCGCACGATCCAGCGGGAGGTCGACAACAAGCTGTCCTCGATGCTGCTCGACGGCCGCCTGCTGCCCGGCCAGCACGTGACCGTCGCCGCCGAAGGCGACAGTCTCGCGTTCCGCGTGACCGACCGGGACCAGGCCCAAATCCCGGCCCAGGCCGCCCAGACCGACCAGGAGGCAGCCTCTCGCCAAGGCTGAGCTCGTCCGCGAACTCCGCTGACCACGGATAGGTTGGCGGAATGACGTCTCTCGCCGCGCGGGTCAGGGACGCCCTCGACCTGGAACTCGCCGAGTTGCGTGACGTGGGCGGTCAGCACGGGTACCGCCACGTGACCGGGACGCTGGCCGACGGACGGCGGGTTTTCGCCAAGGCCGCGCCGGAGCCCGGCCCCGGGGCCGCAGCGGCGTTCGCGGAGGAGGCGTTCACAGAGGAGGCATTCGCGGCGGCGTTCGCGGCCGAGGCCAACGGGCTCCGCTGGCTCGCCGCAGCGGACGGCGGCCCACCTGTTCCCCAGGTCATCGGCGTGGCCGAGGATTTCCTGCTGATCGAGCTGCTCGCGCCGTCGGCGCGGGCCACGGCGACGACAGCCGGCCGGTTTGGTGTGGAGCTCGCCAGGATGCACGCGGCGGGCGCGCCCGCCTTTGGCGCCCCGTGGCCCGGGTACATTGCCTCGCTGCCGCTCGACAACCACGAAGCGGAAGCAGACTGGGGAAGCTGGTACGCGGAGCGCCGGCTCGTTCCTTACCTGCGGCGGGCTCACGACGACGGCGCGCTGTCCCGCGCGGACGTCGACCTAGTGGAAACGGTCATCAGCCGGATCGGCGAACTGGCGGGGCCGGCCGAGCCGCCGAGCCGCATCCACGGCGACCTGTGGTCAGGCAACGTCTTGTGGCCAGGCGGTCGCGGCTGCCTGATCGACCCGGCCGCGCACGGCGGCCACCGGGAAACCGACCTGGCGATGCTTGCCCTGTTCGGCGCCCCGCACCTTACCGAGATCCTCCGGGGCTACACGGAGACAACCCCGCTGGCAGACGGCTGGCAGTCCCGTGTCTCGCTGCACCAGCTGCACCCGCTCCTGGTGCACGTCTGCCTCTTCGGCAGCGGTTACACCGCCCAGCTGCGCGCGGCCGCCCGCACCGCCCTCGCCCGCTAGGTGCTCACCCGGACGATGGTAGATATTTCTGCCCACCCGGGTGGGCAGAAATATCACCATCACCGGTGCCGGCCAACGATTAGCGGATGTTCATGGACGCCCAAGCCGACTGCGGCGTGGACGGGGTGAAGACCAGGAGGACCCGGTCTTCGGCGATGAGGCCGGCGGCTAGCTCATCATCTGACGGGACCGCCCGGCCGTGCTTTTCCCTGATGGCCCGGAACAAGGAGACGTTCGCGGGGACGTCCTCGCGGATCTCCACCGTGGTGGGAATCTCGACGTAGCGCATGCCCGTGGGGTCGTCCACGACCAGTTCCGCCCTCGGGTCGCGGCGGAAGATCGTGTACTTCGCCCGCTTGCGGGTCGTGGAGACGTAGAAGTGCTCGCCATCCCAGTAGAACCAGTTCGGCGACAGGTGCGGACGGCCATCCTTGCGGATGCCGGCCACGATCACGTTGTGGGTTTCGGCCAGGAACGCCTCAAGCGCCGTAGACGATGACATGACATCAACTCTAATACTCTTCTTTATAGATAGAAATAGTCGAATATTTTGCCGATTCGCCGCCTGCGCGCCTGCGATCCGAAGGGTGGGGTTCACGGTGACGGGATGGGCAGAGCACGCGGTCGTTCGGGATACTTGTGCCGTGGACTTTCGCATCACGCGCGATGAGTATGGAGTGCCGCAGGTGCGGGGCACGACCGTTGCGGACGCGTGGGCCGGGATGGGATACGCGTGCGCGCAGGACCGGCTCTTTCAAATGGACTACGACCGGCGGCGGGCGTGCGGGCGATGGGCGGAGGTCGCTGGCTCGGTGGCGCTCGGCGCGGACGTCCTCGCGCGGCGGCTCGGGCTCGCCGCTGCGGCGCAACGCGCCGTTGAGGTGATGTCGCCGCAGGTCAAAGCTGCTTTTGAGGGCTATGCGGCCGGTGTCAACCAGGCGATCGCGGACGGGGCGCTGCCGCTGCCCGCCCGGCATGCCGTCGAGCCGTGGGAGGCGTGGCACTCCGTTGCGGCCTACCTGGTGCGGCACGTGCAGATGGGGCAGTGGCAGCACAAGCTGGCCAACGCGGTCCTGCTCGCGCGGACCGGAATCGACGCGTTCGAGCGCCTTGAGGCCCGGCCGGTCGTGGGGTCGCCGGTCGCGGTGCCGCCCGACGGGCGGCTGACGCACCCGGTCGGCGCGCTGCTCGACGAGGCCCTGGGCGACGTCCAGGGGCACCTCGGGTTTCTCGCGGAAGTCGAGCCAGGGTCCAACGCATGGGCCGTCAGCGGGCGGCGCACCGCGCACGGCGGCGCGGTGATCTGCAACGACTCGCACCGGGCGCTCGACACCCCGAACGTGTACTGGCAGTGCCACCTGGCCTGCCCGGACTTTGACGTCACCGGGGCCACGTTCCCTGGGCTGCCCGGGTTCCCGCACTTCGGGTTCAACGGGTCGGTGGCCTGGGCGATCACGCACGGGGACGCCGACACGCAGGACCTCTACCTGGAGCGCTTCGACGGGACCAGGTACCTGACGCCGTCCGGCTGGGTGGAAGCCGAGGTGCGGCACGAGCGAATCGACGTGCACGGCCGCTCCCCCGTCACCATCTCGGTGTGGGCCACCAGGCACGGGCCTGTCGTGCACGGGCACCCGGAGGACGGCTGGGGCCTGGCGCTCAAGTGGACAGGCACCCACCGGCCCAACCAGGGGTTCGAGTGCCTGCTGCCGATGCTGACCGCCACGTCCGCCGCCGAACTCGCTGCCGCGCAGGACGGCTGGGTCGACCCGGTCAACAACCTGGTGTGCGCCGACACCCGTGGTGACATCGCCTACCAGTGCCGCGGCGAAGTGCCGGTGCGGTCCAGCGACGCGGGACGGCGGCTGCCGGTCCCTGGCTGGGAGGACGCATGCGAATGGATAGGAACGGTCCCGTTCGCCGCCCTGCCGGCCACGCATGACCCCGACGCTGGGTTCGTGATGACCGCCAACAACGCGCTCACCGACGCGTCCGAGCCCTACATCTCCCACACGTTCTCCCAGCCGTGGCGGGCCGAGCGGCTCCGCTCGCTGCTCGCGGACGCGGCAACGCCGAGCGTGGACGACCTGGCCGGGATGCAGGCTGACACGGTATCCCTGCAGGCGCGCGGCTGGGGCCGGCTGCTGAGCCGACTCGGGCCGTTCGAGGACGAGGACGCGGAGGCGGCCAGGACGCTGCTCGCCGGCTTTGACGGAGACCTGACCCTCGACTCCGCCCCGGCGCTGCTGTACGCGTGCTTCTTGCGGGCCCTCGCCGAAGGGCTGTACCGGCCGGTGCTCGGCGCGGAGACCTGGGCGTGGATGGTGTCGGGGGCGCTCGCGCCGATGCTGTCCATGATCCGGCGGTGGCTCGGCAACGACACCTGGGAACTGCTCGGGGGGCCGGTGCCGCAGGGCACGGTCACGTCCGCCGAGGCACGCGACCGGGTCCTCGCCGTGGTGCCGGGCGCGCTCGCCGCCGCGTGGGCAGCGGCGGTCAAGGCCGGCGGGCCTAACCCGCGGCAGTGGCGATGGGGCAGCGCGCACGGCGCGGCCCGCGTGCACCCGCTCGCCGGGCCATTTCCCGGCGCGGCGATGGGCGGCGACGCCGACACCGTCCAGGCGGCAGGCTACGGCTGGCGGCAGGGCAGCCCGTTCACGGTGACGTCGCTATCGGTGTACCGGCAGGTGGTCGACCTCGCCGATCCCGCGTCCGCGAGCTACGTCGTCCCGGGCGGCGCGTCGGGTGACCCGGACAGCCCGCACTTCTCCGACCAGTTGCCGCTGTGGGCTAGCCACCAGCGGATCAACATGGGCTAGGCGCGAGCAGCTAGAAGACGACGACCTGCGCGCCGATCGCCAGGTGCTCGTTGTAGTAGTGCGCGTTCGCGTTCGTCAGGTGCACGCAGCCGTGCGACCAGGCGGTCAGGCTACCGCCGTGAAACGCGATGCCGCCGGCGGCGAAGAACGTCGCCCAGGGCATGGCCTCGTGGTAGATGTTGCTCTGGTAGGTCGGCCCGGCCTTCCACGCCACCTGGAACGTGCCGCGCGGCGTCGGGTGCTGGCCGCCCGGTTTCCCTGGCTCCATCTGCACAGGCCCGAACGTGACCTTGCCCTGCGCCTGCAGCCAGGTGATGTGCCTGGTCAGGTCGACGCACGCGGTTGCCGAGGCAGGGCAGTTCTGGTGGTCGGCAGCGGTCAGCACCAGTTGGACGGGTACCCGCTGCGCGGGACTGCTGCTGTGCCCCTGCTGCCCTCGCTGCCCCTGCTGGCTGATGGAAGGGACAGCGTTCGCCCGCTCGATCGCCGTCGAGGAACTCGGGGATGCGTTCGCCGGAGCTGGTACCGGGGCCGCCGGGCCGGTGCCATCGTTCGCGATTGCGACGGCGGCGACCATCACGGTCACCCCCACCAGAGCGGCGACCGCCGCGGTCACGCCAAGCCGCGTGGGGAATCGCAATTTGCCCCATATTCGCCCTGCCCGTTGCCGCGGAGCGGGATGCGCAAGCGCGCTTAGCGCCTGCCTGCCTGTGCTCACGTCATCACTTCCGCCCCGGTTAGTGACCGCAAAGTACATATTCAGCTACCAACAGTTATCACATCGAAACTTGTCTACGCAGCTAATCGCGCGAGAAAGCGCACGTGTCGAGAGCAAACACTCCCTCGTGACGTGCGGATAAAACACCGGGCAATCGACAACCCGCCCATTTCCCATGGCACATACCCTTTGCCTGTGGCGCTGTTCTGGGATCGGTTGATAGGGGCGCAGCCCGCCCCGCACTGGTGGGTGGTCGCCGTGAGCGCGGCCGTCGCGCTGCTGGTGGTGACCAGCCCCCGGTCGTGGCGGCTGACGCGGATCGCGATCACGATCGCGCACGAGAGCGGGCACGCGGCCGCCTCGCTGCTCTCCGGGCGGAAGCTCGAGGGGATCCGGCTGCACCGGGACACCTCCGGCGAAACGGTCTCACGGGGCAAGGGCAGCGGGCCGGGGATCGTCGTAACCGCGATGGCCGGGTACATAACGCCGCCGCTGCTTGGCGTGGGGGCCGCGGCGCTGCTCGACGCGCATCGCGTCAACTTGCTGCTGTCGCTGTTCGTGGTGCTGCTGGCGGTGACGCTCGTGATGGTGCGCAACTGGTACGGGGTGCTCGCGGTCCTCGTGACCGGAGGAGGACTGTTCGCGGTGATCTGGTTCGCCGATCCGGCCCTGCGCGCGGCATTCGCCTACGCGGTGGCCTGGTTCCTGCTATTCGGCGGGGTACGGCCGGTTGCGGAGCTGGCGCGGACCAGGAACAGGGCCATGCGACTGCCGGCGGGACGGCGCCTGCCGGCCGGCCGGCCACGCCAGGGGATGTCCGACGCGGACCAGCTCGCCTGGCTGACCCGGGTGCCCGCTGGGGCCTGGGTGACGCTGTTCGCGCTGGTCGCGACGGCTGCGTTGGTCCTCGGTGCGCGGCTGCTCATCCCATGGCCAGCGCACCTGCCGACAGCGCACTTCCTTAGCGGAAGATAAGAAGGAACAAAAATCCCCATCAAGTCTCCACACGTTGAACCGGAATGGGGAATTATCCGTTATAAAAGCGGGCAAGGGTGAACTGCACAAGGGGCCCCTATCCGGAGTCGAGGTCGGATAGAGCGGCGATCCCGGACGGAGAGAAGGCATGCCCGATTTGCCGTTGGTCGGCACGGACTTTGCTGGTTACCGACTGCGCTCAGTGCTTGGCCGGGGTGGCATGAGCATCGTCTACCAAGCGGAGCACCCCCGGCTGCTCAACCTGATCGCGCTGAAGGTACTCGCGCCCGACCTAGCAAGCGACGAGATCTTCCGGACCAGGTTCCGCGAGGAGTCGCAGATAGCGGCCTCGCTGAACCATCCCAACGTCATTCCTATTCACGACTTCGGGTCGTGCGACGGGCTGCTTTACATCGCGATGCGCTACGTGTCAGGGACCGACCTGCGGCACCTGATCGCGGACCGCGGCTGGCTGCCACCGGAGGCCGCTGTCTACCTGCTTGAGCAGGCCGCGCGTGCGCTGGACGCGGCCCACGCCAGGGAACTCGTGCACCGGGACGTCAAGCCGGGGAACTTGCTCATCGCGCAGAGCAACGAGGACGGGGACCCCGACCACGTGTACCTCGCTGACTTCGGCATCACGAAGCACATCGGCGGGCGAACCGGGCTGACCATCGCGGGGACGGTGCTCGGCACGGTCCATTACGTCTCGCCGGAGCAGATCCAGGAGCAGCCCGTGTTCGGGGCGGCCGACCAGTACTCGCTTGGCTGCGTGCTTTACGAGTGCCTGACCGGCCGGGCGCCGTTCGAGAGGAACTCGAACGAGATGGTCATGTGGGCACACGTCCACGAGCAGCCGACCGCGCCAACGATGCTCCGGCCTGACCTGCCGCCCGCCATCGACGAGGTGATCGCCCAGGTCCTCGCCAAGAACCCCGGCGACCGCTACGCGAGCTGCCGGGAGTTCATCGCGGACGCCCGGAACGCCATCGCACCGTCGCGGTCGTTCCAGAGGTCGTTCCAGGCGGCACCTGTGTCATCGGACCAGTTCCGCGTGCCCGTACAGCCCACGGTGGCGGACCAGCGCAGCGCGGGCCAGCACTACGCCGACCAGCAGTACGCGGATCAGCGCTATTCGGATCAGCGCTATTCGGCCGCTTTCTCAGGCGGGCAGGCCTCAGGCGGGCCGACCGATCCCTGGGCGGCCCAGGTGCCGTCCGGCCCCACTAACTACGGCGACCAGTTCGCGTTCGCCGACGAGCCGGTGCGCAGGCGCCGGGCGCGACGGCGGCTGCGGGGAGAGCGGGCCGGGACCCGGTCCGCAGCCACCCTGATCGCGATCGGGGCCTCCGCCGCGGTCATCGCCGGCGGGGGCGCGGCGGGGGGCGTGCTCCTCGCCAAGACGGGGAACACCACCACGCCGCCCGCCCACGCGACGAACTCGGCGTCGGCCCCCACGAGCGCGCTGAGCTCCGCACTCGCGAAGATGGAAGGGTTCACCGGCAAGCTCCCGATGTCCACGTGCGCGCAAGAGCAAACGACGCTTGTGCAGTGCACGAACCCGGATCCGGCCATCGCGAGCGTTACCTTCGCGACCTATCCGAGCCTGGCCTCGCTGTACGCGAAGTACCAAGAGATCGTGGACAACCTGAGCCGTAAGTCCTTCGGCTCCGTGCAGAACATGCACGTGTGCGGTGACCTGGCCCCCGAACCGACAGCGGAGAGCACCTGGAACCACTCGGACAAGTACCTCACGACGTACTCGGTCGGACAGATGGCAGCGGGGAAGGTGTCCGACGACATCGCGATGGGCCGGGTGTTCTGCGAGCAGACACCGGGCGGCAGTGAGTACATCGTGTGGACGCAGGATGCGGGTCACATGCTCGGGTACGCGACGGGTGACGCGCCGCATCACCAGGTCTGGGAGTGGTTCTACGTCGTCCACCACGACGTCTATTTCCCGGGTGAGACGCCCATGGTCAACATGCCAGGGGCGTCGACGCCCACGACGGGAACCGGGACGCCCGCCGCCACCGGGACGCCCTGACCGGTGCTTAGGGCCACCAGTTCCTGGCCTGGAGCTCGGCCAGGGTCGGCGGGTCCGCGCCAGGGCGAGTACAGGTGAGGGCGGCGGCTGCCGTCGCGGCCCGCAGTGCCTGGCTGACCAGGTCGCCTCGCCGCAGGTCGGCCCGGCCGAGGCCGTGTGCGGTCCACCAGGCGAGGAAGCCGCCGCCGAACGCGTCGCCCGCGCCGATCGTGTCCACGACGGTGACGGCCGGGGCGTCTTCGGTGAGGACCGTGTCTTCCAGGAAGGCACGGGCTGGGCGGGGGCCGTCGGTTACGAGCACGAGAGGCGCGCCGGCCTCGCGCAGCAGCTTGGCTGCCGCCTCAGGCTGGAGGCCTGGGTACAGGTAGGCGAGGTCCTCGGTGCTCGCCTTGACGATGTCCGCGCGGCGCGCGATGGCGCTGATCCGCGTGCGGTAGGGCGCTGGATCGGCGACGGCGCCGGGGCGGCAGTTGGGGTCGAGCATGACGAGGGCGTCGGCCGGCACGTCAGTCAGGACGAGCCGTTCGATGGCCGCGCCGAACGGTTCCATGACCAAGCCAAGCGCGCCGACGTGCACGGCTGCCGCATCCGCCGGGAACGCCTTCTTCGCCGTCTCGTAGTCCACGTCGGGGCCGGCCGTGGCATCGAGGTAGAAGCTGTAGGACGCCGCGCCCGCCGTGTCCAGCGTCGCGACGGCGAGCGTGCACGGCTTGGCTGACGGCTCAGGCACACAGAGGGCCACATTCTCCTCAGTGAGCTGGTCGTGCAGCCGTCTCCCCAGAGTGTCACCGGACAGGCGCTCCAGCAGTGCCGCCTTAACGCCTAGCCTGGCGAGCGCCCGGGCGGCGTTGTACGCCGCGCCGCCGAGCCTTGCGTCTACCTGGCCGCCGCGGCTGACGACCAGGTCGACGAGCGCCTCACCAGCAACGACAATCACAGCATCTCGCCTCTCGCCTGGGTCGGATTCATGATCGCGAAGACTTTTTAGCGTCATAGCACTAAAAAGTCTTCGCAACACCAAAAGTCTTCGCGATCATGCGGCCCTTCGGGTGGACGGTTTCGTGAAATATCCGGCATGTCGCGGCGCGCCAGCGCCCGACATGCCGGATGACGCTGACGCTAGGGTGCCGGATGACCCTGATGCCGGGGAGTTGGTGGCGGACAGCTATTGGGTTACGACGGGCGGATGTGCCACTTGATGCCCTGGCCGGTGCGTACCCGGTGAAGGGCCTCGCCATACTCCGACAAAGGGAGCGGTTCGGACAGCAGCGGGCGGGGATCGATCGCGCCGCTGCCGATCAGCTCGACGGCTGGGGCGAAGCTGCGCAGGATCGCCATCGACCCGGTCACGGTGATCTCGTCGTTGTAGACGCGGAACGGCGAGAGGCTCATCGTCGCCTCGGCTGGTGCTACGCCGAAGACGAGCAGGCGGCCGCCCCGGCCGAGTAGCCCGGTGACCCCGTCGATGACCGCGGGGACGCCCGTCGCGTCGACCGCGATCTCGAACCGGTCGTCGGCTAGCTCGGCCAGGCCAGACACGACCCGCGCCGCCCCCAGCTTGCGGGCGACCGCGAGCCGGTCGGGGACCCGGTCGACGACGGTGACCGGGCCAGCGCCGGAGTGGACGAGCAACTGCAGCAGCAGCAGGCCCATCGTTCCCGCGCCGGTCAGCACGATCGAGTCGCCGAACAGCGGGCCGAGGCGGCGCAGCCCGTGCACCGCGCAGGCGAGCGGCTCCACCATCGCGCCGAGCTGGCCGTCGATGCCGTCCGGCAGCCGGTGCGCGTTGACGGCGGGAACCGCGACGTACTCGGCGAACGCGCCGCTGACCGTGTCGCCGATCGCCGCCCAGTTCTCGCACAGGTTGTCCCGGCCAGACCGGCACCGGCGGCAGTAACCGCAGTACAGCGAGGGGTCCACCGCCACGGGAGCACCGACGGGCAGGTCGAGCGCGACCTCGGGGCCGACCGCGGCGACCGTGCCGGCGAACTCGTGGCCCGGCGTGATGGGGTACGGGGTCGGCGGGAACTCGCCGTCCATGATGTGCAAGTCCGTGCCGCAGACACCGCAGCAGTCCACCTTGATGACGATCTGGCCTGGCCCCGGCGTGGGATCCGGCACCTCAGCCACCCGGAAGCTGCCGGGACGATCGAGCACGATGGCTCGCATGAGACCTCCAGTTGTACGGGGGAGCAGTGCCCTTGAAACCCGGGGCGCCTAAAACCAGACCTAGCCCGCGAGGCGGGCGCCGGTCGCCGGGTGGAACGCGAAGATGTTGTCTGGCTGGGCACGGAGGGCGACCCGCTGCCCGGGGGCGGGGGACTTGCGGCCCTCCGTGCGGGCCACGACCGTGTTTCCAACCACGGGTCCAGCGTCGCCGGTCAGCCGGACGTGCAGCAGGGCGTCGGCGCCAAGCTCTTCGACGAGCAGGACCTCGCCGTCCAGCTGGACGCCGGTCAGGGCCGCGGCGCCCCCGCCGACAGCGCCGCCGACAGTGGCTTCGGCGCCGATGACGTGCAGGTGCTCGGGCCTGATGCCGATGACGAGCTCGGTGAGCTTGTCCCTGTCCGCCGCGGCGCGCACCGCCGGGGGCAACGGAATGTCCGCCCCGGCCAGCGAAGCACCGGACGAGGTTAGCGACGCCGTGAGCAGGTTCATCGCCGGGGAGCCGATGAAGCCCGCCACGAACTGGTTCACCGGGTTGTCGTAGAGTTCGCGCGGCGAGGCGCACTGCTGCAGCTTGCCGCCGGACAAGACCGCGACGCGGTGCCCCATCGTCATCGCCTCGACCTGGTCGTGCGTGACGTAGACGGTGGTGATGCCGAGGCGGCGCTGCAGCTCGGCGATCTGGCTGCGGGTCTGCACGCGGAGCTTCGCGTCGAGGTTGGACAGCGGCTCGTCCATCAGGAAGACCTTCGGCTCCCGGACGATGGCCCGGCCCATGGCGACCCGCTGGCGCTGGCCGCCGGAAAGCTGCTTCGGCTTGCGGTCGAGCAGCGCAGGGTCGAGATCGAGGATGCGCGCCGCCTCGCGGACCCGGCGGTCCCGCTCCTCGCGCGGCACGTGCTGCATCTTCAGCGCGAAGCCCATGTTCTCCGCGACGGTCTTGCTCGGGTAGAGGGCGTAGTTCTGGAAGACCATCGCGATGTCCCTGTCCTTCGGCTGGACGTCGCTGATGTCGCGGCCCGCGATCTCGATCCGGCCGCCGTCAAGCGGCTCAAGGCCGGCGAGCATGCGCAGCGCGGTCGTCTTGCCCGAGCCGGACGGGCCGACCAGGACCATGAACTCGCCGTCCTTGATGTCGAGGTCGAGCATGTCGACGGCGGGGGTGACGCCTTTCGCGTAGACGCGGGAGGCGCCTACATACTTAACTCCGGCCATAGCTGGCGGACCTCCGTGAAACAACAACCCGTTCTGGAGACTGGTTCTGACTCGCGCGCCCGATAGGATGGCGGTTTTTGCCATCGGGAGCGCATCGGGGGGTACGGGGGGTCGTCCCCCCGGGAGATGACTGCGAATTCACTTGATCGCACCCATCGCCAGGCCGCGGACCAGGGAACGCTGCGCGATCCAGCCGACGATGATCACCGGGACCGAGGCGACGGTCGCGGCGGCCGACAGGTGCGCGATGTAGAGGCCTTCCTGGGGGACCGAGCTGATCAGGAACATCGGCATGGTTGCCGCGTTCGTGACGGTGAGGTTGAGCGCCAGGAACAGCTCGTTCCAGGCGAAGATGACGCAGATCAGCGCGGTGGACACCAGGCCGGGAACCACGACCGGCATGATGACCTCGGTGATCTCCCTTATCCGGCCCGCGCCGTCAAGCCGCGCGGCTTCCAGCATCTCGCCGGGCACCTCGAGCATGAACGAGCGGATCATCCAGATCGCGAGCGGCAGGTTCATCGCCGTGTAGAGGATGATCAGCAGCCACATGCTGTCGAGCAGGTGCGCCTTCAGCGCGATCACGTAGAGCGGGCCGATCGCCGCGACGATCGGCAGCATCTTCGTGGAGATGAAGAAGAACAGCGAGTCGCGCCACTTCCCCACCGGGTGAATCGACAGCGCGTACGCGGCGGGCAGCGCCAAGACCAGCACCAAGACAGTGGAGCCGACCGTGGCGATCGCCGAGTGCTCGATGTAGGGGCCCATGCCGTTGAAGACGATGCGGAACTCCGACAGCGTCGGGCTGAAGGTGAACTGCGGTGGCCAGGTCTCCGCGGCGGACTCCGGCTTGAACGCCGTGAGCACCATCCACAGCACCGGGATGAAGAAGGCGATGCCCACCACCCAGCCGAGGACCACCCAGCCCGCCTGCCCGGAGATCTCGCGGACACGGCGGCTGCGCCTCCTCGGTGCGTCCGGCACCGCTGGCGCCTGTGTTGCTGTTATCGCACTCACAGTGTCTCCCTGATCATTGGGCTTCCTCGAACTGGAAGACCCGGGCGAACATGCGCAGCGCGAAGCTGGCGACGATGATCGTCAGGACCACGGTCACCACGCCCGCCGCGGCCGCTCCGCCGATGTCGAAGGCGAAGTTCA
>Ga0310811_10002179_pt1 | contig 24416 bp, 15 predicted proteins | sample YCmetagenome_FD_207642 | JGI IMG/M metagenome (GOLD analysis project Ga0310811, IMG submission 207642) | Soil microbial communities from experimental microcosm in Duke University, North Carolina, United States - YC | ecosystem: Engineered > Artificial ecosystem > Soil microcosm > Unclassified ... | reverse complement strand
GGGTGGCGGCGGAGGCGGAGTGCGATGGGGGGGAACGGACTTTGCAGCCGGTGCCTGAAGCGCTTTGATGGAGAGTGCAATCCGCTTCGCCTTCGCGTCCACCGTCAGCACTTTCACCTTTACAATCTGGCCGGCCTTTACCGCCTCGGACGGGTCCTTAATAAACCGGTTCGAGAGCTCGCTGATGTGAACCAGCCCATCTTGGTGAACGCCGATGTCGACGAACGCTCCGAACTTCGTCACGTTGGTCACTACGCCTTCAAGCACCATGCCGGCTTGCACGTCATCAATGGTGCGAACCTCTTCGTGAAACTGCGGCGCTACGAACTTGTCGCGCGGATCACGCCCAGGCTTACGCAGTTCCGCCAGGATGTCGTCAAGAGTAAATGTACCTACCGACAGGCGCGTCTTGTCCACCTTCTCAAGCAGCTGCGGTTCGCGGATGATCGTATCCACGCTCGCGCCCAGCGACTGCGCCATCTGCTCGACAACTGGATAGGACTCCGGGTGGACCGCGGTCATGTCCAGCGGATTTTCGCCGTTGCGAATGCGCAAAAAGCCTGCGGCCTGCTCAAAGATTTTCGGGCCGATGCCCGGCACCTCAAGCACCTGCATGCGCGATCGGAAACTGCCATTCTGGTTGCGATATGTAACGATGTTCAGGGCGGTTCGCTCAGTGATTCCTGCTACATGCCGCAACAGCGTCCACGAAGATGTGTTCAGGTCGACGCCGACGCGATTCACGCAGCTCTCCACCACATTTTCGAGCGACTCGGCAAGATTGCGCTGATCGACATCGTGCTGATATTGACCGACGCCAATCGATTTAGGATCGACTTTGACCAACTCCGAAAGCGGGTCCTGCAGGCGGCGCGCAATCGATATAGCTCCGCGCACCGTCAGGTCAAGATCGGGAAATTCCTGTCGCGCCACGTCAGATGCTGAGTAAACGCTGGCCCCCGCCTCACTCACCGTCACAGAAAAAATCTCAGAGATTCCCTTGTCGCGCAGAAAGCCGCGAACAAAAGCGTCGGTCTCACGCGATGCCGTGCCGTTTCCGATTGCGATGGCGCGCACATTGTGCGCCCGAAGCAATGCCTCGAGTTTCGGCCCGGCCTCAGTATCGCCGCGCTTTGAAGTGTGCAGGTAAAGCACGTCGTGCGCGAGCAGCTTACCTGTCTCGTCGACCACCGCCACCTTGCAGCCCGTGCGAAGCCCTGGATCAATGCCCAGAACAGAAATGGGACCAGCTGGCGGAGCAAGCAGCAGGTTATAAAGGTTATCCCGAAACACGTTGATCGCTTCCGTATCCGATCTCCGCTTGAGCTCAAGTCGAACTTCAGCTTGAATAGATGAATTCAGCAACCGCTTCCACGCGTCGTCGATGGCGATTTCCAATTGAGGAGTCCAGTCTCCGGCCTGGCGCAGAATGTGGCGATGCAGAACACCAATGGCGCGCTCCTGCTCAATCTCAATAAGGAAATACAGCACGTTCTCGCTTTCGCCCCGGCGTATGGCGAGCATGCGGTGCGAGGGGATAGTCTTCGCAGGTTCTTTGTACTCGTAATACATTTTGAATTTTTCCTGCTCATCCACCGCATCCATTGCCTTGCGGCTCGTCACCACGCCCTCATCAAACACCAGTTGACGCAACGCCTTGCGAAGATCGGCATCTTCGCTAATCCACTCGGCCACAATGTGTCGTGCGCCTTCCAGCGCGTCCTCAGCCGTCGCTACGCCGAGATCCGCATTTACGAATCGTGCAGTCATCGCAAGCAGCGGCTCGTCTGCTGCCTGCTGCGCCCAAAGATAAGCTGCCAGTGGCTCAAGACCTTTCTCCCGCGCGATGGTGGCTTTGGTCCTCCGCTTTGGCTTGTAGGGCAGGTACAGGTCTTCCAGTTCATTGCGATCCTGCACAGACTCAATCCGCGTCTTCAACTCATCGGTGAGCTTTCCCTGCTCGCTGATAGAAGCAAGGATCGTTGCGCGCCGGTCTTCCAACTCCCGAAAGTAGGCGAGCTTCTCTTCAATGTCGCGAATCTGCACCTCGTCCAGATTGCCGGTTGCTTCTTTGCGGTAACGCGCAATAAAAGGAACCGTGCCTCCATCGTCCAGCAGTTCAATAACTGCACAGATTCCGCGAAGCGGAAGGTTGAGGGTTTGTGCGATGTGAGCCAGAGTTGCAGGGGGGAGGTTTTTGTTTTCAGCCATGGGGATACCTTGTACATCCTAACGGAGACCTGGCGTTCGCAGCCGCTGTTGCGCTGTGCAAAACGCGCGGTGTTCTACCGTATGACGGCTTTGGTGACTGTAATCACAGGACATTCAAAGTAAATCGATTTTTACTTGCGGCAGTCGCCAAACTTTGTCCGAAAATATCATCGCCCGCACCTCTATTAGGGTGGTAGATTTACTGGGTCCACAAACCGTCACCTGCCAAGGAAGCGAGAACGTCAATGAAAGTGTCAAAAGCCTCGAGAAAGGCCGTGCAGAAAACTCCCGCCTACAAGAATCCCAAGTTGACATCCGCTAAGCGCATGCAGGATCTGCTGGGACGCATGACGCTGGAAGAAAAGGCCGCGCAGATGCTCTGCATCTGGCAACAGAAGGCCGACACGCTCGTCGACTCCAACGGCGACTTCGACCTGCAAAAAGCGAAAAAGGCCTTTCGTAACCGCCGCGGCCTTGGACAGGTCGGCAGGCCCAGCGACGCGGGCGGCGGCAAGGGCGCGCGCGCCATGGCCGAGCTGACCAACAACATTCAACGCTTCTTTCTTGAGAACTCACGGCTCGGCATTCCAGTCATCTTCCATGAGGAGTGCCTGCACGGGCACGCGGCTCCGGAGGGCACAAGTTTCCCGCAGCCCATCGCGCTGGGAGCAACATTCAATCCTGAGCTGGTTGAATCGCTCTTTACGATGACGGCGCTTGAGGCGCGTTTGCGCGGCGCTCATCACGCACTTACTCCTGTTGTGGATGTAGCTCGCGAACCGCGCTGGGGTCGCGTAGAAGAAACCTACGGTGAGGATCCATATCTGGTTTCACGATTGGGAATCGCCGCAGTCCGCGGCTTCCAGGGTAACCGCAATTTCCGCGACAAGCGCCATATGCTCGCCACGCTGAAGCACTTCGTCGGCCATGGACAGCCCGAGTCCGGCATGAACTGCGCGCCGGCCAATATCTCAATGCGCGTGCTGCGCGAGACATTTCTCTATACCTTCCGCGAGGCGTTGCGCGAAGCAGGCGCGGTCACGTTGATGGCCTCCTACAACGAGATTGATGGCGTTCCATCTCATGCCAACAAGTGGCTGCTGCGCGATCTGCTTCGCAAAGAGTGGGGATTCAAGGGCTTTATAGTCTCTGACTATTACGCCATCTGGGAGCTTGGCTATCGGCCTGATACACACGGTCACTTTGTAGCCCAGGACAAGAAGGAGTCGTGCCGCCTTGCAGTTGAAGCGGGTGTAAACATTGAGCTGCCCGATCCCGACTGCTATTTGCACCTGGTAGAACTGGTGAAGAAAGGCGTGCTCAAGGAGAAGCAGCTCGATGAAATGGTTGCGCCCATGCTCTTCTGGAAATTTGAGCTTGGTCTCTTCGACGACCCGTATTCCGATCCCGATGAAGCCGAGCGCGTGGTTGGATGCGACGATCATCGCGGCCACGCACTCGATGCCGCGCACCAGGCGATCACACTGCTGAAGAATGAGAATCAGACTGCGCCGCTCGACATAAGCAAGATCAAGACCATCGCAGTCATCGGGCCAAATGCAGACCGCAGCATGCTAGGCGGCTACAGCGGAGTGCCCAAGCACGACGTGAGCGTCCTCGAAGGCATCAGGCAGAAAGTCGGCAAGCGCGCCAAGGTGTTGCACAGCGAGGGCTGCAAGATCACCATCGGCGGCTCATGGAATCAGGACGCGGTCACCCCCAGCGACCCGGTTGAAGATCGCAAGGCAATTGCCCAAGCCGTCAAGGTGGCCAAGAAGGCAGATGTCATTGTGCTGGCCATCGGCGACAATGAGCAGACTTCGCGCGAGGCGTGGAACCTGCAGCACATGGGCGACCGTACCAGCCTCGATCTGATCGGGCGCCAGGAAGAACTCGTCAAAGCCATGGTCGCACTGGGCAAGCCCGTCATCGTCTTCCTCTTCAACGGAAGGCCGCTTTCCATCAATTATCTGAACGAAAATGTGCCGGTAATTTATGAGTGCTGGTACCTTGGGCAGGAAACAGGACATGCAATCGCCGACGTGCTGTTCGGCGATTACAACCCGGGCGGCAAGCTGCCCATTTCCGTGCCGCGTTCCGCTGGACATCTGCCCGTGTTTTACAACTACAAACCCTCAGCCCGTCGCGGCTACCTCTTTGATGATGTGTCCCCGCTTTACGCCTTCGGATACGGTCTCAGTTACACCACCTTCGCGCTTGAGAACGCCCGGCTCGCCAAATCGCGCATCACGAAGAAGGGTTCGACGCAGGTGCTGGTTGACGTAGTGAATACCGGCAAGCGTGCAGGGTCTGAGGTTGTTCAGCTCTACATTCGCGACCTGGTCAGCTCTGTTACGCGACCCGTGAAGGAGCTCAAGGGTTTCAGGCGCGTTTGGCTGCAACCGGGCGACCGTGCCACCGTGGCTCTCGACATTACACCTGGATCGCTGGCCTTCTTCGATGTGAACATGAAGTACGTGGTCGAGCCAGGTGATTTCGAAATCATGATTGGCACCTCATCGCGCGATGCCGATCTGACGAAGCTTTCGCTGCGAGTTACTGAATGACGAACGACGCCGAAGAAAGTTGAGGCTACTTATGCGGGAGAAACTAACCTTTGGAGAGAAATTCGGTTACAGCTTGGGAGACCTGGCGGCCAACTTCATCTTCCAGGCCATGCTCGCGTTGCAACTGGATTTCTACACCCACACCTTTGGTCTGTCAGCGGCTGAAGCAGGTACGCTTTTTCTCGTTGTCGGGTTGGGCGTAGCATTTCTAAATCCGGTGATGGGCATGATCGCCGATCGCACCAGCACCCGCTGGGGCAAGTTCCGCCCCTGGCTGCTGTGGACCGCCATACCATTCGGCATCATCGGCGTCCTCACGTTCACCACTCCTGCAATAAGCCCCGCAGCAAAAATCATCTACGCGTGGACGACCTACATTCTGTTGCGCGTCGTCTATACGGTCAACAACGTGCCCTACGCGTCGCTCACGGCTGTCATGACATCGGATCCTGACGAGCGCACGAGCATCGCGTCATACCGGCAAATTGCGGCCAACTCCGCCGGGTTTATCGTCGCCAGCCTTGCCATTCCTATGGTCAGATTTTTCGGCCATGGTGACGACGCACGCGGCTATCAACTCACCATGGGGTTGCTCTCGCTGCTCAGCGTCATCTTCTTCATCGTTGCGTTCTTTGTTACAAAGGAACGTATCCAGCCTGATCCGCAGCAGAAAACTTCGCTCTCTCAGGATCTCGCGGATCTCTTCAAGAACCGACCCTGGATCATGCTCTTTCTCACTACGCTGTTTTACTTCACCGCAATCGTAGTGCGCGGGAATGTGATGCTGCCCTACTTCCGATTTGTTGCGCACAACGTGGATCTGTTTGCGTGGTTCAACGGATTCGGATTGATCGCGCTGCTCGCCGGGGTAGCCTGCTCCACGGCCGTTGCTACCCGCATGGGCAAGCGTCAGCTCTTCATCGCAAGCATGACCCTGACCGGCATCTTCAATATGCTGCTGTTCGTAATTCCGCCAAATGCGACGTTCATCATCATCGGCACTGAGGTGCTTCGGCAGTTCGCGTATGGATTGTCCGGCCCGATGATCTGGGCCATGATGGGCGATGTGGCCGATTACGGCGAATGGAAGACCGGTCGCAGGGCAAGTGGCACCGTCACTTCCGCCGTAGTCTTCGCGCTGTGGGCGGGCCTCGCACTGGGCGGAGCCATTGCCGGCTGGCTGTTCGCGTTCTACGGATTCGTTTCAGGCTCCGACGTACAGACAGCCCAGGCGCAATCCGGCATCCTGCTAACCGCGAGCATTTATGCGGGCTTGGCCTTCTTTGCAGCAGCAGCAGGCATGCTCTTTTATCCAATCAGCCGCGAAATGAACCGACAGATCGCCGATGAACTTATTGCAAGACGCAGCAAATTCTCAGCGTCTTGAACTCTGCATTGGGAATTAGGAACGCGCTGCACCCGATATGTGTGGGGCGCGTTTCTTTTTTTCGGGATTTTCGATCGGCTGCTCGACTACCCCGTAACCAACGAAGTGTCATCTTGAGCGCAGCACTCATCTCGCCACAGCGCGGTCGTGTTGAACACTGCACCCATCTTCCTACGAGCCTGTCATTCTGAGCCAAACACTCATTCCGCCACTAGCCTGTCATCTTGAGCGCAGCGAAGCGGAGCCGAAAGATTTGCGGTTGCATTTCACGCACTTGGTCCAGTGCCACCGCCTTGCTCATTACAACCATTACAACCACATGACTCCAGAAAACATCGCTTCTATAAGGCGAGACGTTCTGAACCCCCATGGACCATGTGCGGCCTTGGATGAACAAGTCGAATCGCCAACGCATCATTTAGTGTTCGGCCATGTGTTTCTGAGTTCCGGTCGAATCACGCGTCAGCCACCCTCCACAAATATTCGGACGTACCGACCGTGCTTTCAGAAACGACCCGCGTGTCTTCGTGCAGGCCATTTCGGTTCGATACAGATGTTTTTAAAGATGCAAAACAGCAAAACCGGCCCGTTGAGAGCCGGTTTCGCGTAGTTGACCTTCAGCAATCTATTTGAACAGCCGCGGAGCGAAATCCTTAAGATCGCGACGCCATGTCTGCCACTCGTGTGCCGTGCCGGGCGACTCGTAGAAGACGTGCTGAACCTTGCCGTCTTCCAGCAGCTTGTGGAAGCTTTGAATCCCAGCCCTCATCTGCGCAGGTTCTTCTGTTCCTACACCGATCCAGAGCAGGTGAACGCGCTTCGAAAACGCGGCCGGGTCAGCCATCGCACCGTTGTACAGCGTTTTGAGATCCGGTGGCGGTCCGCCGCGCATTGACATGCCGCCGGCGCCGCTGAACCCGCCAATGTAAGAGAACGTATCGAGGTGATTGAACGTGACCACAAACGTCTGCATTCCGCCCATTGAAAGTCCGGCCATCGCGCGATGATCGCGATCGGGAATCGTGCGGAACGTGGTGTCGACGAACGGGATCAGCGCCTTGGTTACGTCTTCATCGAATGTGGTCATCATCTGCTGCATGGCTTGCATCATGGCAGGGCTGCCCATACCGCCGCCGGGCTGAGGAGCAGCCTGGCCGGCGCGACGCGCATAACCATTTGCCATCACCACAATCATCGGCTTCGAAGTCTTGCTTGCAATCAGGTTGTCGAGGATGAAGTTGACTTTGCCCTGCTTGGTCCAGCCGGTTTCATCTTCGCCGCCGCCATGCTGCAAATAGAGCACCGGATAGCGAGCAGTCTGATTCTTGTCGTAATCGGGTGGCGTATATACCAGCGCGTGACGCCAGCTGCCGGTCACGCTCGAGTTGTACCAGACCTCGCGTACCTGGCCGTGAGGAACATTCTGCGGCAGATAATAGGTCGCGCCTGCTTCGGGAACTTCAACGGCACTGGCATCCTTGCTGCCGCCGTAGAAGGAATGGCTGCCGGGATCGCTCACTTGCACGCCGTCGATATCGATCGAGTAGTAATGAAGGCCAGGAGCCTGCGGAGGTGTCGTAACGATCCAGTAGCCGTCCGCCTGCTTCTCCATGTCCATCTTCGGACCGCTCCAGAAATTAACCTTCACCTTGGTGGCGTCTGGCGCTTTGATCCTCACCTGCACCCGCGAGTCGCTATCGACGCGGGGATATTGCGCGTCCAGAACGTTGGTGCTGGCAGGCTGAAAATTGCCTTCCTGCGCATAGCAGAGACTCGCAACCATCATTCCAATGATTCCAACCAGTTTCATCTTCATTCGTTTCACTCCTCGTGCTGGGCGTGCGACTCACAGGGGCAGACCCGTAGGGTGCTCCCGTCCTGTTTTGTCTGATTGCCATGCGAATACTACAGCGAAGGAATCGAACACGGAAAGTCGCATTTTTCCCTCTATTACATCGATTTATTAGATATATTGGCATCGGCGGAAATGGCACTTCTCGATGTCCGGAAAAGGTCAGAGCCTCGGGTCGATAGCTACGCGCCAGGTTTGGCTTGTCGCGGCGGAAAGCGCGTCTGTATAGTTGGATCGTTTAAAGAAAGGATGCTGAACAGGATGCGAAAACTTTTCAGCGTACTGGCTTTATCTTTTGCATCTCTTGCCGCGGCCCCTCATCTCTTCGCGCAGGCACAAACAGAAGTGCCGCCGGTCGTCCCCGGCGCCAAGCCCGTCATCGTCGAGCACATCAAAATCCACGGTAAAGCGCTCGAGGGCAATCTTGAAGGGGATGCTGTCGACCGAGACGTAATTGTTTTCCTGCCCCCAACTTATCAAAAAGAGAAGAACCGGCGCTATCCCGTGGTCTATGCGCTGCATGGATACTCCATCGGCGCCGAGCAGTGGACTCACGAAATCCACGTTCCCCAGACCATCGAAGGAGCTTTTGCGCAAGGCTCCAAAGAAATGATTGTGGTGCTGCCCGATTCGAAAACGGTCCACAACGGATCCATGTACTCTGGCTCTGAAACGACCGGAGACTTTGAGACCTTCATTTCAAAAGAGATTGTCGCCTATATTGATGCGCATTACCGCACCATTCCAAATCGCGCCAGCCGCGGGCTTGTCGGACATTCCATGGGAGGCTACGGCGCTTCGCGCATCGGCATGAATCATCCTGATGTGTTCGGAAGTCTATACATCATGAGCCCCTGCTGCCTCTCTCCACAAACTGAGGCATTGTCAAACAAGGATCTGGATGCAAAACTCGAGGCAGTCAAATCGCCCGCCGAGTCGGCCGGCCTGCCGTTCATTCCACGCGTGTATCTGGCCATGGCTGCGGCGTTCTCGCCCGATCCCAAAAATCCTCCGCTGTACTTCGATCTGCCCGTCAAGAATGGCGAGCTGCAGCCCGGAATTGCTGCCAAATGGGCAGCCAACGCACCCCTCGCATTCATCGATCAGGACATTGACAACCTGCGCCAATATCGCGCCATCAGCATCGATGTGGGCGATCAGGATGGATTGCGTTTCGATACCATCAAGCTGCATAACATTCTCGACTCTTACGGGATTGCAAACAGTTTTGAGATCTATCACGGCACGCACACCAGCGTCGTCAGTGATCGGTTCCAGAACCATGTAATGCCGTTTTTCAGCAAGAATTTGTGTTTTCAAACGAGCTGCCAATAGGCGCTCAACTGCAGGAGAACTACCATGATCAATCGTTCGCGCCGCAATTTTCTTAAAACCAGTGCCGGAGCTGCCGGCCTGTCGCTCATCGGCCAATCTGCTCTCGGCAAGGCTCTGCATGCGGAGACTGCAGAACGCGCAACCGGAAGGCTGGAGCCGTTCCCACTCAGTTCCGTGCGCCTGACCGGCGGGATCTTCAAAGAACAGGAAGAGCTGAATTCGCGCTATCTCGATTCGCTCGCGGTCGATCGACTCCTGCACTCGTTTCGCGTTACGTCCGGCATTACCTCAAATGCCACTCCGTACGGCGGCTGGGAAGATCCAGGCTGCGAGTTGCGCGGCCACTTTGCCGGTGGCCATTATCTTTCCGCGGTGGCACTGGCTTCTGCCGGATCCGGCAACACTGACCTGAAGAATCGCGGTAATGAGCTGGTCGCAGGATTGGATGCGTGCCAGAAGAAGAATCCTCAGGGATACCTGAGCGCCTATCCCACCGATCTTTTCGAACACCTTGCTGAAGGCAAGCCGGTCTGGGCGCCTTTCTACACGTACCACAAGATCATGGCCGGACTGCTGGATATGTACACCCTCACCGGCAACACCGACGCGCTTCAGGTGGTAGAGGGAATGGCGCGCTGGACCGGCCAGTATTTCCAGGGCATCAGCAACGAGCAGCGCCAGCGCATGTTGCGCGTGGAATACGGCGGTATGAATGAAGTGCTCGTAAATCTGGCCGCCGTCACTAAGAAGGATCGCTATCTCGCCTTGGCTCACCTGTTCGAGCAGCCCAGCTTCCTCGATCCTCTTGCGAGCCGTCGTGACGAGTTGACCGGCCTGCATGCCAATACGCACGTTCCCAAAATCATCGGCGCAGCGCGCATGTATGAGGTAACAGGCGATCGGCGTTATCAGCAGGTCGCCGAATACTTCCTTGACGAAGTGCTTACCGCGCGCAACTACGTCATCGGAAATACAAGCATCGACGAACACTGGAAGACTCCAGCCGGGCATTTGGAAGGAACTCTCGAATGGACGAACGCCGAGTGTTGCGTTGCGTACAACCTGATGAAGCTGCAGAGGCTGGTATTCGGCTGGACGGCAGATGCGCGCTGGATGGATGAATACGAACGAGCCCTCTTCAACTGCAGGCTAGGGACGCAGGACTCCCAGGGCATGAAGCAATACTTCTTCCCGTTAGCAGCTGGATACTGGCGCGCTTACCACTCGCCCGACGAGTCCTTCTGGTGCTGCACCGGAACCGGCGTGGAAGAGTTTGCCAAATTTGTCGACTCCATTTACTTCCGCCACAACAGCGACGTGTATGTCAACCAGTTCATCGCATCCACGCTCGACTGGAAAGACGAGGGCTTCGGCATTGAGCAAGTTACAAAGTTCCCTGAAGAACAGGGCACAACGCTCAAGATCAAAACCTCGCGTCCCGGTGTTCGCACCATTCATGTGCGCATTCCGAGTTGGACAACGGAAGACGCCGAAATCAAAATCAACGGTCGCTCCCTCGAGGCCGTTGCCGATCCTGGCTCTTACCTCGCCGTCCGGCGACCCTGGAAAGATGGCGACACCATCAGCGTGAGCCTGCCCATGAGCTTGCGGCAGGAGCCACTCTTGGGAGACGACTCCGTTACTGCTGCGCTTTATGGTCCTTTGGTTCTGGCTGCGGATCTGGGAGCAGGTCCGACGGATGGACCCTTGAAAATCATCCACGGCCGGCCCACTACGCCCGGCAAGGCGCTGCCCAAACCCGACCCGCTGCCTAAGGTTGCGGCAGGGCCAAACGTCAAGACACAACAGTGGGTCCAGACCGATTCCAAATCCGAATTGCGCTTCAGCGTCGCCGGAGATGGCAAAAAGTACGATGTCATGCCGATGTACCGGATACGAGACCAGAAGTATTCGATCTATTGGCAGACTCCCCAGAAAGAAGCATAGGCTCTCTTCGCCGGCTCGTGCTTCATCCTCAGCACGGGCCGGTGCTTTCGCTCGCGCATTCAGCATTTGAGACAAGTTGAAACTCCACTTAGCCGCTGTCAAAGATCCCGACGACTGGTTAGTGTGTGCACTTTGCTGAAGTTTCGCGCAGCTGGTTTTCAAGTATTACGAAATGCGACGATGCGTCCGCGATCTCCTTTCTTTGAGCGAATTTGCTTGTCATCGCCTTCATTGGAAGCAACCTCGCCTATATGAACGGCAAGTGCCTGCTGGCGTTTTTGTGACAAAATCAATTTCGAGTGCGAGAGAGAGGGGGAGACGAGAATGGATCATCAGGCTGCAACTAGACAGTGGAATGCAAAGGTTCTTGCAATACTTCTTCCTGCTTTATGCGCTCCGATTCTTTTGCGAGGGCAAACCAATACCGTCGCAAAACGTGATACGGCGGGCAGTTCTTGCCCGAGTTGTTGCGCGATGCCGGTGAGCGAGCGTACCCAAGAAGAAGGTTGCTATGTTCTCGCGAATGACGCGCTGGATAGTTTGCCGCCGGGTCCTCTGTACTGGCATTTGTATACATACCCGAACATGGCGGCAGCGTCTCAAGCAAAGAAAACATCGACTGAGACCGTCACCATGTCATTTGGGAAGGCTTGGCTGTTCAACATCGCGCCGGCGAGTTGGAGACCTTCTACCGGAGAACGTGTCGCGGTGATTGGGCCACTTTCCGTTCCCCCGGCCAAGAAGTATTTTGCTCGCTATATGGAAAGTGTGGAGGCTTCAACCGTAACGGGTACGCCGGTCCACACGCATCCGGGCCCCGAGGCTTGGTATTTGCTGAACGGCGCACAATGCCTACGAACACCGAACACAACCTTCGTGATCCATGCAGGTCAATCGGGCTTCGTTCCTGGTGACGAACCGATGGTTCTGAAGCCTGCCGGTACCGAAGCTCGCCAGTCAATCGTGTTGGTACTACACGATGCTTCTTTGCCGTGGCGAACCAAAACTGACGCGTGGACGCCTCAGACTCAATGCCCCCAATGATTCAGCCTGTGCTTCGCGTCTGGTCCCTTCACTCCCGAACGCCAAAGTGAATTGCAGATGGTCTGCGGTAAGAGCACGGACCAGCTCGTCTTGAGACCTTAGGCCATCGAAGAGCTAACGGGTGATCAATCGGAGGCACTCGGGGTCTCCTGTAGCGTCGCCAGACATCGTGATGCGGCGTTAATATGTTGCGGTGCGCAAATACCTCTGCTGAACGGATTCCCAATGAAATCAGGTCCAACGCATTCTTCCCCACTTCCTTCCAATATCTCGGAGCAGGAGAACTTATCCCAGGCGATCGATCGCCGGCGCTTTCTGCAGTACGCCGCAGCCGTAAGCGCGATGGCCGGCTTCAATAAAAGCACCTTGGGGCAGCCACAGAATCCAGCTGCCGCCGCCGCGCAGGCCGATTCCTCGGAATCGCGCCTGCCTGACGGCACCGAATTCCCACATTGGGAGCAGCCGCTCACCTTCACGAAGACTTACTATGTCGACAATCAGTCATCCCAGGCTGACGACAGCGGTCCCGGAACCAAAGCGCGCCCCTTTCGCACCATTAACCAGGCCGCCCAGGTGCTGCAACCCGGCGAACGCGTCGTCATCGCATCCGGCGTCTACCGCGAGTGCGTCCGCCCGGCACGCGGCGGCACCAGTCCCACGCAGATGATCAGTTACGAAGCCGCTCCGGGAGCCGAGGTGATCGTCAAAGGCTCCGCGGTCCTAAAAGACGGCTGGCAACAGGAATCAGTTTCGATGGGCCGATACGGCGCCAATGGTCCGACGGACCAGCCTCCGACACCTATCACTGCCTGGCGATCTGCAGCCGTATTCCGACTTCACCATCCCCGCACAGCCGCAGAACGGCCTTCCCGCGCGGCGGCGTGGCGGACCGATCATGCAGGAAGTTGGCGGCACCCCAAACGCGCGGTTCTGGGTTGAAGACTCAGGCACCGCGATTCACATCCGCCTCGCTTCGGGTACGCCCGCCGACCATCTCATCGAAGCCACCACGCACAATCAGGTCTTCGTCCCTTCGCAAAAGGGGCTCGCCTATATCCGCATCAAGGGAATCCGCTTTCAGCATGCCGGCAATGCTTACCCCTTTCCGCAGTACGGCCTCGTCTCTACCAACGGCGGTAATCACTGGATCATAGAGGACAACATCTTCGAGTGGGCCAACGGCGTGGGCCTCGACATGGCCAACAACGGCGGCAACTATCTCGTGCCGCAGGCGGGGGTTTCGCAAATCATCCGCCGCAACACCATTCGCTACTGTGGCGTCGAAGGCGTCGCCGGCATGAGCTCGGTGAACACACTCATGGAAGACAATCTCATCGAGTGGTGTGGTTGGGCCGATGCCGAACGGGGTGCAGAGGCCGCCGGCGTCAAATTCCATCGTGCTCACAATCTGATGTTCCGCCGCAATGTCGTCCGCCACATGCGCCACGCCACCGGCATCTGGCTTGACAGCAGCCACGTCAACTGCCGCGTCACCAGCAACATCTTTGCCGACATCCTCAGTTACAGCACTGCCGTCAAAATGGAGATGAACGTCGCGCAGAACCAGGTCGACAACAACATCATCTGGGACGTGCGGAACGCCGAGCCCGGCACGCCCGGTCAGTATGGATGCGCCGGATCGGGTGTCTTCATCGACGCTACCGATCATCTCATCGTCGCGCAGAATCTCATTGGCCGCTGCGACAACTCCGGCATCTTTACCATCATTCGCCCCGATCGCCGAGGCAGCGGAACGGCCATCGGCAACAACGTCTCGAACAATATCTTTGTCCGGTGCGGCAAATCCGCGATCGTGTATCTCAACCCCAGCAATCAGGCTGACGGCAATCTCTACGTCTCCATGCCGGCAGATTTTCAGAGCCTCTACACCGGCGATTCCAAGCAGTATATGGATCTGGCGGCATGGCGCGAGCACGGTTGGGACAAGAACAGCACCGTCTGCGACGCACAGATCGACTTCGACTCCAATACGCTACAACTCACGATTGCAAGCAGCAAGCCATTCCCCATCGTGAGCGCGGTTAATTCCATCGACAGCGACTTCTTCGGCAAGCAAGCTGGCAAGATGCGCGCCCCGGGCCCGTTAGCCGATCCGGGCTCCGCGCGCAACCTGAATCTCGATCCCCGGCGAAACGCATAACCATCGCCGTGAACATTCTTTCAATTTCGTGCTATTCCAACGCTGACATGGCCGCAAGCGTCACCGATCACATACGGAACACCCTTGAGTTCGGCTCAATTGAATGCGACGGCTTCTGTGCCTGGACAATTCATTTACAACCCTCCAAGGGAAGCATCGGTGATGCTGGGTTTGCAACAGATGCCGGAGTTAATGGCTTCTACGGAATGGCGGTTGATGCCTCGGGGAATGTCTATATCGCGGACAGTAAACCTTTTTAACGGCCCAGGGGTTGTTGCAGGTGGATTCACCGCACCCTTCGAGGAAGTACCTCCCTGAAAGATGTAGACCCCAGAGTCACTTTTCAGCTTGACTATTCCCCGCAAATCGGGGATTGTTGTCATGTTCGTCAACGCTAAGCTTCTGCACGTCAGGGCCGGTACCAGCCGAGAAAATGCAGAGTAAATTTCTGGTTGCTTCCCAAAGCGCTTCGCGCCTTCGACTAGACCGATAGAAGTAGATAACTTGATTCAGTTTTTCCCCGGATCAATCAACTCCCAACTGTGCTTCTATGGCGACAATGCCGTGAAGGTAGAACTACCCGAGCTCGAAAATTTACGCGTTGTCTTTGCACGATTGGGCCTTGTGACCCGGTCGCCTCGCATGACGGCGATCCTGGAGCGCGCGTATAAAGCGGCGCGTGTCAGCGATGCGACGGTGCTGATCCAAGGAGAGACGGGCACGGGCAAGCAGGTGCTCGCGCGGGCGATCCACGCGCTGGATGAAAAGCGCAAGTGCAACGCATTTGTCACGGTACACTGCAGCACCGTGCAGGAAGACTTGGCGGAGAGCGAGCTTTTCGGTCACCGGCGGGGATCGTTCTCAGGCGCGATCAGCGACAGGGCGGGCCTGTTCCAGGCAGCGGACCGGGGAACAATTTTTCTGGATGACGTGAACGACCTTCCGCTTTCTCTACAACCCAAGCTGCTGGATGTATTGCAACGCGGTGTGATTCGGCCGGTGGGCGCCGACGGAGAATTCCCGGTGCGCTTGCGGGTGATTGCGGCGGCCAACAAACAACTTGAGCCGTTGGTGCAGCAAGGGAGTTTTCGCGCCGATCTGTATCATCGCCTGAATGTCATACGGATAGGTATTCCCGCGCTCCGCGAGCGCATGGAAGACGTACCTGTGCTGATTCTTGAATTCGCTCGAAGATACGTGGGGCTGCACCACCAGATTGACGGGCTTGAGCCGGACCTGCTGCATCATCTTGCGCAGTGCCCGTTCACCGGCAACGTGCGCGAGCTCGAGAACACAGTGCAGCGCATGCTGTTTTTGAAGATGGACGGAGATACACTGACGCACGCCGACTGGATTGCGCAGGAAGAAGAGACTGCAGAGCCGGTCAGAAGCGACGGAGCAGTCGATGACGCGATGAAGATTCTGTGGTCGATGATGCTGAAGAATAACCTGACGTTTCGCTCATTGATCAAGAGCGTGGAAGAACAGCTATTGGAAAAGGCACTGGAGACGAAAGGCAAGACGCGCCGCGAACTTGCGCAGCTGCTGCACACAAGCGAGCGCACGCTGTATCACAAGATTCGCGCGCGGCGCGACGGCGTGACGCAGCAATCAGTTGCCAACTAAAGACGGCGTCAGCAGCTCATCAACGCCCAAATCCCTATCAATCCAATACTTAGGTACGGCCAGAAATGTCCGGAGCAGGATCACTGTGCGTGCCTACGCCTGCAGAGGACGACAGGCGTACTGCAAATCCTTGCAGCGCTTCGGAGACGGTGGTCAGGAAACGGAAACGCAGGCGTAAACCGCAGGATGGCGGCATGCGTTGATTCTTTTGCAGTAACGACGCGACTGAGTGCGCAGGCATCGATGAATATTTCCACAACCGGCTCTGGCGATGCGATTGCTAAATATTCGCACCAGCGAGCAGTGCAGATGCAACCTGAGGGAATAGCACGAGTAGGTGACCGGGTGAGTTTTCGTATTTGTGATGTGTTTCTTCCCGAGCCGAACGAGGTACTGGCAAGCCTGACTGCCGAGGCGCAGGCACAGGGAGTCGTTGTGGAGTTCTCCGACTCGGGGGCTCAGCCTCAGGCCTACGCACTTGTTCGCATCACGCCGCACCAGTCAGTCCTGCTGCCCGTGGGTGCTCTCGAGGTTGTGCTGTGCCGTTGACTGTAAAGCCAGATTTCTGGCATCACGACGGAACCCAAATGCTCTCGCAAAGGAGTGAGGAAGTATGCCGCCAACCCTGACATATCCGGGCGTGTACCTGGTTGAAGCGCCTAGCAGCGTTCACAATATTACAGGGGTCGCCACTTCGATCGGTGCGTTTTTCGGACAGGCCTCGATGGGCCCACTGAATACGCCGATTGAGTGCTTCAGCTACGCAGACTACACGAGGAATTTCGGCGCGCCGGTAGCGGGAGCGAACCTTGCGCAAAGCGTGCAGCAGTTCTTCAGCAACGGCGGATCGGACTGCTTCGTGGTACGGCTGGCGAATGGAGCTGCGGCAGCGCAGATCATGCTGCTCGATCACGCGGCAGCTCCAGTATTGCAATTGAGCGCGGCGTCGCCGGGGGTATGGGGATCGGGATTAGGCGTAACGGTTGACTACAATACGCCGTCGCCGGACAGCACCTTCAACCTGCAGGCGACATATTCGAATGCGGGCAAAGTGATGCAGACGGAAAGTTTCGCTAACCTGTCGATGGATCCGTCATCGCCGCGGTATGCACCCACGTTTATTACGCAGTCGTCGGTTTTGCTGAATGCCAAGCCGGGGGCGACGACAACAAGCGGGATCGCTGCCGGTTACAGCGAAGGGCGCGGTCTTGTGGGCGTGGCCGCGGGCGGATGGAACGCGGCACTGACCGGCGCATGGCCCACGGGCGACCAGGGCAGCTTTCAGATCAGTGTCGATGGCGGGCCGTGGACGAACGTGAATCTGAGCAAAGCGGCTCTCACCGCGGCGGGGCCGGGCGACCCGGGAACGTTCGGCTATATACAGAACGCGATTAACCAGGCACTGGGAGCAGCATCGGGCACGAGCGTAATCGTCAGCACGACGCCGGGCGGCTTTCTTTCGATTACCTCAAACGGAACATTGAAGAGCAGCGTGCAGGTGCGCACCGCGTCTGCGGGCGATCTGGCGTCGCCGTTGATGCTTGGAATTAATCAGGGCGGAATCGAAGTGGCGCGATTTGCCGATATCCGGCCCGTGCCAACTGGCATTTACTTTCAGGGCGACGCGAGTTCGCAGGTGGATGCCGCGATGGATGCGCTGGCGGGCGCAGCATTGACCGATGTGACGACTGTAACGATCAACGGCACAACAAAGCCATTAAACTTCGCCGCGGGCGGACCTGATTTCTACCAAGGTGCGGGAGGGGTGTCTGACCGCGACGGCGTGCGCGAAAATCTGCAGGTAATTGCCAATGCGATCAACAGCAACTTTCCGGGATTTCAGGCAACGCTCTCGGGTTATCGCCTATCGGTACAAAATCTGAGGCCGGCGGGTCCACAGGTCGCGGATACTTTCGCGATCGCGGGGGCGGGCGGCGCGGGCACATTTGCCGGTCAGTTCGTCGCGAACGTTCAGGTTTACACGCTGGGCATTGGCACCAGCGGTACGTACTACGCGACGGTTGCGCCTGCACCGAGCGATGGAGCTCCGCCCGCGCAAGGCGATTACACGGGACTGGAAGCACTGCGGACGGGTTTCTACGCGCTCGATGCGGTTGACCTCTTTAACATCATGGTGATTCCGGGGGACGGCATTACATCGGAGACGGAGTGGACAGCGATCCGCTCGGCAGCAGCGACCTATTGCCAGGGACGACGCGCCTTTCTTGTGCTGGATGCGCCGGTGGGATGGACGCAAGCGAACCTTCTTAAAGCACAGGCATCGGATGTGCAGACGTTCCGCGCCGGGATCGGCAATCCGGACATTAACTGCGCCGTATATTACCCGCGTGTACAGATTAACGACAATGGTGTTCTCCGCTACATGGGCGCGTCAGGAATGGTGGCGGGAATGTACGCCGCGACGGATTCGTCGCGCGGAGTGTGGAAAGCTCCTGCGGGCACGAATGCTGCGCTGACGAGTGTGACGGACCTTGAAGTAATCCTCACCGATAAGCAGAACGGGATTCTGAATCCGCTGGGCGTGGACTGCCTGCGGCGCATGCCGGCGGGATACCTGATTTGGGGCGCACGCACGGTGGAAGGCTATAACAATTCGGGAACCCAGTGGACATACGTGCCCGTTCGAAGAATGGCGCTATTCCTCGAAGAGTCACTGTATCGCGGCACGCAGTGGGTGGTATTCGAGCCTAATGATGAACCGTTGTGGGCCCAGATCCGCATGAACATCGGTGCTTTTATGATGGGCCTGTTTCGGCAAGGCGCGTTTCAGGGAGCGACGCCAGACCAGGCGTACTTTGTGAAATGCGACTCGGAAACGACGACGCAGGCGGACATCGACCAGGGAATTGTGAACATCATCGTGGGCTTTGCGCCGCTTGAGCCTGCGGAGTTCGTGGTGATCACGATTCAGCAGTATATCCAGAACCTTTAGCTAACGAGCGCAGGAGTGGATGATGCCAAACGGATTTCAAGTCAACGCAAATCGAATTGACCCGTACAAAACTTTCAAATTCCAGCTGAAATGGGACGGCAAAACGGTGCTTGGAGTGATGAAGGCGAGCGCGCTACGGCGCTCAACGAACGTGATCACGCATCGCAGCGGCGGCGACAACAGCGTGGATTATAAGACACCAGGACGCACGACCTACGACGCCGTGACTCTGGAGCGCGGCATCACATGGGACCTTGACTTTGAAAGGTGGGCGAACCAGGTGCATCCCTATGCGGGGGACGCGGCCATGGACATGGCTAACTTCCGCAAGGAGTGCGCACTCGAAGTGCTGAACGAGCGTGGTCAGGTGGCGAGGCGTTTTCTGATGCACGGCTGCTGGGTGAGCGAGTACCAGGCGGCGCCGGCGCTTGACTCAAGCGCGAATGCGATTGCGGTGGAGACGATCAAGATCGAAATACAGGGCTGGGAGCGCGACACAAGCGCTACGGAACCGAACGAATCGCACTAATTGATCGCAGAGCGAGAGGATTGAATGGCAGCATCGCAACCATGGACGGTCTGCCCAGAGTGGCTGGCGAGGGATCGAACATCCGGAGTGCCCTGCTCGATGCGCGCGTTCGGCGTAGACAGCGCAGATCTCGCCGTTGAATTTCAGGCTGCGCGGCGGCCGGAGCTGATCACCGAATTGCTGGAGCAATGCTGCCGTGCGCACGGAGAGGCTCGCGTGGATCGGCAGTTCCTGCTTGAAATGCCTGTGGGCCTGCGCATTGAAGCCATTCTGTCTTTAGCAAAACTGACGGACGGCACGGCCCTGAGCTGGCAGACACGATGCGCGGCAGAAGGATGCGGCCAGGATATTGAGTTTGATTTGAGCCTTGAACAGATTGCCGCACTGGCTGCGGAGGAGCGGGCGCGGGAAACATGCTACGTGGAGCTGGATGGCAGGCGCCTGGAGCTGCGACGGCCAACCGGTGCCGATCAGATGCGATGGGCGGCGACGCCCGAGAAAGAACAAACGTCCGCCATGCTGCGCTCGATTATCGCGGAGCCTTCGCTGGATGAGCTGCTGGCGAGCGGATTGACCGCGCGCGCGGTGGAGGAAACGGTGGAAGCGGCGATGGATGCGTTCGATCCGCTGGTGGCATTTCATCTGGACGTCGCCTGCCCAGAGTGCGGCAAGCATGCCGAAGTGTTTCCCGACTTGACGGGGCTTGCCCTGGAGCGTTTGTCCCACGTTCAGCAGGGGCTGATTTCCGATGTTCATTTGCTAGCTTCGCGCTACCACTGGAGCGAGAAGGATGTACTTGGTCTGCCGCGCTGGCGAAGGCAGCGGTACCTCGAGCTGATCGAGGAAGAGGGTTGACGATGCGTTATCTATTGCAACTGGCGCGAGAGACGACGGCACGCCTGAAGGTGTCTCGCCAACCGTCATGGCTGCGTCCGGTTGGGCTGGTGATTCAGGACGAGGCGTCGATACCGATGACTCCGCCGCAAGCGGCGCGCACGCAGAATGAGTTTGAGCATGTGCGAACGGCGGGGCCCGCAGCGGCGCCTTCGCGAACGGCCCCCCATGAGCAAGAACCGGAAACCCGGCGGCAGCGTCTGGCGCCTACCGCAGATGAACTGCCGCAGCAGCCGCTTCAACGAGCACCGCAAGCGGGGCCTCCGCAGAGTGAACCGCGGCGTTGGGCAGATGAAGCAGCGCCTGCCAGCCACGCCATCCCCAATGCTGCTGAAGAGAAGAGCGCCACGTTGGAGATCGACGACGGATTCCCGACGGCAAATGCTCGCGCAGAACGAGTTACGCAGCAGCAACAGCCTGCTGCTGCTCACACACTGCGCTCGGTGCTGGCTGAATTGTCACGCCGTCAAGAGGAACTGGAACGGCAACAAATCGATGCACGCCGCACAGCGGTGGTGGAAGTTCTGCGAGAAGAACGAACACACCAAGAAAGACATATGAGCGAGCGGGCGGCGAGCAAAGAAGAGGTTCGATTGAATATTGGCTCGATCGTGGTGCAATTCGATCCTGATCCTGCGGAGCGAGTGACGGCGCCCGCGCAACCGCTCCGGGTGGCCCCTCAACGATCTGAACAGCAAAGCAGCGACCGCTGGGCCCGCAGCTTTCTGGATCGGTAAACGGAAAGGATTCGACGTGCCATTGGCGCAGACTGGTCTCGCAGTTGGCGATGTGAGCCGCTTCCTGGCGGGGATCCTGACAACTGCGCTGTGGAATGTGCCGCCCAATCCCACGATTACCGTACAGAGGCCGCAGGCCAATCCCGGTACCGGAACCACAACGCAACCGCGCATCAATCTTTTTCTTTACGAAGTGGAGATCGATGCCGCGATGCGCAACGTGCCTTTGACGTCGGGGAGTTCGATGCCATTATGGCTGGTCCTGCGCTACGTTCTGACCGGCTTTGATAAAAATGGCGAGAGCGATACGCCGGACAGTCATGACCTGATGGGCATGGCGATGCAGGTCTTGATGGGTGTGGGCACCGCATTGCCCGCCCTTGCCGGATATACATCGCTCTCTGATAATCCTGAGCCGCTGAAGCTCACCTTCGATCAAGCAACGCCGGAACTGCTTTCCCGGCTGATGCAGGGACCCGACGATAAGTACCGGTGTTCGGCAGCGTTCCAAGTGCGGCCGGTACTGATTGCAGAACCGCTGCCGCCGAGCGGGATGCAACTGGTGGGAATCAATTACGTGCTAGGAACGAAGATCGGGCTCGCAGGCGTGAAGAATTTTGTCCTGCCGAACCTTGGTCCGGTCCTGACCGGCGCACATCCTTTAGAAGTCGAACTTGGCGATACGCTCACGCTCACCGGGGAGAGCCTGAACGGAGGAAACCTGACGGTGAGTTTTGGTGCGGCGACTCTTGTACCCAATATGCAGCAGCCGCAGGCGATGGCCATGGTAGTGAACGGCATCGATCCGACAGTGATGTCGGCTGACAAGATCGCAGTGTCAGTGCGAGAAACCCTAGCAAGCGGGCTGGTCCTTTCAAGCGGACTGGTAAATGTTTCGCTGCTGCCGACGGTGGCAAGCGTTTCGATTGCGGCAATTGCGAAGGTTTCAAGCACCAACCCCAATGTGTACGCGACGCTCACCTTTAAAGGCAAGTTGCTGGGAAGCAAACGGGACTACATCGAGTGCGCGCTGGTGTGGAACGGGAAGGTAGCCATCCTGCTGGACACGCCTGACCTCAGTTTCGTCCCGTTGCCTGACCAGAGCGAGCAGCAGTTTGCAATGACACCGGATCAGGCGGTGCCGCAGGGCGAGTATTTTGTGGTACTGCGGATCAACGGCCAACAGGCGAAGCAAACATTCACACTGAGCATGGTGTCGCCATGAATGAGGCCCTGGGCATCCCGCCAAACAATCAGTATGCGTCGCTCACTCCAGGCCTGGATGCCCGCGATGAATTCACGCGATGCTGGCTGGAGCAGGCAATCCTGCGCCTGCGGCGCGAGCTGGCCTGGGTATGGCGAAACCACCAGCCCGTCGATGCTCTTGCCGAGGCGCTGGAACGACGTTCGCTTACAGAACAGCGCACGCGGTTTTTCGAAACCGATGCCACGGCGCATTATCTGCACGTACGTATTGAAGGGGGCGAGACGCCGGTTCGCACCGGCACGGGTGCACGGGGTACTTTTGCGTGGCTGGCGGGAGAGCTTGCGCTCTCCCGCGCGGAGCTGTTTGTGACTGCTCTTGGCCTGGCGGCGGCACGGGATGCCGCGGTTGGAAATCTGATCGCGACGCTGCACGGAGACGCACACCAGCCACTGCCGACATTAAGGCTGGCGCAGTGGCTGTGGGAAGAAACGGCATCGCTGATGCCGATGATGTCACCCGCGCATCCGCTCTTTGCGCGCGGAATTCTTCGGCGATCAGAAGCACAAGTCGAATGGAACGCGACGATCTCGATGCCAGCGATTGTGGCGGAAATTCTTGAAGGCGGCCTGAAGGATGCACCCTCGGAATTCGAATGCGTCGCTGAGCCGGGCGGCGGAGCGCCAGTCAGCGTCGATCTCGAAATTGAACTCCTGGCCGGCCGCATGATGCACGACCCGAGCCAAGCGCAGATTGTGCCAGTAGTACTGCCGTTCGCGAACAGCGCGATGAATGCCAACGGCGTGCGGCCAGCACTTGAAAAGATCAGCGCGCTGACTGGACGGCCGATCTATGCGATCCGTTCGAGTGTCGTGGTCACCGCTTCGATTCTGGAGAATGCCGGCGCATTCTGCTGGCTTCAGGGCTTCGACCTGATGCTGCCGTCCCAGGGAATGAATGGCGCAATTAACTCCCTGAATATTCTGCGGCCATTTCCAATTTACGTATTTGCGGCGCTTGGCGATGAAGGCGCTGGACACGATGCATCGACGTTGCCTACGCTGCGCATTGCGGCACTGGGTTATGACGAGCGCCGTGGCACCTGGCAGACAGAGCTGAACAAAAGCGGTCTTCAGGCCGATCCGGAGGCTGTTCGCGAATGCGCTTACCGGTTCCGGCTGGAAGCCGGGGAGATTGCCAACACCGTGACGGCACTGCGACGGATAGGATCACCACTCACGCTCGAAGAGATGGCCGCGGCGTGTCAGCAGGAGGTTGGCCAGCAGATCGGTGGGCAGGCAAGCCTGGTGGTTCCGCGCTTTCGCCGCGAGGACTTGGTGCTCGACGCCCAGGCGGGCACGCAATTTGAGGAATTGCTCGGCGCGATGCGGAACCTCTCGCGTGTACATGCGGATTGGGGCACCGGGCGCGTATGGTCGGATGCGGGCATCTCTGCCATGTTTGCCGGTGGGCCCGGCACTGGGAAGACGATGGCGGCCGAAGTGCTTGCCGCCGAATTGAAGCTCCCGATGTATCGCGTTGATCTGTCGCAGGTGGTGAATAAGTACATCGGAGAGACGGAAAAGAATCTGCGCAAGCTCTTCGATGCGGCTGAGCAGGCGGATCTTGTTCTTTTTTTCGATGAAGCCGAGGCGCTGTTCGGCCAGCGAATGCAGGCGCGTAACTCCAATGACCGGTTTGCCAATATCGAAGTGAGTTATCTTCTTGAGCGCATGGAGCGGTTTCGCGGTCTTGCGATTCTGGCGACGAACCGGAAGAAGGATCTCGACGAGGCATTTCTGCGGCGACTGCGTTATGTGATCGAGTTTCCCATGCCGGCGAAGGCGGAGCGGCTTGCGATCTGGAAGAAGTCCATTCCTGAGCAGGTTTCTTCCGTTGAATTAGATCTCGACTTTCTGGCGCGAGAGTTCGCGCTCTCCGGCGGAAATATTCGCTCCATAGTGTTGAA
>Ga0310811_10002178_pt1 | contig 24419 bp, 24 predicted proteins | sample YCmetagenome_FD_207642 | JGI IMG/M metagenome (GOLD analysis project Ga0310811, IMG submission 207642) | Soil microbial communities from experimental microcosm in Duke University, North Carolina, United States - YC | ecosystem: Engineered > Artificial ecosystem > Soil microcosm > Unclassified ... | reverse complement strand
TGATGAATCCGGGGAAGCTGTTGCCGGGTTAGTTAGGCCACGCCTTCCTTGAGCGCCGCGGCGGCGGCAGACACCGCCTCGCGCGCCTTCGGGATCACGCTCCGCATCGAGAAGAAGCCGTGGACCATGCCGGGGTAGTCGACATGCGTGACCTCGACACCGGCGGCGTCGAGCTTGTCTGCATAGGCCTTGCCCTCGTCGCGCAGGGGATCGAAGCCGGCGGTGATGACATAGGCCGGCGGCAGGCCGGCGAGATCGGCGCAGAGCAGCGGCGAGAGGCGCGGGTCGCTGCGATGCGCGGCCTCGGGGCAGTAGAGCCGGGTGAACCAGTCCATGCCGTCCTTCTCGAGGAAATAGCCCTTGGCGTTCTCACGCATCGACTTGGTCTCGACCGGCGCACCAAGCTGGGTCACGGGATAGATCAGAAGCTGGTAGCGCAGCGCCGGTCCGCCTTCGCGCTTGGCGAGTTGCGCCACCACGGCGGAGAGATTGCCGCCGGCGCTGTCGCCGCCGACGGCGAGACGCGCCGGATCGATGCCGAAGGCCGCGGCATGCGCGGCGACATATTGCGTGGCGGCCCAGCAGTCTTCGACTGCGGCGGGGAACGGATGCTCGGGCGCAAGGCGGTAATCGACCGAGACGACGCGGCAGCCGGAGCCATTGGCAATGGCACGGCAAAGATCGTCATGGGTCTCGAGATCGCCGATCACGAAGCCGCCGCCGTGGAAGAAGACGAGACCGGGCAGCGTCGGTGTCGCGACGAGATCGACGGGCGTGTAGATGCGGACGGGGATATCGTGCGCCGGGCCGGGGATCCTGCGGTCTTCGCTTTTGCCGATCGGCGTGTCGCCGCCGCGGAAGATACCGGCGCGCATCGCAGCGCGCGCCGCCTGCGGCCCGATCTCGTACATCTTGGGCAGCTTCAGCGCCGCCATCTGGTCGAGCAGCTTGCGAACATGGACGTCGAGGGACATGGGCGCCTCCCTATTTCAACATTCCCGCAACCGCCTTCGCAGCGGCCGCGAGAGCGTCGTGGGCCTGGGGCAGCACCGACTGGAGATAGACGAAGCAGTGCACCATGTCGGTGTGATCGACGACCTGGACCTTCACGCCGGCGGCGCGGAGCTTGTCGGCGTATTGCATGCCCTCGTCGTGGAGCGGATCGAAACCGCCGAGCATGATGTAGGCGGGCGGCAGGCCGCTCGCATCCTTCGCGCGCAGCGGCGAGATCCTGGGATCGTTCTTGTCGACGCCGTCGGGCAGGTACGAGGCGTAGAACCAGTCGAGCGTCTCCTTCTCGAGGAAGTAGCCGACGGCGAACTCGCGCAGCGAATTGGTCTCGGCGCCGATCTGGGTCACGGGGAAGAGCAGCATCTGTGCCGCGACGAGGCCCTTCTTCGCCTGCTGCGCGACCTCGGCGGCGAGCGCGCCGCCGGCACTGTCGCCGCCGACGGCGATACGGTTGGCATCGACGCCGATCTCGGCGGCGTTCAGGGTGGCAAGCGCGTCGTCGAAGGCGGCGGGATATTTGTGCTCCGGCGCGAGGCGGTAGTCGACGGAGATGACGCGCAGGTTGCCCTCGTTCGCCATCATGCGGCAGAGGCCGTCATGGGAGTCGATGTTGCCGATGACGAAGCCGCCGCCGTGATAGTAGACGAGCGCGGGCATCGGCTCGCCGCCGGCCGCGACCGGCGAGAAGACGCGGATCGGGATATCGCCGCCGGGGCCGGACACAAGGCGGTTCTCGATCTTGCCGACCGGCACGTCCTTCGGGCCGACCATCTGCATCAGGCCGTTGAAGGTCTCGCGCGCGACCGCGGGTCCGGCTTCGGACATCTTAGGGCCGCCCAGCGCCTTCATCTGATCGAGGAAGGCTTTCACCAGGGGATCGAGGGGCATGTCGTGGGGTTCCGGTCGAGAAGGGACCGGAGTGTGGGGGCAATCCGGGCGGAGGTGCAAGCACCCCTGCCCTGCGCTTCAGTGGAGCGTCACCGGCTTGTCGGGGTCGAGGCCGAACTCGGCGATGTCGGAGAGGAAGACGCACATCGTGGTCCAGAAGCGGGCGCGGTCCATTGCGCCCTCCGCTTCGAAGCACACGACCGCGCGGCGGGCGAAATCCAACGCATCGACCCCGTGCTCCTCGGTGAGGTCGGCGGCCAGGCGGCACAGGTCGGCGGCACTGAGATCTTGCATGACACGTCCCTTTCGTACCGCGAGTAAAACAGAGCGCGGGTGACGGGCCGGTTAATGCACCTTTCAGCTGAGGTTCAGGTATTCGGTCTCTTGCGGAGTCGTGTCTCTACCGAGGGCCGCATTGCGCACGGGGAAACGGCCAAAGCGGGCGATTACGTCGCGATGCACCAGCGCATAGGGATAATTACTGCTGTCGGTTCCCACACGCTCGCCGATGTAGGCAACCGAGAGATCCTGGTCGGCCATGTCCTCGGAATGCATGTAAGGCAGGTAGAAGAACGGGCGCAGCACCGTCGGCACGCGGCGGTCGAAACCGGCTTCGATGGCGCGCGCGGCGACGGCACGCGCCTTGGCATCGGTTGAGAAGGCGCCGGCATGGCCGCGGAACATGTTGCGCGGAAACTGGTCAAGCACGATGAGAAGCGCGAGCGCGCCTTCCGGCGTCTGCGCCCACACATCGAGGCCGCCGTCACGCGCACTCCGCCACAGCGGCTCGAAACGGTTGCGGATCTGCTTGTCGAGCGCCGCATCCTCCGCGAACCAGCGCGCGGGTTGAACCTCATCGCGCCAGAACTGGATGACGGAGAGCGGAGTTTCGCCGGTCACGGAATCTCGATCACCTCCGGATCGGGTGTCGCCACGAATAGCTTGTCGACCAGTGCCTTGCGGCGGTCCATCGTGGCGCGCTGGTTCACATAGCCCTTGTCCGTGATCTCGTGACCATCGACCGAGGGCGGTTCGGCGAGCAGGATCACGCGCTTGATGCGGGTCGACGAGCCGGGGTTGTGGCGATTGTGCTCGGCGAATTTCTCGCGGATGAGGTCGCGGAATTCCGCGTGGCCGCAGGGATCGGCGCCGCCGCAGATCTCCTTCGCCGCCGCGGGCGAGGGCCAGGCGAGAAGGCCGACGAAGGGCTTGTCCTGGCCGCAGACGACGCAGTCGAAGACGAGCGGCGAGGCGGCGCCGACGGCCTGGGCGCGGAGCGTGCCGGCGGAGACCCAGGTGCCGGTGTCGAGCTTGAAATCCTCGGTCACGCGGCCGTCGAAGACGAGGCCTTGAGACGGATCGTTCTCGTCGACGAATTTCGCGGCGTCGCCGAGCGAGTAGAAACCCTCGTCGTCGAAGGCTGCCTTCGTAAGATCGTCGCGGCGAAGATAGCCCGGGGTCACCGTCGGACCTTTCACGCGCACTTCCATCTTGGAGCCGTTGGGCACGAGCTTCAGCGTGATGCCGGGAAGCGGCAGGCCGATCAGGCCGACGCGCTCGGTGATCCAGTGCACGACGGTGACGCCCTGCGTTTCGGTCGCGCCGTACATCGTGGTCATCGGGATGCGCATGCCGACCGAGGCGATGGCGAGCGCCTGGAAGCGTTCATAGATGTCCTGGCTGAGCGTCGCGCCGCCATAACCGGCAGAGCGCAGCTTCTTGAAGACGTGATCGCGCAGGCTTTCGTCACGCTCCATCGCGTCGCAGAGCCAGCCGAAGGCGATGGGTGCGGTGCCGATGCCGAGCGGGGTGATGTCGCGCAGGTTGCGGATCGTCTCCTCGAACATTCCGGGCAGCGGCTTGCCGGCATCGAGATGGATCGTGCCGCCGCCGTTGATCATGCCGTTAAAGCCGATATTGCCCGCCGAGATGTGGTTCCAGGGCATCCATTCGAGAGACTGCGGGATCTCATTCGGATCGGCCGGCTCGGTGCGCAGCGCCTCGGTCGCGGCGATCACCGCGCACATCATGCCCTGGGTCTGGATCACGCCCTTCGGCATGCCGGTCGAGCCGGAGGTGAAGAGGTACTTCGCGGTCGTCGCATGGTTTATGCCATCAAGCGCCCTGGTGACGTCGGGACCGGCATTGGTGCGGATAAGATCGTCATAGGCGGTGGTCTTGCGGCCTTCGATCGGCATCGCCGTCACGACCTCGACGCCATCGAGCGCGAGCGCATCGAGCGCCTTGGCAAACATCGGACCCTGCTCGGCGAAGATCATCTTCGGCGTCGAGATGGCGAAGACATGCTTCAGCTTGGAATGGTCGCCCGACATCACCGAGTAGGCGACCGAGACCGGCGCCACAGGCACGCCGGCGAATTGCGCGCCGAGGCTCATCGTGGCGTGGGTGATCGAGTTGCCGGAAAGGATCATCAGCGGCGTGTCGGCATTCATGCCGCGATTGAGCAGCGCCTGTGCGATCGCCTGGGCGCGCGTCAGCATCTCGCCATAGGTGACCTTGCGCCAATCGCCGGTGCCGCCGCCGGGCAGCGGGATGCGCTCGGCGATGAAGGGGCGGTCGGGGTGTTGTTTCGCGCGCTCCGCGAACAGGTGGGGGATCGAACGATGGAGCGTGCCGAGCTTGTGGTTTTGCTCGATATACACGGTGCCGTCGGGCTTTTTGTGCACCGAGATGTCCGGCGCTTTCTGCGGTAGCGGGCGAAACGGGGGCAGATCGGTGTTTTTCACCTGTACATTCATGGACTTGGCTCCCTGAGGCGCGGAACTACAAATCCGTGCCGTAAATCATTATATTTCCCGGCAGGTCCGGTATAATTCCGGCCGACCGGTGAGGATTCTCCCGCATGCGCGGCAAAAGCGTACTTCTCATCATTGGCGGCGGCATCGCCGCCTACAAGAGCCTTGAGCTCATCCGGCGGCTGAAAGAACGCGGCGCGACGGTTCGCGCCATTCTTACCGCTGCTGCTGCGGAATTCGTGACACCGCTGTCGGTGGCGTCCCTGAGCGGCGAGAAAGTCTACAGCGATCTGTTCAGCCTGACCGATGAGGCGGAGATGGGACATATCCAGCTCTCGCGCAGCGCCGATCTCGTCGTGGTCGCGCCGGCGACGGCCGACCTTATGGCGAAGCTGGCGAACGGGCTGGCGAACGATCTCGCTTCCACCGCGCTTCTTGCCACCGACAAAGCCGTCTTGATGGCCCCTGCGATGAATGTGCGGATGTGGAACCATCCGGCGACGCAGCGGAACTACGCCACGCTGAAGCGCGACGGCGTGCTGTTCGTCGGGCCGAATGACGGCGAGATGGCCTGCGGCGAATACGGACCGGGCCGCATGAGCGAGCCGAACGAGATCGCCGATGCGGTGACACGCGCGCTGAGCGACGGGCCCAGTGCGCTCGCAGGCGTTCGTGCGCTGGTTACGGCAGGGCCGACGCAGGAGCCGCTCGATCCCGTCCGCTTCCTCGCCAACCGTTCGTCGGGCAAGCAGGGCTATGCCATCGCCGATGCACTGGCACGCGCGGGAGCCGAGACGACGCTGGTGTCGGGGCCGGTGGAGCTCGCGCCCCCCTCCGGCGTGAAGCTTCTGAAAGTGACGACGGCGCGCGAGATGCTCGCGGCCTGCGAGAGCGCCCTGCCCGCCGATGTCGCGGTGATGACCGCGGCAGTAGCCGACTGGCGGCCGGAGATCTCGGCGAACAGCAAGATCAAGAAGGAAGCCGGGGCGGCGGCGCCCACGATCCAGATGGTCGAGAACCCCGACATCCTCGCAACGCTGGCGCGGCATGCGAAGCGGCCTTCGCTGCTGATCGGCTTCGCGGCCGAGACCGACAATGTCGTCGCCTATGCGCAGGCGAAGCTCGCCAAGAAGGGCTGCGACTGGATCGTCGCCAACGATGTCTCGCCCGCGACCGGGGTCATGGGTGGCGACCGCAATACGGTGCACATCGTGACGGCCGGCGCCGTCGAAGATTGGCCCGATCTCGACAAACGCGAAGTCGGAACGCGGCTGGCGGCAAAGATCGCCGATGCGCTGAAGGGGAAAGCGGCGTGAAGGTCGGAATTCTCCGTTTCCCGCATGCACAGGACCTACCCCTGCCCGCCTATGCGACCGAGGGCTCGGCCGGCATGGATCTGCTGGCCGCGGTCGCGGAAGACATCGTGCTGATGCCCGGCAAGCGGGTGATGGTGCCGAACGGCATCGCCATCGAGCTGCCGCGCGGCTTCGAGGCGCAGGTGAGGCCGCGCTCGGGCCTTGCGGCGAAGAACGGGATCACGGTCCTCAACACGCCCGGCACCGTCGACAGCGATTACCGCGGCGAAATCAAGACGGTGCTGATCAATCTGGGCGACGAGCCTTTCACGATCACGCGCGGCATGCGCATCGCGCAGATGGTGATCGCGCGGCATGAGCGCGCCGAGCTCGCCGAACAATCCAGCCTGTCGGACACCGCGCGCGGCGCGGGTGGCCACGGCTCCACCGGTCTCCATATCGCGAAGTCGAACTGATGCTGAAACTGTCACGAAAAACCCTTCTGGCCCTCGAAGCCGTGATCGATATCGCCTTCAACGCGCGGCCCGAGCCCGTGCAGGCGAAGGAAATCACCGCGCGCCAGGGCGTGCCCCAGCGCTACCTCGAACAGGTGATGCAGCAGCTGGTGCGTGCCGGCGTTCTCAAGGGCGTGCGCGGCCCGCGCGGCGGTTATCGCCTCGCCAAGGAGCGGCGGCGCATCAGCGTCGGCGACGTGGTGCGCGTGGCCGAGAGTCTGGAAGACGAAGAGGCCGAAGTGATCGATCCACGCTCCGAGCTCGGCATCCGTATCGTCTCGCCACTGATCCAGTCGCTGCAGGACGAGGTGATGGCACGGCTCGATGCAATCTCGATCGAGGACCTCTGCCAGCGCGCGCGCACGGCGGGCGTCGATTGCGGCGGCGGCGCGAGCGCGGACTTCACGATTTAACAAGATGGGTGGCCGGGTCGCGTTCGCGATGCCCGCTGCCCGGCCATGGAGAGACATAATGCAACAGGGCAAACCCGGACGCGGACGCGTCTATGACTCGATTACGCAGACCATCGGCGACACGCCGTTGGTGCGGCTCCACCGCCTGACCAAAGAAGCGGGCGTCGAGGCCGACGTGCTGCTGAAGCTCGAATTCTTCAACCCGATATCGTCGGTGAAGGACCGCATCGGCGTCGCGATGATCGAGGCGCTGGAAGCGAAGGGTCTGCTGACGCCCGGCAAATCGACCATCGTGGAGCCGACCAGCGGCAACACCGGCATCGCGCTCGCCTTCGTCGCAGCGGCAAAGGGCTATCGCCTGATCCTGGTCATGCCGGAGACGATGTCGCTGGAGCGACGCAAGATGCTGATGCTGCTCGGCGCAGAGGTCGAGCTCACCGAAGGGCCGAAGGGCATGAAGGGCGCCATCGCGCGGGCGCAGGAGATCGTCGCCGCGACGCCGGGCGCGGTCATCCCGCAGCAATTCGAGAACCCGGCCAATCCCGACATCCATCGCCGCACCACGGCGGAGGAGATCTGGAACGACACCGAAGGCAAGGTGGACGTGGTGATCAGCGGCGTCGGCACTGGCGGCACGATCACCGGCGTCGGCCAGGTGCTGAAGGCGAAGAAGCCGGGCGTGAAGATGATCGCGCTGGAACCGGAAGACTCTCCGGTGCTGTCCGGCGGCAATCCGGGGCCGCACAAGATCCAGGGCATCGGCGCAGGCTTCGTACCGGGCATCCTCGACCGTGCGGTGATCGACGAGGTGATCACAATCTCGAACGAAACCGCGTTCGAGACCGCGCGCAAAGCGGCGCGGCTGGAAGGCATTCCGGTCGGCATCTCCTCCGGCGCGGCCATCGCGGCGGCGCTCGAGGTCGGCGCGCGTCCGGATATGAAGGGCAAGACGATCGTCGCGATCATTCCCTCCTTCGCCGAACGCTATCTTTCGACTGCGCTGTTCGAGGGGCTGTAATCGTTCATGAGTGATGCGTTCTTCACGCGGGAGGGCGAGGCCACTTACCTCCCGCAAGTCGCCGGCCGCGGTCCCTGGCGCGAGGATTCGCTCCACGGCCGCGTGGTGATCGGGCTCTGTGGCTACGAACTCGAGCGCACCCATGGCGGTGCGGAGTGGATGCCGGCGCGGCTGACGGTCGATATGTATCGTCTGCCCGACTTCTCGCCGATCGCGGCGCAGACGCGCGTCATCCGCGGCGGCAAGCGGATCAAGATCGTCGATGTCGAGCTGATCCAGAGCGGCAAGAGCGTGGCGCGCGGCACCGCGCAGTTCCTGATCCGCGGCGAGAACGCGCCGGGCAAGACGGTGAGCCCGCCGAAATGGGACGCGCCGCATCCCGACACCCTGCCTCCGCCGCCGCCGAACCAGTTCGGCCAGCGGCTGTGGAAGATGCGCAATGTCTCGGACTGGTTCGATACGTCGAGCCAGCGCCGCGGCGCCTGGATGGCGGAGATCCGCGAGATGGTCGAGGGCTCGCCGCTGACGCCATTCACGCGGGTCGCCGCGGCGGCGGATTTCGCCAGCCCGCTCGCCAACCGCGCCGAGAACAGCCTTGGCTACATCAACACCGACATGACGGTCTATCTGCACCGCCTGCCGGTGAGTGAGTGGATCGGCTTCGAGAAGATCAACCACCACGCGACGGACGGCGTCGCCATCGGCGAGTGCTTCCTGCACGATGTGGAAGGCCCGATCGGCAGCGCAAGCTGCGCCGCGCTCCGCCAGGCGCGCTCAGCGTAGCGGGTAAGCCTGCTCGGGGCGGTAGATGCTGCCGTCATCGGTCAGCACGCTCGAATAGAGGAGGAATTCGCTCACCTCGAAGGCCGGCGCAGTGAAGAGCGCGTGGTCGGTGAGCCAGTCCATCACCTTGCCGACCGGCGTTCGCGTCAGCCGCGCGACGGTGATGTGCGGCTTGTAGCGCTCTCGATCTCCCGCGATACCGACACGCTGCAAGGCGCTTTCGACCTTGCGCTGGAGATGCAGGAGCGGCTCGCTGGTGCGCACACCGGCCCAAAGCGCATGCGGATGCTTGCCGCCGAATTCTCCGACGGCGTGGGGCTCGAGCGTGAAGGCCGGCGCATCGATGCCGGCAAGCGCGTCGTCGATGGTTGCGGCGTCGGCGACCTCACCGATGAAGCGGAGCGTGAGATGGAGCTGCTCGCGGCTCTGCCAGCGCGCGCCGGGGACGCCAGACTGGATCGGCGCGATCATCCGCGCGACCGGATCGGGAATGGCGAGGGCGACGAAGAGGCGTTGCACGGTCAGCCTCGTCCGAGCGGCAGGGCCCGCCGGAAGACGAGGATCGCTCCACCGTAAAGCACGATGCCGAGCATGCCGCCCATCGCGAGGCGTGCGAGATCGTGCAGGTTTGCCGGGATCGGCAACGGGATACGGTCGAGCAGCAGAGTGCCGGCGAGCGCGCCCAACCCTGCGCCTGCCGTAGCAAGAACGATGGGGAGGAGAGCGCGGATGAAGCCCGGCTGGATCGCGAGCAGATCCTTGCGCCTTCCCTGCCAGACAAGCTGCCCGACATTGATCCAGGCGCCGAAGGCGGTGCCGAGCGCGACTCCGGCGATGCCGAAGCCGAGGCCCCAGACGAAGACGATCTTGAGCGCGATGTTGGCGACGATGGCGGTGACGGTGGCGCGCGCGGGGGTCATCGTGTCATGGCGCGCATAGAAGGTGGACGCGACGATGCGAACCAGCGCGAAGGCCGGCAGGCCGATGCCGTAGGCGGCGAGCGCGATGGCGGAGAGCGAGGCGGCGTTCTTGTCGAAGGCGCCATGGGCGAAGATCGCGCGCATGATCGTTTCGGGGATGGTGAGGAACACCGCAGCAAAGGGCAGTGTGAGCAGAAGAGATAGCGCCGCGGCATTGTTCTGCGCCCGGTCGGAGCCGGCGCGGTCCCCTGTCGCGAGCCTTGCGGACATCTGCGGCAGGAGCACCGTGCCGAGCGCGATGCCGAGCACGCCGAGCGGAAGCTGGTCGACGCGGTCGGCGTAGTAGAGCGCGGTCCGGCTGCCGGTCGGGAGGTAGCTCGCGATCACGGTGTCGATCAGCGGGGCGACGACGACGCTGGCGGCGCCGAAGGTCACGGCGCCGAAGGCCTTGAAGAACTCCTTGATCTCCGGCGTCCAGCGCGGCCAGGCGATGCGCAGGTCGAGGCCGTCGCGTTTTCCAGCCCAGAGCATGAAGAAGAGCTGCACGATACCGCCGGCGAGCACACCCCAGGCGGCGGCGTAGGCGGCGTTCGGGAACCAATGCCAGGCGAGAAGCGTCGCACACATCGTCAGGTTCGGGATGATCGACCAGGCGGCTGCGGCCCAGAACCGGTCGATGGCGTTCAGCATCGCCGAGAGCTGCACCGCAACGACGGTGAGGATGAGATAGGGGAAGGTGATGCGCGCCAGTTCCACCGTGAGCGCCCATTGGCCTTCATTGCCGGAGAAGCCAGGAGCGATGAGATGGATCAGCTGCGGCATCAGGACGAAGGCCGCGATCAGGATCACGAACTGCGCCGCCATCTGCCAGGAGAAGATCGCGTCGGCGAAGGCGGCGGCAGCCTTGTGCTCGCCGCGCGCATGCAGCGCGGCATAGCGGGGCAGGAATGCGGGGTTGATCGTGCCCTCGCCGAAGATGGCGCGGAAGTAGTTCGGGAACAGGAAGGCGACGATGAAGGCGTCGGACAGGATACCCTTGCCGAGGCTCCAGGCCATCAGGATGTCGCGCGCGAAACCGGTGAGTCGCGACAGCAGCGTGAAGCCGCCTACCGAGAGGAGCCGCTTGAACATCTAGCGCTTCACCTGCGCGACGAGGCGCATGGCGTAAGGCAGAAACTTCTCGACGATGATCTTCACCCCGGCGGGATTGGGATGGATACCGTCGGCCTGATTGAGCTTCGGATTGAGCGCGACGCCGTCGAGCATGAAGGGATAGAGGATCGCGCCGAACTGTTTCGCGAGCTTCGGATAGATCGGGTCGAATTGCGCGGCGTATTCGGGGCCGAGATTGCGCGGCGCCCGCATGCCGATCAGCAGCACGGGAATGTGCGCGGCTTTCAGCCTGGTCAGGATTGCGACGAGGTTCTTCTCGGTCAGGGTTGGCGATTGGCCGCGCAGCGCGTCGTTGGAGCCGAACTCGACGATGGCGGCCTGCGGGTGGTCGGCCAGCGACCAGTCGATACGGGCGAGCCCGCCGGCGGAGGTGTCGCCCGAGACCCCGGCATTGATCAGCTTCACGTCGAGACCGGCGGCGCGCAGCCGGGCTTCGAGCACGGCGGTGAAGTCTTGCCCCGGCGGGACGCCGAAGCCCTGGGTCAGGCTGGTCCCGAGGGCGAGGATTTTGATGGGGGCTGCGGTGGAGGGGATGAGCGAGGCAAACAGGAATAGCAGGGCGGCAACGGCGCACTTCACGCCCCAACCCAAAACGCTTCGCGTTTTGACCTCCCCATGCTGGGGAGGTGAAAAAGTGGAGTTGGAACCCTTATATAGGAACACGTTGCCCACCCGAGTCATCGATGCACAATCCCCCAGCCGCCATCGTTTTGGAAGACGTGACACTGACGCTGGCGAGCATCGCCGGGCCGGTCGAGATCCTGAAAGGCGTGAGCCTGTCCATCGCCGCGGGCGAAACCGTGGCGCTCCTGGGGCCGTCTGGCTCGGGCAAGTCGTCGCTGCTGATGGTCGCCGCGGGGCTGGAGAGCGCGACCAGTGGCCGGGTGATCGTTGACGGCACCGACATCACGCGGCTGGGCGAGGATGCGCTGGCGCGGTTCCGCCGCGGGCGCGTGGGCATCGTGTTCCAATCCTTCCACCTGATCCCGACCATGACGGCGCTGGAGAACGTCGCGGTACCGCTGGAGCTTGCCGGCACGGCCGACGCCTTCGGCCGGGCGCGTGACGGCTTGACGGCAGTCGGGCTCGGGGCGCGGACCGATCACTATCCGGGACAGCTGTCGGGCGGCGAGCAGCAGCGTGTCGCCCTTGCCCGCGCCATTGCGCCAGGGCCGAAGGTTCTGTTCGCCGACGAGCCGACCGGCAATCTCGACGGCGCGACGGGCAACGAGGTCGCGGACCTTCTGTTCGACCTGCCGGCACGGTCGGGCGCGACGCTGTTCCTGGTGACGCATGAAGAGGCGCTCGCTGCGCGATGCAGCCGGATCGTGCGGCTCAAGGATGGCCGCATCGTGGCCGATGTTTCGAAAAGCTCAGCACGCGCATGATCGGGATCGCGTTTCGTCTCGCCCGGCGTGAGATGCGTTCTGGCCTCAGCGGCTTCCGCATCTTCTTCGCCTGCCTGGTGCTCGGCGTCGCAGCAATTGCGGGCGTGGAATCGCTGTCGGAAGCATTCCTCACCGGTTTGGCCGAACAGGGGCGCACGCTTCTCGGCGGCGACGTTGTGGTGCATCTGGTGCACCGCGAGGCAGGTGCCGACGAGTTGGCCTTCATGAAGGGCCGTGGCCGGGTCTCGCGCACCGTGTCGATGCGCGGCATGGCCTATGCGTTGAAGAACGGCCGCGAGGAGGAGCGCCAGCTGGTCGAGCTGAAGGCGGTGGACGGAGCGTATCCGTTCTTCGGCAACGTCGCACTCGCGCCGGCGCGCAAGTTGGGCGATGCCCTGGCATGCGATGTGCGGATATGCGGCGCGGTGGCGGAGCAGACGCTGCTGGACCGGTTGAATCTCAAGCCCGGCGGGTTGATGAAGATCGGCGCGCAGGTGTTTCGCGTCAGCGCGGTGCTCGACAGCGAGCCGGATCGCATCGCCGGCGGGTTCAGCCTCGGTCCGGCCCGATGGCGTCGCGCCAAAGACATTCAAGAGCGCGGCGGCCTCTGCCTTCCCCAATGCGGGCTGGGACATTCGCGACCGCAACAACGCGGCACCGGGCATTCGCCGCTTCGTCGAACAGGTGACGATGTTCCTGACGCTGGTGGGATTGACCGCGCTCGCGGTCGGCGGCGTCGGCGCAGCACAGGCTGTGCGGGCCTTTCTCGACCGCAAGCGCGCGGAGATCGCGATCTTCAAATCGCTCGGCGCCGATGGGCGGCTGATGTTCCTCGTATTCTTCTTCCAGGTCATGGCGGTCGCCCTAGCCGCGGTGCTGGTGGGGGTTGTGCTGGGCGCCGCTCTTCCCTTCGCCGTAGGCGCCGCGGTGGCGGACGATCTGCCGGCGCCGGCGCATTTCGCGCTCTATCCCGAGCCATTGCTGCTCGCGGCGCTGTTCGGATTGCTTTCGGCAGTCGCTTGCGCGGTGCCGCCACTGGCGCGGGCGCGGGCGATTGCGCCGGCGAGCCTGTTTCGCGACATCGTCGCGCCGTCGCGCGTGCGGGGAGCATGGCCTTATCTCGTCGGCGCTGCCGTGGCAGCTGCATTGGTCGTCGCGCTGGCACTATGGCTCGCGCCATCGCCGGATTTCGCAGCGGAGTTCATGGGCGGCGTCGCGGCGGGCTTGTTCGCGCTACGGCTGATCGCGGAAGGCTTGCGCCGTCTCTTGCGCCTGATCCCAAGGCCGCGGCGGCCGATCCCGCGGCTGGCGCTTGCGAACCTGACACGCCCCGGCGCGGCGACGACGAGCGTCATTACCGCGCTCGGCCTCGGCCTGACCCTGCTCGCGACCGTCTCGCTGCTCGACCGCACCATCGCGGCGCAGGTCAAGGACCGGTTGCCTGGTACAGCGCCGAGCTTCTTTTTCGTCGACATACAGACCGACGAGGCCGCCGCCTTCGACGCCAAGATACGTTCCGTAAAGAGCGCTGAGGATTACCGGCGGACGCCGATGATCCGTGGGCGGATCGTATCGCTCAAGGGCGTGGCGGCGAAGGATGCCAAGGTCGCGCCGGACGCCAAATGGGCGCTGGCCGGCGACCGCGGCATCACCTACGCGGCCACGCCGCCGAAAGGCACGGTGATCGTCGCGGGGCAATGGTGGCCGGAAAATTATGACGGGCCGCCGCTGGTGTCGTTCGATTCTGCCCTCGCCGAAGGGATGGGGCTGAAACTCGGCGACAAGATGGTGATCAACGTGCTCGGCCGCGAGATCGAGGCGACCATCGCGAGCCTGCGAAAGGTCGATTTCACCACCGGCGAGCAGAATTTCATCATCGTGATGTCGCCAGGGCTGATCGACAAGGCGCCCCATTCCTTCCTCGCCACGGTGCGGGTCGATCCCCGGGACGAGGAGCCGCTCTATCGCAGCGTCACCGATGCCTTCCCAAACATCTCGACGATCCGGGTGAAGGATGCCATCGCACAGGTCGATGCGCTGTTCCAGGAATTGGGCGCTGGCGTGCGCGGGGCGAGCCTGCTGACCATCCTCTCCGGATTGCTGGTGCTCGCGGGCGCCATCGCGGCGGGCGGGCGCGGGCGGCTTTACGACGCGACGGTGCTGAAGGTGCTGGGCGCGACGCGGGCTCGGGTCGCGCTGGTCTATGTAATCGAATACGGCGTCATCGGGCTCATCACCGGCGCGCTGGCGCTGGGCGCAGGAGCGTTCGCGGCGGACACGATCTGCGAGCAGGTGTTCCAGGTCCACTTGACCTTCGATGCCGGCGTAGCGTTGCTCACCGTGCTCGGCGGCGGAGCGGCGACGCTGCTGTTCGGCCTTGCCGGTGCGATGACGGCGCTGGCCGCGAAGCCGACGGCGCAGTTGCGGGCACCATAGCTAGAACCGCTTCCGCAGGAAGAAGTTCGTGTGGCCCGGCGGGTAATCGTCGATCTGGCCGAAGACCTGGTAGCCGTGACGTTCGTAGAGCGGGCGGGCCTGGAAGCTGAAGGTCTCCAGATGCGAACCGATGCAGCCGAACTCCTTCGCATAGACTTCTGCACGGCGCAGCAGCTCGCTCGCGTGGCCCTTGCCCCGCGCCGAACGGTCGATCCAGAGGATGTTGATATGCAGCCACTTGCCCCAGAGGCTGCCGAGCAACCCGCCGCGGATCGCATCGCCCTCACCGCGCAGATAGAAGCGCACGGGATACCAGCTGTCTTGCCCCGTCTGCGCGACGTTGTGATAGACGACGCCGTCGATCACAACCGAAGCCTGCGCCTCGTTGTGCGGCTCGAAGGAGATGCGCAGCGTTTCGGTCATGCGCCGAAACTCTCGTCGAACAGGCCGCGCATCGCGGCCCAGGAACGGCGGTCGGTATCGGCGTCGTATTCGAAGTTCGGGATGTTGAACTCTGCGATCGATTTGTCGGTGAAGCTGTGCCCGGCACGGCTATAATTGATGTATTGCAGGTCGGCATCGGCTTCGCGCATCAGCTTCAGGAAGCGGTTGCGGGCGTCGTCGGGGATCAGCGGGTCCTTCTGGCCGGCGCAGACCATCACCTTGCCGGTCACCTTGCGCGGATCGCTCTCCGGCAGATGGGTGAGACCGGGATGGAAGGCGACGACGCAGGAGAGCTCGTCCGTCGCGCGTACGGCCTCGATCACCGTCATACCGCCGAAGCAGAAGCCGATGGCAGCGAGGCGCTTAGAATCGACATTCGGCTGCGCCTTGATCTGCGCGAGGCCGGCGCGGATACGGCCGCCCCAAAGGGCCTGGTTCTGCGTCACGCCGTTGAGGAGGCGCATCGCATCCTCCCGCTCCTTCGCGACCTCGCCATACATGTCGAGCGCAAAGGCGACATAGCCGAGCCCGGCCAGCATGCGGGCGCGCTCCTTCTCGTGATCGCGCAAACCGCCGCCCTGATGGCAGACAAGGATGCCGGGCGCCTTCCGGCCGCTCGAACCGTCGGCGAGGTAGCCGGTGAGCGTCTTGCCGTTGTCGCTGTATGTGATGTCTTTGGTCTGCATCCTGCGCTCCCTCTTCGTGGTGACTCCATCGCACGGAGTGCGGTGCAGAAGGAAGGCGGCGTTATGCCAAATTGACCTGCGGCGCGTTCCGGTCTGTCATGCCTGCATCGCTCAGGTCAGATCCGTGAACGGATTGTAGGCGACCTCCCACAGATAGCCGTCGGGATCGGCGAAGTAGCCGGAATAGCCGCCCCAGAACACTCTCTGCGGCTGCTTCACCGCGCGGGCGCCGGCGCGGAGCGCTTCGGCAAAGGCGATATCGACGGCCTCAGGCGACGGCTCGTTATGCGCCAAAGTGATGCCCGAAAAGCCGGCGCCGTCATCGGCGATGGTCGCATCCTCGGCGAGCTTGTCGCGCGGATAAAGTCCGAGCCAGCTGCCTTCGAGCTTGAAGAAGACGATGTCCTCGCCGTCCTTGAAGTTATGCGTCGGAAAGCCGAGCCCGTCGCGATAGAAGGCCAACGATTTTTCGAAATCACGCACGCCAAGCGTGATGAGACCGATCTTGGGTTTCATGGCCAGGCTGTACCGGCGAGCGCCTGCGCCAGCAGGTCGGGACGATCCGTGCACAGACCATCGAGGCCGAGGCCGATCAGGCGTTTCATGTCGGCGGGCTCGTTCACGGTCCAGGCGCCGGTCTTGAGGCCGAGCGCTTTCGCTTCGGCGACCGCCTCGGGCGTCGCATCGGGGTAATAGGGAAACCATCCGTCGCCGCCTGCGGCCTTCACCGCACGGGCGATGGAGTTGCCGTATTTGCTGGGGTCGAAACCCGCGGCCCAGGGCGAGGTGCCTGTGTCGTTCCAGTGTCGCATCGCGCGCATCGCGGGACGCTCCTCGCCCACCGGCGGCCGCAGGAAATCGAGCTCGGCGGTGGTGAACCAGCATTCGACATCGGGGACGAGCTTCTTGGCGTGGATCAGCCCGGCCCAGTCGAAGCCGACGAAGATCGTGCGGCCGAGATAGTTCGCCTTGCGCAGCACGGCGACCGCGGCCTCGGTCAGCGCCTCCGGCAGCGAAGATTGGGCGCGGTCATAGAAGGAGGTCTTGAGCTCGACCTGGAGCTTGAACGGCTTCTTCGCCTTGTCGGTGACGGCCAGCACCTCAGCAAGCGTCGGAATGCGCTCGCCATCGACCGGCATGGTGTGGGGATGCGATTTGCCATAGGGGCTGTCGGGATCGAGGCGGCCGACGTCGAAGGCTTTCAGCTCGGCGAGCGTCAGGTCCTTGATGCGGTAGTCTTTGCTGGTGATCCACTTGCCGCCGAGGCGGACGATCTCAGGCTTGAGCGCCGTCGCAGCCGCGGTCCACTGCGTCGCGGAAGGCCGCCAGCGTATTCTCGGGATAGAGCCCGGCACCGCCGCGATGGGCGAAGTTCAGGGTCGGCATAACGGCCTCATTCGAGAAAGTGCACGAGGAGCGGCTTAGCCGGTTTCGTCCCTATGCGGCAAGCAGCGCCTGCCCCGTCATGATCCAGGGATCGCGGCAGTCGGGCGAGTAGACGCGCATGCCCACGATCTCGAAGGCGAGATGCGGCTGGCCCTCCCAGCGCTTGTCGGCACGATAGAGAAACGGCGTGCCGCAGCGCTGGGCCTGGCGCATGCGGCTCTTGTGGAAGCCGAGCGCGGAGCGGTCGAAGACTTGCGAGAGCAATGCGCCGCCGATGTCGCGGCCGAAGCGGCGCAGAAGGGAGCTCCCGGCGAGACGCACGCGGAAATCGCGACCACCATCGACCGGCTCATAAAGTGACAGCCCGCCGAGCGTGGAGACGAGGCTGCGCGAGGGTATGTGGATGCCGACGATGAAGCCGCCGCTGGCGTCAAGCCGGCGCCAGGTATCGAGCAACAGCCGCGTGTCACGATGCGCGGCCACCGCCAGAGGCGTATATATCTCGCAAAATCCGTCGCGCCCGTCATCGAGCACCAGGCCCAGCGCCTGCATTCGCCGCGTCTCCTCACGCCCGCATAGAAGTACCCGGCGACGCGCTTACGTGGTCTTACGGAGATGCCTAAAAGTCGAGGCGTCAGCGGCGGAAGGGAAACAGGCCGACGAGCAGCAGCGGTGTGGTCTCGTCGCGGTCGACGATGGGCAAGAGCACGATCTCGTCGTGGATCTCGACCGTCTTGCGGCGTTTGATGCCGGCATCGACGATACGCGGACAGCCGCTGGCGAGCGCGTCATAGGCCGTATCGAGCAGATCGCTGAAGTTGTCGGGAAAGAGATCGGAGAGAAGCGCGCCGGCCTCGCCGAAACAGCGGCTCGCCGCGCCGCCAGCGAGGCGGATGCGCAGATCGCCACCGCTGGGCTCGCAGATCACAAGGTGCGGGAGAATTGGGACGATAGCGCGGGCCGGGACATGGCGCCCGAGGACGAATAGCCCGTGGCGGACGATCGCGTCGCACCAGTGGTCGATGAGTCTGGCGGCTTTGGGATGTCGCGGCTCTGGAACGCGGCAATGATGCGCCTGAGATTCTCGAACGGCGTATAGGGCGACAATGGCTGGGCAGGCCATGCGGCGGAGGTCCGTGCGCTTGGGTTCAAATCGCTTCCCGACATGGCGCGCTGTATAGCGCAAGCGGCGGGTTCCACGCGTTAAACGATAGCGGGACTTTTTCCGTAAATGCCCATGCAACCTAAAACGCGCGGGGCGAAAGCGCAGAGGTTTCCCCGCTTTCGCCCCGCTTAAAGTTTTACGCATCCGGTCACTGCAAATAAATTTGCAGGCCGATTTACCATGCGCGCTTCAGTCCGGCTTCCGGTTCTTGCCGATGAAGCCGAACATGTGGCCGGCGACGTTGCGAATCTGGATCTGGTCGCTGCCTTCGGTGATGCGGTAGCGGCGGTGGTGGCGGTAGATGTGCTCGAACTGTTTGTGGCGCGAATAGCCCCAGCCGCCATGGACCTGCATCGCCCAGTCGGCGGCGTTGCAGACGAGCTGGTTGCCCTTGTAGTTGCACATGCTGACCTTGTCGGAGAGGTAGAGCTGAATCTCCGGGCCGGTCATGCGGTCCATCTCCCAGGCTGTGCGGCGGATCAGCCAGCGTATCATTTCCGCCTCGGTCTGCAGCTCGACCAGCGGCCACTGGATCGCCTGATTGCGGCTGAGCGGTTTGCCGAAGGGCTTGCGCGTATTGGCGTAGTCGATCGACTCGTTGATGCAGTACTGCGCCGCGCCGACGCCGGAGGCGGCCTGGCGGATGCGGTTTTCGTGCACGAAATGGCGGGCAAGGACGAGACCGTTGTCGACCGGTCCGAACACGGCGCTGTCCGGCACCCAGACATTCTTGAACGACACGCGCGCGTGATCGGTCGGCATGTTGAAGGTCCACATATACTCTTCGATCTTCACGCCGGGATCGTTCATCGGGACGATGAGACAGGTCAGGCCGCGGGCATCGCCGTCGTTGCCTGAGGTGCGGCAGAACACCATGTCATGCGAGGCGACATGGACGCCAGTGTTCCACATCTTCTCGCCGTTGATCAGCCAGCCATTGCCGTCCTTGACCGCGCGGGTCTCCATCCAGGTCGCGTCGGAGCCGTGCTTAGGCTCGGTGAGACCGAAAGCGAGACGCACCGTGCCGTCGAGCATGCCGGGGAGAACCGTCTTCTTCTGCTCCTCGGTGCCGAAATCACGCATCATCAGCACTTGCGGGAAATTGCCGACGACGGAGCTCTCGTTCTGCAGGTCGTTGTGCAAGCCAAGCCCCTTGGTGGCGAGATGCTCGCGAATGATCGCCATGGCGAGATTGCCGATGTTCTTGCCGCCGAACTCCTCAGGCAGGGCGAGACGCAGGAAGCCGGCCTTGTCGGCGCGCTTGCGCATCTCGCGCAGCAGGTCTTCCCATTCCTTGCGCGGCAGTCCGCCATGCTCGAAATCGGTGCGCGCCCATTCGCGGCGGTGATCGAAGAAACGATCGTTGTCGTCCTGCTTCTGGAGCGGAACGATCTCCTTCTCGATGAAGGCGTCGATGTCGGCGAGAAGTTTCTTGATGCTCTCGGGGATGGAGAAGTCCATGGCGCGAATCCTCGTGTTGCCTTGCCGGTGTTGCTTTGCCGGAAGACTAACGCGGGCTCTTGCCAAGCGTCGAGGCGAATTAGATCGACGAGCCGGGTTTCGCAGCGTCACCACCGGGTGACGCTGGGGAAGCGAGCTTCAGCGAGCCCAGTATCGCGTTCACGTCGGGCGCCACGGCGGATTCGAGCGAAACCGGCGTGCTGACCTGAATCTCAAGATCGCCGCCACCGAGAGCGAGTTCGTATTCGCGCAGCTTGAACCGCGTCAGCGAGGTCCAATTCTGCGAGCTGATCACCTCGACGACCATCGCGGGATGGCCGGCCAGCGTGGTGAAGCTGACGGTGCAGCTTTCGATCGTCACATTCTGCTGCTGCATCGGGCGCAGCACATTGGCACAGGCATCCTGCGTAACCGGATCGCGCGGCGCCCTCTCGAGCGTCGCGATCTTGTCGTCGCTGACCGGAATGTTGCGGTTGTAGATGAAGTGCAACGAGGCCTCATGCAAAGGCCGCGGATTGAAGATGCCCAGCAACTCGTCGAAACCGGATCCGATCTGCGTGCAGATGAGCGGCCGCAGATTTTCCGGATCGCCGGCATCGCCGAGCCGCGCATTGGTCGCGGCGTCGCAGGCCGCCCAGCCCTTCGGCACGTCGAGCGAGAGGCCGGACATCGGTGTCAGCGTGACGCTGCCGTCAGATGCGGCGGTTTCAGACACGCCTTCGACGACAAGCGAGTCCTGGATCGCGCGGATGATCGGCTCGGTCTTGCCACGGACCATCACCGGCGTCATTGCCATCGCGACGACATAACCCGTCTGGTCCGGGATGGAAAAGGCGAGGATCTCGTATTTGAGCTTCAGCGGATCGCCCTTCGCGACAATGGTGCCGGTCCAGACCAATGCGGCACGTCCCGCGATGCTGCCGACGAACCATTGGCAGGCGCCGAAATCGTAGGCCGGATCCTGGCGCGCCTTGGCGCAGAGATCGTCGGTCAGCGCCTTGCTGTATTCCGGCGGCGCATCCTTCAGGTTCACGCCCTTCACCGCCGGATCGTCGACATGGGTGATGTAATAGTCGATCGGCTGGCCGTTGCCGTTGTAACGCAGATATAGCGAGTTGTTGTTCGGCTGCGAACAGGCGCCGTGCGGGAACACCGCGAAGGCCTGCGGATTGCGCTGCAGCCCGCCGGTCACGCAGGCTTCCCATCCGGCGGTGAAGACCATCGAGACGCCGGGCGCGATGGTGACGCGTGCGCGCTGCACCGTCTTGGCACCGGCGCTCGCGGCGAACAGCGCGCAGAGCACGAGAAACCCCGCAACAACACGACGATGCATGTCAGCCCCCTTTGCCCCGATGCGATACGCTCGCATGGCGATGATGGCCCAGCAAGGCAAGTCATCTGTCATATTCGCGCAACAGCGTGTCACGATCGCGATTTCATCTTCACGTCGCGTTGACTTGGAAAATGCACGAGCGTAGAAGCCGCGCCGTCACGGACGATCCCGTTCGCGGCACAACACGAGTCGAAGCATTCCATGATCCGCCTTGAACCAAACTGGTGCCTGAAAATGCGCGGCTTGCAGCCCGCTATTTTCGCGCGCTTGGCCCATGGGAGCGGTCTTGCCTGATGGCTAGACCAGATCTGCAATTCGCAGACCCTCCCGAGCCAGATGCTCCGGAGGGTTTTTTGTTCTCCGAAGCACCGCAACAGACTGCCGCCGGCCTGTCCGGCACGAGAGACCCGGATCTCGGGAGCTCGCGCGCATGCGCGCCCGCTCCACAAGCGCGGGGCCTGCCGGAGGGAACGGCGTGCGCAGGCACGGTCCACCGATGGCAGGGCGAAGCAAAGAGGCTTCGCTAGGCGGCGTGCCATTTCCAGAGCGCCGCGACAGAATTCGTTTTTCGATTTTCAAAATGCCGGTGGTGAAGAGGTCTGTTACTTCGCCAATCACGGGGTCGTGGGTTCAAATCCCACCGGACGGCGGAAGCCCTCCGTAGCTCAGCCAGGATAGAGCACGTGACGCCCGCAAGGGCAGTACAGCCTCGACCGTTCCCCGGCGCCAGATCCGTCTGCAAGGACGGAGGCGGTGGTGAAGATGCCTGTTACTTCGGATAGAGCGCCACGCGGAAGCGTGGAGGTCGTGGGGTTCAATGCCCGCCGGCCGCAAGGCCGTAGCTCAGCTCAGCCCGCAAGGGCAGCGACAGCATCGACCGTTCCCCGCCAACTGTTTTCGCGCACGATCCGTGGTGAAGATTGCTGTTACTTCGTCTGTTAAACGAGTGGTCGCGGGTTCGAATCCCGCCGGGTGTTCCATGCACCCGTAGCTCAGCGGTAGAGCACTTCCCGGCGCGCGCAAGCGCGTTGGGGTCTCAGCGTCGCCTGTTCCCGGATTCCAACCTTGGCCTTCGCGCCTTGGGGATCGCCTGCCCGGCCGTGTGAAGCCGCGCGGGATGTCATGTGCAATTTTTCTCGTCGGGAATTTCGCTCGTGGGGAAGACATCCGTTACTTCGGGACGCGGGAGGCGGGGCGAAAGCCTGCGCATCGCGGGTGCGAAAGCACGTCTCGGATGCCGAACGTTCCCGGGCGAAACATCTTCCGGATTTTACTAACCTTGAGGCCGAAAAGGAGGTGATCCATGGCCAAGCTCAACAAGCTCCTGCGCGTCTTCACCCATGAGGGCGCGAAGGGGAAGGCGTTCACGCCGGAGCAGGAGCTCCGCCGGACGCTGATGAACTGCATGCTCTGGGAGGACCAGTTCTACGAGGACGGCGTCTCCATCGCCGACCGCGTCAAGGCACTGGTGCCCCAGGTCGCGCCCGAGAAGGCCGCCGCGCTCGCCATCGAAGCGCGCGAGGTCATGAAGCTGCGCCATGCGCCGCTCCTCGTCGTGCGCGAGATGGCGCGGCACGAGAAGCACCGCGTGCTGGTGGCGGACACCCTCGCGCGCATCGTCCAGCGTCCCGACGAACTCACCGAGTTCCTCGCGATCTACTGGGCGGACGCGCTCGGGCCCATGCAACAGCGCAAGAAGCAGCCCGTCTCCGCGCAGGTGAAGAAGGGTCTCGCCCGTGCGCTGACCAAATTCGACGCCTACCAGCTCGCCAAGTACGACCGCGACGGTGCGGTGCGCATCCGGGACGTCCTGTTCCTGACGCATGCCAAGCCCAGAACGGACGGCCAGGCGGCGCTGTGGAAGCAGCTCGTCGACGGCACGCTCGCCGCGCCCGACACCTGGGAGGTCTCCCTCTCGGGCGGAAAGGACAAGCGGGCGACCTTCGAGCGACTCATCGCGGAGAAGAAGCTCGGCGGCCTCGCGCTGCTGCGCAACCTCCGCCTGATGCAGCAAGCCGGTGTCGGGCGGAAGACCATCGCCGATGCGCTCGTGGCCATGCGCACCGACCGCATCCTGCCCTACCGCTTCATCGCCGCGGCCCGTTATGCGCCGGACTTCGAGCCGGAGCTGCAGGACGCGATGCTGAAGTCGATCAAGGACCATGTGCGTCTGAAGGGACGCACCAAGCTCTTGATCGACGTGTCGGGTTCGATGGATGCCCCGCTCTCGGGACAGTCGGAGATGACCCGGCTGGAGGCCGCGTGCGGCCTCGCGATCCTGGCGCGCGAGATCTGCGACGAGGTCAGCATCTTCACCTTTTCCGAAAAGGTGGTGAAGGTGCCCCCGCGCCGCGGTTTCGCGCTCCGCGACGCGATCGTGTCGAGCCAGGCGCATAGCGGCACCTGGCTGGGCAAGGCGGTGGCGAGGATCGACCAGACGGGCGATCGCCTGATCGTCTTCACCGACGAACAGAGCCACGACGAAGTGCCCGCGCCCAAGGGCCGCGGAACGCTGATCAACGTCGCGTCCTACCAGCGCGGTGTCGGTCACGGACCCTGGCTGCGTGTCGACGGCTTCTCCGAGGCCGTCATCGCGTGGGTCGCGGCACAGGAGGAGACGGCGCACTGAAAAGCGTGCCGCATCCGTCTGCCAGGCGAGGGTCGGAAGCGAAAGCTCCCGGCCCTTCGCTTTTCGCGCCCGGATCAGAATTCAACCAGCTACAACATCCAACAAGAGGGCCGGCGGCGAAGAACGCGCCGGCAAAGAAACATGTACAAAGTCATCGATGAGGGCGGAGTACCCATCAAGGCCTGGATCGAGGGCGTCCCCCTCGAGGACGCTGCGCGCAAACAGCTCGTCAACGTCGCCTCCCTGCCCTTCATCCATCACCATATCGCCGCGATGCCCGACGTGCATTGGGGCATGGGAGCGACGGTCGGTTCGGTGATCCCGACCAGGGGTGCGATCATCCCCGCCGCCGTCGGCGTCGATATCGGCTGCGGCATGGTCGCGGCACGGACGGCGCTTACGGCCAACGATCTTCCCGACAGCCTGGTGGCCATCCGTTCGGCGATCGAGAAGGCCGTGCCGCACGGCCGGACCAACCATGGCGGCGAGGGCGACCGCGGCGCCTGGCACAACGTGCCCGATGCCGTGGCCGGGGTGATGACCGATTTCGACGCCGGCGATCTCGCCGCGCGGCTGAAGGTCATCACCGACAAGCATCCGAAGCTCGGCAAGCCCGCGCAGCGCGCCCCGAAGCATCTGGGCACGCTCGGCACCGGCAACCACTTCATCGAGCTCTGCCTCGACGAGGAGAGCGCCGTGTGGGTGATGCTGCATTCGGG
>Ga0310811_10002175_pt1 | contig 24428 bp, 37 predicted proteins | sample YCmetagenome_FD_207642 | JGI IMG/M metagenome (GOLD analysis project Ga0310811, IMG submission 207642) | Soil microbial communities from experimental microcosm in Duke University, North Carolina, United States - YC | ecosystem: Engineered > Artificial ecosystem > Soil microcosm > Unclassified ... | reverse complement strand
CGACCTGGACCCGAAGGCGCTGACCGAGGCCGAGGTGTTCCCGAGCAACAACATCGTGGCCGTGCCGGACGAGCCGCCCTACGTCATCCTGGCCACGAAGGCGGCCAACGACTGCAAGGTCGCCGCGACCGAGCAGCTCGCGACGCTGCTGGCCGGCGCAGGCTGCACCGAGGTTGTGCGCGCGACGATGAAGTCGCCGAACGGGGAGTACCTCATCACGGCCGGCATCTTCAACGTGACCAGCGAGAAGGTGGCCGCGCAGACCTTCGACGCCATCAAGCCGATCGTCGACGGCCAGAAGGGCCGCTTCGCGGGCATGAGCGTCGGCGCCGGCACCGGCACGGACGCCCTGGTCCGCGCCCCGACGCAGCTGGGCTGGAACTACAAGGGCCACTTCATCACGTACTGCGTGATCGCCCGCGTCGACGGCAACAACTTCGCGCAGGGCGACCCGTATCCGAACCAGATCACGTACGACATCGTCGAGACGTACCTGGACAACGGCATCATCGAGAACCGCGCGATCATCCAGCCCGAGGCGACCCCGGCGGCTTCCCTGCCCGGCTCGCAAGCCCCGAGCTGACCTTTCGCGACCACCCTTCGGGCACTGCCGCACTCCACTCCACAGGCGTGCGGCAGGTCGGTCGCGCGCATGCAAATGCTGCGGAATGACGTAACTGGCGCACCGCGCGGAAAATGATGAAATATCCGATAAGTCGTGGCACGGAGTGCCCGACTTATCGGATTGGCAATGCGGTCGCGAGCCGCGTCGAGGCGACGCTAGGCCAGGTCGCGGCGGCGGCGGGTCTGCTCGGCGCGGGCCAATAGCGAGGCGGAGTCCGGCGGGTACGTCACGGCCACCAGCGTGAGGCCGTGCGCGGGCGCCACGACCACCTCGTCGGCGCGGACCGCACGGGTCAGCAGCGTCGCCGGCCACTGCGAAGCTCGCCGGCCGTCGCCCGTCGCCAGCTGGGCGCCGACCAGGCTGCGCACCATCGACCAGCAGAACGCGTCCGCCTCGACGGTGGCGACCAGCGTGCCGTCCGGGTCGCGGCGCCAGTCCATCCGGGCCACGGCGCGGATCGTGCTCGCGTGCTCCTTGCGGCGGCAGAACGCGGCGAAGTCGTGCTCGCCCACCAGGCCCGCGGCGGCGGCGTTGAGGCGCTCCAGGTCGAGCGGGCGCGGCCAGGCGAGGGTGTCGCGGCGGCGGAGCGGGTCGGCTCCGTACGGGGCGTCCGTCACGCGGTACTCGTAGCGGCGCGACAGAGCCGAGAAGCGCGCGTCGAACTCCGGCGGTGCCTCGGCGGCCGCAAGCACGCGCACGTCCGGCGGCAGGAGGCCGGAGAGCTTGCGCACGAGGGCGGGCGCCAGGACGGCCCACCGCTCCGGCGGCACGTCGACGTGGCAGACCTGGCCGCTGGCGTGCACCCCGGCGTCGGTGCGCCCGGCCACGGTGAGGCCCTCGACCGACCCGAACAGGCGCTCCAGCACCGCCAGGAGCTCGCCGGCGACCGTCCGGCGGCCGGGCTGCAGCGCCCAGCCCGAGAAGTCCGTGCCGTCGTACGAGACGTCGAGGCGGACGCGGACGCTCATGGTGTACCCCCAAGGAAGGAAAAGCCCGGCACCCCCGAAAGGGTGCCGGGCCCTCGGACCGCGACCAGGTGATCAGGCCTTGGTCTCGTCGTCCTTCGCCTCGTCGGCGGCCGGGGCCTCGTCCGAGGCGGCGGCCACGGGGGCCTCGTCCGCCTCGTCGCCGGCCAGCACCGCGATCGAGTCGGCCTTGGCGGCCTTGCGAGCGGTCTTGCGCGGCGCCTTGGGGGCCGCGACCTCGAGCTCCTCGACCAGCTCGATGATGGCCATCGGGGCGGCGTCGCCCTTGCGCGGGCCCTTCTTCACGATGCGGGTGTAACCGCCGTGACGGTTGCTGAAGCGCGGCGCGATCTGGTCGAACAGCGCGAACACCACGTCCTTGTCCCGCACCACGGAGAGCGCTTGACGGCGCGCGTGCAGGTCGCCGCGCTTGGCCTTGGTGATGAGCTGCTCGGCGAGCGGGCGCAGCCGCTTGGCCTTCGTCTCGGTGGTGGTGATGCGACCGTGCTTGAACAGCGACGTGGCAAGGTTCGCCAGCATCAGCCGCTCGTGCGCGGGGCTGCCGCCGAGCCGGGGACCTCTGGTGGGCGTGGGCATTGTTAGGGACTCCTCTAATACAGCAGGCTGTGTTACAGCTGCTCGGTCTCGCGGTAGTCGTCGGCGTCGTAGTCCACCTCGGCGAAGGAGTCCACGACGTGGGCCGGGTCGAACGTCGGGGCGGAGTCCTTGAGACCCAGGCCCATCCCGGCGAGCTTCATCTTGACCTCGTCGATCGACTTCTGACCGAAATTCCTTATATCGAGGAGGTCGGCCTCCGTCCGGCTGATCAGCTCCCCGACGGAGTTGATGCCCTCGCGCTTGAGGCAGTTGTAGGAGCGGACGGTCAGGTCCAGTTCCTCGATCGGCAGCGCCAGGTCGGCGGCCAGCTGGGCGTCCTGCGGCGACGGGCCGATGTCGATGCCCTCGGCGGTCTCGTCCAGCTCGCGGGCGAGGCCGAACAGCTCCACCAGCGTCGAGCCGGCCGAGGCCAGCGCGGTGCGCGGGGTGAGCGACGCCTTGGTCTCGACGTCGATGATGAGCCGGTCGAAGTCGGTGCGCTGCTCGACACGGGTCGCCTCGACGCGGTACGTCACCTTGAGCACCGGCGAGTAGATCGAGTCGACCGGGATGCGGCCGATCTCCTGGCCCTGCTGCTTGTTCTGGTTCGCGGTCACGTAACCGCGGCCGCGCTCGACGGTGAGCTCCATGTCGAGGCGGCCCTTGCCGTTGAGCGTGGCCAGCTTCAGGTCCGGGTTGTGCACGGAGACGCCGGCCGGGGGCTGGATGTCGCCCGCGGTGACGTCGCCCGGGCCCTGCTTGCGCAGGTACATCGAGACCGGCTCGTCGTGCTCGGAGCTGACGCACAGCTCCTTGATGTTCATGACGAGCTCGACCACGTCCTCCTTGACGCCGGGGATCGTGGTGAACTCGTGCAGCACGCCGTCGATCTTGATGCTGGTCACCGCCGCGCCCGGGATCGAGCTCAGCAGGGTGCGGCGCAGCGAGTTGCCGAGCGTGTAGCCGAAGCCGGGCTCGAGCGGCTCGATGGTGAACTTGGACCGGACCTCGCTGATCGACTCTTCGGCGAGGCTGGGACGCTGGGAGATGAGCACGTTCTTTCCTCCAGTTCGTTGCGCGCCCGCTATATGACGCGCTCCGGATCGGCGGGGCCTCCCGGCCCCTACGCCCAGTCTGGCTCGATGACGCTTCGCGCGGATCGACCCAGACCGGGCGCCGACGATGTTGCTACTTGCTGTAGAGCTCGACGATGAGCTGCTCCTGGACCTGGGTGTCGATGACCTGCCGCGCGGGCAGGCTGTGCACCAGGACCTTGAACTCGCTCGGGATGAACTCCAGCCACGCGGGGACGGTCTTGCTGCCCGCGAGGCCCTGCGCGATCTGGAACGGGGTGAGCTCCCGCGACTTCTCCCGCACCTGCACGATGTCGTGCTCGCGGAGACGGTACGACGGGATGTCGACCTTGCGGCCGTTCACCACGATGTGGCCGTGCTTGACCAGCTGGCGAGCCATGTCGCGCGACGACGCGAGGCCGGCGCGGTACACGACGTTGTCCAGCCGCGACTCGAGGATCCTCAGCAGCTCCTCACCGGTCTTACCCGGCTTGGCGACGGCCTCCTCGTAGTACCCGGCGAACTGCCGCTCGAGCACGCCGTAGATGCGGCGGGCCTTCTGCTTCTCGCGCAGCTGCAGGAGGTACTCGGTCTCCTTCGGCCGGCCGCGGCCGTGCTGGCCGGGCGGGAAGGGACGCGACTCGAACGGGCACTTCGGCCCGTCGCACTTGCTGCCCTTCAGGAACAGCTTCATCTTCTCGCGCCGGCAGCGACGGCAGTCGGCACCTGTGTAACGAGCCATGTTCTCTTCGTCTCTTCCCTTAGACCCGGCGGCGCTTCGGCGGACGGCAGCCGTTGTGCGGCTGCGGCGTGACGTCAGAGATCTGCCCGACCTCCAGGCCCACGGCCTGCAGCGAGCGGATCGCGGTCTCCCGGCCGGAGCCGGGGCCCTTCACGAAGACGTCGACCTTGCGCATGCCGTGCTCCATCGCGCGACGCGCGGCGGCCTCGGCGGCCAGCTGCGCGGCGAACGGGGTCGACTTGCGCGAGCCCTTGAAGCCCACCTGACCGGCGGACGCCCAGGAGATGACGGCACCGGTCGGGTCGGTGATCGACACGATGGTGTTGTTGAACGTGCTCTTGATGTGCGCCTGCCCGTGGGCGACGTTCTTGCGTTCCTTGCGCCGGACCTTCTTGACAGCGGTCGCGCCGGCGCGAGCCTTCGGCGGCATTCTCTATGCGCTCCTAGATACGTTTTCTGGTCTCGGACCCGGCTACTACTACTTCTTGCCCGGCTTCTTCTTGCCGGCGACCGTGCGCTTCGGACCCTTGCGGGTGCGCGCGTTGGTCCGGGTGCGCTGACCGCGCACGGGAAGGCCCTTGCGGTGCCGGATGCCCTCGTAGCAGCCGATCTCGACCTTGCGGCGGATGTCCGCGGCGACCTCGCGGCGCAGGTCGCCTTCGACCTTGAAGTTGGCCTCGATGTAGTCGCGCAGCTGCACGACCTCTTCATCGGTCAGGTCCCGAGCCCGCTTGTTGGGGTCGATACCGGTGGCGGCCAGGGTCTCGACGGCACGGGTACGCCCGATGCCGTAGATGTAGGTGAGCGCGATCTCCGTGCGCTTCTCGCGCGGGAGATCGACACCAACGAGACGTGCCATAGGTGGGCGTGCTCCTCATGTGTGCGGAGGTCTGTGCCCGCTCCGCCCCGCCTGCCCACAGACGGGCCCCGGCCTCCGACCGGGGGTGCAGCCCACGCGCACCGCCGTCTGACGGCGGTCGCCCGGGGCTGGAACGGGCAATTGCAAAAGGTGGATCCGGCAGTGCCGAGGGCTCAGCCCTGGCGCTGCTTGTGACGCGGGTCAGTGCTGCAGATGACCATGACCCGGCCATGCCGCCGGATGACCCGGCAGTTGTTGCAGATCCGCTTGACGCTCGGCTTGACCTTCACGGTTTGCCTAACTCTCGCTGCGCACGCGCTCCTGCGAGCGGGCGCGACAGAACCCGACCGTTACCTGGGTACCGACACCGATTACTTGTAGCGGTAGACGATGCGCCCGCGAGTGAGGTCGTAGGGCGACAGCTCCACGACAACACGGTCCTCGGGCAGGATGCGGATGTAGTGCTGCCGCATCTTGCCGCTGATGTGCGCCAAGACCTTGTGGCCATTGGCGAGCTCCACCCGGAACATCGCATTCGGGAGTGGCTCGATCACTCGGCCCTCGATCTCGATGGCCCCGTCTTTCTTCGGCATGTCCTCCGCTACCTGACATCGGGTCTGGTGGTCGACGCTCGCATCCGTTTCCCCAGGTCATCGGTGGTTGCCGAAACCTGGAGCCAGCCGCGGCTCCGGTCATGCCACTAGAAGCGCGTGGAGGCATGCCGGAGGGGACGCTTTGCGCCAATGGGCAAGTCTACGCGCGGGACCCCATCCCACCAAATCGGGGGGCCTAGCTGTCCCGGTAGCGCCTCTGCCGGTCGTCCGGGTGGTTGCCGAGGGCCCTCGTGGAGAACGTGGTGGCGAGCAGCACGGCGCCCCAGGGCCCGGCGACCCACATCGGCCAGAAGTACACGGCCTCGCCGCTGGAGATGCTCACCAGCGCCCAAATGACCACGTTGACCGATACGGCGACGATCCAGGCACTCCAGATGCCGATCAGCCACCTCGGGTTGCTCCGGTCGCGATCGCGGTCGCGGCGCCGGCGCTCGTCGAGGTCGTCCATCTCCGGCTCGTGCGGCGCCAGCTGCGAGGTGCCGACCGGGTGGAACCCGGGTAGGTCCTTGAGGATGACGTCCAGGTCGCCGTAGGTGCGAGCCGCGTACGCCTCCTTGAGGCGATCATCGTATTCGCCGAGCGACAGCCGGCCCTCGTCGAGCGCCGCCTTCAGGCGCTCGGCCACGAACTGCCGGTCCACGTCGGCCGCGCGCAGGTCTTCCCGCCGGTCTGCCACCGTTCCCCCTTCGCAGTGTGCACACAGAATGCCACCGTGCCCGCAGAGGGTTCCACCCCGGTCTTTCCCTTACTCTGCCGCGGGCACGGGCTCACGGGCCGTAATGAGCTCTCCGAGGCGGGAACGGCCGCCGTCGTGGGCGGTGAGGACCCACACCCCGTCGTCGCAGATCGCCATCGTGTGCTCGACGTGTACCGCGACCGAGCCGTCGAGGGTCACCACGGTCCAGCCGTCGTCGAGCTCGGCGACCTTGGGCCGGCCGCGGGTGATCATCGGCTCGATGGCCAGCGCCATGCCGGGGCGCAGCGACACGCCCTTGCCCGGCCGCCCGGTGTTCTGCACGAAGGGGTCCTGGTGCATCGCGCTGCCGATGCCGTGGCCGCCGTAGCCCTCGACGATGCCGTAGCGGCCCGCCTTGCGGATCGAGGACTGGATGGCGAACGAGATGTCGGTCAGCCGGCCCTTGCCCGAGCGGGCGCCGCGCGCCGCGGCCGCGATGCCGGCCCACATGGCGTCCTCCGCGGCCCGCACGAGCCCGCGCAGGTCCGGGCGGACCTCGCCGACCGCGACCGTGATCGCCGCGTCGCCGTGCCAGCCGTCGAGGTCGGCGCCGCAGTCGATGGAGATCAGGTCGCCCTCGCGCAGCACCTGCCGGGGGCTGGGGATGGCGTGCACGACCTGGTCGTTCACCGAGGAGCAGATCGAGGCGGGGTACCCGTGGTAGCCCTTGAACGACGGCACCGCGCCGGCGGCGCGGATCGTCTCCTCGGCGATGCGGTCCAGTTCGGCGGTCGAGACGCCGGGCGCGACGGCGGCACGCATCCGCTCCAGCGCGTCGGCGACGACGAGCCCGGCGCGGCGCATGAGGCCGATCTGCTCGGGCGTCTTGAGCTCGATCTCGAGCTGATGTGCCATGAGACGTTCCTGCGGAGGATCAGGCGCCGTATGAGCGCAGGGCGTCGATCGCGCGCACAGTGACGTCCTCGACCGGACCCGTGGCGTCGATGCCCACCAGCTTGCCCTGTGCGCCGAAGTAGTCCACCAGCGGCGACGTGTCCCGGGCGTACACCTTCAGGCGCTCGGCGATGGTCTCGGCCTTGTCGTCGTCGCGCTGGAACAGCTCGCCGCCGCAGCGGTCGCAGACCCCGTCGTGGGTCGGCGCGTCGAACTCGACGTGCCAGATTTTGCCGCACCCGCGGCAGGTCCGCCGGCCCGAGAGCCGGCGGATGACCTCTTCGTTCTCGACGACCAGCTCGAGCACGATGTCGAGCCCGGTGCCGAGGTCGGCCAGCAGCTTGTCCAGCGCGTTGGCCTGCGGCACCGTGCGGGGGAAGCCGTCGAGCAGGAAGCCGTCGACGGCGTCGCCCTCGGCCAGCCGGTCGGACACCATGTTGATGGTGACCTCGTCGGGCACGAGCTGGCCGGCGTCCATGTACCGCTTGGCCTCCACGCCGAGCGGGGTGCCCTGCCCGACGTTGGCGCGGAAGATGTCGCCCGTGGAGATTTTGGGCACGGCGAGGTGCGCGGCGATGTACTCGGCCTGGGTCCCCTTGCCCGCCCCGGGGGGACCTACCAGCACCAGCCTCACTACCGGAGGAACCCTTCGTAGTTGCGCTGCATCAGCTGGCTCTCGATCTGCTTCACCGTCTCGAGGCCCACACCAACAATAATGAGCACCGCGGTTCCACCGAACGGGAAGTTCTGCAGAGCCTGCCCGCCGCCCACGATCCCGATGAGCAGGTTGGGCAGGATCGAGATGATGCCCAGGTAGAGCGCGCCGGGAAGCGTGATGCGGCTGAGGATGAAGTCAAGATACTCGGCCGTCGGCTTGCCCGGGCGGATGCCGGGGACGAATCCACCGTACTTGCGCATGTTGTCCGCCACCTCGGTCGGGTTGAAGGTGATGGACACGTAGAAGTAGGTGAAGAAGATGATCAGCAGGAAGTAGATCGAGATGTGCCAGGCGCTGTTCTGCGGCACGATGTTGCGGTTGATCCACAGGATGGTCTTGTTCGTCGTGTCCGTTCCGGCGAACGACGTGACCAGCTGCGGCAGGTAGAGCAGGGACGAGGCGAAGATGACCGGGATGACGCCCGCCTGGTTGACCTTGAGCGGGATGTAGGTCGAAGTGCCGCCGTACATGCGCCGGCCGATCATGCGCTTCGCGTACTGCACCGGGATGCGCCGCTGGGCCTGCTCGAGGAAGACCACGAAGGCGATGACCACGACGGCCAGGCCGACGATCACGAAGAACGTGGTCTTGTTGTCCTGCCAGATCTGGATGCCCTCGAGCGGGAGCCGGGCCGCGATCGAGGTGAAGATCAGGACCGACATGCCGTTGCCGACGCCGCGGTCGGTGACGAGCTCGCCCAGCCACATGATGACGCCGGTGCCGGCGGTCATCGTCACGACCAGCGAGGTGAGCGTCAGCCACATCGGGATCTTGCCGGTGTCCGGGATGATCGGGAACTGCGACTGGTCGCACGCGCCGCCGAAGAGCTGGCCGGACCGCGCCAGGGCGACGAACGCCGAGGCCTGCAGGATGCCGAGGCCGAGGGTCAGGTAGCGCGTGTACTGCGTGATCTTGGCCTGGCCGGACTGGCCCTCCTTGCGCAGCTGCTCGAGCCGCGGGATCACCACCGTCAGCAGCTGCAGGATGATGCTCGCTGTGATGTAGGGCATAATGCCCAGCGCGAACACCGACAGCTGCAGCAGAGCGCCACCGGAGAACAGGTTCAACAAGGTGAAGACCTGGTTGTCCTTGCTGTTCTCGACGATGTTGAGGCACTTCTGCACGTTGCCGTAGGACACGCCCGGGCTGGGCAGCGTGGCGCCCAGTCGGTACACGCCGATCATCAGCAACGTGAACAGGATTTTCTTGCGCAGGTCAGGCGTTCGGAACGCACTAACAAAGGCGGAGAGCAACTTCATCCTCCTGCGCAAGGCGGCCGGTCGTTCGGCCGACGAGGTGGGGTCCGGGTGGAACGGGTGACGCTGTCGAACGTATGAGTCCAACGTGTTTCTGCGCAACGGACTCTAACAGGATGTCCGGGGCACATCACGTCCGGCTTTTGATGCACGCCGTGGCGCCCACCGAGATGGTGGACGCCACGATAGCGCTCTATGCCGCTTCGCCGCCGAGCAGCCTGACAGAGCCGCCGACAGCCTCGATCTTCTCCTTGGCCGACGCGCTGAACTTGTGCGCGCTGACCTGCAGCTTCACGCCGCCAAGCTCGCCGTCGCCGAGGACCTTGACCAGCTCGCCCTTGCGGACGGCACCGGCCTCGACCAGGTCGGCAACGGACACCTCGCCGCCCTGCGGGAACAGCTCCGCGAGGCGTGCAAGATTCACAACCTGGAACTCGATCCGGTTGCGGTTGCGGAAGCCCTTGAGCTTCGGCAGGCGCATGTGGAGGGGCATCTGCCCACCCTCGAACGCCGCCGAGATGTTCTTGCGGGCCTTGGAGCCCTTGGTACCACGACCGGCGGTCTTGCCCTTGGAGCCCTCACCGCGACCCACGCGGGTCTTCGCGGTCTTGGCGCCCGGGGCGGGCCGCAGGTGGTGCAGCTTGATCGTCATCGGATTACTCCACCTCTTCCACGGTGACCAGGTGCGTCACGGTGTGGATCATGCCGCGGATCTCCGGGCGGTCCTCCTTGACGACCACGTCGCGGATCCGCTTGAGCCCGAGGGAGCGCAGCGTTTCGCGCTGGTTCTGCTTCGAACCGATCTCGGACCGGATCTGGGTGACCTTCAGACGAGCCATGGCTATGCACCCGCCCCGGCGCGCGCGGCCAGCATGGCGGCCGGAGCGACGTCCTCGACCGGCAGGCCGCGGCGAGCGGCAACCGCCTCCGGCGACTCGAGCTTCTTCAGCGCCGCCACCGTCGCGTGGACGATGTTGATGGCGTTGGAGGAGCCGAGGCTCTTGGACAGCACGTCGTGGATGCCGGCGCACTCCAGGACGGCGCGGACCGGGCCGCCGGCGATGACGCCCGTACCGGCGGAGGCCGGCTTGAGCAGCACCACACCGGCCGCGTCCTCACCGATCACCGGGTGCGGGATGCTGGCCGCGAGCCGCGGGACCTTGAAGAAGTGCTTCTTGGCCTCCTCGACGCCCTTGGCGATCGCCGCGGGCACCTCCTTGGCCTTTCCGTAGCCGACGCCGACCGTGCCGTCGCCGTCGCCGACGATGACCAGGGCGGTGAAGCTGAAGCGACGACCACCCTTTACGACCTTGGCGACGCGGTTGATCGCGACGACCCGCTCAAGGTGGGGGGTCTTCTCGGCGGGCGCGTTGCCGCGGCCGCCACCCTCGCGACGATTCTCGCGACGGCCGCCACCTTCTTGGGTGCTACCGGACCCGCCGCCCCTGCGCTGAGGACCAGGCATGAACGTTTCCCTTCTTAGAACTCGAGTCCGGCTTCGCGGGCGGCGTCAGCCAGGGCCGCGATGCGGCCGGCGTACCTGTTGCCACCACGGTCGAAGACGACCTTGCCGACACCCGCGGCCTTGGCCCGCTCGGCCAGGAGGGCGCCCGCCTTGCGAGCCAGCGCCTTCTTGTCGCCGTCGGTGCCACGGATGGTCGCGTCGAGCGTCGAGGCCGAGGCCAGCGTGTGGCCCTTGTTGTCGTCGACGATCTGCGCGGTGATGTTCCGCAGCGAGCGGGTGACCACCAGGCGGGGACGCTCGGCGGTACCACTGACGTGCTTGCGGATGCGGAAGTGCCGGCGAGCACGCCCCGTGCGGCGCGCGGCGGCGACGCCGCCGGAGTTGCGGCGCTTGAGCAGCGTGGCGCTCATTTCTTACCAGCCTTTCCGGCCTTGCGGCGGATGACCTCGCCCTGGTACCGCACGCCCTTGCCCTTGTACGGCTCCGGCGGACGAATCTTGCGGATGTTGGCGGCGACCTCGCCGACCTGCTGCTTGTCGATGCCGGCGATGTGGAACACCGTCGGCCGCTCGACCGTGAAGGTGATCCCCGGCGGCGGCGTGACGAGGACCGGGTGCGAGAACCCGAGCGCGAACTCGAGGTCGCTGCCCTTGGCCGTGACGCGGTAACCGGTGCCGGCGATCTCCAGGCTCTTGCGGTAGCCCTCGGTGACGCCGACCACCATGTTGGAGATCAGCGTGCGCGAGAGGCCGTGCAGCTCCTTGGACTTGCGCTCGTCGTTCGGGCGGACGACGTTGTACGTGCCGTCCTCGGCCCGCTCGACCGTGATCGGCTCGGCGAGGGTGTGCGAGAGCTCGCCCTTGGGGCCCTTGACGGAGACCACCGGGCCGTCGATCTTGATTTCGACGCCGGAGGGAACCGTGATCGGCTTACGTCCGATTCGAGACATGTGATGCCTTCCCTTACCAGACGTAGGCGAGGACTTCCCCGCCCACCCCTCGCTTGCGGGCCTGCTTGTCGGTCAGCAGGCCCTGGGACGTCGAGATGATGGCCACGCCGAGACCGCCGAGCACGCGCGGCATCTCGACCGACTTCGCGTAGACGCGGAGGCCGGGCTTCGACACACGGCGGATGCCGGCGAGGCTGCGCTCGCGGTTCTGGCCGTACTTGAGGTCGACGACAAGGGTCTTGCCGACCTTGCCCTCTTCCGGCTCCTGAACCAGCCACGAGGACACGTAGCCCTCGGACTTGAGCACCTCGGCGATGTTCGCCTTGATCTTCGAATATGGCATCGACACCCGGTCGTGGTACGCCTGGTTGGCGTTGCGCAGACGGGTCAACATGTCTGCGATCGGGTCGGTCATGGTCATGGGTTTGTCAGCCTTTCTCGCCGCGGTTCCGCACCGTCGCGGTGGGCCTGCGGCGAAGGAGGATTACCAGGAAGCCTTGGAAACGCCGGGCAGTTCGCCACGGTGCGCCATCTCGCGGATGCACACGCGGCACAGACCGAACTTGCGGTAGACGGCCTTGGGCCGGCCGCAGCGCTGGCAGCGGGTGTACGCGCGGACCGCGAACTTGGGCTTCGCGGCGGCCTTGAGGACGAGAGCCTTCTTCGCCATTGGTCAGTTCTCCCTAGTTCTCACGGAAGGGGAAGCCGAGCAGCTTGAGCAGCGCCCGACCCTCCTCGTCCGTGCGGGCGGTGGTGACCACGGTGATGTCCATCCCTCGCGGCCGGTCGATGCGGTCCTGGTCGATCTCGTGGAACACCGACTGCTCGGTGAGACCGAAGGTGTAGTTGCCGTTGCCGTCGAGCTTGCGCCCGTCGAGGCCGCGGAAGTCGCGGATACGCGGCAGCGCGATGGACAGCAGGCGGTCCAGGAACTCCCACATCCGGTCGTTGCGCAGCGTGACCTTGGCGCCGATCGGCATGCCCTCGCGCAGCTTGAACTGCGCGATCGACTTGGTCGCCCGGCGGACCTGCGGCTTCTGGCCGGTGATCGTGGCCAGGTCGCGAACCGCGCCGTCGATGAGCTTCGAGTCGCGGGCCGCCTCGCCGACGCCCATGTTGACGACGACCTTCACCACGCCGGGGATCTGCATGACGTTGGCGTACTTGAACTGCTCCTGCATGGCGCCCGCGATCTCGTCACGGTAGCGCTGCTTCAGGCGCGGGTTCACCTTCTCGACGGTCGTCATCACAGTTCCTTACCGCTACGGCGGGACACGCGGACCTTGAGCCCGTTCTCGTCCTCGCGGGCGCCGACCCGGGTGGCCTGGCCGTCCGAGTCGATCACCATCACGTTCGAGATGTGGATCGGGGCTTCCTGCGTCACGATGCCGCCGGTCTTCGAGCCCCGCTGGGTGGTGCGGATGCGGGTGTGCTTCTTGACCCGGTTGACGCCCTCGACGACGACCTTGTCCTCGCGCGGGAGCGCCTGGAGCACCTTGCCGCGGGAACCCTTGTCCTTGCCGGCGATGACCAGGACGGTGTCGCCCTTCTTCACCTTCACGGCTACAACACCTCCGGCGCGAGCGAGATGATCTTCATGAAACGCTTGTCCCGCAGCTCGCGACCGACGGGGCCGAAGATGCGGGTACCGCGCGGGTCGCCGCCGTCCTTGATGATCACGGCGGCGTTCTCGTCGAAGCGGATGTACGACCCGTCCGGCCGACGCCGCTCCTTCGTGGTCCGGACGACGACGGCCTTGACCACGTCGCCCTTCTTCACGCCGGCGCCCGGAATGGCGTCCTTCACCGTGGCCACGATGATGTCACCGATGCCTGCATAGCGGCGGCCGGAGCCACCGAGCACACGGATGCACAGGATCTCCCGGGCACCCGTGTTGTCGGCGACGCGCAGCCGCGACTCCTGCTGAATCACGCTTGTCTCCTAATGTCTGCCAGTTCTCGGCGCCGGGCGCGGTCTGCACCGGACCGGCGCCGAGCTTGGCGGAACGACGGCCTTACTTGGCCTTTTCGAGGATCTCCACGACCCGCCAGCGCTTGGTCGCCGACAGGGGACGGGTCTCCATGAGCAGCACGCGGTCGCCGATGCCGCACGCGTTCTGCTCGTCGTGCGCCTTCAGCTTGCTGGTGCGGCGCATGACCTTGCCGTACAGCGGGTGCTTGACCTGGTCCTCGACCGCCACGACGACGGTCTTGTTCATCTTGTCGCTGACCACGAGGCCCTCGCGGACCTTGCGGCGGCCGCGCACCTCGGTGCCCGACTCGGTCGTCTGCTCGCTCATGCTCATGCCACCTCAGCCACAGCGTCGGGCGCGGCCGAAAGTCCCAGCTCGCGCTCGCGCATGATCGTGTAGATCCGGGCGATTTCCCTGCGGATGACCTGCAGACGCCCGTGGTTGTCCAGCTGCCCGGTGGCCGACTGGACGCGGAGGTTGAAGAGCTCCGCCTTGGCTTCCCGCAGCTTCTCGACCAGGCCCTCGTCGGACAGCTCACGCAGCTCGGTCGCCTTGATACCGGCGGCCATCACACATCAGCCCCTTCGCGCGTGACGATCCGGCACTTCAACGGAAGCTTGTGGATCGCGCGGCGCATCGCTTCCCGAGCGATCTGCTCGTTCGGGAACGACATCTCGAACAGGATCCGGCCCGGCTTGATGTTGGCCACCCACCACTCCGGGGAGCCCTTGCCGGAACCCATGCGGGTCTCGGCCGGCTTCTTCGTGATGGAGCGGTCCGGGAAGATCGTGATCCAGACCTTGCCGCCACGGCGGATGTGCCGGGTCATCGCGATACGGGCCGCCTCGATCTGGCGGTTCGTGATGTACGCGGGCTCCAGGGCCTGAATACCGAACTCGCCGAAGACCACGCGGGTGCCGCCCTTGGCCGGGCCGTGACGGTCCGGGTGGTGCGGCTTGCGGAAGCCCTTCGGGGGCTTACGAGGGATCAGCATTCGTCAGCCCTCCTGCTGCGTCTCTGCCGGAGCGGCAGCCGGCTCAGCGGCCGGAGCCGGAGCCGGGGTGCTCTCGCCGGCGGCCTCGGCGGCGTGCGCCGCCGCGGCGGCGCGGCCGGCCTCGGTGCCACCGGCGGTCGTGCCGGAGGAGCCGGACCGCCCGCGACGCGGCCGCTCGGGCCGGTCGGGGCGCTCACGGCGGCCACGCGGAGCGGCGGCCTCGGCCGGCGCCTCGCGACCCGGAACGGCGTCGCCCTTGTAGATCCACACCTTCACGCCGATGCGGCCGAAGGTGGTACGCGCCTCGAAGAAGCCGTACTCGATGTTCGCGCGCAGCGAGTGCAGCGGAACGCGGCCCTCGCGGTAGAACTCGGTCCGGCTCATCTCGGCGCCGCCGAGGCGGCCGGAGACCTGCACCCGGATGCCGCGCACGAGCGGGTTCTTCATCGCCGACTGCATGGCCTTGCGCATCGCACGGCGGAAGCTGACCCGGCTGGACAGCTGCTCGGCCACGCCCTGCGCGACGAGCTGCGCATCCGACTCGGGGCTCTTCACCTCGAGGATGTTCAGCTGCACCTGCTTGCCGGTGAGCTTCTCGAGCTCAGCGCGGATGCGGTCGGCCTCGGCGCCCTTGCGGCCGATGACGATGCCCGGGCGGGCCGTGTGGATGTCCACGCGGACCCGGTCGCGGGTGCGCTCGATGTCGACCTTGGCGATGCCGGCGCGCTCCAGGCCCTTGGACATCATCCGACGGATCTTGACGTCCTCGGCGATGTAGTCCTTGTAGAGCTTGTCGGCGTACCAGCGGGACTTCCAGTCGGTGCTGATGCCGAGCCGGAACCCGTGCGGGTGAACTTTCTGACCCATTACTCGGTCTCCTCCTCGGCGTCAGCCTGCTTGACTGCCGCCTTCTTGGCCGGAGACGCCTTCTTCGCCGCCGTCTTCTTGGCGGGCCCCGAGGTCTCCTCGACCTCGTCGGCGTCGGGCTCCGGCGTCACGGCCTTCGCGGCCTTCGTCGCCTTGGCCACGCCGGCCTTCGCGGCGCGGGCCTGTGCGACCGGGACGCTCTCGACCACGATCGTGATGTGGCTGGTGCGCTTGCGGATCCGGTACGCCCGGCCCTGCGCCCGCGGACGGAACCGCTTGAGCGTCGGGCCCTCGTCGACGTAGGCCTCGGCGACCAGGAGCGAATCGGGGTCGAGACGCTCGTTGTTCTCTGCGTTGGCGATGGCGCTGGCCAGCACCTTGTAGACCGGCTCGCTCGCCGACTGCGGCGCGAACTGCAGCACGGTGAGCGCCTCGCGCGCGGGAAGGCCGCGCACGAGGTTCACCACGCGGCGCGCCTTCATCGGCGACACGCGGACGTGCCGCGCGATCGCCCGCGCGCCGGGCAGCGCCGCCTCGCTCTTCGTTGGCATCGGGAAATCCTCTTGATTCCTATCGGCTGCCTTAGCGGCGGCGGCTCTTCCGGTCGTCCTTCTCGTGACCCTTGAACGTGCGGGTCAGCGCGAACTCGCCGAGCTTGTGCCCGACCATCGCCTCGGTCACGAAAACGGGAACGTGCTTACGCCCGTCGTGCACGGCGATCGTGTGGCCGAGCATCTCGGGCACGATCGTCGAGCGGCGCGACCACGTCTTGATGACGTTCTTGGAGTTCTTGGCGTTCTGGACTTCCACCTTCTTGATCAGGTGGTCGTCAACGAACGGGCCCTTCTTCAGGCTGCGAGGCATTGCTCAGGCTCCTTAGCCGCGCTTCCGGGTGGCGTAACGCCGACGGACGATGAGACGGTCGCTCGGCTGGCCCTTGCGCCGCGTGCGGCCCTCCGGCTTGCCCTTCGGGTTGACCGGGTGGCGACCACCCGAGGTCTTACCCTCACCACCACCGTGCGGGTGGTCGATCGGGTTCATCGCGACACCACGGACGGTCGGGCGCTTGCCCTTCCACCGCATGCGGCCGGCCTTGCCCCAGTTGATGTTCGACTGGTCGGCGTTGCCGATCTCGCCGACGGTGGCCCGGCAGTGCACGTCGACGCGCCGGATCTCGCCCGAGGGCATGCGCAGCGTGGCGTACTGACCCTCGCGGCCCAGCAGCTGGATGCCGACGCCGGCCGAGCGGGCCAGCTTGGCGCCGCCGCCCGGGCGCAGCTCCACCGCGTGGACGGTGGTGCCGACCGGGATGTTGCGCAGCGGCAGGTTGTTGCCGGGCTTGATGTCAGCGCCGGCGCCCGCCTCGACCTGGTCGCCCTGCTTGAGGTCCTTCGGGGCGATGATGTAGCGCTTCTCGCCGTCGGCGTAGTGCAGCAGGGCGATGCGCGCGGTGCGGTTGGGGTCGTACTCGATGTGCGCGACCTTGGCGGGGATCCCGTCCTTGTCGGCACGCCGGAAGTCGATCAACCGGTACTGGCGCTTGTGGCCGCCGCCCTGGTGGCGCGTGGTGACGCGGCCGTGGACGTTGCGGCCGCCCTTGCTCGGCAGCGGGACGAGCAGCGACTTCTCCGGCGTCGATCGGGTGATCTCCGCGAAGTCGGCAACGCTCGAACCACGACGACCGGGCGTCGTCGGCTTGTACTTACGAATAGCCATCGTCTATACCCCTCAGCTGACCGGTCCGCCGAAGGCTTCGATCCGGTCACCCTCGGCGAGCTTCACCAACGCCCGCTTCGTGTCCTTGCGCTTGCCCCAACCCGTGCGGGTCCGCTTGCGCTTGCCTTCGCGGTTGATGGTGTTGACCGACAGGACGCGGACGTTGAAGATCTGCTGGATCGCGATCTTGATTTCCGTCTTGTTGGCGTCCGGGTGCACCAGGAACGTGTACCAGTTGCGGTTGAGCTCGCTGTAGCTCTTCTCCGAGACCACCGGCTGGATGATCACGTCACGCGGATCGGCGATCGTCGCCATGCCTCAGCCCTCCTCGTTGCTGTCGGCGTCGGCGGTCTCGCCGAACTCGGCCGGCACCCCGAGGAACTCGCTCAGCGCCGCGGTGGTGAAGACCACCTCGTCGGCCACGAGCACGTCGTGGGTGTTGAGCTGGTCGGCGACCAGCAGGTGCACCGACTGCTCGTTGCGCAGGCTCAGCCAGTTGGCCTCGTCGTCCCGCGCGAGGACCACCAGGACCCGGCGCGCCTCGGTGATGCCGTGCAGCACCTTCAGCGCTTCCTTGGTCTTCGGGGTCTCGCCCTCGATGAACGTCTCGACGACGTGGATCCGGCCCTCGCGGGCGCGGTCCGACAGCGCGCCGCGCAGGGCGGCCGCCTTCATCTTCTTGTTCACCCGCTGGGAGTAGTCCCGCGGCACGGGGCCGTGGACCACGCCACCGCCGGTGAACTGCGGCGCGCGGATCGAGCCCTGGCGGGCGCGGCCGGTGCCCTTCTGCTTGTAAGGCTTCTTGCCGCCGCCGGCGACCTCGCCGCGCGTCTTGGCCTTGTGCGTGCCCTGGCGGGCCGCGTTGAGCTGGGCCACGACGACCTGGTGCAGCAGCGGGATGCTGGCCTGCGCGTCGAAGATGTCGTCCGGGAGCTCGACGGTGCCGTTGGTCTCGCCGGCGGCCGTGCGAACGTCAACCGTGGTCATTTGGTGATCCCGCCCTTCTGCGCCTTCGCCTCGGTCTTGGCCGCGGTGCGCAGCAGCACGAGGCTGCCCTTCGGGCCCGGGATGGCGCCCTTGACCAGGATCAGGCCGTCCTCGGCCTCGATCTTCTGGATCGTCAGGTTCTGCACGGTGAAGCGCACGCCACCCATGCGACCGGCCATCCGCACGCCCTTGAAGACGCGACCCGGGGTCGCGCAGGCGCCGATGGAGCCGGGCGAGCGGTGCTTGCGCTCGACACCGTGGCTGGCGCGCAGGCCGTGGAAGCCGTGACGCTTCATGACACCGGCGTAGCCCTTGCCCTTGCTGCGGCCGGTGACGTCGATGCGCTGTCCGGCGGTGAAGGCGTCGGCGGTGATCTCCTGGCCGAGCGAGTAGTCACCCGCATCGGTGGTGCGCAGCTCGACAACGTGCCGGCGCGGCGCGACATCCGCCTTGGCGAAGTGGCCGGCGCGCGGCTTGTTGACCTTGCGGGGGTCGATCTGGCCCCACGCCAGCTGGACCGCCGAGTAACCGTCGTTGTCGGGCGTGCGCACCTGGGTCACGACGCACGGGCCGGCCTGCACCACGGTCACGGGGACAACCTTGCCGTTGTCCCAGACCTGGGTCATGCCGAGCTTCTCACCCAGGATGCCCTTGACTTGCCTGTCCATAAGTCCGAGTCCCTACAGCTTGATCTCGATGTCGACACCGGCCGGCAGGTCGAGCCGCATCAGCGAGTCGACCGTCTTCGGGGTGGGGTCGATGATGTCGATCAGACGCTTGTGCGTGCGCATCTCGAAGTGCTCGCGCGAGTCCTTGTACTTGTGCGGCGAGCGGATCACGCAGTAGCGGTTGATCTCAGTGGGCAGCGGCACCGGGCCCGCGACCTGGGCCCCGGTGCGTGTGACCGTCTCGACGATCTTTCGCGCCGAGGAGTCGACGACCTCGTGGTCGTAGGCCTTGAGCCGGATGCGGATCTTCTGTCCCGCCATGGTGGCTTCAGTTCCCTCTCTCATGCGGGGCCTTGCAACCCCGCCAAACCCCGAAGGGTCCGGTGCCGCCTATTGGTGTTTGTCCGACCCCCGCGGTCGGGCGTGTCGCGGCCAAGGGCCAGGCTCCGCCGCAGCAACTTTCCTACTGTGGAGACCTACCCCAGGGCGTGCCACGCCCAGTCGAGGGAATCCGCGCCAGTCCCAGGACTGACGCCGCGCAGAAGCGGTCGAGACCTCTCAACGAGCAGTCTCGACCGCCCCGCGACGCAACCCGTCCATTATGCCGCACGTACTGCGACAAAGTGAAATCGGGGTACTTCAGGGGTGTTACTTGATGATCTTCGTCACGCGGCCGGCGCCGACGGTGCGGCCACCCTCGCGGATCGCGAAGCGGAGGTTCTCCTCCATCGCGATGGGCTGGATGAGCTGCACCGACATGCTGGTGTTGTCACCCGGCATGACCATCTCGGTGCCCTCGGGCAGCGTGACGACGCCCGTAACGTCCGTGGTGCGGAAGTAGAACTGCGGGCGGTAGTTCTGGAAGAACGGCGTGTGCCGGCCACCCTCCTCCTTGGAGAGGATGTAGACGGTCGCCTCGAACTCGGTGTGCGGGGTGTTGCTGCCCGGCTTCACCACGACCATGCCGCGCTCGACGTCCTCGCGCTTGATACCACGCAGGAGCAGACCGACGTTCTCGCCGGCGCGCGCCTCGTCGAGGATCTTGCGGAACATCTCGATCGCCGTGCAGGTGGTCTTCATCGACTTGGCCTTGATGCCAACGATCTCGACCTCCTCGTTCGGCTTGAGGATGCCGCGCTCGACGCGACCGGTGACGACGGTGCCACGACCGGTGATCGTGAACACGTCCTCAACGGGCATGAGGAACGGCTTGTCGGTCTCGCGCTCCGGCTGCGGGATCGCGGTGTCGACGGCGCCCATGAGCTCCATGAGCGCGTCGGCCCACTTCGGGTCGCCCTCGAGAGCCTTGAGCGCCGAGACGCGAACGACCGGAGCGTCGTCGCCCGGGAACTCCTGGCTCGACAGCAGCTCGCGGACCTCGAGCTCGACGAGCTCGAGCAGCTCCTCGTCGTCGACCATGTCGCTCTTGTTGAGCGCCACGACGATGTACGGCACACCGACCTGGCGGGCCAGCAGCACGTGCTCGCGGGTCTGCGGCATCGGGCCGTCGGTCGCCGCCACCACCAGGATCGCGCCGTCCATCTGCGCAGCACCGGTGATCATGTTCTTGATGTAGTCGGCGTGACCCGGGCAGTCCACGTGGGCGTAGTGCCGGTTCTCGGTCTGGTACTCGACGTGCGCGATCGAGATCGTGATGCCGCGGGCCTTCTCCTCCGGCGCCTTGTCGATCTCGTCGAACGGCGTGTACGGGTTCACGTCCGGCATCCGGTCGTGCAGCACCTTGGTAATGGCCGCCGTCAGCGTCGTCTTACCGTGGTCGATGTGACCGATGGTGCCGATGTTGACGTGCGGCTTAGTCCGCTCGAACTTCGCCTTCGCCACTGGTGTCCTCCTGTGGACTTCTTGGTTCACGGTGCGCCGACGCTGGAAGCGCCGACGCACCCTGTCGACTTGGGTCTGGCTGGCCCCCACTTGCAGAAGGAAGCCCTCAGCCCCGCTGACACAGCCTCACGGCCGACTACCGGGTAGTTACTCCCCGGTGGCTTTCGCGATGATTTCCTTCGCCACGTTCGCGGGAACCTCGGCGTAGGAGTCGAACTGCATCGAGTAGCTCGCCCGGCCCTGAGTCTTCGACCGCAGGTCGCCGACGTAGCCGAACATTTCCGACAACGGCACGGTGGCGCGGACGACGCGGGCACCGCCGCGCTCCTCCATCGCCTGGATCGTGCCACGCCGGGAGTTGAGGTCGCCGATGACGTCGCCCATGTTCTCCTCCGGCGTCGTCACCTCGACCGCCATGAGCGGCTCGAGCAGCACCGGGTTGGCCCTGCGGGCCGCGTCCTTGAGCACCATCGAACCGGCGATCTTGAAGGCCATCTCCGAGGAGTCGACCTCGTGGTACTGCCCGTCGAGCAGCGTCAGCTTCAGCCCCACGAGGGGGAAGCCGGCGAGCACGCCGTACTGCATCGCGTCCTGGACGCCGGCGTCGACCGAAGGGATGAACTCCTTCGGGATGCGACCGCCGGTGACCGCGTTGACGAACTCGTAGGTCGGGCCGTCGGCGGTCTGCTCGAGCGGCTCGAGCTTGACGATGACCCGCGCGTACTGGCCGGAGCCACCCGTCTGCTTCTTGTGGGTGTACTCGACCTTCTCGGCGACGGACTTCACCGTCTCGCGGTAGGCCACCTGCGGCTTGCCGATGTTGGCCTCGACGTTGAACTCGCGGCGCATGCGGTCGACCAGGATGTCCAGGTGGAGCTCGCCCATGCCGGCGATGACCGTCTGGCCCGTCTCCTCGTCGTTCTTGACGCGGAAGGTCGGGTCCTCCTCGGCCAGGCGCTGGATGGCGGTGCCCAGCTTCTCCTGGTCGGCCTTCGTCTTGGGCTCGATGGCGACCTCGATGACCGGCTCCGGGAAGGTCATCGACTCGAGGATGACCGGGTTGGCCGGGTCACACAGCGTGTCACCGGTGGTGGTCTGCTTGAGACCCTGCACGGCGATGATGTCGCCGGCGCCGGCGCTGCCGCGCTCCTCACGCTTGTTCGCGTGCATCTGGTAGATCTTGCCGATCCGCTCCTTGCGGTCCTTGGTGGAGTTGACCACCTGGGAGCCGGAGTCGAGCGTGCCGGAGTAGATGCGCACGTAGGTGAGCTTGCCGAGGTGCTTGTCGGTCTGGATCTTGAAGGCCAGGCCGGAGAACGGCTCGTCGACCGACGGCTTGCGCAGCAGCGGCGTCTCGCCGTCCGTCGCGATGCCCTCGATCGCCGGGATGTCCAGCGGGGAGGGCAGGAAGTCCACGACGGCGTCGAGCATGGGCTGGACGCCCTTGTTCTTGAACGCCGAGCCGCACACGACCGGGTTGAGCTTGCCGGCGATGGTCGCGCGGCGGATGGCGGCCTTCAGGTCCTTGACGTCGATCTCTTCGCCGTCGAGGTAGCGCACCAGGATGTCGTCGTCGGCCTCGGACAGCGTCTCGAGGAGCTTCTCCCGCCACTCGTTGGCCTGGTCGACCAGGTCGGCGGGCACCTCCTCGACCGCGTAGTCCTCACCCTTCTGGGTCTCGCCGCGCCAGGTCAGCGCCCGCATCCCGAGCAGGTCGACGACGCCGATGTGGTCGCCCTCGAGCCCGATCGGGATCTGCAGCACCAGCGGGGTGGCGTTGAGCCGGTCGATCATCATCTGTACGCAGCGGAAGAAGTCCGCACCCGTGCGGTCGAGCTTGTTGACGAAGCACATGCGCGGGACGTTGTACTTGTCCGCCTGGCGCCACACGTTCTCGGTCTGCGGCTCCACACCGGCGACGCCGTCGTAGACCGCGACCGCGCCGTCGAGCACGCGCAGGGACCGCTCGACCTCGACCGTGAAGTCGACGTGGCCGGGCGTGTCGATGATCTGGATCGTGTGGCCCTTCCACTCGCACTTCGTGGCGGCGGAGGTGATGGTGATGCCCCGCTCCTGCTCCTGCTCCATCCAGTCCATGACCGCCGCGCCCTCGTGGACCTCGCCGATCTTGTACGTGATGCCGGTGTAGAAGAGGATGCGCTCGGTCGTCGTCGTTTTACCGGCGTCGATGTGCGCCATGATGCCGATGTTGCGGACCTTGGCGAGGGCGGCGTCTGCGGCAGCCACTACAAATCCCTACTTCGTCTCTCGTCGGGCGGTTGAAGGCTGGCGCTTACCAGCGGTAGTGCGCGAAGGCCTTGTTGGACTCCGCCATCTTGTGGGTGTCCTCGCGGCGCTTCACCGAAGCACCGAGACCGTTGCTCGCGTCCAGCAGCTCGTTCATGAGCCGCTCGACCATGGTCTTCTCGCGACGGGCGCGGGAGTAGGTGACCAGCCAACGCAGGCCCAGCGTCGTCGCCCGGGGCGGGCGAACCTCGACCGGCACCTGGTAGGTCGCGCCACCGACACGGCGGCTGCGGACCTCGAGGGTCGGCTTCACGTTGTCCATGGCGCGCTTGAGCGTCACCACAGGGTCGGTGCCGGTCTTCTCGCGAGCACCCTCGAGCGCGCTGTACACGATGCGCTCGGCGAGCTGCCGCTTGCCCTCGACCAGGATCTTGTTGATCAACTGGGTCACGAGCAGGGAGTTGTAGACCGGGTCCGCCACGAGGGGCCGGCGCGGCGCGGGGCCTTTACGCGGCATGTCAGCTCTTCTCCTTCTTCGCGCCGTATCGGCTGCGAGCCTGCTTGCGGTTGCGAACGCCCTGGGTGTCCAACGAACCGCGGATGATCTTGTAACGCACGCCGGGCAGGTCCTTCACACGGCCGCCACGGACCAGCACGATCGAGTGCTCCTGAAGGTTGTGACCGACACCGGGGATGTAGGCCGTCACCTCGATACCGTTGCTCAGCCGCACACGGGCCACCTTGCGAAGCGCCGAGTTGGGCTTCTTCGGCGTGGTGGTGTACACACGCGTGCAGACGCCCCGCCGCTGCGGGCTTCCCTTGAGCGCCGGCGTCTTGGTCTTGCTCAGCTTCGCCTGGCGGCCCTTGCGGACCAGCTGCTGGATCGTAGGCACTGGGCCTGCCTCTCCCTTCGGCCTCACGGCCGCACGTCTATCTCTTCTGTCTTTCCCCATATGACCGAGCGCTGCTCGGACCCGCACCCGCGGTCGGGCGTGTCGCCTATTCCGCGACCCGGCCCGTTTGATCCCAGCCCGGGGTTGTGGTCCGCACCCACCTCTGTTCCCGCCGAGCGGGGCCGATGTGGGCGCACGCACGAGTTGCCCGGCAAAGCCGGGCACGAGGGGAAAGAGTACCCACCGTAAGGACGCTGGTCAAAATCGCGCTGAGGCCTTCGGCCGGCGCCTGTTGACGGAACACTCTTCACACCAAGAGTACCTGGTCGCCGATCGACGTGTCCGGGGGCCTCCAATTCGGGCGCCCGGGCGGTCACGCCACGGCGAGCGGGACCAGGAGGGCCAGCAGCGCAAGGCCCGCGCCCACCGCGCCGAGCACGATGCCGGTGACGGCCATGCCCTTGCCGGTGACGCCCTGACCTGCGGCGCGGCGGATCTGGCGCAGGCCGTAGACGGCCAGGCCGACGGCGCCGCCGCCCAGAAAAACCCCCAGGATGGTGAACGCACCGCTCGCGGCGAGGCCCCAGCCGGGCTCGGCGCCGGTCGCGCCGAGGCACACGGCGAACAGGGCGACCAGCACGGAGGCGATGCCGGCGACGAGGGAGCCGGTGGCCTGCCCGCTGGGCACCGACTGGATCGTCGGGTAGGCGACTCCGAACGGGGTGCCCTGCACCACGTCCACCCGCATG
>Ga0310811_10002173_pt1 | contig 24435 bp, 28 predicted proteins | sample YCmetagenome_FD_207642 | JGI IMG/M metagenome (GOLD analysis project Ga0310811, IMG submission 207642) | Soil microbial communities from experimental microcosm in Duke University, North Carolina, United States - YC | ecosystem: Engineered > Artificial ecosystem > Soil microcosm > Unclassified ... | reverse complement strand
CTCCACTGCCTCGCGCGTCAAGGCCATCGCCACCTCCTGGCTGGCGACATCTCCCCATACGCGGGGCGGCACGAGCGGTCATCTCATGTGTCCTCACGAGCGGCCATATGATGTGCTCTCTACACTCAGGCCCAGGTCCCTTGACCGCTCCGTGCTGCGACACTAAGCTCTCCGGCACCGGTCTGAACTGCCCCGCTGGGAGGCCGCGCTATGCAGTGTTCTCGATGCCAGCTGGAGAATCCCACCAGTCACAAGTTCTGCCGAGAGTGCGGCACCCCCCTCGCGCCCCTTGAAGGTGGTGCCCAGATAGACCTGTCTTATGCGGACATGCAGCGTTCCCTTAGAGAGGCGCTGGAGCAGCAGACCGCGACCAGCGAGATCCTCAACGTCCTCAGCCTCTCGCCCACGGATCTCCAGCCGGTTTTGGAAGCTGTCGCGCAGAACGCCTCGCGCCTGTGCGAGGCGGCCAATGTCTCGCTGTACCGTGTCGAAGGCGACGTGATGCGTAAGGTAGCCGAGCAGGGCCCGTCGCTCACGTCGCTGCGCGTCGGTGAGACCCGACCAATCACTCGCACGAGCGTAAGCGGCCGGGCTATCATCGATCGGACGACAATTCACCTGCCCGATCACCAGTCGGCGGAGGCAGTTCGAGAGTACCCAGACGCACGACGCGACACAGGCATCCGGACGACGATCGGCATTCCTCTTCTCCGCGAAGGAGTCGCCATCGGCGCCTTCACCGCGTACCGCATCGAATCCTGGCCGTTCTCTGAGCGCGAGATCGCGCTCCTCCGGACCTTCGCCACCCAGGCGGTGATCGCGATTGAGAACGTGCGCCTGTTCAACGAGACTCGCGAGACGCTGGAGCAGCAGACGGCGACAAGCGAGATATTGCGCGTCATTTCCAGTTCGCCAACGGACGTCCAGCCGGTGTTTGACGCCATCGTGCGAGCCGCCGTGCGGCTGTGTCAGGCCGTGCAGAGCAACGTCCAGCTATTCGACGGCCAGCTGATGCATTTCGTTGCGGCGCACAACATCGGTCCGGCCGCAATGGAAACGGTTCAGCGTATCTATCCGATGCTGCCGAATCGGACCCAGACGGGCAGCCGCGCGATCCTCGACCAAGCCGTGGTGCATGTGCGCGATGTGCTCCAGGACCCTGAATACCTCCGCGAGTTGGCGGTGCAAGGCGGGTGGCGTAGCGTGCTGTCAGTGCCGATGGTGGGCAAAGGACGACCTGTTGGGGCGATCACGGTAACAAGAATGGAGCCCGGACTGTTTTCGGACACGGAGATTGCGCTCCTCCAGACCTTCGCCGAGCAGGCCGTCATCGCCATCGAGAACGTGCGTCTGTTCACCGAGCTGCAAGCACGCAACCGGGAGCTGTCCGAGACCCTCGAGCAGCAGACGGCCACCAGCCAGATCTTGAAGGCGATCAGCCAGTCGCCGACCGACATCCAGCCAGTGCTGGACACCGTGGCCGCGAATGCCGCGCGCGTGTGCGGGGCTACCGATGCCCTCATTCTTCGGGTGGAGGGGGCCGACATGCGGCGCGTCGCGCATTTCGGCTCGATTCCGCTCGTTCTGCCTCAGCTGCGGCCCGTCACGGAACGCAGTGTCGGTGGCCGAGCCATCATCGAGTGCCGCGCGATCCATGTCCACGATATTCTCGATCCGGACAGTGCCCGAACCTACCCCGAAAGCGCGGCTTCAGGAGACGCGGTGTGGCGTACAACCCTGGGCGTGCCGCTCGTCCGGGAAGGCCTGGCCATCGGCGCCATCACCATTCGCCGGACGGATGTGCGTCGGTTCACGGATAAGCAGATCCAGCTCCTTGAGACCTTCGCCGACCAGGCCGTCATCGCCATCGAGAACGTGCGGTTGTTTACCGAGCTGCAGGAGAAGAACCGGGCGTTGGTCCAAGCCCACGGGCAAGTCACTGCGGCGCTGGAGCAGCAGACGGCCACGAGTGACGTTCTCCGGATTATCGCCAGTTCGCCGACCGACATCCAGCCGGTGTTTGCGGCGATCGCCGAACGGGCCGTGCGTCTCTGCGGAGCGCGGTTCGGCCGTGTATACCGCTACGATGGCGCGCTGATCCATATGGTCGCAGCCTACGGGCTCCGCGCAGTGGGCTTGGCTGAGGTACATCGCGTCTTTCCGCGGCCCGCGAGCGACGACACAATTGCGGGTCGGGTCATCTCGACTCGACAGCCAGTGGTCGTCCGGGACATCGAGAACGAGCCGAGCGTGCCGGCTCTGTCCCGGCGGATGATCACGGCGCTCGAGACGCGAAGCCAGGTCACGATCCCGATGTTGCGGGCGGGGGAGGCGATCGGAGCGATGACCCTCGGCTGGGCCGAACCCGAGGCCTTCGACGAACAACAGATCGCCCTCCTCCGTACCTTCGCCGACCAAGCGGTGATCGCGATCGAAAACGTGCGGCTCTTTACGGAGCTGCAGGTTCGCAATGCCGACCTGACCCAGGCCCTTGATCGGCAAACCGCAACGGGGGAGATTCTCCGGGCGATCAGCCAGTCGCGGACAGAAGTACAGCCGGTCTTCGACGCCATCGTCGAGAACGCCATCCGTCTGTTTCGAGGCTGGGCGGTTGCGGTAATGCGGTCGGACGGGCAGTTCCTGCACCTGGCCGCGGCGCGCGGCGGCATGCCCGGAACCGAAGAATATCTGAGACAACAGTCGCCCTGGCCGATTCACGGGCTACTTCCCGCTTCCCGCTGTGTAGCGCAGCAAGCCCTCATCCACATTCAGGATGCCGAATCAGATGCCTCCTTGAACCAGGAGCTACGAGACCTGGCGCGTACCCGCGGGTGGCGAGCCTGTCTCGCCGTACCACTGCTGCGCGACGGGCAACCAATCGGAGCCATCACCGTCACCCGCGCTGAAGCTGGCCCATTCTCGCTCGCCGAGGTCGAACTACTCCAGACCTTTGCCGACCAGGCGGTGATTGCGGTGGAGAACGCGCGGCTGCTGGACGAGCTTCAAACGCGTACAGCTGAACTTACCCGCTCGGTCGACCAACTCACCGCTCTCGGCGAAGTCGGCCGAGCGGTTAGCTCCACGCTTGATCTAGAGACGGTACTGACCACCATCGTCTCGCGGGCCGTGCACCTCTCAGGCCTGGATGGCGGCGTCATGTTTGAGTACGATGGTGGCAGTGAGGAGTTCACCCATCGCGCGGCGACCGAGACCGGTGGGGCCCTCGCGAAAGCCCGCGGATCCACTCGAATCCGCAAAGGGGAGGGCGTGGTCGGCCGGACGGCGATCACGCTGGAACCGGTCCAGGTGCCCGATATCACGCTGCCAGGAGCCCATGAGAGTCGCCTGCGGGAGAACCTGATCGAGTCGGGTATCCGTGCCGTCCTCGCAGTGCCGATGCTCAGCGAGGGGGGGCTAATCGGCTCGCTCGTCGTGTCACGCAATCGCCCTGGAGAGTTCGCCACCGAGACGATCGACTTGCTCAAGACCTTCGCCACGCAGTCGGCCCTGGCCCTCCAGAACGCCCGGTTGTTCGAGCAGATCGCTGATAAGAGCCGCCAGCTGGAGGCCGCGAGCCACCACAAGTCCGAGTTCCTGGCCAACATGTCCCACGAGCTGCGCACGCCGCTCAATGCGGTCATCGGCTTCTCCGAGGTGCTGCTCCAGCGGATGTTCGGCGACCTCAACGCCAAGCAGGACGAGTACCTCAAGGACATCTACGCCTCCGGCCAGCACCTCCTGTCTCTCATTAACGACATCCTGGACCTCTCCAAGATCGAGGCTGGGCGCATGGAGCTCGCCCCGGTTCCCTTCCACCTGCCGACTGCCCTGGAGAATGCCGTCACCCTGGTCAAGGAGCGAGCCAGCCGCCACGGCATCGCCCTGCAGCTCGACATTGACCCGGGGCTGGAGGAGCTCGTGGGGGACGAACGCAAGGTCAAGCAGGTGCTGCTGAACCTCCTCTCCAACGCGGTCAAGTTCACCCCGGACGGGGGTCGGATCTGCCTGAAGGCCACCCAGCGGAACGGAACGGTCGAGATCGCCGTCACCGACACCGGCATCGGGATCGCCGGCGAGGACCAGGCGGCGATCTTCGAGGAGTTCCGCCAGGTGGGCCACGACGAGACCCGCAAGCAGGAGGGCACCGGCCTCGGCCTGACCCTGGCGAAGAAGTTCGTCGAGCTACACGGGGGTCGTATTTGGGTGGAGAGCGCCCCGGGCCGCGGGTCGACCTTCACGTTCACGCTGCCGAGGCGCTGATGGCCGGCGAGCTGATCCTGATTGTCGAGGACAACGAGAAGAACCGGAAGCTGGAGCGCGACATCCGCCGGTTTCACGGCTATCGGACGATCGAGTCCGAGACGGCGGAGGAGGGGATCCGGCTGGCGCAGGCGACGCCGCCCGCCCTCGTCCTCATGGATATCCAGCTGCCGGGGATGGACGGGATCGAGGCGCTGCACCAGCTGCGGGCGGACCCACGGACGCGCGCGATCGCGGTGATTGCGGTGACAGCCTCGGTGATGACCCGAGACCGCCAGAAAACCATGGCGGCGGGGTTCGACGGCTACCAGGCCAAGCCGATCGAGGTCGTAGCGGCGGTACGCCACGCGGTGGGCCACGCCGCACAGGCCGATCCTCCATGATGGTGCCGACTCCACACCTCCTAAGGCTGGTCCGGCAATCGCCCGAGAGGCCTGGTCGCCCTCTCGGGCTCTACGCCATCCCATCCACTATCCCCGCCCAGGTCTTCCATATTCGCGGCCACTCGGGAGATGACACGATGATAGAGCGTCGACGATTCTTAGCGATGGTCGCGGCGGCCCGCCTCACAGTATGAAGCGATGGATGCCACGAGGCTGAGTTCCAGGCGGCAGAAGCGATGACGGTCAAGGGCATCACGTACGACGCCGGCGCTGCGGCGTATGATCGGTTCACTGGTCGCTGTTCCGCCGCGTTCGCATCCAGCTTACTGGCGGCAGCTGCGGTGACTGTCGGCCACAAGGTCCTTGACGTTGCTGCCGGCACCGGAACACTGGCGGTCATGGCAGCTGCGCAGGTCGGCGTCTCGGGACGCGTCGTCGCCGCGGACCTCTCCCTGCCCATGCTGCGCGTGGCGACGAGCAAGATCGCCGGACTCGCAGTGGACCCTGTTGTGATGGATGGTCAAGATCTGGCATGCAGGGATCGGAGCTTCGATGCGGTGATCTGCCAACTTGGTCTGATGTTTTTTCCCGATACTGGGCGCGGACTTCAAGAGTTCCGTCGCGTGTTACGACAACACGGGCGGCTAGCGGTCCAAGTCTGGTCGTGGCCAGAGCGCGTCCCATTCTTCGGCATGCTTGCCGATGCGCTTAGACGACACTTCCCGGACTACCGAGACCTGCTCTATTCGCCAGCGGCACTGGCGGATCCCGATCGTCTCGAACGACTAATCATTACCGCGGGCTTCCGGAATGTCTCCGTCGTAAAGGAGACGCGGGAGGTCGCGTTCGAGTCCTTCGACGAGTACTGGAGCGGGATCGAGGCTGGAGGTGGTCGGCTTGGCCAATTCTACCTAGAGCTTCGAGATCGCGAGCGTCGTGGTGTCCGAGATGAAGTATCCGGGCGAATGGCCCAGTTCGAATCTGACGGGCGGCTTATCCTAGGTGCCGAGGCGCTCATTGCAGTAGGTATCAATAGGGATTAAGGACGCGGGATCCGTTAGTGAACCGACGTGCGTTCATTACCGCCTTGGCCGGCGGCGTCCTCGCTGCGCCGCTCGCCGCTGAAGCACAGCCGGTGGGCAGAGCCTATCGGATCGGCGTCTTCCACGTGGGCGACCACATCCCGCCTGGCTTCCAGACACTGCGAGATGGCCTTGAGTCCCTAGGGTACAGGGAAGGGAAGAACATCCACATCGACTTTCAGAACCTGGCCGACGAGGACAGGGCCATGCGGACGGCCAAGGATTTTGTCAAGGCTCGGGTCGACCTGATCGTGGCATTCGGAAACCCGACCGCTCGGGCGGCCAGAGCTGCCACCTCCCAGATTCCCATCGTGATGGTTCATGTCACCGACCCGGTGGCGCAGGGCCTCGTGAAGACGCTCGCCCACCCCGGTGGGAACTCCACGGGTTTCGTTTTCTTCGCCATCTCGCCTGCCAAGCAGATCGAGCTATTCAAGGAGATGGTCCCCTCACTTCGGCGCGTCCTCCTGCTGATCGATCCACGCGATCCTGTGACACAGGGCCAGCTGGACGAGATCAGGGCAGCGGCGGGGACGCTGAACGTGAAACTAGAGGAGCGAGAAGCGACCGACCAGGCTGATCTCGAGCAGATCTTTGCCTCCATTAAGCGGGGTGAGGTCGATGGGGTTGTCTCGGCCTCAATCACTCTGCAGACCAAGTTCACCGGTGCACTGATCCGTCTCGCCAGCGACAAACACCTACCGTTGGCTACCTATCGCAGAGAGGCGGTCCGAGAGGGGGCGCTCTTCTCCTACGCGCCGGACGTCGTCGTGGTCGAACAACGAGCCGCCACGTATGTGGACCGAATTCTCAAGGGCACGAAGCCAACGGATCTCCCCATCGAGCAGCCCACCAAGTTCGAGCTAGTCATCAACCTCAAGACCGCCAAAGCCCTCGGCCTGACGATGCCTCCGTCGCTCCTGCAGCGGGCGGATCAGGTGATTGAGTAGCTCCTTGCACGTAGACGACGCGGTGGAAGCCATCTTCCAGCGCCTGTGCATCCGCCAGCAGGCCTGACCCGAGCATGAGCCTTAGACGAGCTGCGCCTGGCGTTGGGCGTTGAGCCAAGCGCTGATGAACGAGGCGCTGTGGCTGCTCACATTCCCGGGGGCAAGCGGATCGTGTATCCAGCCCCGGGGCGTGTGGCGTTAGCGCCGGATTGGCGGGGACGGTGTGAGGGGCAGGCGGCGGCCGGAAGTTAGCAGACAGCCGCCCCAGCCTCGGGCGCCTGCCATGCCCAGAGGCCGACGATTCGCGCCGCGTGTCAAGTCTTCGTCTGAGACATAGGGACGGGGCACTCCTTACCGGCGGGAGCCGCCGGAAGAGAGACTACGCGCTCTCATGCGGAGTTCCTGCCGGCTGGCATGCCCGATGCTTTATCGACATGTGGGAGGGCAGGCTCCTCAAACCAAGGAGGTGAGTCCGATGAAACCCACGACCATTGCAGCGTTGGCATTGGCAAGCCTTGTGACGGTGGGACCTAGCTTTGCGGCGGAGTCTACGGTTCCGAATACGACGAGGGAGACGGCCGCACCGGCCAAGAAACCCAGCAGCCTCGCCTTGCCGCATCATGTTACCGGCAGCGTCATGTCGGTTAATCGGAATGCCCACATGTTCACGTTGAAGGCTGCGGACGGCTCCACGCTCACCTTAAATGCCGACCCCGCGGTGGCCCGGCAACTCGCGGACCTCAAGAAGGGGGAGCGTGTAAAGGTGACGTATAAGAACAGTAAGGGGCAACAGGTCGCGACTAACGTAACGCCGGCTTAAGTTCGCGCGGCAACACGCAACAAGCAGAACGGAGCCCGAAGGGATGAGGCGCCCTCTCGAGCCTCCCCCTTCGGCTTCGCGCCCACAAACCTCGTGCGCCATCCTGTCACAGGTATACGATTCAGGGCTTCATGTCCCCGGCCATTCGCCGGCTTGTCCAGAGCCGCATAGGAGAAGGTAGGTTCTCTCCGACGACAGGCGTCATTCCGCCCGGAAAGCGGTCCAAAGGTGGGGGGACCCGTGCATCGAGTCTGGGATTGTAATTATTGCCGGGCGGAATGACGCCGAGGTCTCAGGGTTCCACGCTCACGAATGCTGCGCCGTGATCTGGCGCGAGGAGTCTGATCGACTTTTATAGCTACCTGTGATGCTGGAGCGCACGACACTTCATGCGCCACACAGTGCCCAGCACAACCTGCCCCACCGAAGGCGACATAGCTTCACGGCATCTGCTCACGCTGAGTGCGCCTGGCTCTTGTGGAACACTTACGCCTCGAGGAAGTTCAGCGCGCAATGACACGGGCATTCGAGAACCAGCGAGCCTGTGAGGAGGCGATCCCGGACGAAGGCCGGCGCCAACTCCGCGTCTGGAAAAGCGTGTCCGCGAAGGTTAACCAGTCGCCGATGGACGCGGCTGTCATTGTGGCTGAGGGAATGCGTGCGGGGTAAAGACCCTGAGCCCATCTTCACTACCCCCTGCTGAGCATCTGTGTGGCCAGCGACGATCCACGCTTGAGTAACGCGCCACCACGCTTGTAGCGGGCAACATCTAGTGGCTCGGTTTCTCCGCAATGCGGCCTTTCATGCGCAATCTCCTTTTGATCTAACTTCTGTGCTCTACTCGATCCGCCAAGGAGGCGTGTGCCAATGGCCGTGAGCGCCAGGATGCAGGCCCTTATCGACAAGATCGACGCTGCGGACGCGGCGCACTTCTCGGAACTCCGTGAGTTGGCTAAGAGACAGTCGGCCCACGCGCCCAGGTTCAGGAAAAGAAGCGCCACAACCTCAGCCTGGCTCGCGCCGCCAAGCGGCCCGCAAGAAGAGCTGCACCGCCGGTTGACCCCAGCTAAATTAGCGGCGGCCCCGATCCGGCTTAGCGCGGGCGGGGGGGTGTACACTGATACCGCCTCCTGCGGACCTTCTGGCTGACGCGCCTGGCGTCGTTGTTCGCGGCATATGGCCTGCGTATCGCCTTGCACTAACGAAAGGCCCGGCCATGCCCGACGAACCGATCCTCCGAGAGCAAGCCCGAGCCGCGATCAAGGCCGGGAAGCTCCCTGCCCGTGCACCGGACCGGACATGGGGCGGCCCAGGCGTTAATGCCGAGTGCGCGATCTGCGGGAAACGTGTCACCAAGTCCGAGATGGAGTTCGAGATTCAGTTCGAGAAGGACGACGGGGGCGGCTTGGACAAGTTCCACGTCCACCTTCGGTGTTTCGCCGCCTGGGAGTTTGAGCGCGGCAAGCTCGACGGCAACGCTTCCCGCTAGGCCACGGGAAGGTAGGCCCGAAAAAGAGCGCTCGCCGTACAATGGGGACGTGGCCACAATCCATGACCGCATTGTCGCCAAGCTGCACGATGGGTTTCTGCCTCAGGGCGACGCGGTCGCGGTGTTCGCAGGCAGCGGTACCGGCGCGCTCTGTGCGGGCTGTGATGAGGTCATCCGACACGCTCAAGTAGAATACGAACTGCTATTTGATGACGGCAGCCGAGCTTCGTTCCATCTCTCGTGCGCGGAGCTGTGGCGAGGTTTGAGGATGGCCTAGCGAAGGTCACAATCTTGGCCGAACTTCGGGCTCATATCTAAGAAACACCTTGGTAGGCGCTCGGCGGTTGACCCCTCCATAGAATGAAGTTGTGGGCAGAATGAAGTTGTGGGCCGGCAACCTCTCCTAGCTCCTCCTTTGATGCACGCTCCCCAGATTCCACGCCCTTCCACCGCTGGTACGATCCCGAACGGAGCAGAGCTACACGGTAGCCACTTCCCAGGGAGACTAATTTGGGTCCGGGTCTGCGGAAGGGCTACCCCTTTCGCTCGCGGGGATCTTCTCCGTACGTGTGCTCGTACTGAATGCGCCCGTCGCGGCCATGCACGATGATCTGCCCCGTGTCGGCGGCTTTGGCGTTCTCGGTGGCCTGCCGAACCGCTTCTTCTTTATCCTCGAACACCCGGCCAACCTCGCGCCTACCTTCCGGCTCTACACGCCACTTGCCTTGGTCTTGCGGCACCACATGGAACACTTGCCGTTGAGACATGTAACCCTCCTTGGGATGTGTCTTGCCTTATCGAAAGAGCAAGATCAGTGCCCCAATCGAAGGCTACCGCCCCCGGCCAGCGGCTTCCTGCAGCTCTCCCGCACCTCCAGGAAGCTTGCCAGCGGCAGCATCTTCGCGGAGCCGGCGCCTCGCCCTGGCAGATTTCTTACGCCTATCCCCAGCCGCAGCTCTGGCAGTGGTGCGTGTGAGCGGGCGCCCTGTGACTTGCGCTTCCGTGCCTTTGGCTCGCGTGCGGCCTTCTGACCTCGGGGTATTGCCCATGGTGTAGTAGCCTCCTGCCCGAACGCAGGCGAGGGCGCGTGGCCGTTCTAGCTATCGGTCTCTGCAACAGCAGGAACTATGCCCTGTAGTCACAACCGGGCACCATTAAGCGCTTCTGGACAGCGCCGGACCTGTTTGCTAGGCTCCGGGGCCCCATGGAGCGCTTCCCGTTTGATGCTTTTGAAGCGTTCATGCAGGAGCACCAGCGCTGTGACGTGCTAGACGCGGCGGGCTCATCATGCATCCTGCGGGAGAGCCCCCAAAGAAGGCACCAGCGGCCACCTAGCGTCCGGGCTTGTGCCCCGTTCTGCAGCCCTACCCGAGTCACGCCGCGTGGTATAAATTCGTCCCGCTGGCCGCCTCCTTCCGAACCCAAGGCCAGCCGGGGGCATCATTGGACCGGCGCACATTCCTCGGCACTCTGACCGGTGGCGTCCTCGCCGCCCCGCTCGCCGCCGAGGCGCAGCAGACAGGGAAGGTATACCGGGTAGGTTTTCTCTCGAACGGTTGGTCTACTACTAGCCCACAGGTCGTCGCGGCGTTTCGGCAAGGGTTGCGTGAACTCGCGTGGGTTGAGGGCCAGAACATCGTCATCGAGTATCGGTGGGCGGAGGGCAGGTCCGACCGGCTGCCCGACCTTGCGGCCGAGTTGGTCCGGCTCAGAGTTGATGTCCTCGTCGCCAGCGCCGCGGCAGCAACCCGTGCGGCCAAGGAGGCGACCACGACAATCCCCATCGTATCTGTGGCAGTACAAGACCCGGTTGCGCTCGGGTCGGTGCAGAGCCTCGCCCGGCCCGGCGGGAACATCACGGGGCCGACTCTCACTGGTGGCCTAGCGATAGGTGGCAAGCAACTGGAGTTGCTGAAGGAGATCGTCCCCGGGGTGTCTCGCGTCGCCGTCCTTTTGAACCCCGCGAATCCAATGCTTCTACAACAATTGAGGGATACGGAGATCGCGGCCCGGTCGTTAAATGTGCAGCTTCAACGCGTGGAGGCGCAAAGTCACGACGAGTTCGATCGTGCCTTCTCAAGGATCACCCGAGGGCGCGCGGAAGCGCTCCTCGTCAGCGCGGACCCGATGTTCGCCGCCCAGGGAACGCGGTTGGCAAATCTTGCGGCAAGGAACCGCCTGCCAGCGATGTACGGGCTGAGGAGGCATGTGGAGGCGGGCGGCCTCATCGCCTATGGGGCGAACGAACTTGATGTGTGGCGCCGCGCCGCGACCTACGTCGATAAGATCCTTAAGGGCGCTCAGCCCGCCGACCTCCCGATGGAACAGCCCGCCAAGTTTGAACTCGTCGTCAACCTCAAAACCGCCAAGGCCCTCGGCCTGACGATCTCGCCCTCACTCCTGCAGCGAGCGGATCAGGTGATCGAGTGATGGACCGGCGGTTGTTCATAGGGACCCTGGCTGGCGGCCTCCTCGCCGCGCCGCTCGTCGCCGAGGGGCAACGGGCGGCGAAGCCGCACCGGATCGGCGTTCTGATCGCTGCCTCGAAGGCGTTCATCACCCCTTACCTTCAGATCTTTCGCCAGGCGCTGCATGAGCTTGGCTACGTCGAAGGCCGTGACATCAGGATCGAGTACCGGTATGCCGACGGACACTACGACCGTCTGCCGGCGCTCGCGAGAGATCTAATCGGTCTCCACGTCGATGTCATCGTAACGGAAGGAACACCCCCGACGCGGGCGGCGATACAGGCGACGACCACGATACCGGTGGTCATGACGGTTACCGGTGATCCGGTTGCGGCGGGCCTCGTCACGCATCTGGCGCGGCCGGGCGGCAATCTCACGGGCGCATCATTCTTTCTTCCCGAGCTCGCGACAAAGCGCCTTCAGCTCTTGAAGGAAGCGATTCCAGGGATCGCCCGTGTCGCGGTGGTATGGAACCCGCGCAATGCCGTCCACGGGCCGGCCGTCCAGGACGTGGAGACAACGGCAAAGACCATCGGGGTCGAGATTCGGCACATCGGCATCCAGAGTCCCGGCGACGTGGCCGATGCCCTGGCCTTGATCACCAAGGGCCGGGACAGCCTCGTGATACTCGAAGATGCGATGACCAACGTGGCCTCGGCCCAGATAGCCGACACCGCATTGAGGCACCGGATCCCCGCGATCTTCGGACTTTCGACTTTTGCAGAGGCGGGCGGGCTGATGACGTATGGGCCGAACCGCGTGGAGCTGTGGCAGCGTGCGGCGGGATTCGTCGACAAGATCCTGCGAGGCGCCAAGCCGGGTGACTTGCCAGTGGAGCAGTCCGTGCGGTTCGAGATGGTGATCAACCTCAAGACCGCCAAGGCCCTCGGCCTGACCATCCCGGCGTCGCTCCTGCAGCGGGCGGATCAGGTGATCGAGTGATGGACCGGCGCACTTTCCTCGGAACCTTGGCTGGCAGTCTCCTCACCGCGCCGATCGTGGGCGAGGCGCAGCAGGCCCGACCGCCATATCGGATTGGGATCCTCTCACCGTTCTCGTCGTCAATCGGGCCGGGTCCGTCCTTCGAGACGTTTCGCCAGACACTCCAAACACTCGGCTACGTCGAGGGGCGCAACATCGCGCTCGAGTATCGCTGGGCCGACGGACGATACGATCAGCTTCCGCGCCTCGCCGCAGAATTGGTCCGGCTCCGCGTCGATGTCATCTTCTCGGCCTGGAGTACCCCCGCCGCATTGGCGATCAAGAAGGCAACGAGCACCAAGCCCGTCGTGTTCGCGGGGGTGGGTGATGCCGTCGGGGTGGGACTCGTGGCAAGTCTCGCCCGGCCCGGAGGCAACGTCACGGGCGCCACGTTCATCACCGAGGACACGATCGGCAAGCAGCTCGAGCTGTTGAAAGATATGATTCCGGGCCTCGGCCGAGTCGGCGCTGTCGTGAATCCGGCCAACCCGGTCTATGTGCCGGTGTTGAAAAAGAGTGAGGCAACGGCCAGAGCCCTCGGGCTACAGCTCGACGTCGTCGGAGTGCAGGGTACCGAGGACTTCGAGCCAGCCTTGCGGGCCGCGATCAATCGACAAGTGGGCGGGCTCGTGGTTCTGCGAGACCAAGTGCTCCTGGCAAACCAGCAGCGGCTCCTGACGCTTGTGGCCACCACTCGGCTGCCGGCGATCTACGGCAACCGGGAGTTTGCGGACGGCGGTGGCCTCATGTCCTACGGTCCCAACCTCGGCGAGATTTATCGTCGGGCAGCGTACCTGGTGGACAAGATCCTCAGGGGCGCCAAGCCGGCAGATCTGCCGATCGAGCAAGCCACAAAGTTCGACATGGTCATCAACCTTAAGACCGCCCGGACGCTGGGCCTCACCATCCCGCCCGCGCTGCTGGCGCGAGCGGATGAGGTGATCGAATGATCGATCGGCGCGGATTCCTGCTCCTGACGTTCGGTCTGTCCGGCTGCTCTGCGGCGAGCCAGCGCGTGAGCGAGTTTCCCCTGGTGATCCGCGGCGGACGAGTGATCGATCCCGACCAAGGTCTCGACATGTCTACAGACCTTGCCATTGACGGGACGCGCGTCGCAGCCATTGGTCCCAAACTTCGTGGCCGCGTCGCCCTTGATGCCGTCGGTTGTGTGGTCGCACCGGGGTTCCTCGACCTGCACAGCCACGCGCAGACCGTGAGCGCGCATCGGCTCCAAGCCTTCGACGGCGTCACGACCACCCTGGAATTGGAAGCCGGCGCATTCCCGGTCGCGGCAGCCTATGGTCGGGCGAGCGTGGAGGGCCGCCCGTTGAACTACGGCTACTCCGCCTCCTGGGCGGGGGCCCGAATCGAGGCGTTCGCCGGCGACCGCGGCCGGGGACAAGCAATGATGACCCGCCTGCCCGATCCGGCCTGGCAGCGGGAGGCGACCGCGGCCGAGGAGGACCGCATCCTCGGGATGCTAGAGACCGAGCTGGATGCGGGCGGCCTCGGCATCGGTGTGCTTCTCGGTTACGCGCCGGGGACCAGCCGCGGAGAGTACCTTCGCGTCGCGCGACTTGCGGCGGCGCGCCGCGTTCCGACCTACACGCACGTCCGGGATTTGATTGAGGTGAATCCGGACACGCGCATGGACGGAGGCGAGGAACTGGTGCGGGCCGCTGCCGAAACAGGCGCCCATATGCACTTTTGCCATGTGAACAGCAGCTCGGGGCGCCACGTGGGGCGAGTCCTCGCCCTGGTCGATCGGGTGCGCCGTGAGGGTTCGCTGGTCACCACCGAAGCGTATCCCTATGGCGCTGGCATGACGGCGATCGGCGCCGTATTCCTCGCCCCCGAGCGGCTTGCAGCGCGCGGGCTCCGACCGACAGATATTGTCTACATACCCACGAACGAACGGATCCGCGACGCCGAGCAGCTCCGTCGCTTGCGCGCCACTGATCCAGGGGGCGGCTGCATCGTCCACTTCCTCGACGAGACCCGGGCTGCGGACGCGGCAATATTGCGCGCCTCGCTGTTCCACGAGGACACCATCGTGGCAAGCGACGCCATCCCCTTGTCTGGCATGGTCGCGGGTGCTGACTGGGCGTGGCCGCTCCCGCCGCACGCCCGCACGCACCCGAGGACCGCCGGAACTTTTGGGCGCTCCTTTCGACGCCTGGTTGTGGAAGGCAAGATGAGCATTTTCGAGTTCATCCGGCGCGCGAGCCTCCTACCAGCCCGGGTCGTCACGATTGCCGACGGCGGTCCGCTGAGCAAGGGCACGCTGGCCGTGGGAGCGGATGCGGATGTCGTCGTCTTCGATCCGGATGCCTTTCACGACCGGGCGACCTATGAGGCGTCTACGCAGCCGTCGGCCGGGGTCCGGCATCTCCTGGTCGGAGGAGAGCCGCTCATTCGTGACGGCGCGCTGCTGCCCTATGCGCGGCCGGGCCGACCGGTGCGGAGGCTTTGAGACAGGTGCGACCGCCGCCCCCGTCATCGCCCACGCCGAGACGTGGGTCCTCTGGCAGAGTAACGCGCTGGCCCGAGGGGGCCGCGCTCGCCCGGTCGGCACGTTCGAAGGCAAAGCCGGCTGCACGGCCGAGATCGAGCCGCGCCTGCGGGCCGATCACGCCGAGAACGCGAAGCTCCTGAACATGAACGCGGATAACTTCGTCGCGTTCCCGAGCGACACCGGGGCGGGCTACGTCAGTCCATTCACGGCCCTCGAGTGCTGGCCCATCGGCATCACCCCAAGCGCTCCGGGGATCAACGGCAACGGCACGCCGATCAGCAAGTAAGGGAGGGTCGAGACGATGACACGCTGGATCATTAGATGTACGAGTGCATGGCTGATGCTGGTCACGCTCGCGGGCCCCGCCGCTGCCGAATGGGTGCTGTGGAAAATCGAGACAACCCTGAGCCTCAGCAACAAGACGCGGCAGGAGCCGAGGGACGCGTTCGACACGAGAGCCCTGTGTATGACGAACGCCCAGCAGCGGCTCGCGACAGCGGCCCGCCCGGACAGTGACCTGTACTCCGCCGTGCACCAGATGGACGGTGCACCCGGCTATGGACGGTGCACCCGGAGTTATAGCCAGACGTATACGGAGCGCCGGGGCGGGATCGACGTCCCGACGATGGTGTTCTACCAGTGGCAGTGCTGGCCATCCGGCGTCACGCAGGGGACGACCACGCAGCGGCAATAGATGGGCTGCCTCTTTCTGCTCATCGCGCCGTTCATCTTCCTGTTCTGCGGTGTCACCAGCTTGCGCAGGTTCAGGATGATGTCGAGGGCCGGCTCGACGCCCACCTGGGTCAAGATCGAGGGGGTGCTGCACGAGTTCTCGCACCTGACCGGCGTGCGCGAGGACATGGACCTACATTCGGTCAAGAATTTGGCGCCGCTTCGCCTGATACTCCCCTTCTGTGATCAGCCCCTTGTCTCGCATCGTCCTGAGCTCGCTCAGGCGGTCAGCATTCGCCGACCCGGAGCCGGGCGAGCCCGGCTTGATGTCGCGGGCATCGCGCTTCAGTCCCAGGTACGCGCGTCCATCCGTCTCGTAGCTGCCATCGCGGACGTTCGTGACGACGGTTGCGGTACCGGTCGCGTCGAGCCGCGAAAGGATGAACCGCAGAAATCTCGTTCTGTTCTGACCGGTGGGGATCAATGTACCGCTCCCGGAGATCTCATACCAATATCCGCGGACTTCGTTCCCACTGGCGTCGGTCCCGACCGCGGGAACCACGAGCGTGCGATGAGTCCAGTAGTCGAGACCCCATCGCTCATCTGCGCTGTATCCACGTCGGAGTCCATCCGTAACGTCGTCAACGCTCTGCTTCGGGAGAAAAAGAGCATAAGCTTCAAGCGCGGTGGTGAAGGCCTTCTCCTCGGAAATGCGATAAATCACCTGCGTCCCACCTTGGTCAGGGCGAAGGAGGGTCGTCTGACTTGTCGCGCAGCCCGTGGCGATCAGCGCTATCAACGCCGCTGCGGCGAGTCCGCGTAGCCCATTCATTGTCTGTCTCCTGGTTAGTGAGTGGCTGTGACACGAGGGCGAACATGCTACTTTCACGCTCTCACCTTCCTCTCACGAGTCATGACCGCGTAGATGATCATGAGAACGAAGATTCCGGCGGCGAACAGATGGCGGTAACTCGCGGCTCCGACGCCCCAGCCGACGATAGCGCCACCAACATTCGCTAGCAGATACAGCCCGATCCACTTCCGCTCGGACTTCACCTTGCCCGCGGGCGCCACCCCCTCTTTTCGAGTCTCGGGGGCTCGAATTTTTCGGTCAAGGCGCCCTCCTGGCTCGCCCAGGCCTTCCGCGATACCTGACGTAGCCACTCCCTTGCCAGCGGGAGGAAGCTTGGCCTCGAAGGGCTCTGCCCGCTGGAACAGCGGGTTTCGCAAGGAGGTGCCAGTTGAGCAGTCGGAACCGACCACCCAGCCGCGCGCGGACGCTTAAGCTCCGGTGACGTCGGCAAGCGCCCGGCGTTGCTGACGCGGCTCGGCCTCGTGGAAGGCGCATTGCTCGAGTACGAGTTTTACGCAGCGGTCGACCTGGCGGCGACCGAGTCGTAGACTTGGGCTGTCCGCGCGGGGTGCTTTTGCGACGTCGGGCCGGCGGCGTTCAACGGGGCGTGGGTCTCGCGCGGACGCAACTCCTTCCCCACACCCGACCGGCCACAACTCCTACCATTCGTCGTTGTTGGTCCTTGTTCGACATCAGGGTGTCCGCGTCGGCTACGTCGACTCTGTCGAAGTAGGCCCGCCGTCCGAAGCAGCCCCAACCCCTGTAATTCCGCCTGTACAAACACCGTGTACAACGCAGCGCGTCAGGGGGACGATACCGCCTAGGTCGGCATGCCGCCGACCGGAAGCCGGCCGCCGCAAACGGCCGCACGCACAGAAGGAGCCGATGATGAAGGTCCGCCTGATCCCCTCGCGCAACCTCGGTTGCATCGGCCTGTACGGCGAGTCCTGGGCCGTCGATGTCTTTCGGCGGCCGTACCTCGGGATGTTCATCCGCCTCGGTCGGCACCGGGCCTGGGTCCACGTCCTCGCCTTCCGCATCCGGATCGCGCGGCGGTCGTGATGCGCCCCCGCGTCCCCAAGGCGGTCACGCAAGAGTTCACGCGGTCGCTCGACGCGGCCACCATCCGCGAAGCGCGGACCATCGCACAAGCACTCAACCAGACCCCCACCCAGGAGACTCCCATGACCACGAAGCGCACCGTCCGCACCCGGAAGGCCGAGCCCGCCCCCGCCACCCCGAAGCCGGAGCCGAAGACGGCGGCGAAGGCGACAACGACGAGAAGTTCGAGTAAGGCCACGAAGAAGTCCATCACGGCGAAGCCGACCGACCGCGCGAAGACGCACGCGGCCTACACGAAGAGCAAGCTCGCGGTGCAGCGGCGGGTGAAGTTGAACGTGACCGTCACGTACCACGGCCGGAACGAGCTCTTGGACGGCAAGCCGGTGAAGGTGACGGGCTACGAGGGCCGTGGCGGCGTGTTCGTGGAGTTCAAGGGCGAGCGCTACGTCGTGTCGCCCCACGCGCTGCTGAAACCGACGAAGTAGCGTCCCGCAGCGGCAGCCGCCGTCGTCACAGAGCACCGTGGCGGCGGCGGTGCTGCGTGCGCGACTCTATTTCGGGAAGCCGAGTTCTCGGGCCCGGGTGTGGACGAGCGTGTAGACCTCGTCCCACGATTCCGCGCGCGGGTCGCTGATGTCCTTGTTCGTGCTGTTCGCGAAGCAGATCGCATAGAAGTTGCGGGCGCGTAGGCTCGCGATGTTGTCCGGGGTATCGTCGATGTAGATGTCTGCACCGACCTGCTCCTTGCTCTTCATGAAGCAGAGGTCCCAATACGGGATACCGTGGTGGTCGAGCCAACCGGTCGTCTGGGTCACGGCGAGGTTGTGAAAGTAGCGGATGGTGAGCCGGTTCGTGATGATCCGGATGCGCGCGCCCTCGTCGGAGAGCTGCCGCAGGTGTTTTCTGGCGCCCGGGATCATCGCGGCCGTCTCAAATAGACGGCGCTCCGTCACCGCGAAGCGGTGGAGGCTGTGATACTGGGCGCCGTCGTCGTCGGTGGCGACGCCCCACTCTCCGAGACCGTAGGTCACGTCCTTCGTCAGCTCCTCGATCGGCCGCTCGAACCACTCTGCGGCCACCTCGCGCATCTTCCCGTAGAAATCCGCGCAGACGCCGTCGAGGTCCACGCCGAGGATCAACCCGCGAAGCGGACCTCGGTCGCGGACCGAGACGTCGTCGTGGACGCGCAGCTCTATGGCCTTCGCGCTCACGGCGTCAAGTCCTCCGAGTTTGGATTGCCGGACGCGGAATCGGGCGGCGGCGAGCCTCTCCCGCGCCCCAGATTCCGGCGAGGCGGCCGGGGAGTGGATGTCGCGCAACAGGTTTCTATCGCGGAGGTCACGCGGCGGCCTATTTCCGTTTCCGCTTCGGCCGTCGCCCGCCGCCCGCCCGCCGCCGCCCCCGCGCCGGCGGCGCGTCGGACCGCGCCCCGCCCGCGATGAGCGCCTTGAGCGCCACCTCGCCCTTCTGCTCGCCGGCGGGCGTCAGGACGATGCTCCGCCCGTCCTCGTACGGCTTCTTCTGGATCACGCCGTCGCGGATCATGTTGAAGCAGAACGTCGAGAGAGGCGTCTTCATCTTGACGTGGATCGACTCGAGCGCGGCGTCGAACACCTGGTACGGCATCCCCGACTTCCCGAGGCCCTTCTCGTAGGCCAGGCACAGCGCCGCCGCGGCGTCGGACGGCTGGAGCTGGCTGGCCCGGTACAGCTGGACGGTGTCCCCCTTGATGCCGAGGACCTTCGCGAGGTCGGCCGCGGGGAGCGCGAGTTCGCGCGCGAGCCGCGCCAGCGGGCCGTCGCGCGACTCATCGACGGGGCGCGCGTCCGGGTCGGTGTCGGCCACCTTCTCCACGGTCAGCGGCTCCACGCCGATCGCGGTCATCTGTTCGAGAGCGGCCGTCACCCGCTCCTTCAAGTCCTTGTCCGGGACCGCGAAGCTGATGGTCAGCTCGCAGCCCGCGACCCGCCCGCGAAGCGTCACCGTCGTCTGCACCGGCTGCTGGCCCGCGTCCGTCATGGCCCGTGTCCCTCCGTGATCTGCTGGTAGCGCTGCCGCCCGACGAACTGCGTGAGCTTCCAGACCCCGTCGGATGGATCCTTGTAGAAGTAGCCGCCGCGCGAGAGGTAGGCCGAGATCACGCTCGGCGTTAACTTCCCGGTGAACCCGAGTGAGCGCAGGTGGTCGAGGATCGACCCGCTGTCCTTCGCCGGCTCCCGCCCGAGGGCGAGTACGATCGCGTCGACCTTGTTCGGTAGCCGATTCGGGTCGATGGCGCCGGACGCGAACGCCGCGCCGTCCCCCGGCGCCTCGGGGCCGGCCAACTGCTCGCCCTCCCGGACGTGGGCCAGGGCGTCCACGCCGAACGCCTGGGTGATGACGTAGCCGACCGTGTCGAGGTAGTCGTCCAGCATCGCGTCGGTCACGGTCATGTCGGACGCCTCGTGGTACAGCGGGCACCGGATGTCCTCGTAGCAGTAGTCGAGGTGGTCCCAGACCGAAGCGTCGACGGCCGCGAGGTTCTGGCGGGCGACCTTCATGAGTGCGTGCCGCGGCCGGTGCTGCGCTTCGAGCCGGACGTGCCGCTTGTGCTTGAGGTACGTCCGCAGGGCGATCTCCAGCACGCTGTCGAGCGTGAGGACGGCGAGGCGGTTCCGCGTCGGCAGCGTGGAGCGGCGGATGAGCCCCACGCAGCGGAGTCCGTCCGCGATCCCGCTCGTCAGGGCGGCGGGCTTCTTCACGACGCGCCGACGCAGGTCGCGGCGAGCAGCTGTCTCACCAGGCGCACTCTCGGCAGTCTAGCAGAGGTGCCGCCGCGCGGTCACTCGCCGCCTGCGCTTACACCGTGGCGACTAGCGGACGTCTGGACGCGGGCGCGCATCCTCGGCGATCCTTCCGCAGAACCTCGGGTTCTGGCGAATCACGTCGCGCAGCCAGATACGACACACAACAGGAAAGGATCGGCACCCTATGCTCGTGCAGGACACGCGTCCCGCAGCACCGCCACCCCGCCCCGCTGCCCCACCGCCCCCGCCGGATGCACGCGGCCATCGCGAGGTCGGCGACGATCTCCACCTGGGCTACCGCGCGCTGGCCGCCGAAGTAATCCGCCAGGCCATCCGCGACGCCGGCTCGGCCAGCCGGTCCACCGAGGCGCGCGTGGACCGGCGCCGGGCGCGCGCGTTCTTGCTCGAGGGGCTCTATAGGACCCCGTGGTGGGAGTGGGTGAGCGCGGTCCTCGACCGCGACCAGATCATCCGCCACGTCGCGACGCTCGACGCGCCCGCGAGCGCGGGCAGGCGGCGCACGGCGCGGCGCGAGAGGACCATGGCCTATGCGCGCTGACCTCCTCCACCCGTTCGTGGCCTGCCCCGATGGGGGCGGCCGGCAGCACATTGTGCGGGACTCCGGGGCTCCGTACCGCTCCCTCTGCGGCCGCAGCATTCCAGCATCACCGACACTCCTCGCGCCACGCCTCGATGCACCAGATGAGCGCACGTGCATGAGGTGCTGGAATTTTTACTCGAGAGATATGGCCTTGCCCGGCTCCCGGCTTCGGCTAGGGGCGAAAGGTCCGCTCGAGGGTCCGAGGGCCGGCTGAGCGCCGCCTGAGGGCCGCCCTCGGCCCTTCAGACCGGTACCGACCGGCCCTAGGCGCCGGATCGCCTTGCCTCGGGGCGCTCAGGCACGGAGGCAGGCCCCCTCCGGCCGACCGAAAGGCCGGTTCCGGCCCTTCCGGCCCTTGACGGCGCGGCCTCGGCCGGAGAAAATGGCTGCCGGCCCGCCTCGCGGTGGGCCGCGCGCGGCTCGATGTCGGATGGTCGGGGTCACGCCCCGGTCATGAGTACCCCCGCATCGGGGAACCGAGGTCCTGCGGGCCGCGCGCAGGCAGCGACCTGGCCGGGACTGCTGAAGACAGGCCGAGGCGCATCACGAGCGATCGTGCTGCGTCCCGGCGGCTGGCCCGGCGCCCCACTATCCACCTCGTGGTGTTCAACCCCCACCGTCAGCCACGAGGACATCGCCATGCTCAAGCAGGACGCCAGCTACCCGCAGCTCACCATCGCCGAGACCATCCGGCATATCCACCGCCTCACGCAGCTCGCCACCGGCATCGCCGGGATGGCGATGTCATTCGACCCGGCCTTCGGTGACGTGCGGAAGGCCGAGCTCACCCTGGCCATCGCCGGCGCGCTCGTCTACCTCGATCTGGACGAGCTCTTCGGGCCCGAGGCGCACAGCAGCGCCTACGCGGGCTTCGCCCACCACGCGGTCGCGGCCGTCGCGGCGGCCCGCGGGGAGGCGATGTGATGGCCCGCGCGCGCCGGCCCTCGGAGAAGATCACGCTCGACCTCCGCACCGCCCCGCTCACCATCGCGCTCATCGTCCGGACGGTCCGGTACGCGCAGCACCTCCGCCGGCACCAGGTGAGTGGCCCCGCGATCGCGCACGTCCTCGACGCCGAGATGCCCATCGCGCTGTGGAACAACGGGCGCGACACGGGCGAAGTCGCGCTGACCCCGGTCATCCGGGACGCGGTCGCGGCCTACGTCGGCCACGCGGACGAGATCGACGTCGCGTGGTGCTTCCTCGACAACGACGGCGACGCCCACGCGTTCCGCATGAGCGAGAACGCGGTCCCCGAGCCGCAGCAGTTCACGGTCCCGGAGACGACCGCAACAGCCAGCCAGCCGGACCCGCCCACGCCGCTCACGCGCGCCGAAGCGGCCGATAGCAGCGCCCCGCCGCCCGAGGCAACCGAGTGATGCGCGCCGCCGTGCCGGGCCGGCTCCCCGATGGCGATGTCGTCCAGCCGCTCTACGGCGACCGCTATGAGGTCGGCGCCATCGTCGAGGACGGCGACGGGATCATGTGGGAGTACGCGCCGCGCTATCCGGACGATCCGAAGCCGTGGCGCGCCGAGGCGTTCTGAGGTGTGACCATCGCTAGGAAGGGTGGACTGTGGTTCATAACAGGTCTATTCGGTAGGAACCAGATTCTGAAGCGGCGTTCGGCAGCGCGCCGGACGCAGATCGAGACGTGAACCGGTAGCACGCGATTCGGGGGTCGCGACGACGAGATGACTGAACCATCATGGACGCCGATCTCGTTCTAGCACCGTCTTCTTCAATGTCCCGCGCGGTGGTTTGGGCCACTAAGCCACCGTGCGCGGTCAGTCATCACGGCCCCTGCTGTGATCGACGCGACTCCCAGCCGCCCCGGGGCAATGCGATCCCCGGGGCGGTGTCGCGTTCACACCCAGACAGCACAACGGGCACGTCCGCTCACGTGCCCGTCGGTGCTTCCCCTTCACCCCCCTCACGAGGAGGTGTTCTATGCCGACGGTACCGGAATGTGAAGCCGTAATCCAGCTCGTCTCCCTGCGAACCCAGCCGCGAGCTGGGACGGTGTCGCAGGGGCGGAGCGATGGATGAGCGGACGACCACCGACCAGGTGCGCTCGCGGAGAACGTTCACGGTGATCAACCTCGCGGACCAGCAGCCGCGGAGCATGCAGTCGAGCTACCTGGTGAAGGGGTTCATCCACCATCACAGCGTCATCTGCCTCTGCGGCGAGTCGAACCACGGCAAGTCGATGCTCGCGATGCGGATCGCCCTCGCCGTCGCCGGTGACTTCCCGGTCTTCGGCCACGGCGACCCCTTCGGCTCGGTCCTGACGCCCGGCAACGTCCTCTACATCGGCAAGCAGAACGGGATGGACGAGGACTACCGGCGGCTCCAGCGCCTCGCCAGGGGGCAGGGGCTCACGCACCCGCGCGGCCTCGAGCCCTACGGCGTCCACTACGCCGACGGCCTGCGCTACGGCACCAACTTCGCGCGGAACGCGGACGACGTCGACGAGCTGCGGTCCGTGCTCGGCGACATCCCGAACCTCCAGCTCATCATCTTCGACCCGTTCACCAGCCTCTTCGGCATCGGCGAGCAGGAGTCGGGCGCCTACACCGCGACCATTCAGATCATCGAGGATCAGCTCCTCCGGCTCGCCGACGACGGGCCGAGCATCATCTTCACCGCGAACGTCCCGCGCGGGCAGGCGCAGAAGAAGAAGCTCGTTCCGCGGAACCCCGCGCTCGTCGACGGTCCCGATGCGGTCATCGGCATCAAGGAGGAGGAGCCGCGGAACAGCGGGTTGTTCACCGTCATCATGTCGAAGCAGCGGCAGGGGCGCATCCTCACCGAGCCGGTGAAGTTCCGGCTCATCGCCAAAGGGCCGAAGGACAGCCCGGTCGAGTACCGCTTCTCCTACGGCTGGGGGAACCCCTGGGCCGAATCCGACGCGTCGCCGGCGCCGGCGGTCACGGTAGCACCGCCGCACCCGGAGGCGACGAAGGACAGGACCAGGGCGGCGATCGCCATGCTCCGGCTCGTCACGCGCCACCGGCAGATCGACACGCGCAAGGCGGCATTCGACCTCCTGCACCAGGCGACCGGCGCCTCGGCGTCGACCGTCAAGCGGGCGATCGCACTCCTCGGGCGGAAGGGCTGGATGACCAAGGAACCGCCCTACCGGATCAGGGGCAAGTTCCGCGAACTCGACCTGATGATCGAGCACCTCATCGCGGACGAAACGCGCGGCAAAAAGGTGACCCACTTTGCTGACCCAGTGGGTCAGTCAGTGGGTCAGCTCTGAGAGTGCCGATTCTCCTTATGGCGACGCACGTTAGCGTGATTGTGGGTCAACTAACGAAGTGGTCCCCCTACCTACCCGGTAGGAGGAAGAAAGAAAGAGGCAGCATCGGTCCCGGGACCGCCGGCTCGGATCGGCGGTCCGGCCGTCGACCTTTCCACTCCCCCTCCGCCCGCGCTCGGCGCGGGCTCCGGGGTCGTGACTCGTGGCCGCGCTCGGTTTCGCCGGATCACGGCTCCTCGCGCGGCCACG
>Ga0310811_10002171_pt1 | contig 24444 bp, 17 predicted proteins | sample YCmetagenome_FD_207642 | JGI IMG/M metagenome (GOLD analysis project Ga0310811, IMG submission 207642) | Soil microbial communities from experimental microcosm in Duke University, North Carolina, United States - YC | ecosystem: Engineered > Artificial ecosystem > Soil microcosm > Unclassified ... | reverse complement strand
GACCCCGTCAGACCACAAATGCCAGAGAAAATTCAGCCAGCGAGGCGATGCCAGATGGGCGACATCATGTCGGAATCCCGGGCGCCATCAAATCGGAATGGGTGGGCGTCTTCGTCGGAATCCGCACCGAAGAGGTTCGGGTCCATGATTTTCTGATCAAGGAGTTGGGCCGTGCGGTGCCGTATGGCGTCTATGATCTTGCCGCAAATGAAGGCTGGGTCAGCGTCGGGATCGACCATGACACGGCCGCCTTCGCCGTGCAGACGATCCGCAGTTGGTGGCACAATGTTGGCTCCCAACAATACCCCGGCGCCCGCTGTCTAACGATCACGGCTGATGGAGGGGGCAGCAACGGTTCGCGCGTGCGACTGTGGAAGCACCAGTTGCAAAAACTCGCCGATGAACTCGGCATGGAGATCAACGTTCACCATCTGCCGCCTGGCACGAGTAAATGGAATAAGATCGAGCACCGTTTGTTCTCGTTCATCAGCATGAATTGGCGCGCCAAACCACTCGTCAGCTACCGCGTCATCGTCGATCTGATCAGCGCAACCACCACCGATGCAGGTCTGAAAGTCCGTTGTGAACTCGATAAAAACTCTTATCCAAAGGGTATCGTGGTTTCCGATCAAGAGATGGCCAAAATCAAAATTCTACGCGCCGACTTCCATGGCGAGTGGAACTACACAATTCGACCAAGAAACGAAACAGACAGAGCAGTTAATTCCTGACAAGCCCTTAGTCAACTTGTTTAGGTGTCCAGCAAACGCCTCGGCCTTCGGGCAATCATCGGCATAGTGATCGCTCTCTGGAGTGGTTTAAACGGGATGACCGGCATGATGACAGCCATCACCATCGCCTACGCGCAGCCCGAGCGGCGGGGATTCTTCAGGTTTTACGTGACCGGCGTGCTGCTAAGCTTGGTGGTCATCGTCGGCGGGTTTATCGCCCTGGTGCTCATCGCCGGTCTGCCCATGGTGCTGAGCGGCGAGAGCGCACATGGCCCGGCACGCTGGATTGGCTTCGTCGTCGAATGGCCTTTTCTGATCGTGTTTGCCATGGGAATGGTGGCACTGATCTACCGCTACGGGCCAGACCGCGAAGAACCGAGATGGAAATGGGCTTCCGCCGGTGTAATTACAGCCACCATTCTGTGGGTCGTTGGATCGGGATTGTTCAGTTTCTATGTCTATCACTTTAACAGCTACAACAAGACCTACGGCTCGTTGGGTGTGCTGCTGGTTCTGCTGACCTGGCTGTGGCTTTCTGTGTTCGTTGTGCTGTTCGGCGCCGAGATTAACGGCGAAGTTGAGCGGCGGACGAAATAAGATATAACGGTTGACCCCGCGTTGCCGATGGGCCGACTTTGGGCGAAGGACGCCGACACAGTTCCCCGCGGGCGATCCCTGGCGTCAGCTACCCGGCCGAGCGATGTGCGGCCACTGTGATCTGCGAGACGGTGATGGTGCTGCGGACACAAGCGGCCTTGGCTCCCGGCTCACAAGATACTTCCTGACAGAACTTGGCATCAATACGATGTTTGGCATCGTTATTGGGAGTCGGTCTACCTGTCCGACTACCGCTGCTTAGAACGCGCGCCGATTCCTGGTTCCGGTCCTGCGGCCTACGTGGCCGTGGGGGTGGTTGTGGCCAGTGTTTACGGTTGTGCGGTTGTGATGCCGGAAAACGCGGGTGCGGGGACGCTGGTCTGGGTCAGGCCGAAGGTCAATTTGAATAAACTGGCGTCGTTCGCGACTTTGAACCAAACCCAAGAATCGTTGCCGTCGTTTTGAACAGTCCAGCGGTCGCCGGCCGGGCCTGCGTTCGCTACAAGCCAAGCGAACTGCCCTCCCTTTGATGGTAGGGGCAATTTGTCGACCCATGCGGGTCCTGGACTATAACCTATGGACATTTGAAGGTCCTTTTTTCTAGGGGCGGGGGCGCTGGTTTGGCCGGCGGGGGAGTAGGGGCTGGACTCGCCAGAGTGTTCTTGCTTCGTTCTTGTCATGCTTATCATGCAACAAGCCCGGCGTCCAGTCGGCTGGCGTTGGGCCCGCTGCGCGGAATGCGGTCACAAGCGCCCGGTCGCCATCGTCCCCTCATTATCCGGTGCGGGCCAGACGCGCCGGCTAATCGTTTGCCGCGATCTCCCGAAGCCGGGCAATTTTTATGGAATCAAGCTGTACCAATGGCTTAGCTAACGGCCGCCGCGGCGAAATCCCACATAACTGACATTAAGGTCTCGGAGCGATCCGGGGCCTGTTTGCGTTTCCTTGGAATCCGAACCACCCCCGCCCCATCTACAATTACGGTGTCACAGGATATGGCCACCGAGACTGCACTCTCTCAATTATTTTGGCGCTCGAACCAGCGACAGCAGGACAATTATGGTTGACCACATTACCCGCGAGGACGCGATTTTGCAGACTGTCAAGGAGATTGCCATCGCGGAGGGCAAGGTCGTGTTTAATAATAATGCCAAGCCCACGGTCGACCGGAGATACCTGCTCACTCTCATTCAAACGGTTTCCGCTGCTTTCGATGGCGCGGGTGGAAGTAGCGGCGGTGTTCACATCGGCCTACCCGAATCCTAAAACCCCATTTCGAAGCAAGCCGTCCCATGTCCGCATCCCGTCGACTACGCGGTTCACGGTGGCGACCGGATGCCCTGGTTGAAGTTGGGTGAAAGCGATAACTATGCAGCGTTCAAACGGTTACCGTTCTCTAATGGGTCAAACGGTTTCTACTCAGTTTTGAGCGATATACGGTGCTCTGGGGTGCTTCCGTTCTCTACGTGCTCGTCTGGCACTTGATGGGGGGCGCGAAGCAGCCGTCCTGGCGTAAGTGGCCATGCTTGGGCGCAAAGCGGCCGGTAGATGAGAGTGGCGGTGCTGAACGGTCTTGGACGAAGCCATGTGCGAAAGCCACGCAAATTGAACGTGGGAATCTTCATATATCGAGGTATAACGCTCACGCTTTTTGAATTAGCGCCAGATTTAGCGCGTCATTTTTGACATGTCTTTTTTGTGTTATAAAATCAATAACTTCTCCGGTAGCTCGTCAGGCTCATAACTGAAGGCCGCACGTTCAAATCGTGCCCCCGCAACCACTGAAAGCATTGAAATAAAAGGCTTTATTCAAAAGTTTGAAGCCAATGTCGCGGCGCCGCGCCATCACCCGTAGCTTGTCAGGATTTAAGCCTGACGAGCGACAGAGCATTTCGTAAAAATTTTCATAAAAACAAAAACTTTATACAGATAGGGCGCCAAAAAACCTTAGCGCGAATTAGCGCACCATTAGGACGGTTCAGATGACGCAAGGGCGTTTGAAGTGCGGCGACACCGAACTCCGACATGTGCGTCCGCATGGCATTGGAAAGCTGTGTGCGCTGGCGGTTGAGCATCAGTCGCACCCGGTGCAGCATCATGACGCTCTGCTCGGGTGTCTTCACCGCGACAAAGCGCATGGTAGGGCGCGTCGCCGCCTCGCAGATCGCCTCGGCGTCGGCGGCGTCGTTCTTGCGACGCTTCATATAAGGTTTGACGTACTGCGCTGGCATCAGCCGCACGTCATGCCCCAGCGCGATCAGCTCCCGCGCCCAGTAATACGAGGTGATCGCATGCCTCGATGCCGACCAGGCAGTGCGGCAGCTTCTCGAAGAACGCCAACACGCGACCTCGGCTGAGGCGCCGATGCACGACCACTTCTCCTGCCGCATTGATCCCGTGCACCTGAAACACCGACTTCGCGACATCCAATCCAATCGTCGTAATCGTCTCCATCGTGGCTCTCCTTTCCGGCTCATCCTGCAATAACTACCGCAGGTGGGCGGGGAGCCGTCCGCGGACTGTCGATTTTGGATAGAGAAGCAAAAAAGCGGCCGTACCACCGGTTGTGCTGGGGATAATCGCCCCAATTAACCAAATAGGGTAGAAATGTGATGTTCCTGATCAAAAACGATTACATCGGCGGCAGTCAGAGCCGCCATGGTGGCGCCAACGAAAAATGCACCCATCTGGGAAAACCTTCGATGAAGTGGAGCGAGGTGATGGCAAGGTTTGGTGAGCGATATGAACCCGCTTTTTTGGACTGGTCGTTCTCACAATCTGCCTAGGGAGCTGCGGCTTTGAAACGCCGCCGCCCTCGACCGGATTTCTGCCCCCGGATGCGTTCGGTTATGCCCGGTTCGGTCTCGCCCTGGATGCCCTCGTGTATAGTAAATGTGCTCAAGATTCATACCAGAGCTGAGACGGTGTTGGATGAACCTTATGATAACCAAGCGTTAACTGAACTACATGCGTTTTGCCGTCATTCAGCAACGGTAGGCCCCAGGGGGCTCCCTTGATCTCCGCGCCGTCGAACCACAGAGCGAAAACTCCCTGGCTGATGCCGCCTGGGTTTTCCACGTTGAGCTCGTATCGTGCGGAACCGTATCGAAACGCCATCTGAAAGTTTGGCCAGCTTTTGGGAATGCATGGGTCAAGATACAGGAACGCGCCTTGAATATGCAGCCCGAGGATGCTCTCGATACCGGCCCGCTGCATCCAGCCGGCAGAGCCGGTATACCAGCTCCAACCGCCACGCCCGATATGGGGGGCGGTGGCGTAGACATCGGCCGCGACGACATAGGGTTCCACCTTGTAGCGATGGACGTCGGCACGGTTAAGGGCATGATGAATGGGGTTGAGAAGGGCAAACAGGCCGGCCGCTTTGTCGCCCTCGCCGAGTGCGGCGAACGCCATGACGGACCACAAAGCGGCGTGGGTATACTGGCCGCCATTCTCACGGATTCCGGGCGGATAGGCTTTGATATAACCGGGATCGATCGCTGTTTTATCGAAGGGTGGTGCAAACAACAGCGCCAGACCCTCTGCCGGCCGGATCAGTTCGCGTTCGAGTGCCGCCATGGCGCGCGCCGCCCGGTCGGGTGCTGCCGCACCGGAGAGCACCGCCCAGGATTGGGCGATGGAGTCGATGCGGCATTCTTCACTCGCCGCCGCGCCAAGCGGTGTGCCGTCGTCAAAAAAGCCGCGGCGATACCAGCTACCATCCCAGGCTTCGCTTTCGAGCGAGGCTTGCAGCGTGGTTGCGTGGGCGCGCCATGTCGCGGCGCGGGGCATCTCAAGGCGCGCCGTGGCGAACGGCGCGAAGGCGGTGAGCGCGGCGTGCAGAAACCAGGCGAGCCACACGCTTTCGCCCTGGCCGTGTTCGCCGACACGATCCATTCCGTCGTTCCAGTCGCCCGTACCGATCAAAGGCAGCCCGTGGCGACCGAGTGCCAGGCTTTGGTCGAGGGCACGGGCGCAATGCTCGAACAGCGTGGCGGTCTCGTCGGAGATTGTCGGGTGGAAAAAAACATCGTGCGCGCCTGGCTCCAGCGCCTGGCCTTCCAGGAAGGCGATCGGTTCGTCGAGAATGCCGGTGTCGCCGGTGGCGTCGACATAATGGGCGACCGCGTAGGCAAGCCAGGCGCGGTCATCGGAGATGCGGGTTCGCACGCCCTGGCCCGAATGTGGCAACCACCAATGCTGGACGTCGCCTTCGACGAATTGCCGGGCGGCCGCGCGGAGTAGGTGGGCGCGTGTTAGCATGGGCCGCGCGGTGACGAGCGCCATGCCGTCCTGGAGCTGATCGCGGAAACCATAAGCGCCGCTGGACTGGTAGAAGGCGGAACGTGCCCAGACGCGGCAGCCCAGAGTCTGATAGAGGAGCCAGCCGTTGAGCATGATGTCCATCGCGCGATCGGGTGTTCGCACGGCGACCGTGCCCAGGACATCGTCCCAGGAGCGGGTGACCTCGGCGAGTACCGCATCGAGATCGGCGGCGCGGTACTGCGCGATCAGATGACGCGCCGCCTCGGCGTTTGCGGCGTCCCCGAGAAGGCAGGCGATCTCGACACGGCCGCCCGGTGGCAGTTCGATTTTTGCGCGCAGCACGCCGCAGGGATCGAGGCCGGCGCCGACGGTGCTGGCGAGCGGGCGTTGGCTGGCAAGCGCCACGGGCATTGCGAGCGTTGCGTTGCGGCCGATGAACGCCCGGCGATCGCCGGTCCACTCACTCTGCCGGCCGAGCAGATCGAGGAACGCGATGCGCGACCCGAACGCGATGTTCCACGGGTTGCGCGCGAACAGCGCGCCGGTGGCAGGGTCGATCTCGGTGATCACGAACGGATGCGAGGCCGAGCGCGAGGGCCCGAGCAGCCACTCCACATAGGCCGTCACGCTGATATGGCGGGTGCGGCCGGAGCGGTTGTGCAGCACCAGGCGCGAAATTTTGACCGGGTCCGCGACCGGCACATATTGCAGCAGATCAGTGGCGATCTCCTGCGCCTCATGCGCGAAGCGGCTGTAACCCCAGCCATGGCGAACCACAAAGCTTGCCGCCGCGTCGCGGATCGGCGATGCCGTGGGACACCACAGCGCGCCGCTATCATCGTCCTGCAGGTAGAAGGCCTCGCCGGCACGGTCGGTGACGGGATCGTTCGACCAGGGGGTGAGCTGGTTCTCGCGGCTGTTGATCGACCAGGTATAGCCGCAGCCTTCCGTCGCGACCTGGAAGCCAAAATTCGGGTTGGCAATGACGTTGATCCACGGGGCTGGCGTCGACTGGCCGGGGCCAAGACGCGTGACGTATTCCTTCCCGTCCGCTGCAAAGCCGCCAAGTCCATTGAAGAATTCAAGCTCTGGCACGGGCGTGGGGGAGGGCGTCTGGCTTCGCGCACTCATGAGAGCGGGCTTCAAACCCGGCCTCACGGTGGCTGCGGCTTCGGCGATCCGGTCGAGTTGATCGAAGAGACTGCCGCGCTGGGCGACAAGAACGACCCGCGCGGCAGCGGCAAGAAGGCGATGCATCTCGGACGGAATCATGTCACCGCGCAACAGGAAGACATGGCCCGGTGATCCGAATGCCTCGAAACGCGGCCTTGACCGGCTCATGCCGACAAGGGTTTCGAGCGCGCTCTGAAGATCCTGGACATACGAATGTTGGCGCTCGTTCAGGATGACGAGATCGGCCGCCAGTTGCTTCATCCGCCAGTATTCATGCGCATGCAGCACCTGGCGGGCGATGTCGAGATGCTCGGCATCGGCGATGCGCAGGAGCACGATCGGCAGATCCCCGGAAATCCCTTGCGCCCATAGCCCCGATTGCGCTGCACAACCGTAGCGGATCGTGTCCGAGGCAGGGCGCAATGCCGGGGTTGCGAAAATCACGTGCCCGGCGAGACGCTGGAAGAGACCGGCTTCACCTGCGGTAATGCCAAGATGATGCAGCTGCACTTGCGCCTGCGTCCAGGCCAACGTGCTGGCGCGCCCGAAGGCGGTCGTGTCGCGATGCTTGTCGACGGCATCGAGGAGTGCGGCGCGCGTGGCGGCGGCGATGGTCCAGAAGGCGATGCTCACGATGGCGCCCGGCGCCACACGCACGCGCCGGCGAAGCGAGAAGATCGGATCGAGGACGGGGCCGACCGTGTTCGACAACGCCCGGCCATCGCTCATCGCAAGCGGCGTGCGGATGCCTTGGCCCCGGCCGAGGAAGCGGGCCCTGTCGGTTTCGACTTCCGTCCTGTCCCAGGTCTGCCCATGCGCACCCTCGCCGTCGACGACGGCGAGGTGGGCGGCCCAGATCTCAGGTTCCGTTGGCGCGCGCCGCCGGCGTGTCGCCAGGATGGCGCCGACATCTGCCAGATATTCCGTTTCAACGAACAGTTTTGAGAAGGCCGGATGCGCGATATCGGCGGCCTGCGGGGCGAGGACGAGTTCGGCGTAAGAGGTGATCTCGAGCTCCCGCACCCGGTTGCCGGCATTCGTCACGGAGATGCGGCGAACTTCGGCGTCATCCTCGGAAGAGACGAGCACCTCCATCGTGGTGGTCAGGGTTTTGTCGCGGCGCGTGAACTCGGCGCGATCCTCGTTGAACACGACGTCATAGGCGTCGGCTTCGGTGCCGGTCGGCTGCCATCCCGCCGACCAGACCTCGCCGCTGTAAACGTCGCGAAGGAAGACGTAGCTACCGAAATCATCGCAGGTGGCGTCCTCGCGCCAACGGGTGATCGCGAGATCGCCCCAGCGGCTGTAACCGGAGCCCGCAGCGGTGAGCATTGTGGCGTAGCGGCCGTTGGAGAGCAGGTGGGTCGCGGGTGTGGGCCGATGCGCCGTGGCGTAGCGCCGGCCGGCAGGGGATTCGATGTCGCGCGTCTGGGCCGCCGCGCCCACCTCGGCGGCCCAGGGGTGGACGATGGCCACGTCGCGCGGCATGCGCTCCTGCAAAAGGAGTTCTGCCGCCTGGACGATGGGTTCGGCATGGAAGCGCGTCCGCATCGCGCCGTCCAGCAAAGCATCGGCGATGGCGACGATCGTCATGCCCTGGTGATGCGCCATGAAAGCCCGGACGATGGCGACGGTCTTACCCTCCGGCACGCGGATCGGCGTGTAGTCCAGCGCTTCGTAAAAACCATAGCGCCCCTTGCCCCCGGCTTCGGCGAGGCGCGCCAGATTGGCGCTCGCCGCGCCTGGATCGACCATCGCCGCGAGCGCGGTCGCGTAAGGTGCGATGACCAGGTTTTCGCCAAGGCCGCGCTTCAGCCCTAATCCAGGGACGCCGAAATTCGAATATTGGTAGGTAAAATCGAGATCCCTGGAATTATAGGCGGATTCCGAAATGCCCCAGGGAGAGCGTCGGCGTGCCATGTAGCTGATCTGCTGGCCGACGACGAGCCGGCTGGTCTGTTCGAGCAGGCTTCCCACCGGGGCGCGCATGACGAGTGATGGCATCAGATATTCGAACATCGACCCGGACCAGGAGATCAGCGCCGCGCCATGTGCGACCGGCGTTCCGGCACGGCCGAGCCGGAACCAGTGACGGGCCGGAACGTCGCCTTTGGCGATCGCTATGAAGCTTGCGAGCCGCGCCTCGGAAGCGAGGAGATCGTAGCAGTTCGGATCGAGCGTGCCCTCGGGCACCAGATAGCCGATGGCGAGGAGCAGGCGCTCGCGATTGAGCAAGAAATCGAATTCCATGGCGAGCGCCATGGCGCGGGCGGTGTTTTCCAGGACCGCAAGGCGTGCGCTGGCTTCCGTCATTGCCGCCGTATCCCGTGCGGCATCGCGGCGGTGGGAGGCGATCGCGTCCCGGCTTGCCTGGGCCCAGAACAGCAGATCCGTGCCGGTTTGCCCGCCATGATCGAGCGCGAGCCCACGCGCGATGGCGGTCATGGTTTCGGCCTGGCCGGCGAGCAGGCCCAGGCGTTGCGGGATGTCGTTGCGTTCGGTGCCACATGCCGACAAAGCGGCGGCGAGTTGGGCGAGCGAGTCATCGAGCTGATGCCAACCGGGCAGGTTGCGCAGGGGGGCGGCCTCCGCACGGGTGATGTCGATCGCGTCGGCGATTCCGGCGAGGCGCCTTGTGCCCTCGAGGGAAGCCGTTTGCCATTCGTGGCAGGCATTGGCGAGGGCGATGAGATGCCCGGCGAGGTTGCCGCTATCGACCGAGGAGACGTATTTCGGCTCGAGCGGGCGCAGATCGAGCGTGTCGTACCAGTTGTAAAAATGGCCGCGGAAACGCGCGAGGCCAGCCATGGTTGCCAGGCTCGCCTCCAGCCGGTCGATGGCGTCGCCGGTTCCGATCCAGCCAAAATCGCGCGCACTGACCACGGACAGGAGGTAAAGCCCGAGATTGGTCGGCGAGGTCCGGTGCGCGAGCACCGGCGTGGGATCTTCCTGATAATTGTCGGGCGGAAGCATATGATCGGCCGGCGTGACGAAGGTCTCGAAGAACCGCCAGGTGCGCCGCGCGGTGAGCCGCAGCATGCGCGCATCGCGCGCGGATGCGGACGACCGACCTGCGATGCGCGGCGGCGCGCTGATCCACTGCGCGATCGCCGGCGAAGCCAGCCACAGCACGGCGAACAGGGCGGCGAGGGGCCATGTTTCATGGCCCGCGCATAAGGAAACAACGATGGCGGCAGCGCCGACCAAGAGCGCGCCGTTCATGCGGTGATAGAAGCCTGCCAAACCAAGGCGCCGGCCGCTCGTGGTCTGCGCGGCCGTGACCCATTCGAGCAGATGCCGGTGCGTGATAAAAAGCCGGATCAATGTGCGCCCGATCGCATCCCCCATCAGCCACGCCTGGTGCGCGAGGAACGTATTGTTGAGCGCCGCCAAGGCCAAAGCATGGCGCAGATCGCCGGCGAGGGCCCGTATATGGCTCGCGATCGTGATGCCGGGGCGGCGCGGTGGGATGGCGGCAATGACCGGGAGCAAGGTCGGCAGCACGATCGTCGAGAGGATGAACAGGGTCCAGACAAAAGCGGCCTCGAACGGCAAGGCCCAGCCGCAGAGCAGGGCTAGAACGGCCGTGGGGGCGCTGAGCGTGCGGCGCAGATTGTCAAGCATTTTCCAGCGGCCGATCGCCGGAAGGGTGCTACGGCGCCCGAGAATCCACGGCAGGAGCTGCCAGTCGCCGCGGGCCCAGCGATGGAGGCGAAGCGCGCTGACATCATAGCGTGTGGGAAAATCCTCAACGACCTCGATATCGGAGGCGAGACCGGCACGGGCGAATACGCCCTCGAACAGATCGTGGCTGAGGAGTGTTGAGTCCGGTATGCGGCCGGCAAGCGCCGTCTCGAACGCGTCGATCTCATAAATGCCCTTGCCGGTATAGGAGCCCTCGTCGAACATTTCCTGGTACAGGTCCGACACCGCCGCGGCGTAGGGGTCGATACCGCTGACACTCGAGAAGACCCTCTGGAACCGTGAGCCTTCTTGGCCGGCCGGCATCGAGGGGGTCACCCGCGGTTGCAGCACCGCATAGCCTTCCCAAACCCGGCTCGTGGCTTGGTCGAGGCGCGGCCGGTTGAGCGGATGCGCCATCTTGCCGATCAGCCGGCGAATCGTGTCGCGTGGCAGCCTTGTGTCGGCATCGAGCGTCACGACATAGGTGATGCCGGTCGGCGCCAAGGGCAGCTCCTGGCCGACCCCGATGAAACTGGTATCGGTGGCGCCGCGCAACAGGCGGTTCAGCTCATGGAGCTTGCCGCGCTTGCGCTCCCAGCCGATCCAGCGTGCTTCACCCGGGTTCCAGAGGCGCCGGCGATGAAACAGCAAAAAGCGCGCGCCGCCCGGCGCCGGGCCGTAGCGTGCATTCAGGCGCGCGCTACCTGCCGATGCTGCCATGAAGAGGGCTTCGTCGCCCGCTTCATGCTCGCTTGTGGCATCGCTCCAGTCGGAGAGCAGCGCGAAATGAAGATCGCCCTCAGGACTTGCGAGGTGGTGAATTTCCAGGCGCTCGATCTGGGCGTCTATGGCGTCCGGCGAGGTCAACAGCATGGGCACCGCGACAAGCGTGCGCAGTTCTGATGGAACACCGTCGCGAAGTTCAAGACCCGGAAGAATTGTGGCGTGCAAACCGACAGTTACGGCGCGGTTCACCAAGGCGACCGCGACGTCGATCGCAGGGACCGCACCCAGGGCGGCAAGCAGGCTCAGGACCTCCCAATCGAGCGCCGCTTTGGCAAGACCCAGCAGGGCTAAGGCCAGGAACGCGGCGGCCATGACGGCGACGGCGCCGACATATCCGCCGAGGCCGAAACGCCGCGTGAGATGCGCCGGCCATTTGCGTAACATCCTATGAAAACCAACGATGTTTTCGAAGTCGCGGCGGCCGCCGGCGATCAGATAATAGCCAGGGTCGCGCCGGCGCGCGTCAGCCTGTGCCGCGCCCGAGACCGCGGCGCGCTGCGCCGCAGCGATCGCCTGGTGCGCGACATCGAGCTCCGTGCGGTTCGAGCCGCGGGCCAACGCCTCGATCGCGGTGCGATAGAGATTGCGTGTCGAAAAATCCATCTCTTGAAAGGCGCTGCCGGCGCCGAGAATCGTATCGACAAGGCAGAGCTGCTCGAACAGGTCTTGCCAATCGACGTCGGAAATCAGGCGCAAGCTGGTGATGATGTTACGCACCGTGACATTCGAAGTTCCTTGCTGCTTGTGCACCTCGCTCACGACCGCATCCGCCGTCGTCTGCCGCGCCGCCAGACAATCATCGATCCAGGCCAGCGCAGGGGTGATACGCGAGTCCTGGTCGCGCAGCCGGTGCACGAGCTGCACCGCGAACGGATCTGCAAGAGTCATGTCCGCATGCGCCGCGAGCACCACGGGTACAGGTTCGGCCGGGCGTCCGCCTATTCCCAACAGACGGTCCGCGAAATCGTCCGCGTCCTGCCGTGCCATGTGATTATGGAGGATCTGTTCGGAGATGCGCCTGAGATTCTCGATCAGCACAATCCGCAGCGTGATCGAGACCGCCCATAATTCACCGATCGTCAGCGGCTGAACCTCTTGATAGGCCCGGACATAATGCAGCAGCATTTCGGAGTCGAAGCGGCTGTCGGTATGCGCGACGAAGGCCCATGTCATGCCGAACACCCGCGGGTATCCAGCAAACGGGCCGTCGGCGAGTTTCGGCAGTTGCCGGTAGTAGCCAGGCCTTAAATCCGATCGAATTTGCCTGATATGCTGCTCGACGAGGTGGTAGTTGTCGATCAGCCACTCCGCGGCGGGTGAAATGGTGCGCCCCTTCTCGATCACCTCTGCCGTGTTTCGATAGACACCAAGAAGGATGGTTCCGTTGTCGGCGAGTCGTGCGGTGAGAGGATGACCTTTGGATGGCTTTTGCGTCACCGTCTGTGCAACGGCGAGACTTCGTGCATGCTCCTCCAGACGCTCGGTGCTGAAAAGCTCTTCGCGAATGGGCGCCAGACTGCTCCAGGGCGATTTCGAAGACTTGCGCCGAAAAATATGCTGCGTGGCGGTCATTAACTGAACCTTTCCGCCATATATTGGGCGTGTGAGACCGAGGATTCGGCTGTCGCTTTCCTGCTCGTTCTGATCTCGGAAACCCTTCTTTACGTCGATACGAGTCAGAGCAAGCCATGATGTCGTTTGTTATTCGTCGATATCCCGCGCCCCATAGCTGTCGATCATTCTGGCGCGGTCTTGAATATGCCTGCCCCTCGGAGATCAAATGATCTAGCACACATTGTTGGGTTCCGACGACATCAATCGCGAGTTTCGGCGTGGAAGCCGTTGTCGGCTTAAACGGAGCCAGGGAATAGCTTACCCAAGCCGCTACACTGTCCGCTCAAACGGGACGACCTCAAACTTTGATCGCGGACCACGCATTGCAGGAAGACCCATTGCATATATGATATGGGCTGACTATTTCATGAAAGGAACAACGAAAACCACGGTCCTGACTTTACGAAATAGTCGGTGTGACGCGGGTTTGCATAGGATCATCGCCATGAAGATTCTGAATTGCGTTGCCTCCACATCAGTGCCTTACTGGGACGGCTGCCGGGTCTTTTTCGAGATTGTCGGTGATAACGGCTACATCCCGTGCGCGATCTCCCGAATGGCCCTGGAAGAGATCAGCGAGAACAGGTGTTTCGGGAAAGCCGATTTTCTTGCGTGCTTCGCCAGCGCGCGCGAACGCATCGAGATGCTGGCTTTGGCGAAGCTGAGAGTGAGAGCGGAGGGCATATCAGGCCGGTTGAGTCTCTGGGCCGATGATGTGAATCCCTTGCCGCCCGGCGGGGCTTTCGTCGTTACGGGCCTGCAGCGGAGCCGGGAGTTGTCTTCTCCCGTCAGTTCGAAACACGTTCACGCTCGCTTCGCCGTTTCGTCAGATTCCGCCGACCAGGCACGATAGCTGCGACGCGAAGTCAAAGAGTGGTTTACCATGGTGAGCTCATCAACGGGAAAATATCGGATAACATTTTTCCTGATTTTGGGGGCGGCGCTAGCGGTGCTGCCACTTTTTTGCTTTCGCGCAGCGGCGAGTGACCTTCGGGTCACAATCGAAGGTGTAGAGTCGTCATCGGGAACACTCATGATTGGCCTCTACGACAGCGAAGAGCATTTTCTCGCAGCGATTTCGAATGCTGGAAAAGTGGGATTACTGAACGACCGTTCGCGGCTTGTCGGAATCGCCATGAGAGCCAGTGCCGGAACGCAAAGTGTGGTCTTCACTGGCCTCAGGCCCGGCGCGTATGCCATCATCGTTTTCCATGACGTGAACGACATTGGCAAGCTCACCGTCAACTGGTTGGGGAAGCCGACGGAGTGTTATGGGTTCAGCAATAACGCGGAAGGCCTCTTGTCGGCGCCTTCCTTCAAAAATGCAAGCGTTCTGGTAGGTAGTTATAACCTATCAATCGTCATAACGCTCAAGTGCCCGTAGTAGAAGTGGAACGATATGAGCGGCTGCCGGTCTGGTGGCGCTTATGAGCCCGCAGGGATCACGTGGGGTTGTGCCCCCGCTCATGTAAGCTCGGAAGCAATTCGTGGATATCCCGGGCCCCATGGCTGTCGATCATTTTGGCGCCATTGTCGGGCTCCGACCTTCTTGCCGCTGCCGTCGTCAGTTCACGTTGAAATCTGAACAGACCCTAGGTGCGGGTTACCGTATCAGCAACCAAGATTCTGCGCGGCGCAGCGACCAAACCGCCAATCGCCGAAAAGATCGCGCCCAAGAGGAGCGCGCCAAAGGCCAGGAAAGCGGCCGCTGACGTAACGTGGGCGGTTTTCGTGCCGACGTTCTGGGCGGTCTGAACAGCTTGATTTTTTGCGTTCGTGGCTTTGGTTTGGAGATCATTAAAACGCGTCGTCGCGTCGGCTTGGCTGATATTCATTTGAGCCGCCATGACGGCAATAATTCTTTGTTTGGCAGCCGGCGCTCCCGAACCTCCTGCCTCATAGAGCGGCAATTGGGACGCAATCTCTTTCTGCGCATCCTGAGGCGACATCGTCTTGGGGTCAGGATCGGCTTTTTGCAGATAGCTCTGAATATTCACCGGCGTAGAGGCGGTCGCGTCCTGTATGGCAGGCGCGGCAGCAGTTTTCAGGGTCGAACCTGCGGCGCTGACGGTGCCTTCCATGATGTTATATGCACCGCCGAGAACGCCGCCGATGGCGGTCGTGAGGAGATATACCGCGACCAGTGTCGCCAAGGCCCATAAAACCAGACCGTGCAACATCCCATCGTAGCGGGACGCTACGCCGGCCAGGCGCGCGGTGAGGTAGCCGCCGACGCATAGCGCCACAAGGTTACTCACCAGCCACCAAAGTCCTGCGCCCATGCTGAAACTGGAGGCATCCGGCATAGTGCTCGGCTGCTGGTGAACCAGGCTCAAGCCTATGCCTGCTCCCAACGTCCCGAGCAAAAGCTGCACGGCAACCACGATGACCAGCCCAGCCAACAATGCGCGCCACGAGATCCGCTGCTGAAGCGCCGCCCGATCATACTTGCGCAAACGATCATATCTATATGCGCGCCTTTCGGATAAATTTCCTGCTGCTTCTGATATCGACATTTATCTCTCCCTCGAGCTTGTGAAGAATGCGTATGTGGGTCGAACCACGGAAGCATCCTGTTTGAATTGCGGACTCTCAACGTTTTGGCGAATTACATGAACTTCGGCATGAAACGGTCACCACCGCTATCGTCGACGGTGTTGGCATTGCCGTTCGGAGACCTGCCAAACGCCTGTTGGATGAGAGCAAACATTCTGTTTGGCGTATCATCGAATATCTTGCGCCAGAGCCCGCGTGTTTTTTATCCTGCCCCAAGTCTGCTGAGCTTGGAGTCTGTCTAGCTTGCGCCGCGTGGTTTGCTGTTTCCTATATAGAGGGAATGGGTTCTTCATGCCATGAGTGTTTTGGAATTGCTGGATATTTAATGGAAAAAACGGATATGAGCGAGGATTTCAAGACGCAGCCGCACCGTCAGATACCAATGAAAGTATTTACAGCTAACCTTTAGGTTCGGATGGTCAGATTTGTCCGTTTGCGGTGTGATGCGATTTCAGAAAAAAGGCGATTAACCGAACTTTCTGCTGCGCGGCGACAGGTTCACCAGCGACGTGATCGAAACCTTTGCTCCTGGCGACCCTGGGCCTGCGGCTGGGGCGAGACCGGCGCGCGTCCAGGAGAGCCACGCCGCATTTTGTGTCCCAGGATAGTTTCGATCAGCCCTTGCAGGTTTCAAGCCGTACGCCATCTTCATACCATCCAGACAGATGGAAAATGGAGAAATGCGATGAGAGACAATGTTCACGAGCTTCGATCGAAGGCGCCAGACAGCGAGAAGATCACCGTCAACCTCGGCTTTATCGATCTGGGACGGGTGGATCTCATGGTCCGCGACGGCTTTTATGCCAATCGAGCCGATTTCATTCGCACCGCCGTGCGCAATCAGCTCGAAAGGCAGGAGGACGCGGTGCGCCAATCCGTGGCCCGCAGGCAGCTCACGCTCGGGCTCTCGTATTACACACGGCAGGACCTGGAGGCGGCCCGGGATGCCGGAATGCCGCTCCACATCCAGGTTCTTGGCCTCGCGAGCATTGCGAGCGATGTCACGCCCGAACTCGCCCGCGCGGCCATCGCTTCCGTGCAGGTCCTCGGCGCGTTCCAGGCCAGCCCGGCCGTGAAGGCGGCGCTGGCTGACCGCATCGGCTGATGCAGGATAGCATTCCCGCTGATCCACAGCTTGAAAGATCATCATCATGAACGCGTTCTCGAAGGTAAACATGCGCGAGGTGACCCGTCTCACGCAGGCCGGCAAGCTCACCGAGGCGATGGCGCTGCTCCGGGGTCACATCGCTTCCGACTTCGCTCAGGCCGGCCCCGCCCGGGGTGGGGCTGGCCTGGCTGGAGAGACCAAGCACCCAGCCCTCGACATGATAGCCCCGTCGGAGACAGGCGGCGCCTGGACCCCTCCAAGCCAATCCAGAGATCGGGCCGCCGGTGAGTCCCACCGCCCCAACACGGCCGCGAGCTCGCCCCGCCAGGGGCGGGCGACGTTTCGCGATGATCTCTTCGCGCTGGGCCCAGTCCCTGCTGTGGGCAGGGGCCTCGGGTTCTCACGACAGCCTCAGCTTGCCGTCCCGGATGGCGCCCGGTTCGAGGAGCGGACCTTCTCAAACCACGTGGGCAGCAGAACCTACAAAGTCTACGTGCCCAGCTTCTATGCGGGCCAAGCGCTCCCGGTCGTAATTATGCTGCACGGCTGTACCCAGAATCCTGATGACTTCGCCGCCGGCACGCGGATGAACGAACTGGCCGAGGAACAAAGGTTTCTGGTTGCATATCCCCGGCAGCCTCAGTCGGCGAACATGCAGAGGTGCTGGAACTGGTTCAACGCCGGGGACCAGCGGCGCGAGGGTGGCGAGCCGTCGCTCATTGCGGGCATCGCCCTGCAGGTCATCGAAGAGTTCGCGGCCGACCCTGCACGGGTCTATGTGGCGGGCCTCTCGGCCGGCGGTGCTACCGCGGCGGTCATGGCGGCGACATATCCCGAGCTGTTTGCGGCGGCCGGCGTGCATTCGGGCCTGGCCTGCGGTGCGGCGAAGGACATGCCTTCGGCCTTCGCCGCCATGGCCGGGCGCGGGGCGATCCGGCGGCGGAGCGAGGGGCCGATGCTGCCGACGATCGTTTTCCATGGCGACGCCGACCGTACGGTGAGCCCCGTCAACGGCGATCAGGTTGTCGCTCAGGCAGGGCCGGAAGTGGCACTGACCAAGGTCGTGACCCGCGGCGAGAGCCCGGGGGGAATGGCCTACACCCGCATTGTCCAGCGCGACGACGCTGGTACAGAAGTCCTGGAGCAATGGGTCCTGCATGGCGCAGGCCATGCCTGGTCCGGTGGCAGCGCGAATGGCTCGTATACGGATGCACGGGGGCCCGACGCCAGCCGGGAGATGATCCGCTTCTTCTTGGCCCATGTGAACGCCAAGGCTGCCAGCCGGCATTGATTTCGTGGCCCGCCACAAGGTTCGTCGGGCAGGGGGAAGGGCACTGCCAGCAATGCGAAGCCCGCCCTCCATTCTGCTGATGGGGGCGGGCTGGTGTCAGTTCATCCAACGCGGCTCCGTGCTGGAGTCGACTTAAGCGGCTTCGTGCAGAACCTCGGATTCCGACAACTTCGTCAGCTTCGCATCCGTCGCTTTTTCTTCTGCAAGTGTCGCCTGCAACGGCTTAATCGCCTCTTTCCGTCCGAGATGCCTCGCCAAACAAATAAGCGTTCCATAGCGGCTGATCTCGTAATGTTCGACAGCTTGCGCGGCGGCCGCCAATGCCACGTCCATGACGGAACCGGTCCCAATTTCACTCATCAGTTCTTTGGCTTCCTCGATGATCCCTTCAATGGCAGGACATTTTTCGCTCTGGGCTTTTTCGTTAAGGGATTCGAAGATGCCATTAAGGCGAACGATTTGCTCCTTGGTCTCCTCGAGGTGCGTCTCAAAACCTTCTTTTAAACTCGCATTACTTGACTTCCTGGCCATCAGCGGGAGGGCTTTTGCGATCGCGTTCTCGGCGAAGTAAACGTCTTGGAGGGTGTGAAGAAACAAGTCTTCAAGGCTCTTAATCGGTTTGTTCGATGCCATTAGAAACCCTCAATTGATTGGGTTCAGTGAATGCTTCCGAAATCTCTCCGCAGCTGAAGGTATGAAAGAAGCGGGCGCTCGTCCCCGTGAGAATGCCGCTTCCCTTATTTTGGCGTTTTGCCGGGTCCGTTTTACCGCCACGAGCGAGCGGAAAACCATCCGCTCGCGTTACCGCGGTAGGCCAGAACTCAGAGCAGCCGCTTGTTGGCTTCGGGTCCGCTAATGCCGGGCGTGGTAATAATCATCAATAGCGGTCCGATATGTCGGTGAAGACCAGTCAGGAACATCAGCGTTGCCGAAGGAGGGCGCATTCTCCAAAGCGCGTTTGTCCAAATTCACGACATAGCCATCATTCGCGGTGCTGTAGGTAAGCTCGCTCCATGGCAGCGGGTGATATTTCTCGCCGATACCCAGGAAGCCACCGAACGACATGATGGCATAATTTACCTGTCCGCTCTGCTTATCGAGCATCAAGTCATAGATCGAGCCCAATGCTTCGCCTGCGTTATTGTATACCTTTGTACCATTCACTTTGCTGGCCGCAATCATTGTTGATGTCTCGCGCTGTCCCGCAGTGCCGGGCGTCCGGCCTGGCCCAGATGTTGAGTAGCTCATGCTGTTTTCTCCATATTGATTCCGCGTCCGCATTTTCGCGGTCCTCTTCAAATGGGACGGAGCTTGCGAAAGCGCATTGTTGATCAGTTAAAGTTTCAATATCTGGCCGAACGAGTTGTCTTCGCATTCCTGATTGGATCTGATGAGTCAATTGTTGAACTGGAAACCGAGGCCATAATCTGCCGCGCCAGGCCGGCGTGGATATTACCGTGCTGCGGGCAATCATGCCTTAAACGTCGCTGGTTTCGGCCAATCACCTCGCCTGTTGTAACCTTCAATGCTGGACGGCGGATTCGATTCATTTCCCACAGTAAATTAAACGTTTGGTTGCGAAAATGAAGGGGGCGCCTACGGTGCGGTCACTTAGTCGTGGAAATTTTTCAAAGGGCATTTGTAATGGGGAGGCCCCTATCTTCACGAGGACCACATGAGCGGCAACGATTGGTCTCAGCAAAAAATGCTCGGATCCGGCGGAGAGTGAAGAAGAACGCTCTCAAGCTTCGGTAGACTTTTTGGCGGCCATCGGCAATCTGGCAGACGATCCTGCTGCCGACCCCGAGGACCGTTGGATTGCGCGTGAACTGCAAGAAGTCGCGGCTGCGCACGCGCGACTGGGTACGGGCCAGGTCGTCAACGTATTGTCGGGAATCGTTGGCTCGGAGAGTACCGATCCGGAAGAGCGGGAGGAGGCCAAACGATACCTGAGGCACGTTGCCGAAAGGCTCCGGGAACAAGAAAGTGATAGTAGCAAATGAGGCCCCGACACGGACCAGCCCCAGCAACCTTGCCTTCCAACTGCGGAGGATCCCTCGCACAGTTTCGTCCTCCGGACCACGAATTAACGTTAATTTAACGTAACTAGCTGAGGCGGGGCACCACATCAAAAGCCCAGGGGAATAGGAGCAACCATTGGTGGCGATAACGTCGCGGCGTGTTCGCGACCTCACGCCCGGGTTAATAGAGGCTCCAGCATAAATGCTCGGAAAGAAAACGATCAAAAGGAGCGGCCAATGACATGTTCGATCAGAATTTTAGCGGGTGCTGCCGTCCTCGCGGCATCACTGAGCGGCCCGGCGTTTTCGCAGGGCGCGCAGCAAACGGTCACCTTGATGAAGGTCGACCCCGCGTCGTTGGCAACGGGCTACCGGGCATCCAAGGTAATTGGCAGCACCGTCGTTAATGAGGCCAATGAGACCGTGGGAACGATCGACGATTTGATCGTGACACCGACGGCCAACGTGCCTTTTGCGGTGCTGTCGGTTGGTGGATTCCTCGGGATGGGCTCGAGATACGTCGTGGTGTCTTTCGGTTCACTTCAGGTGAAAGGCAAGCAGATGGTTCTGCCCGGCGCTACCAAAGATTCGCTGATGGCTCTTCCGGCGTTTACGTATAACACTAAAAACTGACCGAACGTAGACACGCGGAGCTCACGGTCATCGTGGCACGCGCGCCGCTCGGTCTTCCAGTGTATACGTGAAACACTGCGGCCCATGCCAGATCATGCAAATCCCGTCATCACCCGCGGCACGCCGTGCGACAAGGGAAACAGCGGCGATATCCGCGCCATCTGGCGCTCACTCAACGAGAATATATCAGACACGGCAAAGACACCCCCGCCATGTCCAGTAAAAATTAAAGCTGCTGCAACGGCAGAATTCGCCCCTTCTCCGACCTCCGCGGGCAACTCGAAAGTCGGATAACGAAACGGGGGGCAAAAGCCCCTCGTTTCTGTTCAGGTACATCTGTGACCGGACAGGTGGGCACGATGTGCCTGCACCTGGCGCGCGAAAGCCGCGATGGTCTCGGGCGAGAGGCTCAACATCTGCTGTACCATCGCCGACGGCGTATGCGCGATGGCTTCAGCTTGCAGGGTTAGGCTCAAGCCGATGGCAGCCTACGAAGTGATCAGACAGCTTTGAGATTGATCGCGGCAGCCTTGCCACGCTCCATCGCGATGTCGAACGTGACCTTCTGGCCCTCGTCCAGACCGCGCAACCCCGCCGATTGCACGGCGGTGATGTGCACGAACATGTCCTTGCCGCCATCCTGGGGAACAATAAAACCAAAACCTTGGTGGTATTAAACCACTTAACCGTACCGGTAACCGTGACGCGACGTCACTCCTTATATTGTCACACCGCGCGCCTGTCGCGCGGATTATGGGCAACGGGGTTCTGGAAAGACTTGTATGCGTCCGGTCGCCACGTGTGGGTTCCCAAGGCAGCCCAAAGTCGATTGCCATCAAAGCTCGCGCAGAAACATTCTAAATTATCAACGAATTCTTGGTTTTCGGCATGTTCGGACCCGGGGGAGGCGCGTTGCCTTTTTATCGCGGCCACATAGCGCCGGGACGAAGGCTCTGGTCTGCGTAATAGGTTTTTTGCAATAGCTGCCTCCGGCAGCCGACATGGCGATTGCGTTTCAGTCAGGTCGCTTGCGCGCCCGTGGTGGCGCCGTGATAGGGAACACCCCTGCTCACGCAGGGAAAAGCGCGCGCCGTATTTCGGCGTTCACACGCTTGTGACGACCAGTGGCTCACCTGATGGGTGGGTACCGTAGATAAACAACTTAGCAGTCCAATTTTCCGACTAAATCAACAATATCGGCGCAAAGCAGCCGGTAGATGCGAGTGGCGGTGCTGGAGGGTCTTGGACGAAGCCATGCGCGAAGGCCACGCAAATTGAATATGGGAATCTTGATATATCGAGGTATAACGCTCACGCTTTTGGAATTAGCGCCAGATTTAGCGCGCTAATTTTGACACTTCTTTTTTATATTTAAAAATCAAGAGCTTACCCGGTAGCTCGTCAGGCTCATAACCTGAAGGCCGCACGTTCAAATCGTGCCCCCGCAACCAACGATAACAAGCCCTCGGGAACAGATCGTGACCGGGGGTTTTTGCTGTCTGGACTGCCATTGGGTTTGGTTGCCCGCGTCGCGGCGAGGTTCAGGATCATCGCCAGATCGCCGTGCAGTTCAGCGGCCAAGCTGTCAGGCGCGGTATCGTCGGGTGTCAGGACCACCTTCTCAATCAGACTGCCGAGGCTCTCGGCGGCTTCGACACGGATGGCGGTATCGTTCGCGGGCTGCAGGTCGGCCGCCTTCGTGGCATACAGCGCCGCCTGCCGCGGACTCGCTTCGACGCCTCTATCCACGCAAGCACGGAGAAGGTCGTCGCGCTGCGGGCAATCACGATGCGCCATCTGGGCGGGCGGGCAGCGTGAATTGAAAGATAGCGCCGCAGGGTGCGTTTGCGGTCGCCCACAATCTTCCGCCATGTGCCTCGATGATCGAACGGCAGATCGACAGCCCCATCCCCAAACCGCTCGACTTGGTCGTGTAGAAGGCCTCGAAGAGGCGATCAAGGGTCTCTGGCGCCAGTCCGGGCCCCGAATCCCGCACCGCGACGCGCACGCCGTCAGACCCGTCTGTCGCGGTGCTGATCAGCAGGTCTCGCGCCCCTTCGCCCGAACTGCTCATCGCTTCGATGGCGTTGATGAGCAGGTTGAGGATCACTTGTTGGAGCTGGACCCGATCTCCTGCGATGAACGGCAAGCCCTCCGCGAGTTGCGTCTTCACCGAGACGCCGTTCCTCAGCGCCTCGCCATGGGTGAGTTCAATCACCTCGCGGATAGCGCCGTTGATTTTCAGGCGATCCTGCCGGGGGGGCGCCTTCTTGATGAGGGTGCGGATACGGCCGATGACGTTGCCGGCTCGCTCGCCATCCCTGACGATTCGCGCGAGGGTGCGCCGCGCCCCTTCCAGATCCGGCGGTTCTGCGGCGAGCCAGCGCAAACCGGCCTGGGCACTGGTGACCGTCGCGGCGATCGGCTGGTTGATTTCATGCGCGATCGAGGCCGTGAGCTGTCCCATGGTGGCGACACGGTTGGCGTGCGCCAACTCCGTCTGCACTTCGCGCAAGGTCTCAGCAGCGCGCCTGCTCTCGGTGATATCCTCGCACACGATCAAAATGACGGGTCGCTTCTTGATCACCATAGCTCTGGCCGTCTCGCGGACCCAGCGCCACTCACCATCCTTGCGGATCTTGCGCAGTTCCCAGGTCAGGGTGCGGCCGAGTTGTTCGAGGCAGATCAGGGTGTTTTTGAGAGCGGCGTCTCGGTCCGCCTCGTGAAACAGGTTCTGAATGGGACGACCGATCAGTTCGTCGACCCTATAGCCGAGCTGCTCGGCACCGAAGGCGTTCGCGGATATGATGATGCCGGTCGCATCCACCATGAAATACATGGTCGGGTTGTTCTCAAAAACCGCCTTCCACAGATCCTCGCTCTCCCGTAGCGCCTCTTCCGCCCGCTTGCGCTCAGTCAGATCGAGCACGAAGCCGACACCTTCGTTGCCGCCTTCCTCGATGCTTGCCACACCGAGCAGAACCGGCACGCGGCTGCCATCTTTCCGGAAGTATTCCTTCTCGAACGGTTGTACACGCCCAGTCATCTTTACCTCGGCGACAGCCTGGGCGTTGCGGTGCAGCCACTCAGGCGGCGTCAGGTCCGTCCAGCGTATGCGGCCCGCGACCAGATCCTCGCGGTCATATCCGATCATATTCAGAAACGCGTCATTGGCCTCGAGAATTCCCCCTTGGAGATCCCGGATGAAGATCCCGATGATGTTGGCATCGACCAGGCGCCGGATCTTCGCTTCACGGTCAGCGACATCGCGATACAGACGGGTATTTTCCAGCGAGACCGCCGCCTGCGAGGCGAGCAGCTTGAGCACCACGATCCGGGCCGGCGCGAAGACGTGGGGGGCCAGATTGTTTTCCAGGTAGAGCGCGCCGATGAGCTTGGCCTGGTTCAGCAACGGCAGGCAGAGAAGGGAACGGGCGCCATGCTGCCGGATATAGGGATCGGCAGAAAAAGCGGTCTCGGCAGCAGCATCGCCGAGGATCACGCCCTCCCGCGTGCGCAGAACATAATGCAGGACTTCTTCCGGCAGCGCGGTGGGGGCCACGGCCTCGTCGCACACACGCACGACGACCGTGTCGCCGCTGGTCGTGGCTTCTGCCTCGATCTGTTGCCCCGCGCCGCGCGCCAGGATCAATAGTCCGCGCTCCGCCCCCGCCTGCTGGAGTGCGGTGCGCATGAGCGTGTCGAGCATTTTCTCCAACACGATCTCACCAGAGACGGCCTGCGACACCTTGATCACGGTCGCAAGGTCGAGGTGCTCGACCGGCGCGCTGATCATGCTCGTCGGGCTAGAAGGCGGTTCTTCCGACCTCAGCTGCGGATACAGTTCCTCGAGTTGTCGTACTTTGCCATCGGCTCCCCAACGCAGGTAGCCGTAACGGGACTCTTGCAGATACATACGGGAAATCTTCTCGAATCCGTGGGCTGTGTAGAAGCGGGACGCGAGTTCGTTGGCGAGCGCCTCAT
>Ga0310811_10002170_pt1 | contig 24447 bp, 22 predicted proteins | sample YCmetagenome_FD_207642 | JGI IMG/M metagenome (GOLD analysis project Ga0310811, IMG submission 207642) | Soil microbial communities from experimental microcosm in Duke University, North Carolina, United States - YC | ecosystem: Engineered > Artificial ecosystem > Soil microcosm > Unclassified ... | reverse complement strand
AAATCGCCTAGAACCGGACGGTGACGCCGCCGACCACGTGCTTTGGAGGCCGTCCAACCTGCAACTCGTCGTAGACCGACGAGTCGAGGAGGTCTTCGTGGAAGAGATTCCTGACCGCCACGATCATCTCCCACTGCGCAGACGAAAAGTTCAGAAACGGGAGGGCCTGGCTGACTTCGACGTCGAAGCGTGACCCAAGCTGCGGCCGCAGCGCCACGGCGTCAGGACGAGTAAAGCCTGAATTGATCTTGTAGATGACGAACACTCTCGTATCGAGCCGCGGCACCTCGCTTTCAACCGACGTCGTCAGATCGCGCAACTGCTCGAATTGACGGCGAATCATCGAAGGCGACACGAGTGCGACGCTCGCGGTTCCTGCAGACGGCCGCAGCCACTGAGCATCGGCCTGCGTGTAATCCACCGACGCATGAATACCGTCGGTGACGTCGCGGCTGACGCTGATGCCCCAGCCCCGCGCATCCACATCGCCGGCGTTGCCGACATAGTAATGACCGATATTCGTGCCGGCGGTATCCGGCAGCGACACGCCAAACAGCGTCACGAGTTGATCGTTGACCTGTTGGCGGAAGGCGCGGAAGCCGAGCACCACGCGTTCCGCAACGGGCTGTTCCGCCGCGATCTCCACGTGATTGATCTGCTCCGGCCGGAATCCGAAGCGCGACGCTGCAGGCGAGAACGTGCGCCCCGGCGGCGACCACATGCCGGTGTTCGGCAGAAGGAACTCCTCTGCGCCGGGGGCGATCTCGCGGCGCGACACGGTACCACGAAGACGCAACGTTCCGCGCGGCAGAGGCGCTACGGTGACGCTCGCCTTCGGACTGAAGAGCGTTTCGTGCGCGAGGTAGTCGTAGCGCGCGTAGCGAGCGCCGTAACTCACGTCAACGCGCGGTGCCAGCGTCCAGCGATCGAACGCGTACATTTCGCCGGCATTGCGGTGGCCATCGGCCATTGCCGCGAGCGCATCGGCGTTGCCGCCGAAGTAGCGCTGCATCGCGTAAGACATGCCGGCGCGATAGTTGTGCGCCGAACCTACCGGCTGCCATGAATACGACCCGGCCACGATCCACGACGACAGATCACCTTGTGTCGTTCCGCCCCGCACGTCCCACTTGCCAGTCGCGGTCGGCGCGGTGAGCGACACGAAGGCGACGCTGTTCGGAATGCCGTTCTGCAGTGTGAACAGGCTCTGCGGAGTGTCGAACGACGTACTCGTCAGAAGGTTGATCTGACCGTTGAACGGCAGCGTTGAGATGAAATCCGATGCAAAGCGAACCGGGTTGCCGACCGCCCGGGCCAACCCTGCCAGCGACCCTTCGATGAACGACGGCTGGTCATCCGCCGGCAACACCGCGGTGTTCACGTTCTTGAGGACACTGCGCCGCAAATGGCGCAGGCGCCATGCGAGCTCGCTGTGATCCTCGACGTCCGATCCTTCTTCGCTCGTCGCCTCACCGTCGTCGGCAGGCGCGAGCCCCGCCTGCAGCACCTGCTGATCGGGCTTGCCCGTCACCTTTGTCAGAGTGATCGAGACGTCGCGCGGCGACGTTGTCATCTGGACGATGCGAGCACGGGCCGGCGCGTAGCCTTGCAGGTGGGCGCGAACGAGATAGGGACCGGCGGGCAGATCGCGCAGAACGAACCGGCCGTCCCTGTCGGACACCGCGAATGCGCTGGTACCCCCGAGCGCGGAAATCACGACGCCGGCGAGCGGCTGCGCGCGATCATCGAGGACCGTTCCGCGCAGTTCGGCGATGGTCAGTGAGACCAGCTGCGGGACTGCTGAGACTGCGGGGCGAGGCGCGACTTGGGCGACGGAAACGGCGGGACTGATGAGTCCCGCCAGCACTGCCAGTAACGCCGGGAGGCGCACCCTCACATCTTACGCCTTTGCCGTGACTACGACGCCATCACCGTGAAATTAACGTTTTGCGTCACGGTTTTCCCCGACGGCTTGTCGGTGATCTTGATTTCCAGCCTGTAATCGCCAGGCGCGAAGCTGAGCAGAGGCACTTCGAGGAAATTCGGAACACCCTGCGCCGCCGTGTACGGCGTGCTGGCGTTGATGGCCTGGGGCTGGGTCTTATTGAAGAACTTCTCGGTGCCGTCGGCGCTCTTCGTGTTGAAGCTGTTCTCAATCGTGAGATCCGGTTTGCCGGCGGCATCGCCCGTCGCGCCGTACACCCAATAGACGACGCTCAGCGTGTCCGTCTTCTTGTACTTGCCGTCTTTCGACGGAACGATCTGCATCTGGCCGAAGATGTAGGGATCGTTATCCGCGGTTTGACCGGCTGGTGCGGGCTGAATGCCGCTCGACAGCAGCATGCTGCTGGTCGCCAGACCAGCCACATTGAAGTCGGGAACGGTAAGGTCCTTCTTCAACAGACCCACGCGAGGCGTGTAGTTCTTGTCGACCTTCTCGACAGTGCCCTTGTCTTTGATCGCTAGGTAGACATCGTAATCGCCAGGCTTCACCTGCAGGTAGCGCGCGAGCTTGCCGTCACCATTCAGTGCGAGAAAGTCGAATTTCTCGAACGCCGGCATCGGACCCGCAGCCTTGTTGTCCTTGCCTTTTGCAGGTGCCGCAGCGGCGGCAGCACCCTTCGGAAATGCCGCAAGGTAGACGGCAGCGTTGGGTGCGCTGAGCTTGCTCTTGTCAATCGTGACGGTGAACGGAACGTAAGTCGTACCATCCGGCGCGCGGAAGAAGTGATTGGACTCCCACGTCACCGCGATGTCCGCGGCCGCTGCAGGCCGTCCCGCGGCGGCGTTATCGACCACCATGGTGAGAGTGTCGAAGTCGACCTGCTCCGCCTTGCTGCGCTTGACCTCTTTCTTGTTGTCGTCCTTGTTCTGCGCAAGCAACGCCGAGGTGCCGGCACTCACGGTCAACGCAACACAGAGAGCAACGATGCCTCTCATCTTCTTCATGCCTCTCTCTCCCGTGGACGGGGACTAACGAACAGCTGATAGGCTGTCGCAAAACCGGGGGAAACCGAATCCACCGATTTTAGGGATCCGGTACCGCGTAAGTCAAACAATCATCATGCTAATATCGCTGCCCCCGCAGCACGGCCCATGGAACTCGACGATATCCTGGTAATCCTCCTCGCCGGCGGCGTCGGAGAGCGCCTGTACCCCCTCACCAAAGAACGCGCGAAACCCGCCGTCTACTTCGGCGGGCCCTACCGGATCATCGATTTCACTCTGAGCAACTGCATCAACTCGGGACTCCGGCACATCTACATCGCGACCCAGTACAAGTCGTTGTCGCTGAATCGCCATATCCGCATGGGCTGGAACGTGGTGTCAGAGGAGCTGGGAGAGTTCATCGAGATTCTGCCGCCGCAGAAACGAGTCGGCGAGCACTGGTACCTCGGCACTGCCGATGCGGTGTACCAGAACCTGTACTCGATTACGCGCGAGGCGGCGAGCCACATCATCGTGCTGTCCGGCGATCACGTCTACAAGATGGACTACGCCAAGATGCTGCGGTTCCATCAGGAGAGCAACGCCGACGCGACCATCGCCACCATCGAGGTGCCCGTGTCCGAAGCGTCGCGCTTCGGCATTGTCAGCATCGACGAATCGGCGCGCGTGATCAGTTTCGACGAGAAGCCGCAGCGGGCCAATCCCGCGCCCGGTTCGCCCGACACGGCGCTGGCATCGATGGGCATCTACATCTTCCGCGCCGACGTCCTCGAGCGCGCCCTCGAAGAGGACGCGGCGCGGCCTGACAGCCAGCACGACTTCGGCAAGAACATCATCCCGTCGTTGATTCAATCCTCGCCGGTGTACTCGTATCGCTTCTACGACGAAAACAAGAAGTCGGCGAAGTACTGGCGCGACATCGGAACGCTCGATGCGTATTTCGAAGCGAGCATGGACCTGTGTCAGGTGAATCCGGAGTTCAATCTCTACGATCCGGAATGGCCGCTGCGCACCTATCAGCCGCAAGCGCCACCGGCGAAATTCGTGTTCGCCGCGGAAGGAAAGCGCTGCGGCCAGGCGCTCGACTCGATTATTTCCGGCGGCTGCATCATTTCCGGCAGCCGTGTCACCGGCAGCATCCTCTGTCCGAATGTGCGCGTGCACAGCTTTTGCGACATCGATCAATCGATCCTGATGCCCGGCGTCCGCGTCGGCCGCCACGCACGGCTGCGCCGGACCATCATCGACCGCGACGTGCTGATTCCCCGCGGCGCGCTCATCGGATATAACTCGGAGGAGGATCGGCGTCGTCACACCGTCACCGAAGGCGGGGTCGTCGTGGTGACGGCTGAGGACGAGCCGCTCATCGGACCGATCACCGAGGAGGCGCTGCGCGCGGAGGCGGAAGCGGATCGCGGCGGCGCGGCACAAGCGTAGTCTCCGGTCCGGGATGAACCGCTCGAGAGCACAAAGCGATGACGATTACGAACATTCGCGCGCGTGAAATACTCGACTCACGCGGCAATCCGACGGTCGAAGTTGACGTGACGGCAGGCAGCGCGTTCGGCCGCGCCGCGGTGCCGTCGGGGGCATCCACAGGCGAACGCGAAGCGCTCGAGCTTCGCGACGGTGACAAGAGTCGCTACCTGGGCAAGGGCGTACGCAAGGCGGTCGACAACGTCAATGGCGAGCTTGCGAAGGCGCTCGTCGGCATGGATCTCAATCAACGCGCGCTCGACGAGAAGATGATCGCGCTCGACGGCACGCCGACGAAAAGCCGACTCGGAGCGAACGCGCTGCTCGGCGTTTCGATGGCCGCAGCGAAGGCTGCGGCAGCCGCCGCGGGTCGGCCGCTTTATGCCCACATCGCGCAGCTCGCCGGGCGCACGGGCAGCGATTACACGTTGCCGGTGCCGATGATGAACATCCTCAACGGCGGCGCGCACGCCGACAGCAGCGTCGATCTCCAGGAGTTCATGGTCATGCCGGTCGGATTCCCGACGTTCAGCGAAGCATTGCGCGCCGGCGTCGAAATCTTTCACGCGCTGCGCGGCATTCTGAAGAGCGCCGGCCACTCGACAGGCGTTGGAGACGAAGGCGGGTTCGCACCGAATCTGAAATCGAATCGCGAAGCGCTCGACGTCGTGCTGGAGGCGATATCGAAGGCCGGCTATGCGGCAGGCGAGAACGTATTCATTGCGCTGGACGTCGCCTCGAGCGAGCTCTGGGACAACGGCAAGTACGTGTTCAAGAAATCGGGCGAGCCGACGCGCACGTCCGGAGAGATGATCGAGCTCTGGGCCGATTGGGTGAGCCAGTACCCAATCATCTCCATCGAAGACGGTCTCGCCGAAGGCGACTGGGAAGGATGGAAGGCACTGACAAAAGCGCTCGGCGACACGGTGCAGCTGGTTGGCGACGATGTGTTCGTTACCAACCCCGCAATTCTCAAACAGGGAATAGCGGACAGGGTGGGCAACGCGCTGCTGGTGAAGCTGAATCAGATCGGTACCGTCACCGAAACGCTCGATGCGATCTCGATGGCGCGCAAGGCGGGCTACGGGACGATCATTTCGCATCGCTCCGGGGAAACCGAGGATGCAACGATTGCCGATCTCGCGGCCGGCACGTCCGCCGGACAGATCAAGACCGGCTCGGCAAGCCGCAGCGATCGTATTGCGAAGTACAACCAATTGCTGCGGATTGAAGAAGAGTTGGGGCCGTCAGCAAAGTTTGCGGGCCGGTCGGCAATCCGCCAGCTTGCAGTGAGGTCCGCCTAAAGGCGCCCACCATCGATTACCGGTGGCGCCCGCCTTCAGCCGGACCAAAGGGTCTATATGCACCGACTCGTTCTACTCCGCCACGGCGAAAGCGTGTGGAATCAGGAAAACCGGTTCACCGGCTGGACCGATGTCGATCTGAACGACAAGGGTCGGGCCGAGGCAAAGGAAGCCGGCCGGTTGATGCTCGCCGAGAAGTTCGAGTTCGACGTCGCGCACACGTCCGTCCTCAAACGCGCAATCCGGACGATGTGGATGGCGCTCGACGAAATGGACCTGCTCTGGATTCCCGTTCACAAATCGTGGCGGCTGAACGAGCGGCATTACGGCGCGCTGCAGGGCCTCAACAAGGCCGAAACCGCGGCGAAGCACGGTGAGGAACAGGTGAAGATCTGGCGGCGCAGCTACGACATCCCGCCACCGGCGCTGACGCCCGACGATCCGCGACATCCGTCGCGCGATCGCCGCTATGCGTCCCTGTCGCGCTCAGAGCTGCCTCTGACTGAATCGCTCAAGGAGACGGTCGCGCGCTTTCTGCCGTACTGGCACGAATCGATCGCTCCGGATATCAAAGCCGGAAAGCGCGTGTTGATCGCCGCTCACGGCAACAGCCTGCGTGCGCTCGTGAAGTATCTCGACAACGTCTCCGAGAAGGACATCCTCGAATTGAACATCCCGACGGGGATCCCGTTGGTGTATCTACTGAATGAGGATTTGAAGCCGCTGCAGAAGTTTTATCTGGGAGATCAGGAAGCGGTGGCGGCGAAAATGGCGGCCGTTGCGAATCAGGGCAAGGCGCGCTGAGCGCCCTGCCCCTTAATAATCAATTCTGACCTTCGACGGTCGGTTCCTTGGCCTCGTCCGCGCCAATCCGCAGCGAACGCAGGAAGCGCTTGTCGTTAGACGTCAGCTCGAACGCGCGGCGTGCGGGCAACAGGCGAGCGGGCGTCGTTATCTTCGTCACGGCTGCGCCGTTGTTGCGGTTGACAAAACCCACCACGGCTTCGAGCGTAACCTTCATGTCAAAGCCGGCTTCGCGTGCCTTCGCACGACACGCTTCCACTTGGGGATTTTCAGCAACGGCACCGGCGATCGCGTCGGCCAGCTCTTTTGCGAACCGGTTCACGACGTCATCCATACCTGCTTCCTCCTCACACCGCCGCCGGGCCGGGATCCGGGGCGTCTCCCGATCCGAACCTGCACGGGCCGGGGAGGCTTGGCAGGGATCGGGCGCCAAAGATGTTCATCTGTATGGGTTTAGCCTATGGGAAGGCTATCGGCATTGTAGAGGCAGTACTGCAGAGTGTCAACGGGGCACCCCAAGGGGTTGGAGGTAGAATCGCCAGGCACCACATGAAAAGCGGTCCCGCCCAGTCTGTCTACCGGACGCCGGCCGACCTGAAAGCCTTCGACCCGGACCGCGACCTTGCCGCTCCAGGGAGCTTCCCGTTCACCCGGGGTGTCCAGCCGTCGATGTACCGCGGCCGGCCGTGGACGATGCGGCAGTACGCCGGCTTTGCGGATGCGGCGGAATCGAACCGGCGCTACCGATATCTGCTGTCGCAGGGGGTCAGCGGCCTGAGCGTCGCTTTCGATCTTCCTACGCAGATCGGCTACGACTCTGACCACGCCTTGGCGGCGGGCGAAGTGGGCCGGGTCGGCGTGGCCATCGACTCGATTGAGGACATGGCCGCGCTGTTCGACGGCATCCCGCTCGATCGCGTCTCGACCTCGATGACCATCAACGCAACGGCCATCATCCTCCTCGCCCTCTACATCGCGGTTGCGAAGCGCCAGGGCGTGGCGGCCGGCGCGCTGTCGGGAACGGTGCAGAACGACATCCTGAAGGAGTACGTCGCCCGCGGCACCTACATTTATCCGCCGCGCCCGTCGATGCGCATCGTCACCGACATCATTGCCTTCTGCGAACGCGAGCTGCCACAGTGGAACAGCATCTCGATCAGTGGGTATCACATCCGCGAAGCTGGATCGACGGCCGTGCAGGAGGTCGCCTTCACCCTTGCGCATGCGAGCGCGTACGTGCAGTCGGCGATCGATGCCGGACTCGACGTCAATTCGTTCGCGCAGCGCATCTCCTTCTTCTTCAACGCGCACAACAATTTCCTCGAAGAGATCGCGAAGTTCCGCGCCGCCCGGCGGCTGTGGGCCCGCCGCATGAAGGATCGCTTCGGCGCCACGAACCCGCGCGCCCAGCAGCTTCGCTTCCACACGCAGACGGCGGGCAGCACGCTTGCCGCACGGCAGCCCGATAACAACATCGTCCGTGTCGCACTGCAGGCGCTGGCGGCGGTGCTCGGCGGGACGCAGTCGCTGCACTGCAACGGCAAGGACGAAGCGCTGGCGCTGCCGACGGAGGAGAGCGCGACGATCGCGCTGCGCACGCAACAGATCATCCTGCACGAGAGTGGCGTGGCGAATACGGTCGACCCGACAGGAGGTTCGTACGCGATCGAAGAAATGACCACGCGCATCGAGCGCGAGGCAAGCGACCTGCTCGATCGTATCGATCACATTGGCGGCACACTGGCGGCCATCGAATCCGGATATATCCAACGGCAGATTCAGGATGCGGCGTACGTCGCCCAGCAGGCGATCGATTCCGGTGCATCCGTGGTGGTCGGCGTGAACAAGTTCACGGACGAAACGGCTCCGGTGACCGACGTTTTTCGCATCGACTCAGACATCGAGCGCCGGCAGATCGAACGCGTGCGTGCGGTGCGCGCCGGTCGCAGTGAGCGTGAGTGGCGGGCAGCCCTTGATGCGGTTGTCGCCGCCGCGCGCGGGAACAGCAACCTGGTGCCGCCGATCGTCGCGGCCGTTGAAGCGCGCGCCACGCTCGGTGAAATCGCGGATGCGATGCGCAGCGTTTTCGGAGAACATCAGGACGTGTCGCCAGCCGCCACGACTCCCCGGTGATGGCTACGCCGCTGCTCGACGTCGAACATCTCTCGGTGACCTTTGGCGGCCCGACTCCGGCCGTGGACGACGTCAGCTTTCAGATTGCGGCGGGTGAAACGCTCGGGCTCGTGGGCGAGTCCGGCAGTGGCAAGTCTGTCACTGCTTTTTCGATTCTGCGCCTGCTGCAGGTACCGGGCAGAATCATCGGCGGAAGGGTGATCTTCGAAGGGCGCGATCTCCTGACGCTCAGCGAAGGCGAGATGCGCGAGGTCCGTGGCGCCGGCATCTCGCTAATCTTTCAGGAGCCGATGACGGCGCTGAATCCGGTGATGCGCGTCGGCGACCAGATCGCGGAGGCGCTGCTCGTCCACCGCAAGGCGACCCGCGCGGAGGCACGCGACCGCGCCATCGAGCTGCTCGAGGCCGTGAAGATTCCGGATGCCGGCCGCCGCGTCCGCGACTATCCGCATCAGCTCTCGGGCGGCATGCGGCAACGCGTGATGATTGCTATCGCGCTTGCCTGCCGGCCGCGGCTTGTCATCGCCGACGAGCCGACCACGGCGCTCGACGTCACCATTCAGGCACAGGTGCTGGAGTTGCTGCGGGAATTGAAGGGACGCTACAACCTCGCGATTCTGCTCATCACGCACGATTTCGGCGTCATCGCGGAGATGGCCGACCGCGTTGCGGTGATGTTCAAAGGCAGACTCGTCGAAGAGGGGGCCGTTCGCGATGTGCTGCGCAACCCACGCGATGAGTACACGCGCAATCTTCTTGCCGCCGTGCCAGGCGCTCGTTGATGTCCTTCGACTCCGCTCAAAACAAACCGCTCATCGAAGTCCGCAACCTGGTGAAGCACTTCGTCCGCACGCAAGGCCTCTTCCGTGCGCCGTCGATCGTCAAGGCCGTAGACGACGTGAGCTTCGCGATCGCTCAAGGGGAAATGTTCGGTCTGGTCGGCGAATCAGGCAGCGGCAAGAGCACGACCGGCCGCTGCATCCTGCGGCTGATTGAACCGACCTCCGGCGAGGTGCTGTTCCGCGGCGAAAATGTCCTGCAGTTTTCCAGCGAGCGGATGCGCGCCGCACGCCGCGACATGCAGATCGTTTTTCAGGACCCGTACTCCTCACTCAACCCGCGCATGCGCGTCGGCGAGATTGTCGAGGAGCCGCTGGTCATCCACAAGCTCGGAACGAGAACCGAACGTCGTGCGCGTGTCTCCGAGCTGTTCCGGCTGGTGGGTCTTGACCCTGCATATGTCGAGCGGTATCCGCACCAGTTCAGCGGCGGGCAGCGTCAACGCATTGGCATCGCCAGGGCGCTGGCGCTGAATCCGGCGCTGGTCATCGCAGACGAGGCGGTGTCGGCGCTCGATGTGTCCATTCAGGCGCAGGTCGTCAAGCTGCTGCTCGATTTGAAAGAACGGCTGCGGCTCACGTACTTATTCATCGCCCACGACCTTCGATTGGTCGAGCACATCTGCACACGCGTCGCGGTGATGTACCTCGGAAAGATCGTGGAGCTCGGCGAGACCAGCGCGTTGTTCGCCAACCCCACGCATCCGTACACGAAGGCGCTTCTCAGCGCCATCCCGGTACTCGATCCCGACGCGCCGCGGCAGCGCATCGAGCTCGATCCATCGTCGTTTGAAAGGGATGCGCCGTTGAAATCAGTCGGCGTGAAGCATTGGGCTGCTGTGTAAGCTCCAAGGTCCAAGCTCCAAGAGCCAATCAGATCCAGTTGCTAAGGTGTTGGAGCTTGGAGCTTGGACCTTGGAACTTGGATCTTGACGTCGTCTTCCACCTGCCCGTCCCTGATGTGAATGGTGCGGTCGGCGAACGCGGCCACGTCGGCTTCGTGGGTGACGAGCACGATTGTGTTGCCAGCCTGGTGCAGCTTCGCGAACAGCGCCATGATCTCGTTGCCGGTTTTGGTGTCGAGATTGCCCGTCGGCTCGTCGGCGAGCAGGATTGAAGGGTTGTTCACCAGCGCTCGCGCGATGGCCACGCGCTGACGCTGGCCGCCCGATAGCTCGTTCGGGCGATGGTTCATGCGATCCGCAAGCTCGACTCGCTCCAGCGCAGCCCGCGCGCGTTTTTCGCGATCCGCGGCGGTGACACCCGCATAGACCAGCGGCAGCTCGACATTGTGGAGCGCCGACGCTCGCGGCAGCAGGTTGAACGTCTGAAAGACGAAGCCAATCTCTTCGTTGCGTATGCGCGCCAGCTCGTTGTCGTTCATCTCACCAACCTGCTTGCCGTTCAGCAGGTAGCTGCCCCGGCTGGGCGTGTCGAGACAGCCAATGAGGTTCATCAGCGTGGACTTACCCGAGCCGGACGGCCCCATGATGGCAACGTACTCTGCGCGGTCGATGTCGACGGACACACCCCGCAGCGCGTGGATTTCTTCCGAGCCCATCACGTACGTCTTCCAGAGATCGCGGGTCTCTATCAGCGCCATTGAGAGGTATTACGGCGGTCCCCGCTCGGGGGTTTCACATGGTCTTGAGGCGGGCGACCAGCGCCTTGACGAGGGGCGGCGCGTCGGTCGGTACGTGCGCACTCCAGGAGCGGGTGTTGACCGGAACCATCACGAGCCTGGTCTTCGTGGCCTTACGCATCGATTCTTTGAGCGCAGCCGCCAGTTCACCGGCGGGAGCAATCGCCGGCCCCATCAGGAACACGATACAGGTGTCGCGCTGGCTGTCTTTGGGGATGCGGGACGCCATGTCCCATGCATCCGTCAACGCGGAACCGTCCACTTGCGGAACGAATCGACCGAGGACGCGCGGCGGCAGTTTCAAACTCCAGAACTTCGCCTTGGGGATGCAGGTCACCTGAAAGCCAGACAGCGAGAACTCTTCCCAGCTCTGAAATTCGCCGGTGAGCGCCGAGCGGAATCGCGCCACCGTCGCGCGCTGAACGAGGTCGCTGGCGCCGGCACGCTCCTGCTGGAACACTGAGGCGCCGCTCGTCCCCGGCGGGGGTTCAGACGTCCTGGCGCTCGATTGCGAAGGTCGTTGTGGCGGTGCGGCCGCCGTGGCTCCTACGGGACGGCTTGCCACCGTTCCGGTTATCAGACCATCGTCCGCGTCGTATTCGGCACGTGCGACTGGGTCGGTCAGCGTCTTGTACGCGCGCGTCAGGTCCGCCGCTTTCGCTGCCGCAATTTCCTGGAATTCGGCACCGAGATGCTGAACCTTGTCCGGATGGTACTTGGCGATTTCCCGCCGGAACGCGCGCTTGATTTCGTCGACGGACGCGTCCGGGGCAACGGAAAGCAGCTCGTAGAACGGTTTGGCCACGACGCTATTTCTTGAATTCGGCGACGTTGGTGGCGGCCGGCAGCTCGCGCCTCTGACGCTGGTCGCGAAGCTTTCTCGGCCGTCGTGACGGCGTGCCTTCCGCGCTCTTGGCGCAGTACGGACAGAACTTCCAGCCGCTCTGCAGCGGCTTGCCGCAGTGCGGACAGCCGCCGCCGACGCGATGGCCGCATGACGGGCACGCCGCGAATTCGGCGGACACGCCGGCGCCGCACTGGGGGCACAGCGATCGGGTTTCGCGGACTTCGGTGACGACGCGCAGCAGCTCGTCCGGCGTCGTCACGCCTGCCTTCACCTTCAGCAGCCCGTCTTCGCCGAGCGACACCATTCCGCCGCTCACCGCGGCGTCACGCAGCTGCGCTTCGGAGCCGCGCTGCGCGATCATGCGGCGCAGCTTGTCGCTGACGTGCATGATTTCGTAGATGCCGACGCGGCCGCGGTAGCCGGTGTGATTGCACTGGTCGCAGCCGACGGCGCGGTAGAAGGTCAGCGTCGCCGCTTCCATTTCCGTCACGCTCATGGCGCGCAGCGTCTCGGCATCCGGCGTGTAAGGCCGACGGCAATGCATGCAGAGCCGCCGCATCAGGCGCTGTGCAATTACGCCGATGAGCGCGGATGCGCTGACGTACGGCTCGATGCCGATGTCGGTCAAACGCGTCACACACGACGGCGCGTCGTCGGTGTGCAGCGTCGAGAGCACGAGGTGGCCGGTCTGCGCGGCCTGCATCGCGATGCGTGCCGTCTCCTGGTCGCGGATCTCGCCGACGAGGACGACGTCCGGGTCCTGCCGCAGGATGGAACGCAGCGCGCTCGCGAAGGTGAGTTTGATCTTGTCGTTAATCTGCGTCTGGTTCACGCCTGGAATCTGATACTCGACCGGATCTTCAATCGTGATGATGTTCGTCCGCTCGGACCGCACCGACGTCAACGCCGAACAGAGCGTCGTCGTCTTGCCCGATCCGGTCGGGCCGACCACGAGGATCATCCCGTGTTGATGCCGCAGGAAGAAGCGGATCTGCTCGAGCGAGGTCGCCGAGAACCCGAGCTCCTCGAGCGGCGGAACACCTTTGCGGTTGTCGAGCACACGCAGCACGATCTTCTCGCCGAAGATCGTTCGCAGTGTCGAGGCGCGGAAGTCGACCTCCTGTCCATCGTCGGCGCTTGCGCGGATGCGGCCATCCTGCGGCAGCCGCTTCTCCGCGATGTCCATGCCGCCCATGATCTTCATGCGCGCGACGAACCCTTCGTGCACCCACTTCGGCAGGTCCATCACTTCCTTCAACAAACCGTCCAAGCGGTGCCGGACGACGAGGTTGTTCTCCGTCGGCTCGATGTGAATGTCGCTCGCGCGGCTCTTCAGCGCGCTCTTGATGACCAGATCGACAAGGTCGATGATGGGCGCCGTTTCCGGCGTCGCGCCTTTGAGGTTGCTGGCCGTTTCGAAGACATCCTCTTCGACGCGCCGCGCAGCGAGTGCGGCCTGATCGCCGATCGGCGCAAGCATGCCGCCACGTGATGTCGCCTCACTGGCCTGCTGCGCGGAGGGCGGCGTCACCTGCACGGCGATGCCCGAGCCGGCTTGATTCAACCGCGCGAGCGCCTTGTCCGGATACGAGGAATGGATCGCGTCGAGAATCTCTTGCTTCGTTGAAACGACCTGCTTGATGCGGTACCCGGTCTGAAATTCCAGATCCTGGACCAACGTGAAGAGCAGGGGGTCCGACATGGCGACCGTCAGCAGATTTTTCTCCACACCGATCGCAAGGCAGGTCCGCTTGAGCGCCACCTCTTTCGGGATCAGGACGACCGCCGTCGGGTCTGGCGCACGCTCGGTGAGATTGACGTAGGAGAACCCGAGTTGGTAGGCGAGCGCCTTCGCGATCTGGCGCTCGGTCGCCAGATTCATGCGGACGAGCACCGCGCCAAGCCGCTCACCCGAGCGCTTGTGTTCGGCGAGTGCTGTTTGCAGGTCTGCTTCGGTGATCAGTCCCGCCTGGATGAGACATTCACCGATTTTCTTGCGCACGCGCTGGCAATCTCCCTGGGAGAATACGGGCCGGACCCCCATTCTTTCGGCGGATCTCGGCCGCTGCGGTAGAACGCGTGCGGGATGCCAGACCTCTACGTTGATGGAAAGAATGCGTTGCTCCGATACCCCTACCAAAGTGCAGGAGCGCGCCCAGATATCCCGGTTGCTCGAGCAACGTTCCGACACCATCCTGAACGATGCCGTCGCCATCTTTCCCTTCGCGGGAGCAGATTCGTCGGATCAAGGTCGCTCCGCCACCCTCGCCGATCTCATGCTGCAACTGCTCACGGCTGCTGTGCGCGACGGCGAGCTCGATCCGCGCACCGGCCGCGTCGCGGATCTACGCCAGCTCGCGGTCGACTTCGGACTGACAGTGCGGCAGCTCTTTGGCCTCGTGTACGTCGTGGAGCGCGCGGCGCTCGACGAGCTGGCGCTGGATGAGTCGTTCGGAGCCACCACGGAAGGATGGCCTGGCATTGCGCAGATGGTGCGTCGCGGATCCTTCGACGTGCTTGCCGCCGTGGCCGAGCGGATCGCGCGGGAACCCGATCAGTCAGCGCTGCACGATTCGCTGACTGCGCTGCACACGCGCGCGGTACTGCTGGCAGCGCTCGAGAAGGAAATGCGGCGCGCCGAGCGCTTCCAGCATCCATTCGCCATCATCCTCGTCGACGTCGACCACCTCGCGGCCATCAACTCACAACATGGCTACGGCTTCGGCGACCGCGTCCTCGAGCGCATTGGCATTGTCATTCGCAATTACTTCCGAGAGCACGACTGGGTGACGCGGTGCGCGGAAGACACCTTCGCGGTTCTGCTGCCGGAAACGACACGAGCCAATGCGGCCTCGCTTGCCGACGGTTTGCGCGTGATGGTCGAGGAGCGCCTGGCGCTCCGCGACTACCGGACGGAAGAGCATGTGCAGGTCACCGTGTCAGTTGCTGTGCTGATCGGCGACGGACGCAATTCGTATCAGGCGGACTCGCTGCTTCGACAGGGCGACGAAGCGATTCTGCGCGCGAAGCGCGCCGGGCGGAATCGCGTCGAAGTGGTGGAAGTCGGCGGCACGAGAATTCCGCGCGCCGCCAGGATGCGCGGCGTTTGACCGGCCGCTAACGAGTCATCGCCTTGGCGAAGCGATAGAAGAAATCGACACCGTCTTCAAACGCGCTCACGCGTACACGCTCGTCCCTGCCGTGCGCACGGATGTCGTCCTGGTCGATGGCTATTCCACTTATTCCATAGCTCGGAATGCCAGCCGCCGACGTGTAGATGCTGTCCGTTGCCCCCGTCTCCATCATCGGAATAATCGGTGCGCCCGGCCACAACTCCGCCGCGACCTGCTCCAGAGGGCGGAGCACTTCCGGCGAAGGCAGCACCGTCGGGAACCCCTTCGAGTCCGGAGCCCGTGCAGTCTTTCCGGCGTTGTCGACGTACACCACCGCTACCTGCGGGTCCGCGATGGTGCGCACGAGGATCTGCTGTGTCTCGGCGGGGGAGTGTCCTGGGAGAATCCGGCAGTTGACGATCGCCTGGGCATTTTGCGGCAGCGCATTGTTCGCGTGCCCGCCATTCAAACGCGTGGCGACGCAAGTCGTGCGCATCAGGGAGTTGTATCGCGGTTCTTTCGACAGGCGCGTTGCTGCCGCGGTGTCAGGGCGCGGCTGGACCAGCGCGTTCATATCCGCTCGCGTCTGACCTGTCTCGAGCGGCGCGCGACGTTGGAAATAGGTGCGCGTGATGTCATTCAGCTCGAGCGGAAAGGGTGTACGTTCGAGGCGCGACAATGCATCCGCGAGGTGGTAAATCGCATTGTCCGCAGTCGGCAGCGAGCTGTGGCCGCCGCGATTGGTCACCGTCAACTGGAAATCCGCGTATTGCTTTTCAGTGGCCTCGACATCCACATTGACCGGCTTGCCGTTCGAGGCCGTCACACCGCCCGCATCGATGTTGATGGCGAACGCGGCATCGACCAGATCGCGGTGGTTCTCCAACAGCCATTTGACGCCGTTGAATGCCCCGCCCTCTTCGTCCGCGGTGAGCGCCAGAATGAGATCGCGGTTGGGCCGGAAGCCTTCGCGATGCAAGCGGATGAAGGTCGTCACCGCGATGGCGGCCGACCCTTTCATGTCCTGCGTCCCGCGGCCGTAAAAGTAGCCGCCCTGCTCAACGAACTGAAACGGATCCGTCGTCCAGTCTTCGCGCCTGGCTTCGACCACGTCCAGGTGACCGATGATGAGAACCGGACGCGCGGCGCCGGTTCCGTGCAGGCGTACGACGAGATTTCCTTTGCGGTCGTTTGGCGCGAGAACCTGGACGTCGGCAGCCGCAAAACCGGCGTCCTGTAAACGCCGGGCGATCGCGTTCGCGGCGGTCGTGGTGTTGCCGACGGAGTTCGTCGTATTGATTTCGATCAGTTGCTTGAAGATGTCGCGGCTCAATCGCCGGGTATCGCTGTCGATTGTGGCAGCCGACGCGACCGTCGCGAACAGGACGAGCGGGAGCAATCGCAGCGGCATATGGTTTCAGTGCTCTTCCGCGTACTGTTCCTTCAGCCGCGAAATCACGTTCGGATCCGCGAGCGTCGTCGTATCGCCAAGCGCCTTGCCTTCGGCGATATCGCGCAGCAGACGCCGCATGATCTTCCCTGAACGCGTCTTCGGCAGGTCGGCCGTGAAGATCACGTCGTCGGGTTTGGCGATGGCGCCGATCTTCTTCGCCACGTGCTCTTTCAGCTCGATCATCAGTGCTTCGTTGGCCTGCACACCTTCTTTGACGGTGACAAACGCAGCAACGGCCTGGCCTTTGATCTCGTGCGTGCGGCCCACGACGGCTGCTTCCGCCACCTTCGGGTGATCGACCAGCGCGCTCTCGACCTCCATCGTGCCGATGCGATGGCCGGCGACGTTCAACACGTCATCGACTCGACCAAGCAGCCAGAAGAACCCGTCCGCGTCGAGCTTCGCGCCATCACCGGCGAAGTAAATGTCGGACGTCCACTTGCTCCAGTACTGCGTCACATAGCGATCGGGATCACCATAAATGCCGCGCAGCATCGACGGCCACGGGCGGGTGAGCGTCAGCAGGCCGCCGCCGATCGGCAGCGTTTCCCCTTTCTCGTTTTTGATCTCCGCTTTCACGCCGGGGAATGCGCGAGTCGCCGATCCGGGCTTTGTGGTCGTGAGGCCGGGAAGCGGCGTGATCATGATCGCGCCGGTCTCTGTCTGCCACCACGTATCCACAACGGGACACCGCTCGCCCCCAATGTAGCGGTGGTACCAGACCCACGCCTCGGGATTGATCGGCTCGCCAACCGATCCGAGCAGCCGCAGCGATGACATGTCGCGTTTCTTCGGCCACTCGGTTCCCCATCGCATGAACGCGCGGATGGCGGTGGGCGCGGTATAGAAAATCGTCACGCCGTACCGCTCAACGATTTGCCAGAAGCGGTCCTTCTGTGGCCAGTCGGGCGCGCCCTCATACATCACGACCGTCGCGCCGTTGGCCAGCGGACCGTACACCACGTAGCTGTGGCCGGTGACCCAGCCGATATCCGCGGTGCACCAGAAGACGTCGTCTTCCTTGAGGTCGAAGACCCATTTCGTCGTGGCATACGTAGCGGTGAGATAACCGCCGGTCGTGTGCATGATGCCCTTCGGCTTGCCCGTGGTCCCTGATGTGTAGAGGATGTAGAGAAGATCTTCTGCATCCATTTGTTCGGGCTCGCAGTTGTACGGCGCATCCTGCATCAGCCGGTGATACCAGTGGTCGCGCCCCTCCTGGATGTGCACAGGAGCCGCGCCTTCGGCGAGCCGCTTCACGACCACAACGTTCTTGATCGACGGCGTACCTTTGATCGCCTCGTCGGCCATCTGCTTGAGCGGGACAATCGATCCGCGGCGCCAGCCGCCGTCTGCAGTGATGAGCAGATTGCACTCCGCATCGTTGATGCGATCGCGCAGCGAGTCGGAGCTGAAGCCGCCGAAGACAACGGAATGCGCGGCGCCGACGCGCGCGCACGCGAGCATCGCGATTGCCAGCTCCGGAACGAGCGGCAGATAAATCGCCACGCGATCACCGCGCTTGACGCCGAGCGATTTCAGAACGTTCGCGAACTGGCCGACCTGGCGATAAAGATCCCAGTATGTGAGGGTGCGGCGCTCGCCGGGTTCGCCTTCCCAGATCAGCGCGGCCTTGTTGCGCCGCGCACCACGGACATGGCGATCAACACAGTTGACGCTCGCGTTGATCTTGCCGCCGACAAACCACTTGGCGTGCGGTGCTTTCCATTCCAGCACCTTGTCCCACTTCTTGAACCATTCCAGTTCGGAGGCAAACGACGCCCAGAAACCTTCAGGATCTTTTTCGGCGCGCTCGTACACTCCGGGATCGTTGATATTGGCGTTCGCCCGGAACTGGGGCGCCGGCGAAAAACTGCGATCTTCCTGGAGTAGGTCCGCGATTTCAACAGGTGGTTTGTTGTCAGCCATGACCACAATTTTATTGCTGTTGCGGCTGCTCGACCTTTCCGAGCATCGCCACGCCCAGTAAGCCACCGAGTGCGGCAAAGGGCGTCTGAATGAACAGCTGGAAGAAAAAGCCAATGACGAGGCGGGCGGCCAGCGAGGCCTGACGGCCGAAGCTTTCCATCATGCCGCGCGCCTCGGGAGGAATGTCAGGCGTGCTTCGCAGCACGAATTCCATCATCCTCTGCTGCAGCGGCGACATGAATACGTCGACGACGGCGGCGGCAAACAACCAGACGACCGCTCCCGTCAGGCCGGCGAGCAGACCCAACCGTGCGCCATCGAGCAGCCGCAGCGGCTCACGTTGCTCTTGTTGTGCCAGGTAAGCCGTGATGATGCCGCCGGTAAGCGTCCAGAGGCAGCAGCAGTTTGCGGCACTGATGATCGGCAGCGCCGACAGCACTCCAAGAAAGAGGCCGCCGAGCAGTACCGATTGTCTCAATCGTAGTACTCGCGCCCGAGGTGGGTAATCAGCTCCTCGCCCTGCATATGCCGCAGAGTGTTCTTCAGCTTCATCAGCTGAATGAACAAATCATGCTCGGGATACACCTCACGCGCGTGCATTGGCGCCTTGAAGTAGAACGAAAGCCACTCCTGGATGCCCGACATTCCAGCGCGCTTGGCGAGATCGAGGAACAGCGCTGAGTCGACGACGATCGGCGCTGCGAGAATGCTGTCACGGCACAGGAAGTTGATCTTCAGCTGCATCGGATAGCCAAGCCATCCGATCAGATCGATGTTGTCCCACCCCTCCTTGTTGTCGCCGCGCGGCGGGTAGTAGTTGATGCGCACGACGTGACAGAGGTCTTTGTAGAGATCTGGATAGAGGTGAGGCTGGAAGATGTAGTCGAGCGCCGACTTCTTGCTTTCTTCCTTGGTCTTGAACGATTCGGGATCGTCGAGCACCTCGCCGTCGCGGTTGCCGAGAATGTTCGTCGAGTACCAGCCGCGGACACCAAGCAACCGTGCCTTCAAGCCGGGGGCGATGATCGTCTTGATCAGCGTCTGCCCGGTTTTCATGTCGTTGCCCGCCACCGGCGCATTGGTCCGGCCCGCGAGCTCGAGCATCGACGGAACGTCGGCCGTCAAGTTGGGCGCGGCGTTGGCGAACGGAATGCCTTCGCGCAGTGCCGCGTAAGCGTAGATCATGCTCGACGGGATCGCATCGTCGCTCTGCTCGAGACCTTTCTCGAACGTCGCAACGGAGGCGTGCACTGGCGCCTCCTTCATGTAAACCTCGGTGCTTCCCGTCCACACCATGACGAGGCGGTCGCAGCCGTGCTTCTCTTTGAACGCGCGGATGTCGGCGATCACCTGTTCGGCAAGGTCGCGCTTGTTCTTTCCCTTCTTGACGTTCGGGCCGTTCAGACGCTTCACGTACCGCTGATCGAACACCGCCGGCAGCGGACGTATGGCTTCGAGCTCGCCGCGGACTTTTTCGAGCTGACCGGTTTCGAGCACGCCAGCCGTACGGGCTGCCGAGTAGCAGTCCTCCTGGAAAATGTCCCAGCCGCCGAAGACGATGTCGTTCAAATCGGCGAGCGGGACGAACTCATTGATCTTCGGCGAACGTCCTTCCGTGCGCTTCCCCAGCCGGATGGTGCCCATCTGCGTCAGCGATCCGATCGGCGGAGCCAATCCTTTTCTGATGGCAAACACTCCCGCGATCGTCGTCGTCGCGACGGCGCCCAGCCCCACGAGCAGAACGCCAAGCTTGCCGCGCGCAGGAGCAATTTGAACTGGTGAAGTCACAATCGCAGACTATACCATGTTGAAATTCCCATGTTTTTGCGCAAAACCCGCATCGAACCGCTGCCAGTGACGATGAGCGCCGTACGCATGGGCGAGCGTGTGCTGCAAGTCGGCGTTGACGATCCCGCGGTCGCGAGCGCGATCGCTGCGAAGGCAGGACTCTCCGGCAGCGCAGCCATCGTCGTCACCGACGAACGCGATGCCGCGCGCGCGGCGCGAGCGACGGCGAACGCGGGAATTCTCGTCGATGTGAAAGTCACGCCGCTTGCCTCGCTACCGTTCGAGAGTGAGTCGTTCGATCTCGTCGTCGTGCATGCCGCAGGCGGAGGCGCTTCGCTGGAAGCAATGCGTGAATGTCATCGCGTCGTTCGACACGGCGGCCGAGTGATGACGATTGAGGGCGGGCCGGCAAGCGGTCTGGCAGCGATGTTCAAAACTCCGCGGCCGCCCGAGACCGATGTCATCGGCGCCCTGCAGTCTGCCGGATTCCGCCCCGCCCGCCTGCTCGCCGAACGTGAGGGCTACCGTTTCGCGGAAGGCATAAAGAGCTAACGAGGACAGCTCGACCTTTTCCGGGGACACGGCCCGCCGTCAGTTTCCCCCACAATTCCGCCTAATTCCTTCTGTTGAATGAGGCAAGGCTTTTGCCTCGTGCCGTTTACCGCAATGTCGCAAGTGTCCCTCGGTGAAGTCTTCACGATTGACGAAGTGGCGCGCGCCGCCGGCGTGCCGCAGGAAGCTGTTCGCGCTTTGATCGTGCGCGGCGAATTGAATGTCGTGGCCGACACACGGTTCATCAACGTCGCGAACCCGATGCGCGCCGCGCGCAGGCTTCGCGAAATCGCGCTCGCGCAGCACAGTATGGCGGCGCAGCCGCTGTTCGAGCCGGCGCATGCGGCCCGCGACACGCGGAAGCCGGTCTTCTTCTCGTTTGCGGCGCACGGTGCAGTTGCACTGTTGCTCGTGCTACTTTCGATGGATCGTACGCAGACCGCACCGCTTGAAGAGCCGGTGCACGAGGAAACGCACCTTGTGTTCCTGATGAGCCCTGGCCCCGGCGGCGGCGGTGGCGGCGGTGGTCTGCGGCAACGGACGCCAGCACCGAAGATTCTGCGGAAGAGCGAGCAACCGCGCCCTCAACTTTCAGTTCCTCCCGTGAAGGAAGCGGAGCCGGTAGTCGTCGCGAAGCAGCCTGAACCCGAGCCGGAGCCGGCGAAGGAGATTCTTGCGCCCGTGCAAACGGTCGCTGCCAACGATCAAGATCGCGTCGGCCAGATCGAACATGCAGCGGAAGCTCCCGCGAGCAACGGATCCGGATCCGGCGGCGGTGTAGGTACGGGGCAAGGAACGGGCAATGGCGAAGGCCTCGGATCCGGGATCGGCGATGGCGAAGGGGGCGGCATCGGTGGCGGACCTTATCGGCCGGGCAGCGGCATCGAGGCTCCGAAACTGCTGCACGAGGTAAAGGCGCAGTACACGGAGGACGCACGCCGCCGCGGCATCACGGGTGACGTGCTGCTCGAAGTCGTCGTGCGCAGCGACGGCAGCGTCGGCACGACGCGCGTGCTGCAGGGGCTCGGCTATGGCCTGGAGCAGCGCGCTATCGATGCGGTGAGGCAATGGCGCTTCGCGCCGGCGATGCGGAAGGGCGCGCCGGTGGATGTCCTGGTCGAAATCGCCGTCGAATTCACGCTCCGTTAGGACAGGTTTATGGACATGGTTCTGTTGACTATCACTACGTTGTCGCTGGCGGCGGCCGCCGGTTTCGGCTTTCTCTCTTGGCGCCTCGGACGCGAGGAGGGCGACCGGGAACGAGCGCGAATTGCCGCGCTGGCAAACGCAATGGCTCCTTCGTCACCTGAGACTCCTCTCCTTGGTGGAGTTGCCGTAGGATCGGTGTTCGAGCGGACGGAAGGGCTTCGCGGCCGGCCGGTCATTAAGATCGCCGCGGGTGTCGCTATGCTGTTGATCGTTGCTGGTGGCGCGTTCATCAGCTTCCGGGCGTCAGGCGCGGAGGCGTCGAAGACAGCCGCCCCGCTCGAGCTGATGTCGATGCGCTACCAGCGTCAGGGAACGGTGTTGACGGTATCCGGGTTGGTAAAGAATCCTTCGTCGGGCGTTGCGGTCAACGACGTCACTGCGGTGGTGTTTGCCTTCAATCGCAACGGCGCATTCGAGTCCAGCGGCCGCGCGCCGCTCGACTTCAGCGCGCTCGCACCCGGCGAGGAATCGCCGTTTATCGTTACCGTGCCGAACGTTTCCGATGTCGCACGCTATCGCGTCACGTTCCGCAGCGGCGACACTGTGGTCCGGCACATCGATCGTCGTTCGAATCGCGTTCAACTTGCCCAGGCAGTGAGGTAGTCATGCGCTCCATCCGTCTCCGCCTCGCGATTCTTGCCGCGCTCGTCGCAGCCGCCGTTGGCGTAGTCGGCGCGCAGCCGCAGGACGATAGCTTCAAGTTCAAGAGCGGCGTCGAGCTGGTGAACGTCACCGCCACCGTGAGCGACGACAACGGCCACTTCGTCACCGGCCTGACGAAGGACGACTTCAACGTGTTTGAGGATGGCCAGGCGCAGGAGATCGCGCAGTTCAGCAACGAGCGCGTGCCGGTCAGCCTCGGCATCCTCCTCGACACGAGCGGCAGCATGACGCCGGAGAAGATGTCGTCGGCGAAGAGCGCCATCGATCGGTTCATCTACGACCTGCTCGGCAAGGATGACGAACTGTTCTTCATGCAGTTTGCGAGCGTGCCGGACCTGCTTCAGGGGTGGACCTTCGATCGGCGGCTGATCAGCCGGGCGGTCGGCCAAACGTCCGCCGCGGGAGGAACCGCGTTATATGACGCGATTGCCAACGCTTTGCCGATTGCGGCGGACGGCCGCAATCAGAAGAAGGCGCTTCTTGTCATCACCGACGGCAACGATACGAACAGCCGGACGTCGGTGAGCCAGGTGCGCAACTTGATTCGCGAAAGCGAGGTCATGGTCTACGCGCTCGGCGTCGACGGCAACGACGTGCAGACCTACACGCCGCAGCCCCGTCAGCCGAGCGGACCGCGTTTTCCGATTCCGATTCCACGCGGCGGACGCGGGCGCTGGCCTGGCTTCCCCTACGCACCGCAGATCGGGTTTCCCCCGATCGGCGGCACCTGGGGTCGTTCGGGCAACGAGCATGTGAATGAGAACGCGCTGCGCGCGGTCACCGACGACACCGGCGGCCGTACCGAAATCGTGCGCGGCTTCGGCGATCTGGGCAACGCCACGCAGCGGCTCGCCGACGAATTGAGCCAGCAGTACTACATCGGCTACAACAACGGCGGAAAGAAGGACGGGAAGTGGCACACCATCAAAGTTGATGTGCGCAACCACCATTACACCGTCCGTGCTCGGAAGGGCTATGTAGCGTCGTAAAATCCGGAGCGCGTGCCGACGTTCTGGATTGCGCTCGGGCTCAGCCTGCTTGGCGGCTTGGGCGGACTGCTCATCGCCTCAGGCGTCCTCCTCATTCACGATCCGCTGCGCGCGAAGCTGATTCCCTGGCTGGTCAGCTACGCCGTCGGCGCTCTGCTCGGGATATCGATGATGGGACTCCTGCCGGAGTCCCTCACCACCTTGCCCGCCGGCCGCGTGTTCGCGACGCTGCTTGGCGGCATCATGCTGTTCTTCATCCTCGAGAAGCTCGTGCTCTGGCGTCATTGCCACACGCACGATTGCGAGGTGCACGAAAGCAGCGTCGCCTCCGTGATGATCGGCGACACGTTTCACAACTTCGTCGACGGGGCGGTGATCGGGGCGGCCGTGCTGACCTCCGTCCCGCTGGGTATCAGCACGGCCATCGCGGTGGCCGCGCACGAAATCCCGCAGGAGATCGGCGACTTCGCCATCCTGTTGCACGCGGGGTATTCGCGCGGGAAGGCTCTGATGCTCAACGTGCTCTCGGCGCTCGCCAGCGTCGCCGGCGCTATTGCCGCATTTCTGGCCTTCGACGTCGTCCCGCGGACGCTGCCTTACTTCCTGGTGATCGCGGCGTCCAGCTTTCTCTATGTCGCGATGGCGGATCTCATCCCGGGCCTGCACCGCGGACGGACCGACGCGAGCTCTCTTCGTCAGATTGTCCTGATCGCGTTGGGCATCTTCACGATGGTGTGGTTTTCATGAGGTGGTGCGA
>Ga0310811_10002169_pt1 | contig 24448 bp, 24 predicted proteins | sample YCmetagenome_FD_207642 | JGI IMG/M metagenome (GOLD analysis project Ga0310811, IMG submission 207642) | Soil microbial communities from experimental microcosm in Duke University, North Carolina, United States - YC | ecosystem: Engineered > Artificial ecosystem > Soil microcosm > Unclassified ... | reverse complement strand
GATGCGCCTGCATTTGCACATCGTCGCCCATGTCCTCGCTTCCATTTCCGATCCGCACCGAATGCCCGCCCGGCGCATGCGTATGCGAGCGCGAAGTACTGTTGAGCGATCCGGCTGCCGACGTGCGCGTGTTGCGGTTGACGCGGGAAGAAGAGAAGCGCTTGATCGCGCGCATCGACACCATTTCGAGTTACATCGAACTGATGCGCTTGCGCGACCGATTGCAGGAAAATCTCGGCGTCATGCTCGAAATCGATCCCGGTACGCCGGGAATCACCGAAATCCGCACAGTGCGCGGCTTGACGATCCGTTTGCTTGAGCGGCCCGGGCTGTGCAAGAAGACGCGGCAAGCCGTGCCGGCCGCAATACGCCGCTGCCTGGAACGTCATCCCGAAATCGTCTATGCGCTTCTCGACGCACAAGGCCTGTTCGGCGAATCCTGATTCCCTTCCCGATTCCATCCGTCGCGAAAGCGCCCATGCCCATCGTCCACAGCCTGCTGGAAACCGATCTCTACAAGTTCACGATGTGGCAGTCGCTGCTGCACAGCCATCCGGCTGCTCAGGCTACTTACCGTTTCGTCTGCCGCAACCGGCCTGCATATCCGCTGGCGCGCCTCAAGGAAGAAGTCGAGCGCGAACTGGATCATCTATGCACGCTGACTTACCGTGAAGACGAACTTGACTGGCTGCGCTCACTGCGTTTCATCAAGAGCGACTTCGTCGACTTCCTGACCGTCTTCCGTTTCCAGCGTCACTTCATCCGCGTCAGCGTCGAGAATGAGGAGCTGCGCATCGTCGCGGAAGGCCCGATGGTGCACGTGATGGGTTTCGAAATCCATGTCCTTGCCATCGTCAATGAATTGTATTTTCGCCGCTTCGATGCGCTGTCGGCGCTGCAAGAGGGCCGAGCGCGATTGCAGGCCAAGGTGGCCCTGCTGCGCGAATTTTCGATAGAGCCGCCGTGCGCGCATCCATTCGAATTCTTCGACTTCGGTGTGCGCCGCCGCTTCTCGGCCGCCTGGCACGAAGAAGTCGTCGCCACACTGGCGCGGGAAGTACCGCAATTCTTCAAGGGAACGTCGAATGTGTATTTTGCAAAGAAATTCGGACTCGTTCCCATCGGCACGATGGCGCACGAGTACCTGCAGGCCTACCAGGGATTCGGCGTGCGCCTGCGCGATTTCCAGCGCGCCGCGCTGGAAGACTGGGTGCAGGAATATCGCGGCGACCTCGGCATTGCATTGACCGACGTCGTCGGCATGGATGCATTCCTTGCGGATTTCGATCTGTATTTCGCCAAGCTGTTCGATGGCCTGCGCCACGATTCCGGCGATCCCTTTGTGTGGGGCGAAAAGGCGCTCGCACATTATGCGCAGCTGCGGCTGGATGCGCACACGAAGCGCATGGTCTTTTCCGATGCGCTCGATCTGCCGCGCGCCATCGCCTTGTATCGCCGCTTTGCCGACCGCACGATGACAGGCTTCGGTATCGGAACCAATCTCAGTAATGACGTGGGCCATGAACCGCTCAGCATCGTAATGAAGCTGGTCGCCTGTAACGGACAGCCGGTCACCAAGCTTTCGGATTCGCCTGGCAAGGATCTGGTGACCGATGAAACTTTTCTTGCCTACCTGCGACAGGTATTTCACGCGAGGTAGACATGCGGCGCGCCGGGGTCATGGTGCGCTATCCCAGTGTTCCGCCCATTCGGCTTCTTCCTTCACGATCATGCGCAGCACGTCGAATGCGCTTTGCAAGGTGTCCGACGCTTTTTCACGGGAATAGACGAGGAAGACCGGGTACGAGAATTCCGGCGCGTCCTTCACGCGCTGCACCAATCCCTTTTCAAGCGAGCGGCGCACGACGCGCGTGCGGAAATAGCCGCTGCCGCCGTTTTTCAGCAAATACTGGAAGGCCAGCGGGCCGAGATTGAAGGACAGCGCAGTGCGTGTCTTGTCGGGGAGTGCCGCGTCGTGCTTGCGGCGAAAATCCTCACCCCAATCGATGTAAATGTACGGAGAAGGCTGCTCGGTGGAAGCGATCTGGATCAGCTTCTCTTCGAGCAGTTGTTCGAATTGCATGCCGGTCCAGTATTCGGGGCGGTGCACCAGCGCTGCATGAATCAGGCCATGCTCGAGCTGGTTCTGCAACGCAATGCCGTCCGCGATCTCGACATGGATCGCGTGCGAAGGAAGCGCCTTGCGCAACTCGGTCGTCCATTGCAGCACCAGCGGATTGCACAGGCTGGTCTCGCAGCCCAGTACGATGGCGTTCATGTTGTCGTGCGGCAATGGCAGGGTGCGCCGCGCTGCCTCCCACGTTTGCACCAATTGCGTGGCATAGACCAGGAAGGTTTCGCCGTCCGCGGTCAGCTTGGCGCCCGCGCGGTTACGGACGAACAGCGAACAGCCGAGCTGCGATTCGAGGTTCTGCACGCGCGCCGTAACGGTTGTCTGTGTCACATGCAGATGATCGGCCGCCGCGATGAAACTTCCCGAACGGACGATGCTCAAGAAGGTGCGCGCAAGTTCGATGTCCATTGATAGCAACCTTATTGATATGAAACGCGCGAATTATTCATTATTCATGCGTTTTTTAAATATGCATAATACATGCAAGTTTCAGAGATTTGTGGTCGAACCGCGAGGTCGGCCGCTTAACCCGGACGGACAGCGGAATCAAAAACGAAGGCTGACCGCCCATGCTTCTCAAGGAGATCATCATGACAGTCATCGAGGAATTCAAAGTCAGGAATGCCGCCGGCAATACCGTCATCCTCCAGCACATCGGCAAGGGCATCAGCTATCTGGATTTCGGCATGACGCACCTGCCGCGCAACTTCGAAGGGTATCGCGTCAAATACACCGACCGTACGGCACAACCGCAAGACGACGGCACCTTCAAGCTTACCGACAGCAACGACGTCTACAAGCCGCTCTAAGCTTTCTTCGCCTGACGCGTCGACCGGACCCCATGCTTATGCATGAGGTCCGTTTTTTCTTCCGTTGCATCCAGAATATTTGACGTGAAAACAAGCTCGCATATCGTGCACGCAGATAAGCATAAATAAGCAACTCGCTGTTAAACTGGTTTCCTTTTTCCGCAATCTCAGGAAGATCCAGAGGAACGGCGATATTGCTATGGCGATAGAGTTTTTCAGACTGAACAGCTTGCGGAGCAGACTCTTGTGGATCGTGGCGCTCGCGATCGCACCGTCTGTGCTGATGACAGTCTATACCGGCTGGAACGAACGCCAGAACGCGATTGCGGCTGCGCAGGAAAATCTGCAGCGGCTGACGCGGCTGGCGGCGGTCAATGAAGCGCAATCCATCAACAGCGCGCGGCAACTCCTGATGGATTTGTCCGACGTGCCCGATCTGCTTGCCAGCACAAAGCAGTGCAATGCCTTGATGCGTCGCGCGCTGAGCAAGAATCCGGGCTACGTGAATTTGGGTCTCATCCAGCTCAACGGTGACGTGACGTGCAGCGCCGTACCGTCCCGCACGCCGGTCAACCTTGCTGATCGCGATCATTTCAAGAAGGCCGTCACCGAACGCCGCTTTGTTGCCGGAGGTTATGTATTCGGCCGGGTCATTCAGAAACACACGATCAATCTCACTTATCCGGTGATCGGTGAAGACGGCACGGTGCTTGCGGTCGTCTTTGCCGCAATGGATTTGTTCAATCTCGACCGCTTTATTACCGGACTCGATCTGCCGGAAGGTGCAGTGCTGATCACTGCCGACGCCGACGGCGACATCATTTCGCGCCGCCCCGATCCCGGCCGGTGGTTCGGACGGGGCGTTTCGGACGAAATGCGCGCCCATATGGCGCAAAGCAATCCGCCGCCCGCCGTGTTGACTGGTTCCGATGGTGTTCCGCGTCTGCACACCTTTGCCCACGTCGGCGACGCCGAGACCTCGAACTATACGTTGACGATCGGCATACCGCGTCACGACATCGTCGCTGCCGCACAGCACGACCAGAATATCGGTCTCATCACGCTCGCCGTGACGACGGCGCTGGCCCTTTTTGCGACCTGGCTGATCGGCAACGTCACGATCGTGCAACGCGTGAAGGCGCTGGTGCAGACGGCGCAGCGTATCGCTGCAGGCGATCTGAATGCGCGTAGCGGCATCAAGTACGGTCGCGAGGAGATCAGCCTGCTGGCACGCGCGCTGGACGAAATGGCGGAAGCGCTGCAGCGCAAGGATGCCGATCGCGATCTGGCCGAGCAGAAACTGCGCGCGGCCGATCATCGCAAGGATCAATTCCTCGCCATGCTTGCCCATGAGCTGCGCAATCCGCTGGCGCCGATCAGCGCTGCCGCACAGATCATGAAGTTGACCAGCAGCTCGGATGCGCGCTCACGCCAGGCGAGCGAGATCATCATTCGCCAGGTCGCGCACATGGCGAGCCTGATCGACGACCTGATCGACGTGGCGCGCGTGACGCGCGGCCTGGTCACGACCGAGAAGAAACCGGAAGACATCAAGCTCATCCTGGCTGATGCGGTGGAGCAGGTGCGCCCACTGATCAAGACGCGGCGGCATCATCTGGTGCTCGACATGGAAGGGCAGAATGCGTTCGTGCTTGGCGATCACAAGCGTCTGGTGCAGATCATCGCCAACGTGCTGCACAACGCCGCGAAATACACGCCCGACGGCGGCAATATTTTGCTTCGGCTCAGCACGGAAAATGATGAGGTGGTCATTACCGTCAGCGACAACGGTGTCGGCATTTCGGCCGACCTTCTGCCCTACGTGTTCGACTTGTTCACGCAGGCGGAGCGCACCGCCGATCGTTCGCAGGGCGGATTGGGCATCGGTTTGGCACTGGTCAGGAGCATCATTGAATTGCATGGCGGCAGCGTCACCGCAAGCAGCGATGGGCCAGGCGCCGGCAGCAAATTCGTGATCCGCCTGCCGATGCTGACGCGCGAGGCGAATGTGGCTGCGCCCGAATTGCCGGCGCCGCCGCGCGCAGCGCTGGCCCCATCGGCGTTACGCATTCTGATCGTCGATGACAATGTGGATGCGGCCAAGATTCTCGCGATGTTCCTGGAAGCCGACGGCCACCACGTGATGGTCGAGCACACGTCGCGCCGCGCGCTGGAACGGGCGCGGCTTGAAGTGCCCGATGTCTGCCTGCTCGATATCGGCTTGCCGGATTTCGACGGCTACGAATTGGCGCGTCGTCTGCGCAAGCAGCCGGAGACATCGCGTGCGCTGTTGATCGCGGTGACCGGCTACGACCGCAAGCAGGATCTCAGCGCTCGTGCCGCGGTATTCGACCACTACTTCGTCAAGCCGATCGATACCGCCAAGTTGACCGAACTGCTGACCGACTTCGCCGCGCCGGAGAAGCACGCAGCGAACAGCGAATCCTGATCCGTTATCGCGCTTTCCAGCTATTGCCGAAGGCGATGATGCGCGCCGCAGCCTTGCGCAGGACATCGGCGTCGTGCGAGATGAAACTCAGACGGATAAATCCCTTGCAACCCAGTGCCTCGCCCGGCATCACGGCGATCTTTTCTTTCTCCAGCAGCGCTTCGACAAAGGCCAGCGTGTCGGTGGTCAGCGCCGAAATGTCGACCCACAGATACGGGCCGGAATGCAAGCTGTGCGTCTTCGCCCACGGTGCATTGGCAAATAGCTGCACCGCGACGTCGCGGCGCTTCCGATAATTCTCTTTCAACGCGACCGGATCGCCGATGGCGAAAGCGGCTGCGGCAGCGGTCTGCGTGATCGCGGAGGCTGCTGCCGTGATCGGTCCCTGCAGCGCTTCCATCGCTTGCACTACAGGCGCTGGCGCGAGCGCGAAACCCGCGCGCCAGCCCATCATTGCGTAGCTCTGCGAAGCCGAGAAGATCGTCACCACGCCGGCTTCTCGCCAGTCGCACAAGGTCGCGAAACTGACGTGCTCGCCCTCATAGATCAGCTTTTCATAACACTCGTCGCAGATCACCTGCACCTTGTTCTTCAAGGCCCAGTCGCGGATGTGTTCCAGTTCCTTGCGCGTGAAGACCTTTCCGCTCGGGTTGTGCGGATTGTTCAACAGCATCGCTTTGGCCGGCGGCAGTGCGGCGAGCAGTTTCGGCGTGACTTCGTCCGGCAGGTCGACCAGGATCGGCTTGACGCCCTGCAGTTCGGGAATGGCGACATTGGCCGGCCAGTAGGGACGGAACACGATGACCGAATCGCCCGGATCGGTCAGTGCGTACAGCGCTTCGTACACGGCCTGCTTGGCGCCGTTGGTCACGATGATTTCGTTCGGCGCCGCATCGATGCCGTTTTCGATTTTCAGCTTGTGGACCAGGCTCTGGCGCAGGCTGTCGTCACCGACGACGGAAGTGTAGGGCTGACGCTGCGTACGCAAGCCTTCGGTGATGCGCTCAATGACCGAATCCGGCGCAGGCTGGTCGGAAATCGCGATGGCCAGGTCGATGACGTCGTGGCCCTGCGCTTTTAATTGCTCTGCGCGGCCATGCAGCGCAGTGGTTGCGAGAGGGCGGATGGAACGAATGCGATTGGAGATATGCATGAGAGTCGGTCCGGTAAATAGTGATCAGGGAATGTTCAGCCGATGTGGGCCAATGCTTGTGCGAGGTCGTCGCACAAATCGTCGGGGTCGGACAGGCCGATGTGCAGGCGCACCAGACGGCCTTCGTCCGGCTGCACCTTCAGGCCACGCAGGTGATGCGGAATCGCCGGCATGACGAGGCTTTCGAAACCGCCCCAACTGGTGCCGATGCCGAACAGCTGCAAGGAATCGTAGAAGCCCGCGCACGCTTCTTCCTTGCAGGAAGCAAGCTCGATCGAGAACAAACCGGATGCGCCGGAGAACTGGCGTTTCCACAACGCGTAACCGGGGTCGCTTTCCAGCGCGGGAAACAGCACGCGCTTGACCTGCGGCTGTTGTTGCAGCCAACGTGCCACCGCCAAGGCATTCTGATGATGACGCGGCATGCGCACGCCGAGCGTACGCATGCCGCGCAGCGCCAGCCAGCAGACGTCGGGCGCCGCATGCGAGCCGTAACGATCGCACCATACGCGCGACGATTCGAGCGCTTCATAGGTGCCCGTCAGCACGCCCAGCATCACGTCCGAATGACCGCTGATGTATTTCGTTGCCGAATGCAGCGAAATGTCGACGCCGAGCGCATGCGGGTGAAAGAAGATCGGCGAACCCCACGTCGAATCGCAGGCAACGCGCACGCCATGCGCATGTGCAATCTCGCAAACCGCTTCCACGTCGATCATCGCCATGGTCAGCGAGGACGGCACTTCGATATAGACCAATCGTGTGGCAGGTGTGATCAGTGCGCGCAACTCGTCGAGCGTATTGAAGAAATCGACGGCAGTGCCGTTCGGTCGCAACTCTTTCTCGCACAGGGTGCGCGTGCGTCCGTATACGCTGTCATGTACCAGCACATGGCTGCCCGGTCCGCCGTGCGCGCCCAATACCGCAGCAACGGCCATCAGGCCGCTCGAAACCGCGATGCAGCTTTCGGTGCCTTCCAACTGGGCCATCGCGGTCTGCAATTCGAAGGTCGTCGTTGTACCGGACCGCCCGTATTGGGCCGATTCGAACACCAGGGTTTCATAGGAATGCTTGAAGTCCGCCAGCGTTTTGAACAACGTGGTGGACGCGCGTACCAACGGCGGATTGACAGAACTGGTTGACGAGGACCGCCCCATCTGAACAAGGAGCGTGTCCCGTTTGAGTGCTTGTTTCATGTGACCTATCGCGGTGATGAAAAAGAGGGTTGGTGTGTGTGCAATTGAACAGGCGGGCCATATCGCCGCGTAACACCTATCAGCGCTTGTACTCGTTTTAATGCCCGTCTTCGTGCTCAATGCAGCGGGAATTTGAGCACGGGTATATCGATATTCGCAAGCAAGATATGATGCCTTGTCTCGAATAACGACAGATGAATCAGCGCACGGCCTCAATCCACGCGGAATGTAGGAAAACAGGAGAGCAAATTTCCAGAGAGAAACCAACAGAAAACCAGGAACGATTTGTCATGCACGCGCGTTTGTCTTCACATGTTCTTGATGCGCCAATGGATGAGTTGCTTGCGCAAATAAAGAAGCAAAGCGGCGTCGCATCAGGTTCGCATTCTTTCAATGCAAAGGTAGACTGGCGATCTTCGTTGAACCGATTTGCGGAGGAAAAATGCGTTTACGCGCCTCGACCATCGAACTGGCGTTGGCATCCGCGTTTGCGGTCACGCTGCCGCAGCTTGCCGTGGCGGACCAAACCGACATCCTGACGGCGAACAATCAAATTCAATTGCAGGCGATATCGACGCATGTCGATTACGCCGAGCACGACCAGTCTGGAATTCTCGACTCGGAGCGGGGAGACGTACCCGGATTCGGCATTTCGTATTCCGCCATGTGGGGGAACAATTACTACCTGCAGCTGCAATACAGCAGAAGCAACGGCGATACCCGATATGTCGGCCAGGCACTGATAGGCGGAACGGGATACGGTTCGGTGGTAGATCACTCCGGCGCAACAATCACGGACTATCGTGCGCGCTTGGGGCGCGGGTTCGTCCTGACCGACAAGGTGATGCTGACGCCTTACGGCGAACTCGGCCATCATCGCTGGGAGCGCGGCGTCAATGAAGGCGAAACCTATACGCACGATTACTTCGGCATCGGCGCACTGGCCCAATATTCACCGGTTCCCAAGCTGGTGTTGACGGCGAACCTGCTTGCGGGCCGCACCTTCAATGCGCATATCGATGTGGCCGGAGCTGCGCCCTATGCATTCTCCGCATCGCTGGGTGATTCTGATCTGTACAAGGCCGGGATCGCGGCAGACTATGCGTTCACCAAGAATTTTCATGGAACGCTGGGGCTCGACTACACCCGCTTCGATTATGGTGACAGCGCGGTGTCTTCCGGCGGTTTCTACGAACCGGACAGCAGGACTCGCAACACGAGCGTCAATGTCGGCATCGGCTACGCCTTCTGATTGCTGTTCTCGCGATCCCTCGTATTTCGTTGTGACGAAACGCAAAGGAAGAGCGCCGAGCTAGCAAGGCGTTCCATCCTTATGCGTGCATGGCCCACCGGCAACGAACAGCCTTAAGACTTCCCCGGCTCTAACACTTTTACCGTGCGCCAGCGAAAATTGTCGTTATCCGCCGGAATCCACTGCTTGCACCATAAGTTGATGCATTCCTGCCCCTCGGTTCCCGGCGCAATAGCCAGGAAACTTTCTTCGTCGTAGTGCTGTACCTCGGACCGCTGCCAAGTCTGGCAGAACTTGCAGCGAATTTCTCCATAGCCCTTGTTCATTCCATCGCTCGACTGTTAGTTGTCTGGAAAACGCGAATGCCATTCTGCGCGTAGATTTCTTGCCTTACATGCCAATTGACTGCACGAGATTCGAGCAAGTCCGTATGTCTTTGTCTCGAACTTTCATTGCTTGTTTCAATCTTTAATCGTCTGTCTCAGATGATATTTGTTCAAACACCGGCAGTTGCATGTGACACGCTATTCCACCGTCACCGATTTCGCCAGATTGCGCGGCTTGTCCACGTCGGTGCCGCGCGCGAGCGCCGTATGATAGGCGAGCAATTGCAGCGGCACGGTGTGCAGAATGGGCGACAGGGAACCGTAATGTTCCGGTAGCCGGATCACGTGCAGGCCTTCGCTTGAGCCGATGTGCGAGTCGCCGTCGGCAAAGACATAGAGCTCGCCGCCGCGTGCGCGTACTTCCTGCATATTCGATTTCAATTTTTCGATCATCGAATCGTTCGGTGCGACGGTGACGACCGGCATTTCCTCGGTAACGAGCGCGAGCGGACCGTGTTTGAGCTCACCGGCGGGATATGCCTCGGCATGGATGTATGAGATCTCCTTCAGCTTCAGCGCGCCTTCGAGTGCGATCGGATAGTGCAGGCCGCGACCGAGGAAGAGGGCATTCTCCTTGCGTGCGAACGCATCGGCCCAGGCAATGATCTGCGGCTCCAAAGCGAGCACGGCTGAAATTGCCGCGGGCAGGTGGCGCATTTCCTTCAGATATGCGGTCTCCTGTTCATCGTTCAATCGTCCTTTGACTTGTGCCAGCGTGAGCGTCAGCAGGAACAATGCGGCGAGCTGCGTGGTGAAGGCCTTGGTCGAGGCGACGCCTACTTCCACGCCGGCACGCGTGATGTAGGCCAGCGCACATTCGCGCACCATCGCACTGGTGGCGACGTTGCAGATCGTCAGCGTGTGCTGCATGCCTTGCGATTGTGCGTGGCGCAGTGCTGCGAGCGTGTCGGCGGTCTCGCCGCTTTGCGTGATGGTAACGACCAGTGTGTTCGGATTCGGTACGCTGTCGCGGTAGCGGTATTCGCTGGCGATTTCGACGTCGACGCGTACGCCGGCGATCGCCTCGATCCAGTACTTTGCCGTCAACCCGGCGTAATAGCTGGTGCCGCAGGCAAGAATCAGCAGCGAATCGATTTTCTTGAAAATGCCATAGGCCTTGTCGCCGAAGATCTCCGGCATGATGGCCTCCACGCCTTCCAGCGTGTCCGAGATGGCGCGCGGCTGTTCGAAGATTTCCTTCTGCATGTAATGGCGATACGGGCCGAGTTCGACTGCGCCGGTATGCGCGTGCACCGTCTTCACTTCGCGCTGCACCTGTTTGCCATTGGCGTCGATGATCCAGACGCGTTGCAATTGCAGGTCCACGACATCGCCTTCTTCCAGATAGATGATCTGATCGGTCGTGCCGGCCAGCGCCATCGCATCGGAAGCCAGAAAGTTTTCGCCCTTGCCCACGCCGACAATCAGTGGCGAACCGCGGCGCGCGCCGACCACGCGGTGCGGTTCCTCGCGGCAGAACACAGCGATCGCGAAGGCGCCGGTGAGACGCTTGATTGCTTGTTGCACGGTATCGAACAGATCGCCGTTGTACAGGTGGTCGACCAGGTGAGCGATGACTTCGGTGTCGGTTTGGCTTTCGAATGTATAGCCCGCGCCTTTCAATTCGTCGCGCAGCTCGTCGTGGTTTTCGATGATGCCGTTGTGGACCAGAGCGATGCGGCCGCGTGAGAAATGGGGGTGCGCGTTGTGCGAAGCCGGCGCGCCGTGCGTAGCCCAGCGCGTGTGCGCGATGCCGGTAAAGCCGGCGAGATGATCGGCGATCGTCTGCTGTTCAAGGTCGGCGACACGCGAGGTACTGCGCGCGCGCTGCAGTTCACCGTTTACGTGCAGCGCTACGCCGCAGGAGTCGTAGCCGCGGTATTCGAGGCGCTTCAGACCTTCGATCAGAATCGGGGTGATATTGCGTTGCGCCACAGCGCCGACGATGCCACACATAAGCTCAGCCTTTCATTAGAAGTCCTAATAGCGCTCATCGTAGAGCAACGGCGATGGAATAAGTTTTCAAAAATATGATTGAATTGGCTTAAGATTGCGTCAAAGAAGATTGGCGAAATAAAATTTCATGGAAAGAATCAATATGAAAGATGAAGAGTCGGTGTCATTGTTGGACGAGCTGGACCGTCGGATTCTGAATGCCTTGCAAACGGACGCGGCGCGGACCAACAATGAACTGGCGGCAGCCGTCCATGCCTCGCCGCCGACGTGCCTGCGCCGCGTGCGACGTCTGACCGAATTGGGGGTAATCGAAAAGCAGGTGGCCATTGTGGCGCCTGCCAAGGTCGGTGCGCAATTGACGGCCATCGTCGAGATCACGCTTGATCATCAAGGGGCGGAGAAACAGGCAGAATTCGAAGCCTTGCTCGCGAACGAAGAAGGTGTGTTGCAGTGTTATCGCGTCTCGCCGGGGCCAGACTTCGTATTGATCGTACAGGTTGCGGGCATGCCGGCTTATCACGCCCTTGCGCACCGCCTGTTCACTGCGCATGCGAACGTGCGTAACGTGAAAACCTTTTTCTCCATCCACCGCAGCAAGTTCGAGACGCGCATTGCGGTCTGATGCCGCGTCAGAACATCGCGAGGAATTTCGTTGCCGCGGCTGACAGGCGTTGTCCCTTCAGCCAGGTAATCGCGACCGCCGATTCCAGCTTGCAGCCGGTAATCTCCATGATGTGCAGACTGTCGCCCGGTTTCAACAGCGCTGCCGAGCGCGGCACGATAGCGGCGCCCAGGCCGAGTTCGACCAGCATCAGCAGCGCCATCACGTTGTCGCTCTCGCAGAATACGGTCGGCGTCACGTCGGCTGCGCGCAACTCGTCCCACACCATGTCGTGCGAAAAAATGCCTTGCTGGCGCTGCATCATCAGCAGCGGTTCGCGCGCCAGTTCCGGCAGCGTGATCGACGGCGGCCGCGCTTCGCCCGGCAGGCGGCGCGCGACGGCGACCCATGGCTCGGTCACCAGCGGCGTCCATTCGTAGTTCTGCTCATCGATCGGCAGCCGCACGATGCCGACCTCGATCACGTGCGCATCGAGCAATTCCAGAACGCGATAGGTATTGCCTTCGCGCCAGGTGAAGTTCACTTCCGGATATTGCGCATGGAATGCGGCGATGCGTGGCGGCATGTACAAATGACCGACGCCGGGCGGACTGCCGATCGCGAGCGTGCCGCGCAGGCCCTGATCGAATTCGCGGATTTCCTTCGACGTGGTGTCGACCAGGCCCACGATCTGCTCCGCGCGCCGATACAGCGCATGGCCGGCTTCGGTCAGCCGCAGGCTCTTGGTATTGCGCTCGATCAGTTGCACGCCGAGTTCTTCCTCCAGCATCTTCAATTGCAGACTGAGCGGCGGTTGCGCCATATGTAGGCGCCGGGCAGCGCGGCTGATCTGGCCTTCCTCGACGATGGCCATGAAGTATTTGAGCTGTCGAATATCCATATCTATATTTTATAAGTATGTATGGATGATTAAAACGGTATTTTCCTTATAAGTTCTGCGCGCATAGACTCACTCCACCTTCCATAACAACAACGGGTAGCAGCATGATGCGCAAATCGACTGTCTGGATCATGGCCATTACCGGCGGCGTGGTAGTGGCGAACAATTACTACAACCAGCCCTTGCTGGTGGAATTCGCCCATACGTTCGGCGTGACGGAAAAGGCGGCCGGTGTGGTGGCGGCGCTGACGCAGTTCGGCTATGCGCTCGGCATGCTGCTGTTCCTGCCGCTGAGCGACATGACGGAAAGGCGCAAGCTGATCCGGCTGATGCTGCTGGCGGCGACCTGCGCGCTGGTTGCCGCGGCGATGGCGCCGTCCATGCATGCGCTGATCGCGGCGGGTTTTGCTATCGGGTTCACCAGCGTCGTACCGCAACTACTGACGCCCTTCGCCGCGCAGCTGGCGCCGCCGAAGGAACGCGGCCGCGTGGTCGGCATTGTGATGGGCGGGCTGTTGAGCGGCATTCTGCTGTCGCGCACGATCGCCGGTTTCGTCGGCGCGCACTGGAGCTGGCAGACGATGTACTGGATCGCAGCCGGCTTGATGATCGTGCTGTTCGTGCTGCTCGGCCGCACGTTGCCGCAGGGCTTGCCGACCTTTCACGGCAGCTATGCGTCACTAATGCGTTCGATGGGCGAATTGATCCGCACGCAGCCGGTGCTGCGCGAAACGTCGCTGGTGGCCGCTTTACAGTTTGCCGCGTTCAGCGCGTTCTGGACCACGCTGGTGTTCCACGTGCACAGCCTGCCGCAGGCCTACGGCAGCGACGTGGCCGGCATGTTCGGCCTGGTCGGCGTGATCGGTGCGATGGCCGCGCCGTATGCGGGCAAGCTGTCGGACAAGCGCAGTCCGCGCCTGACGGTGATGCTGAGCAGTATTCTGTTCGTGCTGGCCTTTCTGGTGTTCGGCAGCGTGGGCTACGGCTTGGTCGGCATTGCTGCCGGTGTCGTGTTGCTGGATCTCGGCATGCAGTCCGGTCATGTATCGAACATGACGCGCAATTTCGCACTGAAGAGCGAAGCGGTGGGGCGCTTGAATACGGTCTACAACGTCACACGCTTTCTGGGCGGCGGCCTGGGCTCGGTAGTCGGCAATCTGGCGTGGACGCACTGGCATTGGCCCGGCGTGTGTGTGATGGGCGGTGCGTTGTCGCTGCTGGCGATCGGGGTGCAGTTGTATTTCGGGCGACGTTACGCAGCGCTGCCGCTTGCGGCGGGATGAAAAAAAAACGGGCCGTGCGGCCCGTTTTTCATTTCTTCTTGATCGGTCGCTGCCAACCGTCGACCGTGACTTGTCGGGCGCGCGATACGGTGAGTTTTTCCGCTGGCGCATCCTTGGTGAGCGTGGTGCCGGCTCCCAGCGTCGCACCGCGGCCGACGCGGATGGGGGCGATCAACTGCGTCGCACTGCCGACGAACACGTCGTCCTCGATTACCGTGCGCGACTTGTTCACGCCGTCGTAGTTGCAGGTGATGGTACCGGCGCCGAGATTGACCCGTGTGCCCACCGTGGAATCGCCGACGTAGGTCAGATGATTGGCCTTGCTGTGCGCGGCGATCTCACTGTTTTTCACTTCCACGAAATTGCCGATGTGGACGTCTTCGGCCAATACCGTGCCCGGGCGCAGCCGCGCGTAGGGGCCGATGATGCATTCCTCGCCGATGGTCGCATCCTCGAAATGCGAGTACGGCCGAACGTGCGTTTTCGCACCGATGCGCGAATTGCGGATCACGCAATATGCATCCACGCGTACGCCGTCCGCGAGCACGACATCGCCTTCGAATACGCAGCCCACGTCGATGCTGACGTCGCGTCCGCAGCGCAGGCTGCCTCGAATGTCGATGCGCAGCGGGTCGGCCAGCGTTACGCCTTCGTCAAGCAGACGGTCGGCGGCGTTGCGTTGATAGATTCGTTCGAGTTCGGCCAGCTGGCGCTTGCTGTTTACGCCGTGGGTTTCCCATACGGCATCAGGCTGCGCAGAGACGACCTCGACGCCATCTTTCACCGCAGCGGCAACGATGTCGGTCAGGTAGTACTCGCCTTGCGCATTGTTGTTTGAGAGCTTGCCCAACCACTTCTTCAGCGATGCGGTAGGCGCAACCATGATGCCGGTGTTGACTTCGCGAATGGCGCGTTCGGATTCGTTGGCATCCTTCTGTTCGACGATGCGCTTGATCGCACCGCCTTCGCGCACGATGCGGCCATAACCGGTCGGATCGTCTAGGTTGACTGTCAGGATGCCCAACTTTTGATTGCCGGCCGTGTCCAACAGGCGTTGCAGCGATGCCGCGCCTGTCAGCGGTACGTCGCCGTAGAGAATCAGCGTCGGGGTGCCGTCGTCAAGTTGCGGCAATGCCTGCATGACGGCGTGGCCGGTCCCGAGCTGCGGCTCCTGCCGGGCAAAGCACACATCGGACGCGTGCAGGGCGTCGCGCACTTGTTCGCCGCCATGGCCGTAGATGATGCACAAGGTGCTCGGCGCAAGCGCCCTCGCGGTGTCGACGACGTGCGACAGCAATGGTTTGCCTGCAAGAGGGTGCAACACTTTCGGCAATGCGGAATGCATGCGCTTCCCCATGCCGGCGGCGAGAATGACGATGTTCATAGAAGGCCTTCAAAACGATGGAAAATTTTAGCATGCGACCTTTCCTCATCCTGTTCAAAAGGCTGCTGATTGCCGGTCTGGCCACCGCTTTGCTGGCCTGCAGCGCCGCGCGCATCGGCTACAACAATGGCGAAACGATTTCGTATTGGTGGCTCAATAGCTACGTCGATTTTGAAAGCGAGCAAAAACCCTGGGTCAAATCGCATATCGACGAACTGTTCGCCTGGCACCGCAAGACGCAGCTGCAGCAATACGTAAAATTGATTTCTCGCCTGCAGCGCGCCGACTATTCCACCATCACCAAGGCCGATCTGCTGGCTGACTATCAAGAGGGGCGCAAGAGCGTCAACACGATCGTCGATCGCGCTGCGCCGGAACTGGCCGACCTGGCGCTCTCGCTGACACCCGAACAGATCGATAACATCGACAAGAAACTGGACAAGAACAACGATAAATTTCGCAAGGATTATCTACGCGGTTCGGTGCAGGACAGGCAGGAGTTCCGTTACAAGCGGATGATGAAGCAGGCCGAGTACTGGTTCGGCAATTTCAGCCACGAGCAAGAGCAGAGACTGCGCGCACTGTCGGACGCGCGACCGCTGAACAACGAACTGGTGATGGCCGATCGCCTGCTGCGCCAGCAGAAGATGATCGAGTTGCTGAAGAAGATTCAGGCGCAGAAGCCGAGCAAGGAAACGACCGAGCAAATGATCCGTCAATACATTGCGGCCGCGATGGACCATTTCGGCAATCAACAGTACCGGACGTTCTTCGATCAATCGGACGAAGCAAATGCCGCGCTGGTTGCAGAGATGCTGCACATGGCGACGCCCGAGCAGCGGCGCCATTTCATCAATACCCTGCAGGATTGGGTCAGCGACTTCAATCGTCTGATGGCGAAGGCGGATTCGTAGCGGGCAGCAGCATCACGAGTTTCGCGCCGCGGGCGGCTGCGAGGTTCAACGTGACCTGCTCGAACTGCAATGCTCCCTTGCGCGGGTGACGAAATCCTCGCGTTCCGCCATCGCGACCGACGACGTGCTGCGCATTCCAACGGCGTTCGAACTCTTCGCTGTCGCGCCGCAAGCCGTCAATCAGACTGAGCAGCGGTTCTTCATCGGCCGCCTTGCCGCAGTCGGCGCGGAATTCTGCCACCAGACGATCGGCACGATCTGCCCAATCTGTAATCAGTTGATGCGCGGCCGGTTCGAGAAACATGAAGCGCAGCAGATTCGGCTGCGGCGTTCTTTTTACCGCGGGAGCATCGAGCCAGCCGACGAACAGCTCCTGCGCAGAGCGGTTCCATGCAATCGCGTTCCATTCGCGGTTGAGTATGTAGGCCGGCACGTTGATCGCCTTGACGACGGCGTTTGCGTTCGGCATTGCCGTATGCGCTCCGGGTTCATGCGGATCGAGCCTATCGGCCAGCTTGAAGAGATAGGCGCGCTCGGCCGCCGTCAGGCTCATCACATCGGCCAGTCGCACCAGTACCTTGGTCGACGCAGATACCGGACGCCCCTGTTCCAGCCACGTCAGCCAGGTCGGGCTCACACCGCACAACTGTGCCAGCTCTTCTCGCCGCAATCCGGGCGTGCGGCGTCTGCCTTCCGCACGCAGACCGAGATCCTGCGGCTTGACGCGTTCGCGATGCAGGCGAATGAATTCGCCAAGTTTGCCGTGCATGAAGAAACCTTTCGAATGCGGATCAACGAGTCTGGCTGGCAGAAAACATACCAGGATAATTTGTTGCCTTGTTAGGGGATAAATGATTGCATATTCTGCAGCCGTGGTCTTTAACCGGAGAGAGAAAGATGAAACAGTCAGCGGTGGCGGCAAAGCAGTTCGGTGACACGGCGGCGGCATATCTGACCAGCGCAGTGCATGCGCAGGGCGAGGATCTGCAGGCAGCAAAGGCAATGGTCGGCAGCATGGAGAATGCGGTGGTGCTCGATCTCGGTTGCGGCGGCGGGCATGTCAGTTTCGCCGTAGCGCCGGTGGCCTCCTCGGTGGTCGCTTGCGACCTGTCGGAACAGATGCTCGCGGTGGTCGCTGCTGCAGCGCGCGAACGCGGCTTGGCCAATATTGTCACGCAGCAGGCGCAGGCCGAAACGCTGCCGTTCGCCGATGCGTCGTTCGATATCGTCATCACGCGCTTCTCTGCGCACCATTGGTCCGATGTGCCGGCAGGTTTACGCGAAGCGCATCGCGTACTGCGATCGAGAGGGCGGCTTGTTGTCATCGACATTGCCGCGCCCGAGCATCCCTTGCACGATACGACCTTGCAGGCCGTCGAACTGTTGCGGGATGCCTCGCACGTGCGCGACTATCGTGTCTCCGAATGGAACGACATGCTGCGTGCTGCCGGGTTTGCGGCCGAGCATGTGCGCAGTTGGAAGCTCAAGATGGTATTTGCCGACTGGATCGCACGCATGCGCACGCCGCCGGAACGCGTGACCGCCATCCGCAGCCTCTTTGCATCGGCGCCCGACGAAACGCGGCATTACTTTTCCGTGGAGGCAGACGATTCATTCACGATCGATGCCGCCATGTTTCTGGCGGAAAGGCGATAGGACGGGACGCTGCTCAGGAAGACGAGGATAGTTTCATCAGCACGATGCCGCTGACGATGAGAACGGCGGCACCGATGCGCAGCGGCGTCAACGCTTCCCCGAGCAGAATGGCGCCAACGACAAAAGCGCCGACCGCGCCGATGCCCGTCCACACGGTGTACGCGGTGCCGAGCGGCAGCGTACGCATCGCCAGAGAGAGCAGCCCGAAGCTGGCGATCATGACGACAAAGGTCACGACGGTCGGCACCATGCGCGTAAATCCTTGCGACTGTTTCATGGAATACGCCCACACCACTTCCAGCAGGCCGGCAATCACAAGATAAATCCACGACATGGCATTTCTCCCAGGTCGTCCCGGACAGACGGCAAAGGCGGGAGGTCGTTCACCGCCTGCCGGAACATTTACTCATCGCTGTGCAAGGTAATGATGCCAGCTTGCGTAGACGTGGTCGAGCATGGCTCTTCATCGAACGCGATGTCGCCGTTCGCGATTGCTTCTCCGGTCGGCTGCAGATCGGCGAAGCCGAACAGCGCGCGATCCATCAGATGCGAGGGCACGACCGTGGAGAGCGAGGCAAAGATGTTGTCGACGCGGCCCGGGTGCTTCTTCTCCCATTCGCGCAGCATGCCCTTGATCTGCTTGCGCTGCAGGTTTTCCTGGCTGCCGCACAGGTCACACGGAATGATCGGAAAATTCTTCACCTTCGCATAGCGCTCGGTATCCGCTTCCTTCACGTAGGCGAGCGGGCGGATCACGATGTGCTTGCCATCGTCCGACTGCAGCTTGGGCGGCATGCCCTTGATCTTCGCGCCGAAGAACATGTTCAGGAAGAAGGTTTCCATGATGTCGTCGCGGTGATGGCCGAGCGCGATCTTGTTGCAGCCCAGTTCGTCAGCAACGCGATACAGGATGCCGCGCCGCAGGCGCGAGCACAGCGAGCAGGTCGTCTTGCCTTCGGGAATCAGGCGCTTGACGATGCTGTAGGTATCCTGGTTCTCGATGTGGAACGGGATGCCGAGCGCTTTCAGATAGGCCGGTAATACGTGCTCCGGAAAATTCGGCTGCTTTTGGTCCAGGTTGACCGCGATGATGTCGAAATGAATCGGCGCGCGTTCGCGCAGCGTCATCAGGATATCGAGCAGCGCGTAGCTGTCTTTACCGCCGGACAGGCACACCATCACCTTGTCGCCATCCTCGATCATGTTGAAGTCGCCGATCGCCTGGCCAACCAAGCGACACAGACGCTTGCGAAGCTTGTTGTTTTCGTAAGCAACCTTTTCAAGCTGCTTTGCGCCCGGCGCACTTTGGATTGCAGTATCGGACATGTCAGTCCCCCTTGATGCGGAACACTTCGACGCCGACCGAACGGCAGTCGGGATAAACATCGGGCTTTTCGGTGGAGACGCGCGCAGCGCGCACCTTCGGATGCGCGAGCATGGCCTTGATCACGTCATCGCACAGGGTCTCCTGCAGATGGATGTGGCCTTCGGCCATGCGTTTGGCGATGGTGGAACGCATGAAGTCGTAGTCGACGACTTCATCGAGCGAATCGTGGGTCGGTGTGGAGTCCGACAGCGGAATGAAGAGGTCGACGTTGATCAGCACGCGCTGCTCGCCCTTCTTCTCGAAATCATGCACACCGATGTTGATCTGCACTTCATAGTCGCGCAGGAAGAGGCGGCGGCAATCGGCCAGGCTGGGATGGAACAGGAAGGAATTCATAAGTAAGCGATTAGGCAACGAACATCACGTCGCGCTGCAGGGGAATCAAATGCTGGCCGCCATCGACCAGCAGCGTGGTGCCGGTGATGGCCGGCGCTTCGGCAACGAAGCAGACAGCGGCGGCGATATCGTCCGGCGTGCTGGAGCGGCCCAGCGGTGTGTGTGTATGGGCCTGGGCAAAACCGGTTTCACTCTGTTCGCCGGATACCAGCGTGATGCCGGGCGCGATGCCGACGACACGAACCTTTGGCGCCAGCGCCTGCGCCAGCATCGTGGTGGCGCTGTGCAATGCGGCCTTCGACAAAGTGTAGGACAGGAAATCCGGATTGAGGTTGAACAGTTTCTGGTCGAGCAGGTTGACGACGACCGCCTGCGCGCCATCCGGCGTGGCGGCATGCAAGGCTTGCGCGAGCAGGACCGGCGCCATCACGTTGGTGTGCATGTGCGCATCGAGCGCCGCTTGCGAGAAGTCCGCCGCGCTGTCGTACTCGAACAGCGACGCGTTGTTGACCACGCAGGAAATCGGTCCGAGCGCTGCAGACGCACGGCGCACCAGCGAACGCACCGCAGTGTCGTTCGCGAGATCGCAAGGCAATGCCACCGCGCGCTGGCCGGCGGCTTCGATCTGTGCGACGGTTTCCAGCGCTTCGCTCGCGGAATGTCGATAGTGGACCACCACATCCCAGCCGCGCTGTGCAAGCGCGAGCGCGATCACGCGGCCGATGCGCCTGGCGGCTCCGGTCACAAGTGCGGTCTTTCTCGCAGATGGAATGAATGAAGACATGATCCTCGGGGTTTCCGTCAATTTTCAGAGAGGGCCACATGTACAATACGTGCCATGCAACTGCACCTGCCTGAACCTTCCGCCGACGCGCTGGACGCGTCGCACGCATTGAGCCGACTGATTGCCCACGACATTGCCCGTCACGGCGGCTGGATCAGTTTTGCGCGCTACATGGAACTCGCGCTATACGCACCTGATCTCGGATACTACAGCGGCGGCGCAGCCAAGTTGGGCAAAGACGGTGATTTTACAACCGCGCCCGAAATGACGGCGCTTTTCGGCGAAACACTGGCGCATGCGATCGGCGAATTGCTGCAGCAAAGTGCGCCACACATCCTCGAATTCGGTGCCGGCACCGGTAAACTCGCTGCGGACATTCTGGGCGAGTGCACTGCGTCCGGCATCGTCGTAGAAAGCTATTCGATCGTCGAACTGTCTGGCGAACTGCGCGCGCGGCAGCAGCAATTGCTGGCTGATTTTCCCCAAGTGAAATGGCTGGACGCGATGCCGGCCGCATTTTCCGGCGTGGCGATCGGCAATGAAGTGCTGGACGCGATGCCCGTGTCGCTGGTCGTGAAGACGGAGAACGGTTGGCGCGAACGCGGCGTGGTCTGCAACGATGGCGTGTTCTCCTTCGAGGACAAGGCTTGCGATCCGACGCTAGTCGAGCAGATACCGGAAGCCGATGCGCTGCCGCCCGGCTATGTGACCGAAGTGCATCCGATCGCGACCGGTTTCATGAAATCGCTGGCCGCCATGCTGGTTGCGGGCGTTGAACAGAGTGGTAAAGGCGGTGCGGCGCTGCTGATCGACTACGGGTTCCCTGCCGGCGAATACTATCTGGACCAGCGCAGTGCCGGCACCTTGATGTGCCATTACCGCCATCATTCGCACGATGATCCTTTCTATCTGCCCGGCTTACAGGACATCACTGCGCATGTGGACTTCACTGCAATGGCTTATGCCGCGGTACGCAATGGCCTGGAGATGGTGGGTTACATGAGCCAGGCGGGTTTCCTGTTGGCAGCAGGGCTTGCGAATCGCTTGTTGCAGACGTCGCCCAGCGATCATCGACAGTACCTGCCGAAAACCAATGCGGTGCAGAAGCTCACATCGCCGGCGGAGATGGGCGAGTTGTTCAAGGTGCTGGTCGTGGGCAAAGGTGTGGAACTGCCCGACCACTTCAATCGCGCAGACCAGAGCCACCGGCTGTAAAGCTGCCGATGTTGCGCTGGTTTCTCGTCATTTTTCTTGCACTGATCGTATTGCCGGCTGCCTTGCCCTGGCTGGAAAAGCTCGGTATCGGCCGCCTGCCCGGCGATTTGCGCTTTCGACTGTTCGGCAGAAACATCATCCTGCCTTTCGCGTCAACCTTGCTGCTAGGTGCGCTGGCTTTCCTGTTGATCCGCATCTGGTAAGCGGTTGCTTGATTTCCGGAAATTGCCGGCATGTTGACGGCAGTTACGTATAAATCCGGGGATAAACCTGATGGAACGCGCGGTTTTTGCCTGAAAAGACGACATGCAAATGGTATGATGCCTGTCCGATTAACAACAGGACGCGCGGGCAACCGTCGGTTCCCTTTGAGTGGACATAATCATCATCCTTGGCTTGATCCTGATTAACGGGATCTTCGCCATGTCTGAAATTGCAATCGTTACTTCCAAACGCATCCGCCTGCAGAAGCTTTCCGAAAACGGCAGCCGCGGCGCTGAAGCTGCGCTCAACTTATCTGACAACCCCAGCCGTTTTCTTTCCACCATCCAGGTCGGCATCACGCTGATCGGTATTTTCAACGGCGCGTTCGGCGAAGCCTCGCTGGTCGATCGTCTGACGCCTCAGATTGCGTCCGTTGCGCTGCTGGGCGCTTACGCCCATGAAGTTGCGCTCGCGATCGTGGTCGTCGGCATCACGTTTAGCTCGCTGATCCTCGGCGAACTGGTGCCCAAACGTGTCGCCATGCAGTATCCGGAGGTTGTTGCTTCGCTGATATCCGCGCCGATGCTGTGGCTGTCGCGCATGATGGGCCCGTTCGTCAAAATCCTGACCGTAACCACTGAATTCATCCTGCGCATCCTGGGCATGCATCACAAGAAGGACGATGCGGTGACCGAGGAAGAAATCACCGGCCTGATCCGCGAAGGCACCGATGCCGGCCTGTTCGAGAAGACCGAGCATGACATCGTCTCGCGCGCGCTGCGCCTGGACGACCAGCGCGTGGCGGCCTTGATGACACCGCGCATGGATGTGCATTACATCGATATCGAAGATCCGATCGAAGAGAACCTGACCAAGATCGCCGACAGTTCGTACAGCCGCTTCCCGGTGTGCAAGGGCGACATGTCGCACATCATCGGCGTGGTGCATGCCGGCAGCCTGTTCGACCAGGCGATTCACGGCAAGGCCATCTCCGCGGTCGATATCGAGGCAGCGGCGCGTCCGCCGCTGTTCGTTCCCGAGACGATCAGCGCAATGCAACTGCTGGAAACGCTGAAGAAGAACCGCGCGGAAATGGCGCTGGTGATCGACGAATACGGCGAGATCGAAGGCGTCGTCACGTTGAGCGACGTGCTGGGTGCGCTGGTCGGCGATGTCTCGGTGATTGACGAGCATCACGAGGAAGACGGCGTGCGCCGCGAAGACGGATCGTGGTTGCTGGATGGCGGCATGTCCTTCGACCGTTTCCGCGAATTGCTGGACGCCGAGGTGCGCTTCCCGGAAGAGGCGTCCGGCACGTATCACACGCTGGCGGGATTCGTGATGACCTTCCTCGGCCATATTCCGCAGATGTCGGATCACTTCGAGTGGGAGGGGTATCGCTTCGAGGTGATCGATATGGACCGCAACCGCATCGATCGCTTGCTGGTGAAGAAACTCGATCCCTTGCCGGAACCGACGGCTGAAGAGGAGGACGGCTGATTCGAGCCGTTCCGAAAAAACCGGCTTCGGCCGGTTTTTTTATTCGCGGAACAGTATACGTGGCCGTCTTCTGTGCCGAAAAACATACCATTTATCCGGCAAACGATTGTGAATGGCTGGCAAAACCAATAAGATTGCGAAATTTTCCGCCAAGCATCATTTCACGGCGGTCATCCAGCGACCCCGCCGACGCGTCGCTGTGGCTGGGATGCGGTAGATGTCGGTACTTTTGAGCGACTCTACATGCAGAGCAATGGCCAACAGCGTGCCGTAACGGAAACGGAGTTTGCGTCGAGCGAAGACGAGCTCGACGGAGCGCCAGCTTCCTCCTATCTCGAACGCAGAAAGATTCAGCTGAAGCAGATCCTGCGGCAGCTGGATGCCGGCGACGAAAGCTGGAACCGGCGAGTCAAGCCGCTCGGGCTGACCAGTATTTACGGCGTGCTGTATCTGCTCGCCATGGTTGTTCTGCATGCGCAGGGTTTGATCGATGCCCTGGTATTGAAGGCAGCGATCACGCTGGTGTCGATCCTGGCCGCCGTTTTCTACGCCTTTTTCGGCTTCCGCTGGAACCGCCGCTTCAAGGACAGAAGTCTGCGCCTGCCGGTCACGCTGAGTCTGATCGGCATGATGCTTCTGCTGCTGTATCTGTCGCCGCCGACCCAGATCCTTTTCCTGCCTTTCCTGTTTCTGTTGATGGCCTTTGCCATTCACCGGGTGCCGCCTTTCACCATATTGATGATGTCGGTCGGCACGCTGGCCGGCTATGCGCTCGTCGTCCTGCTGCACCGCTCGCATGGTCTGCCCGAAACGACGCTGCTGCGCGAACAGATGCAGCTGCTCGTGCTGACGCTGACCCTGCCGGGATTCACGGTGCTCGCGAGCCGCGTACAGCATTTGCACAATGCCTTGTTCAAGGCAACCCGGAGGATCAGGGACGTCGAAGAA